>Ga0315552_1001699_pt1 | contig 13286 bp, 9 predicted proteins | sample SalMarSW160170MG_2_FD_203102 | JGI IMG/M metagenome (GOLD analysis project Ga0315552, IMG submission 203102) | Salt marsh sediment microbial communities from the Plum Island Ecosystem LTER, Massachusetts, United States - Salt Marsh Sediment SW1601-70 ...
CCAGGAGATGATGGCCGCGACGCTCACGTCTTCCTTGTCAACTTGTTCTGCCTCGTAAAAAACCCGGAACTTGTAACTCTTTCCCGGCCGCATGTCAGGCACAACTGTGGTCCATTTCCCGTAGCAGGCGAAACGGTTTGCCTTCATGCGGAGAAGATTGCCGTCGCCTTGTTGCACGACAGTTGCCTCGGGCGCAATTACCGGACGGGGCGACCAGAACGTCCAGCCGACCGGCTTCCCGTTCGCGTCCGTCTTGAAGTCCGGGTTAGGGATCAGATTTCGCCGTGTCTGTTGGCCTTCGGCGAACGTCGTTAGAGAAAAGACACACGCAAAAGCGGTACATAAACGGAGTGTAGTTTTCATCTTTCGTCTCCCGCGACTTTGCCGAGATGTCGAGCGACTTCGTGCCCCGCTGAGCTAAAGCGAAGGGCTCTAATTCATAAATTCGGTGACGCATCCTTTTTTTGACGGGATAACCCCGCGTTCCGCGGGGTTTATCCTTGCGAAAGGTTTCTGACCTTTCGCCTTGCCTCAACTTCCGTACTGGCTTGCCGGTGGCGACGACGCTGTTAACGAGTTGTATGTCCTGAGCCGCCACAATAACTGGCTCGAGCCTGCGGCGCGCGAGCCTCGACGATGACCGCATCTTTTTCGACCCCGCCATGACCGCGCTGGAAGGTCTCGAACAACGTGGCACAGGCGTCTCGCCCGTGGGAAATCATGGGCAGGATGCCCATGCCACGTCTTGTCCGCAAATTCCTTGCGCTTCGTGGCCTTTCACCCAGCGGCCCCCTGGCTTGTGATTTACTGGATGGTTCACCTCTCTGGAACCATCCTGTTCATCCTGTTATCCTGTCGAACTTTCTCGTTTCACATAGCACTACGCGTCACAGTATTTGCAAATAGGCCTACTAAGGCACATCCAGTTCCTTCTTGCTTTCCAGATTGGCTTTCAAAGCCTCCACGTCATTGTAATAAGTGGGCTTCAACTTCTTCTTCGAGAAAAGTTCTTTCCCCTGGTCGAAATAGTGGGGCGAATTGGGGTCGTCGCTTTGCCCGAAGGGAACTGCCGAGTAGCTCTCCACTTTGCCCGGCGCCCTGAGAATGACCACGGTGGTGCACGACTGGCCGGACCTTCCGAAGAACTTGCCGTTCTGGTCAGGCCCGCTATATCCCACCGCCCTGAGGGGGCTCATTCCGGAACTGGGCGGCCCGCCGGAGGTACACGGCACATCGAATTCTCCCCTTCGGATTCGCATGACATCGCCCCACGGGACCTCAATTCTTCCGTACTTCTCCTTCATGTAGGAGACCGCTTTGTCGAGAGCCTTGAGCAACGCCATCTGTCCGCTCTCCGGGAGAGGACGGCGCGAGCTGATCTGATACTGTGGAACGCCGCCGGTCGTCCGGCACGCTCGCCGCCAGTGGCAGAAGAGCGTGGCGCCGACTCGATCCACCTCCGCTTTGCCATCCCACCAAAGAAGGATGTCCACGGCGCGCGGCAGCTCCGCGTTTCGCGCCTTATACTGTTCCCTTTTCGATTTCCACGACTGAGCGAGAGCGCGCCGCCATTTGTCGGAATCGTCAATATAGGTATCGAGGGCGATGTCTATCGCTTCCTGCACGCTAACGGAATCGTCGGAGCGAAGAAGCTCCACTGCTCGCCTCCCACGCTGATTCGAGCCTCCATAAGTTCCTCGCCAGATGTAATCCGGATAGCGGTCGCCGGTCAGGAAGCTGCCGGGCATCATCGTGTCGGGGGAGATGTTGCAGTTCTGCATGAAGCCCTGCGGCGGGTTGAGAATCTGAACGAGCTCCTCCATGACGTGGATGCCGAGCCACTCGGTTTTGGAGGTGTAGCCGGGGACGGGGCGAGTATAGTCATATCCCGGCTGGCGAACGGGCACCATACCTGTCCGACAGTACCAGATGTTGCCATAAACGTCCCCGTACATGACGTTCTGCGGCATCAATTGGTTCATCGAGAGAGCCGCTTTGAATTCCTCCAACGTCGTCGCGGTGTTCTGGCGGAAGATTTGCTCCGCAAGCCCGACTTCCTCCTCGTAGGCGAGCTTTATGGCGTAGGCCCTGTTTCCGTCTCGAAGAACAATGGGGCCGTGGTGAGTTCTTTGAATTTCTCTGGTGACAACCTTCTTTCCGCTTTCGGTTTTGACCTCAATTTCTATTGGAAAAACTTGAATATCCCTCCATTGTCCGTCGTAGCGGTATTGGAGGGGATTCTGCGGGTTGATTTCGTCCTCGTAAACGTCGGCAGTGTCCGGCCCGCCGGTGGTGCAAGCCCAGGAACAATAGTCGTTGTGCCCGAGGCCGAAGGCGGGCGTTCCCAGGGGAGCAAAACCGTAGGAATTGAATTTCCCGCCGCGGACGTGTGCTTCATACCATCGGAATGCCTTGAACCAACTGACGTGTGGGTCAATGCAGGTGATGACGCATCCTTCCGCGGAACGTTCCGGCGAGATGGCCCATTGGTTCGAGCCGAAAGCAGGCGGCCGGGGAAGTCGCCTCCCGAGGTCGCTGAGCGCTTGCCCCGCGGGCCAACCCCAGGTGATGAATCGCCCGACGGCGACCGGCTCCCAGGGCTGCGGCTCAAAACCCCATTCGGGCACTTTCTCAGGATGCTCCTTCATGTACTCCTTGATGCCTGCGACGAACGCCTCAAGGAGCTTCCGGAAGCGCGCATCCAATTCGCCATAGCGTGTTCGGGCGACATCGCCGTGGCGGAGCAATCGCTGCCTGTAATCCTCTTCGATAAAGTCTTTTCCGAAGACGCTTGCCATTTTCCCCTCAGCGTGCAGGTAATTCTTGAGCAACTGTTCGAGCCTATCCTCCGCCTGGGCGTATCCGAGGGCGAAGAACGCAGCTTTCTCCGTGTCGGAGTAGATGTGGGGCACGCCCCACTTGTCGCGATAGATCGTCGTTTTTGCGAGAACTGAGCCGCAAAAAACAACGACAACCGGGATGATGAGCAATCTTCGCATGTGAGCAGCTCCCCTTTCTGCGCCTGGGTGTTCAAGTCGAAACCATTTCGTTACCGGGCTGCAAGCGGTGGCTCCGCAGGGTCAAGCAGCGACTCTCCCTAAAAGGATATAGCAAACGCCGCAGATGCAACGCAAGAGAAGCTTCGCCATAAAAGGAGTGCACAAGCCTATATGCCTTTGCCGCGGCAGCCCCTGACTACCACCCCACCCAATCGGCGACTTTTGCCTCGGGTATCAGGTCGCAACCGGCGATGTACGGTTTTATGTCCAGAACGGGCGAATTGTCGAAAGCGTCAATGGATTCAATGCGGATCGTGCAGTCCTTGATGGAGATTATCTTGCACTGCGACAGCGCGATGAGATTTGGCCTGACGGGTGACCTTGTGGCAAAAACTCCCGTCAGCGGGATTTTCCGGTTGCCACGGGGGTGAACCTGGAGGATGGCTCTTTTCTGCGGTGTGTCGTTCTGGTCGAACCAATACAGGACATGGATGTGGGAGAAATCCTCCAGCCCCACCAGGGCTTTCTTGTACGCGGGAGCGATTTCGATGCTTGTTACGCCCCCGCTTTTCTTCACCTTCCCGACCTGCCATAGCTTGAAGAACTTCCCTTTTCTCTCCTCGGGCTCCGAAGCGCTTTTCTGAAAGGCAATCGCGCACAGACTGAATCCCAGCAGTAAAGCAACAAGCGGAATGGCTGTTTTCATTTTGCCCTCCTCATTAGATTAACCTGCCCTTGCGATGGCTGTATTCTCTATTTCGCCCGAAGCGATAAATTACGTCAGGCCGCCCGGGCTTGAAGAAACCATAGCTTTCAGCGCGCGCTCGCAGGCGACAATTCCCCTCGCAACGGACCATCGCGGCGCCGCCGGCATTCGCGCCGTTCACCGAACTGGGCATCATTGCGCATGCCTTGGGAAATCTTGGACGAAAGGCGGCGTTGCGTCAAATGAAAACTCGCGGAATTGGTGACGCCTCACTTACGAGTGCCTGAGGGTGAAACCGCACAGTGCGCACAGGGACGTGGCATGGGCATCTTGCCCATGTGTGTTCACGGGGCTGGCCCCGGCGGCATGCCACGAGGGCGCCCCGTCGGATCTGAACGCCACGCTGTCGTTTTGCCTTGAGAGGACGCAAAGCCGGGAGCCGGCCGCACGGAAAAACGGAAGGTCACGCGAGGGTCGCCAGCGGCCTGTGGCGCTGTCCCCTCCCTCGGTCAGAGATAGGCAAATATTTTCTCCGCGTTCTCTGCGGTGAGTTCGCCTCCCGTAACTGGGACATGACCGGAATTGAGCGCAGTCAACCGTTGAATTGTCTGGCTTATGTTCGTACCATAGCAGCGCGATTGCACGGGAATTCTTCGCTACGGTGTTTGTTGAGCGGGCGGACTTCAAGAAGAAAGGGAGGCTATGGAAAAGCGTAAACTGGGTACTTCGGAAATTGAGGTGTCAGCGATAGGGCTGGGCTGTTGGGCAATCGGCGGCTGGATGTGGGGCGGAACCGATGACGAAAAGGCGGTCGCCGCTATCCGAAAGGCAATAGACGTCGGCATGTTCTTTCTGGATACGGCGGCGATCTATGGCTTCGGCCATTCGGAGGAGATTGTGGGCAAAGCCATCGAAGGACGCCGGGACGAGGTCATCCTCGCTACCAAGTGCGGATTGGTCTGGGAGCACCCAACACGAGAGCCCAGGTTCGTTGATGAGGAAGGGAACAAAGTCTATGGGGACCTCACGAAGGAAAGCGTTCTGAGAGAAGCTGAGGAGAGCCTTCGTCGTCTGAAAACCGATTGGATTGACATTTATCAATGCCACCGACCGGACGAATTGACGCCTGCCGAGGAAACGATGGAGGCGATGAACCTCTTGCTGGAGCAAGGAAAAATACGAGCTATTGCCGTGAGCAATTTCTCCGTCGAGCAGATGGAAGCGTTCCGGCGGTATGGACCCGTCCACTCCGATCAGCCGCGATACAGCATGCTCGACAGGACCATCGAGCCGGAGATTCTTCCCTACTGCCGAGAAAACAACATCGGAATCCTTGCCTACAGCCCCATCGAGCAGGGCATCCTGACGGGGAAGGTGACTCTCGACAGGGAGTTTCGCTTCGGCGATCACAGGCGGCATAGGCCGTGGTTCCAGAAGAAGAATCTGAAGCGAGCGCTCGATTTCCTCGAGAAGCTGAAGCCGATTGCCGACGTTCATGGTAAGACGCTCGCGCAGCTCGCCGCGAACTGGGTTATCTCTCAGGAAGGCGTCACGTCGGCTCTGGTCGGCGCTCGCACGCCGGAGCAGGTCGTAGAGAACGCGGGCGCCGCGGATTGGCGGCTGACCGAGGACGAGTTGAAGCAGATCGAGGAGTACGTCGAGGAGCTTGGACCGCCGGAGGAGTAAGGCGCGCTAAGTCCCCGTGCGCTTGGCTCTCTACGTCAGCGCCGGCGCCCGAGGGGATTAGACGACGCATCTCCACGCAAGGCGGCCGGGGTCTGGTGTCACCGTCGGGCGGCCCAGCGGATGACGTTGGCGACGAGTTTTGGATAGTTGGGGTTGTTATAGCCGCTCGGGCCGTGCGCCAGTAAAATGTACACGACGGGGGCATTGCCATAGGAATGCGTCCAGGCGATGACTTTTCCGCTGAGGGGATGGTCAACCGTCAGGAACGGCTTCACATCGGAGCGAACCAGGAACTTGTTGTACACTTCGTCCAAGACTTCGAAGTCGGACACTCCGCGGACGATGGGATGGCTCCTGTCGGCGATTTTCACCTTGTATTTGACGCCCTCCTTCCAGCCGGATTCGGCATGCTTCACACCGCCCTCCGTTCGCTCGGCAGTGTAGAACTTACCTCCGATGATCTTCTGGAACTCAGGCCAGTCCTGATAGGACGCAAGACAATGGTGCAGAGCGACCAGGCCTTTGCCGGCGGCGAGGAATTTCAGGAAGTTCTTCTTCTGAGCGTCGGTGATTTTCTGGGGCATGTCGTACAGCACCAGCACGTCGTACCCGGATAGGTCGCGGTCGTACGCCTCGCTGCTCTGCTTCTGCTCGGCGGTATCGAATGCGATGCCATCCATCGCCTTGAAGATGGCGAAGAACGGTTCCTTCTCGAAACCGTGCCCTCCGGTTACAACGAGAACCTTGATTGGCTTGCCTTGAGCAGCCTCACTCTGGGATTCGGTAATTGCAGCTTGCATGGTAATAACGGCGAGTACGCACGCTCCAGCGGCCAAGAACATGCCATTTCCTTTCATCGCTCCCTCCTTCCTGTACTTCTTCAAAAAAGACTTTTCCCGTGGATTGTCGAACCCCGCAACGCAGGAAACTGATTCTGCCTTCCGGCGCGAAATCATAGCCGATGTTGTCTGCGCTGGTAAAGAACATTCTGGGGCACGCCGTAAGGCCTCACTTATGGGTGGCTGAAGCTGGAACCGTACAATGCGCACACAGGGCCCGTAACGCTGGCATCTTGCCGGCTGTCTCGGGGGCATCCTGCCCCCGCGCCGAGGGCGGGACGCCCTCGGGACTGCCCCGCCATGGCGGGGCGGCGTTACCCTCGGTAACCTGGCCCACCGGAATACAGCCATTCCCGCCCGTAAGTGAGGCATTACGGCAGCCCTGGTTCGCGGGTACGTACTGGTGGGCATGCAGGACAGACCCGACTGAAGGCGCCCCCGCCGACATTCAGTTCACCGCTCACGAAAAGCCAGCCGAGGTGTTCTACGGGCCTGGTGCGGCACTCAGCCATGGCGGTCAGGCCACAAGCAGCGGGGCGCCAAGCGGTTATGGCTAAACGCATAAGATTAGCGTTTGCTTGGCGTGCCATTTGCGAAACCGAGATTTCCAGGCAACACCGTTGACTTTCGGAAACACGCGACAATTATCGGCTAACCCGCGGCAGTCATGAGAGTTATGTTGCCCTGGCTGTCAGTGTCGTTGCCGGAAGTCAACGTTATGCCGAGCCGGGAGATGATGCTCTCGAAATAGTAAGAGTCGTAACCACTTCGGCCAACGTATGTTCCAGCCCGGTCTAAATTGGCATGGCCCTTGCTTTCAGAAATACAACGGTAATAGTGTAATCAACAAGTATTTTCTCAACCGCAGCAAACGGGGGTGACGCCTATGGCAACACAGGAGCGGGCGAATACAAATGGCGGGGCCGACCGACCGGAACTGGCCCGCAGGCGGTAGTCGCCTACACAAGCGTCCCGGGGGTCGGCCACTGGCAAACCCATTATTAAGGGGGTCCGAAAATGAAAAAGCTAACGGTTTTCGCAGTCGTCGTGCTTGGCCTGGCGGTCGTGGGGTTTGTTGGCCCGGCATCGGCCACGCCAATGACTATCACGGACACGACGCTATTCGATGCAGCCGGCACTACGCCTGCCGAAGATTACGACAGCCACCTCTATGGGAGTGTCAACAAGCTCGATGGGATCCTGGATTACGTGACGTGGACTCACCATTTCCCAGACCCGCCGAACCCAGAGATTGACCACGCGATCAGCGGGACCATCACAGTTTATCTCAGCGATGATGAGGGCGATGTCTGGTGGAATCCTCTTACCTGGGAATACGGTGGCGGTTATGGAGAAGACGCTACCTGGGCTTTCGGAGAGGTTGACACCGGCGAGTACACGTACGGGGTAACTGCTTCCTACTTGGATGATGGTGAATTCCAAGTAACAGTCGGGTCGGTCTGGGGGGACTTCTACATTGACCAGTCCGACTTGGAGGTTACCTACGAGCCTGCTGCTGCCCCCCCTGTCCCCGAGGCGAGCACGCTGATGCTGTTTGGATCTGGGCTTTCCGGGCTTCTGTTCTACGCGAGAAAGAAGCGACTGATAAAGTTCTGATCGTACAACGTCGCACACGTAAGGAAGCGAAGAGGGAATCGGAGTGGAGGTTCCGGTTCCCTCTTTCCTTGCGCCGTGAAGTGGTCACAGGCTTTCGAGTGGCAGACAGGTACTTCCCCAGGGCGGTGGCTTGCCGGCTGCAAGCGGGATCTCCGTTTGGCAACTGGCCGCGCCGGTCATGGTCGGCTCGGGTGGCGCCGCGTTTCAGTGGCTAATGTTGCCACGCGTAACGCCGCCTCGGCATGGCGCGGCAGTCACCAGGGTGTCTCCCGCGGAACGCGGGACAAGATGCCAGGGGTACGACCCAATGCGTCACAACAAAGGCTGCGGCCACCATCAACCCGTTCAATTTGCCCATAATCCTTCACGGGTCCCGCCTCCAGCGGGATGCCACGCCTATCCGCACACAGAGAGGTGACCGACGGGATTTGCCTCACCCTCCCGCTTCGTCCCTCGGAAACACGCAGCCTGCGACAAGCAAGCGAAAGCGAACTCTCTCACCACTCAAATGTAGCCGCACCCGAGGCAAAAGGGGAAGAGGAGAGTACCGCAGAGGCGCAGAGATGGAGATGAGAGGGACCACGTCCTGGGGCCTGCCGTGGCATGGGCATCTTGCCCATGATGCTTCACGGGCGGGACGCCCGTGCCACGTGTGCGACAACTGTTCTTTTCGGCCTGAAACGTACCGGCCCACCAGATGCCCCGCGTCCCGCGCGATGTCAATGCTTCCGGGCCGCTATCGCAACGTACTCCGCCTGTCCCACGGGTAGGTGCCGTGGCATGGGGCTCCCTTGCCCATGATTACCAGGGGTCCCCCGGCAGAGGCGGGGCGGGATGCCACGTGGGGCACAACTGTTCTTTTCGCGCTGAAAGGCGCTGGCGACATCGCGGCTCTCTGAGCTTCGCCTACCGGAGCCCTCTATCAGACAAAGGGAAGGGCCCGCGGTTTCCGCGGGCCCTCGTTCGCACATCATAACCTCTCACCGGAGGGCGTGATGCTGGTGCCGCCCCTGCCCTGTCAAAGCGGCTTGATCTGAACGTTGCGATAGACAGCCTTTTCCTTTATTCCCTCCGTCGGGCCGCCGCCGTGGACCTGTACGGCGATGCCGCCCTTTTCCGGAATTCGCACTTCCTCGTCCTTGTAATCAATCATGTGGACGCCGTTCATCCAGACGGTGATTTGGGGGGGCTGGCCTAAGATTTTGATGCGGAAGATGTTCCAGTCGTCTTTCTTCCAGGCGTCGGGGTACTGCTTGGAAGGAAAGTGAAAGCCGCCGATGCCCTCGCCATAGATTCCGCCGACGTTGCCGCCTCCATGATAGTCAACGAGGACCTGATAGCCTTTGCCGGTCTCGGTGGAGCGGAGGAATATCCCGCTGTCAACACCCCATTCCGGCTTGGCTTCGATAATCAGCTCGAAGTCGCCATATTTCTTGTCCGTGATGAGGATGCCGCCCTGGCCGGGAGGATTCTGCTGGCCGACGATGATGCCGTTCTCGACGACCCACTTCCCTCCGGTGCCGTGGCCGGTCGAGCGGCTTACGTGCCAGCCGTCAAGAGTCTTGCCGTCGAAGATGTGGGTGAAGCCCGGCTCGGGACTGAGCACGGAGGGCGACGGGTCTTTCACCTCACGTTTCGCCGCCCAGTACATTGCGCGAACGACGAGCCGCTGGAAGGCTGGGTTGCTCCACACCTTCATGTCATGCCCATTGCCGGTGTAGAAAACCCGTCCCTTGCCGTAATCCGACACCCATGCCATTGACTGCCTCTCATCGCCTCGGCTCATGCGGGTCAAGGAGCGCATCTGCGCGTTACGATGGAAATTGTGACGGTAGGTTTCGTCCTCGACTTCGAAATCGCTCAGACCTTTCGTGATGGGATGCTCATGGTCGTAGATATACACGGTGTACCTACCCGACCGGTGTCCCGAAAAATGTCCACCGGTCATTTCCCAGTAGCGGTCGGAGTTCTTAAACGAGTCGCTGGCGGAGTGGATTCCGACGAACCCGCCGCCGTTCTCTACGAACCCGCACAATCCATCTTCCTGCTCCTTGGTGAGCGTCAAGCCGGTGGTATAGACCGCGATAACGTCAAACTGCTTGATGCGTTCCTTCAAATCGTCGAGGTTTTCGGTAAAGGTTACCTCGAAATCGTTCGTTGCTTCGAGCACGCCTTTAAGGACAGGGGTGTTATGTTTCCAATCGTGCACCCCTCCGCCTCGCAGGAACATTACCTTAATCTTCCCGCCCGGGGCGCCGGCGCCCATGCTCGATAGCGTTGGCATCAACAGCGCTATCAACACCGCAGAAATAAAACGCAGCCTTTTCATTTTCTTCCTCCCTCCATTGGCTCACTTTACTATCTGTCACGCAAGGCAATTCTATCCGACTCGATTTCTACCCGAAAACACAATAACTCCTGCGCCTTCGGTTCGTCATCGGACACCCTGTGTTTGTCAGCGAATGATGGGAATCAGAACGATATTGCGAAACTGCAGGTGCGCGCCTTCTGCCTGAAGGCAGATTTTGCCGGGCGTTTCCCAGCACTCGGTAGCAGTGTTCTGGACCAGGCCGTTGACTTTTACCTCGAGGTCGCTCCCGTCGAAAGTGATTTCGTACTGGTTCCATTCGCCGAGCGGTTTCTCGTTCGACTCGTGCATCTTTGTGGTATGCCGGCCGCTCGTGCGATCCTTCGCGGCTTTCATGGGAAAGTTATCAATGTTCCAGAAGTCGCCGACGGATCCGTATTGGCCTTGGGCCTCGATGGATCGTGGCCAGACTTTGTCCGGACCAACCATTCGCAGCAGGACGCCGCTGTTGCCTTTTTCCAGGTGTCGAAACTGAACCCGCAGCACGTAGTTGGTGTAGTCCGCCGTTGTGCGGATGTAGCCAGCGGGCCTGCCCTTGTCATCAATCACGCCATCTTTGACGCTCCACGTGTCCTTGAGGCGGTCGCTGGAAAGGGTCCAGCCGTCGAGGTTTTCGCCGTTGAACAGGCGGATGGCATCGCCGTAGTTGGTCTTCAGATTCTTGACGTATATGTCCTTGAAATCAACTATCATGGGAGCACCGGCGTGAATCTGCAGCGCAAGGATGCCTTCCATGTCGCGGCCCTTCGGGTCGTCATCTATCATCTCGATGGTCTGGTAGCCGTTGAGGATGTGCACGAGATGATTGCCCCGGGCGATGATGGTGTACTCGTTCCAGTCCTTGCTCTTATAGTAGCCGGCTTTGATAAGCGCATCAGTATCGGCCACTTTGCCGACGACGTTTTTCTTGCCGTCTTTGTCAACGACCATAATGTCGCCGACGTTGACCATCCACCCGCGACCCCCCTCGTCGTAGAGGAAACCGACCTTGCCAGGGTTGTTCTCGACCTCCGCCTGGTAGCCGCCGACTCGCCACTTCTCAGATTCCTTGCTGCGATACTGGATGCCGGAGTTACCGTTCTGGATGCGGAACTTGATCTTAAGGACGAAATCCTTCAGCTTGCCCGCTCGCCAGACGCAGAAGGTGTTGCCCCTGGCGGGATTTTCCGGGGTCGTTTGCCCGCGGATGACCCCGTCCTTGACGGACCACAGCCTCGGGTCGCCGTCCCAGCCGGTGAGGTCCTTGCCGTTGAAGATTTGCGTGAAGCCGGAAAGCGCCTCAGCTTTGGCTTTTCCTTCTGCGGCAAAGCTCGGCGCCGAGACCGCTGCGGCAAAAAGCAGAACTACCGTAGCCAACAGCAATTTTCCCACGGCCCCTGGTTTGGAAATTTCGCGTGTCATTGTTCGCTCCTTTCTTTGTGCTTGTGCCCACTTTCCTTGAAGATAGCCCTCCTTAATAAGACTGTCAATTCATTTCTATTTCCCGGCTGTCGCGGAAGCCCGGGAGCCCCATTTCCTGAGAAATTTTCCCGAAGAGTCGAACTTCTGGATTCTGTTGTTGTTCGTGTCCGCAACGAAGACATTGCCCCGCGAATCAACAGCTACGCCGAATGGACTGTTAAACTGCCCGTCGTCATCGCCTCTCGAGCCCCATTTCCCGAGAAACTTTCCTGAGGAATCGAACTTTTGGATTCTGTTGTTCTTGGTGTCCGCTACGAAAACATTCCCCGACGAATCCACGGCTACGCTCCCGGCCTGATTAAACTGTCCATCGCCGGAGCCCAAACCTCCCCATTTGCCCAGAAACTTTCCTGAAGAGCTGAACCTTTGGATTCTATGATTGTTCGTGTCCGCGACAAACACAGTTCCTGATGCGCTGATTGCGACCGCATGAGGCCAGTTAAACTGCCCATCGCCGGACCCACCGGAGCCCCACCTCGTCAGGAGATTCCCCGACGAGTCGAACTTTTGGACCTTGTTGTTGTCCACAACGTAGATATTTCCTGAAGCGTCAGCGCCAATCCCCTTGGGACAAAAGAACTCCACCTTGCCGCCCCGCGTGCCCCATTTGAGCAGAAACTTGCCCTGGGAATCAAACTTCTCAACCCTCTGGTTATGGGTATCGGCAACAAAGACGTTTCCGGACGAATCCACCGTTATGCCGCGAGGGTAAGTAAACTCTCCATCGCCATTCCCTTTTGAGCCCCACTCGGCTAACAACTTACCCGATGAATCCAACTTTTGAATCCGGTTGTTGCCGCTGTCGGTGACGAAGACCTTCCCGGAGGAATCCACGGCTAAACCATGAGGTTCCTTCAATTGTGCGCCGCCAGCCCAGAAGGGAAAGGAGACCAGCCAAGCGCAAAACAAAGTCAATCCGCACAATCGTGCGTTTACTCCTACCTTCCTTTTCATTTCACTGCTCCTTCTTTCTTCAACGGATTTTGAGGTTTGAACGGGGCGCCCGAACAAATCTCGGACATCCCGTCAGGCGCCTTGCCGGGAGGCCAGAGGTTGCACTCAAGCTGAAGGCTGCGATTCTTTGGCCGCATCTTTTGGCCGAGATTGCAAAGCATTACTGACTTGTATGCCCCCTCGGATGCGCCGGTCAGAGGCGCGCAAAAAGCTATGCGTTTTCCTTAGAGATGACTTCTTCCAAGTGCCTCAGGCTAACCTCCGCTTGGGGAACGGTTCCGCACTCCACGGAAAGTACCCCGTCGAAGCCCGCCTTCTTCAGAATCTGCACGACCCGTGTCCAATCTATAACACCATCGCCGCAGGCACACCCCACGGCAGTTCCGGTAACTTTACCCCTTTCGTCTTCGCTTTGCTTCAGTGCGATGTCTTTGGCGTGGACGTGAATGATGCGATGCCCAAGCGCTTCCAGCATTTCGTAAGGATCGCTGACACCGCCGAGATATGTGTTACCCGTGTCCGGATTGAAGGCCACGTTCGGCGAGGGGACGAGGTCAGCGATCTTGATGAGCGTCTCGGTTCGGACGCTGTATTTCCGATGAGGCTCGATGCCGATTTTGATGTTGTGTCTCTCGGCGACGGGGACAACGGTCTTG
>Ga0315552_1001709_pt1 | contig 13250 bp, 11 predicted proteins | sample SalMarSW160170MG_2_FD_203102 | JGI IMG/M metagenome (GOLD analysis project Ga0315552, IMG submission 203102) | Salt marsh sediment microbial communities from the Plum Island Ecosystem LTER, Massachusetts, United States - Salt Marsh Sediment SW1601-70 ...
AGGTGGTAGGGGGCCTTAGTGAAAGGGGCAGCCATCCAGTAGTAAGAAAGCCGATGCGACAGTGGATGCTGCAGATAACAAAATACGCGGAAAGGCTTCTCGAAGACTTGAAAGAAGTCGATTGGCCAGAGTCTATAAAGAAACTACAAATAGATTGGATTGGAAAGAGTGTAGGAGCTGAAGTCTGCTTCAAAGTGGACGGCTTTGACGAAGAAATGTGGGTATTTACGACTCGGCCGGACACACTATTCGGTGCAACGTACATGGTTATTGCACCTGAGCACAGGCTTGTTGATGTTATTGTGAGCGAAGAACATAAGGAGGCTGTGAAAAAGTATTGTGAGCTTGCTGCTACCAAGAGTGACCTTGACCGAACGGACCTGGCCAAAGAAAAGACCGGCGTGTTCACGGGCGCTTACGCGATAAATCCGGTTAATGATGAAAAGGTCCCGATTTGGATAAGCGATTACGTACTGATTAGCTATGGTACGGGCGCGATTATGGCGGTTCCTGCACACGATGAGCGTGACTTTGAATTCGCCGCTAGATTTGGTTTGCCGATTATCCCGGTTGTTGAACCGAAGAATAGTGAACAAGCCGAGCTTGTTAGGCAGGGCAAGTTGTGCTTCGTTGGCGACGGTACGGCAATTAATAGTAGTCAGTTTAATGGCCTGTCAACTGCTGAATTCAAAGAGAATATCACAAGCTGGCTTGCGGAAAGAGGTCAAGGTAGAAAGGCTGTAAACTATAAACTGCGTGATTGGCTTTTCAGCAGGCAACGTTACTGGGGCGAGCCGTTTCCGATTTTGCATACTGAGAATGGTTACCATGTTGGGCTTGAGGCAGAAGACCTGCCGTTGAAGTTGCCGGAAGTTGAGAATTATAAGCCGCCAGGTACAGGTGAATCGCCGTTAGCTAACATTGATGATTGGGTGAACATAACATTGCCCGATGGCAGAAAGGCGAAACGCGAGACGAACACTATGCCCCAGTGGGCAGGTAGTTGCTGGTACTATCTTAGATACATCGATCCGGCCAATGACGAGCACGGGTGGGGCCCACAAAAGGAAAAATACTGGATGCCGGTTGATCTGTATATCGGTGGGGCAGAGCACGCAGTACTACATCTGTTGTATTCGCGATTCTGGCATAAGCTGCTCTACGACCTTGGCTATGTCAGTACCAAAGAGCCGTTCAAGAAACTGGTCAATCAGGGAATGATTTTGGGCGTGGATGGCCAGAAGATGAGCAAATCGCGGGGCAATGTGATAAATCCAGACCAGGTTGTTGCAGAGTACGGTGCGGACTCGATGCGGCTCTATGAAATGTTCCTGGGGCCTCTGGAAGCGATAAAACCCTGGAGCACACAGGGCGTGCAAGGTGTGCACCGGTTTCTGCACAAAACTTGGCGCATGATCATTGACGAAGAAACGGGCGATCTTCTCCAGGCTGTGAAAGAATCTCAAGCGGACGAGACGACACTTCGATTGTTAAACCAGACGATAAAAAAGGTCACAGATGATATCGAACGTTTCAACTTTAACACAGCGATAAGCGCGATGATGATTTTCGTTAACCATCTGAGTAAGCAAGCCGTCAAGCCAAAATTGGTTGTAGAAAGATTTGTTCTGATTTTGTCTCCGTTCGCGCCACACATTGCCGAAGAACTCTGGCAGAGACTGGGGCATGCTGATAGTCTATCTTGCGAGTCTTGGCCGGAATATGACAGAGAGCTTGTCAAAGAAAAAGAGATCGAACTGGCGGTGCAGGTCAATGGTAAAATAAAAGATAGAATAGTTGTTGCTGCCAGTGCAGACGACGAGCAGATAAAGGCTGAAGCACTAGTTAGTGCTAAAGTCAATGCTGCTATGGGGGGTAAAAAGGCGAGGAAAATCATCGTCGTCAAGCCAAGGATAATAAGCATAATTACATAAGGGGGCCCACGGGACAACCGAAGCACACAGAGATAAGGGTAAAAGAGGTTCCTGCTAATAAGGATTAAAAAGTGGACAGGTTGGTTACTTATTGTGGAATAGACTGTCTTAGGTGCCCCATTTATTTGGCAACGCGTGAGGATGACGATGAGAAACGGCAAGAAATGAGGCTTGATATTGTACGGAAGATCGCTGAGCTGTACGGCCAGGAATGTACGTTGGAAGACATCACTGACTGTGATGGGTGCAAAGCGGAAAGCGGTAGGCTGTTCTCAGGATGCAAAAAGTGTCAGATAAGAAAGTGTGCACGCCAAAAAGAAGTCGAAAATTGTGCTTACTGTGAGGACTATGCCTGTGAAGCACTGCAGAGACTTTTTGCAACGGACCCAGATGCCAAGAAGTGCTTAGACCAGATAAGAGGTGGTCTTTAAGAAGCGCAAAGGTGACATTAGATAAGGCCATAATGACGCGGAAGAAATTATCGTATATAGTATCTTTTTGGCAGGAACTGTCTTGTGGAAGATTGTTGGTCGATGTTCTTAATATTGTTTAGCCGATCTTTTTTCGCAATGATGCCAAGAGCTATATCGCGGTTTCGGCCAACAGAGAGTAGTGAATACGATTGATGTGTAAAGAAATTGAAGCGAAGCTGAAAGTTGATTCACTACAGGAAGTAGAACGTAAGCTGACTGAAATCGGCGCTGAATATCTGACCGAACAATTGCAGAGAGATTGTTATTTTGATGATAGGCAAAGGAGCCTTATCGAGACTGATCGATGCCTTCGGCTGCGTCGACAGTCATCGGCAGGAAGCGAGAAGTTCTTTTTGACTTACAAAGGTGCCAAAGAATCAGACAAGTTCAAAAAGAGACAGGAGATAGAGACGGAGGTTGACAACGCCGTTATGACTGAAAGGTTGCTGATAGAGCTGGGTTATGAGAAGGCAATGACTTTTGAGAAAAAGCGTCGACTTTGGCGGCTTGGAGAGTGTAACATTGTCTTGGATCAGTTGCCGCTATTGGATTGCTTTGTGGAAATAGAAGGACCGGACGCTGAAAGAATCGTTGATGTACAACAAAGACTGGAGTTGGCGCATCTGCCGCACATTGGGCAGAGCTACGCATTGCTGATGGAGCAGAAACTCAATCAACTTGGCAGAAAGAAAAGAGAGATTTTTCTTGGTGGCTCTGGCAAAAAATTATGAAGCCAGACGACGGTTATATCAGCTATATTGTTAATCCCAAATCCGGTGCGAGCAGTAGTAAGTTGACTGGCCGCCGGTTTGAGCAATATCTTGCCGGCAGAGGCTATGACGTCAGGATTCGTACGACCAATTCCTTGGAAGATGCGTGTGAGTTTGCTACGGATGCAGCGGTTGACTACAAATGTAAAATGGTTGTAGTTGTCGGCGGAGACGGCACAGTCAGGGAGGTTGCACATGGTTTAGAGGGTAGTGACAAGCCCTTGCTTATAGTGCCGCACGGCACAGAGAATTTATTGGCGAACGAATTGGGATTTGATGAAAAGCTGAGTACGATAGTGCGAGTATTTGAGGCTGGATTTGTTCGGCCTTTGGACCTTGGCAGTGCGAACGGCAGATGCTTTACTTCTATAGCAGGTTTCGGATTCGATGGCCAAGTAGTTGAGCGTGTAAGTATACAACGGCAAGGGCATATTGATTATTTCGACTACTTTGGGCCAATCTGGCGGACATTCTGGAACTACAAGTATGATGCCATGAAAGTGGAGGTCGATGGCGAGCAGGTGTTTGATGGGCCCGGATTGGTTTTTGTAGGAAACATATCAAGGTATTCCCTGGGATTGCAGATATTGCACTATGCCGATTATGGAGACGGTTTGCTGGATGTATGTATTTATAAATGCACGAGCCGGCTGCACCTGGTGAAACACTCAGCAATGACAGTTCTCAAACAGCATGCCGATTGTCGTGATGTGATATACCGGCAGGGCAAGAGCATTTTGGTAAGCTCTCGCACCGCTTCGATAAAAACTGAAATCGACGGTGATCCCGGACCAGATCTGCCTGTGCAGATTGAGGTGATACCACAAGCTGTGCGCTGTCTCGTTCCCAAGGGGGCTAAACCGGCGGGGATAAGGACACGAATCGTAAGAGCTTTGGGATAAATTTTGTATGTCTTACGGGATGCGTATCGTGAAAAAGTAAACGCAGTATGAAATGTACTTTATAAGATAATAGATATGGGTAAAGGCAATTTTAAAGTTGGGAATGTGGATGTTGGTTTGAATGTACCTTTATTTGTAATAGCTGGGCCTTGTGTTATCGAGAGTAAAAGTCTTTGTTTGAAGATCGCCGGTAGATTAGCTGAAATTGGTGAGCGGACAAGGATGGGTATTATCTTCAAAGCCAGTTTCGACAAGGCCAATCGTAGCAGCATATCCAGCTTTCGTGGGCCTGGTCTTAAGAAGGGCCTGGAGATTCTAACAGCGGTGCGACGAGAGACTAACCTGCCTATTATTACTGATATCCACGAACCTGCCCAAGCTGCGATTGCAGCCGAGGTCGTTGACTGTCTACAGGTGCCGGCGTTTTTGTGCAGACAGACAGATTTGATTTGTGCCTGTGCCAGGACTGGTAAGCCGCTAAATGTAAAAAAAGGCCAATTCCTTTCGCCGGATGAGATGAAGAATGTGGTTGAGAAAATCCGTGCCTGCGGCAACAATCGGATTATGTTGACCGAGCGAGGCACGTTTTTTGGTTATAATCGTCTGGTGAACGACATGACAGCCATAGAGGCTATGAAAGGGATCGGTTGTCCTGTAGTTTTTGATGCAACTCATAGCGTTCAGCAGCCGGGAGGTTTAGGGTATGCAAGTGGTGGTCGGCGAGAGATTGCTCCGATACTGGCGAAAGCTGCGGTAGCCGCTGGCACTAACGGCCTTTTCCTTGAAGTGCATACCGACCCTGAAAATGCAAAATCGGACAGGGCGACTATCATGCCTGTTGATTGGGTTGAAGATTTGCTTAAGGTTTGTAGAGAAATATTCGAGATTGTACGTGGACGTGAAATCGATAATTGATACCCGCGTAGCTCTCTATTGACAAACGTAACATAGCTGTATAGGCAAAATATCCATGCAGATTGTGTTCGGGCCGATGTAGTGCTACTTTCGCTTGATACCAGCGATGAAGACACATTCCAGTGAATAAATCGACTACATGGGGATATCAGTATTAGCAAGCTCATTTCAGGACTTTACGTGTTCAGGAACGAATTTGCCGGCTGAGGTTTTTCTTTTTGAAGTAATCAATTCCAGCTCCCACTAAATTGCAGGGATCGAGGATGCAGTAGATCGCATTCGTCCCGATAAGGTGTAGCTGAATACCGATCTCAGACCGGTAGCTGATGGGGACGGTAAAGAGGTTGGATACGGAGGAGATTCAAGTATTCGCTGCTCAATTGAGGGGCAGGTGTGAAGTTATGGCTAATCTTGTCTTGCATCGGCACGGTAGTTACTTTTCGGATCTTGCTGAGGGCGTGCTATCAATACTGAAACGCGGGCCTTGCACTTTGGACGATATATGTGCAGAGTTGGGGTAAACAAATCCGAAGCACTGAAATACCATGGTTATCTTTAACAACGGGGGTTGATCATTTCGATGGAGCATGGGGCAGTGACCTTCTTCAAATTCTAATCTTAAGTAAAGCAAAGATAGGCCATTCATAAGCTAAGGCCGAGAATCTTAGCTGTGTTTGAATTAAGTACCGACCAATAAATTTGCCTAAATATGAGGTTAATCTGTAGACATTCTCACCCAATTTGTAAAGACGGGAGTCCTATTGGCCGATAAAAGCGTTGTGGTGTTTCACGAAGCTTTATTTCTGTTTTGTGAACGACAGTGAGTGGGGATGGTGCTGATTGCTCTTTAAGTAAGAAATCCATGAATTGAGGCAGAAGCGTGCAGCGGCCGATCATTAAGTATTTGGCAGTCCAGAAAAGGTTGGATTGAAAGTGCAGCTCTTAATGAAGAGAGTTCAGCGACAGATGGTATTGAGCAAGGGAGGGGAGAAATTCATATTTCGGTATGAAGCTGGTAGGGAAGATGAACTTCTGGATGCCTTGGTTGGACAGGCGCGAGACAAACGGACGAGTTTTGACTGGTTTGATGCTGCAGTGTTGAGCTTCAAACTGACACAGTTGCTTGTAGGTCAGGCGGAAGAGCTTTTACGCGAGAGTTCAGATATGCAATGTGAAAGTAAATTAGCGAAATAAACGACCAAGCCAGCTTAAAGGTTACCGCAATCCTATAGGTGACCTGAGATCGATTTTACGTCAGATAGTAACATGAGACTTAAACAGATCGAATAGGTAGGTACAATATGGAAGACTCAATTGTCCAGCAGTTCTTGAATTATCTAAGATTTGAGAAGCGTTTTTCGGAACACACAGCGAAATGTTATGGCGCAGATTTGCGACAGTTCAGCGAGTTTTTGCTTGGCAGCTCTGAAGGTCACGTTCCTTCTATGGAACCGGTCTCATTGGCTCAGGAGCACGGTGGTCCTGCTACGGCGGTAGCCACGCAAACCGAGCAGGGACTGGACCAGTTGCTTCTATCGGCGGATATCAACGCCGCCAGGTCGTATCTGGCTTTTCTGAATGAAAAGCAATATTCGAAGGCGACCATAGCTCGCAAGCTGGCGACACTGCGTAGCTTCTATAAGTTCCTTGTGAAGATACATCGCCTCGCTTCTAATCCACTAATAGCAATAAGAACACCCAAACAAGATAAGAAACTGCCGCGCTTCCTTGAGTATCAGGAGGTGAAGATATTGCTCGAAACGCCACCCATCGATAATTGGCTAGGTGCTAGAGATAGAGCCATTCTGGAAACGCTTTATAGCACCGGCATAAGAGTCAGCGAACTTGTAGCTTTAAATATGGATGATATAGATTTTCTCGGGGAGGTTGTACACGTCAGAGGCAAAGGCAAGAAAGAAAGGATTGCGCCGATAAGTTCTTCGGCGTTGCAGGTCATTCAGCACTACATCGAGTTTAGGAACAAACGAGCGCAGAGCAACAGCAATTTTGATTCAAAGGTTTTGTTCGTAAACAAGCATGGACGACGACTGAGTACACGCAGCGTACGACGAAAGATGGACAAATATCTTAAGATGGCGGGACTTGATCCATCGATTAGTCCACATACTCTGCGCCACAGCTTTGCTACGCATATGTTGAACAACGGAGCAGACTTGAGGAGTGTCCAGGAGCTGCTCGGCCATCAGTCACTGTCAACCACACAAGTCTACACCCACCTTACAACCAGCAAGCTAAAAGAAGTCTACGAAACTGCTCACCCGAGAGAGCATTCCGATAGAATCGAGAGTGAGACTTTTGAAGGGGAGGATGATTTCGGTAGTTTCTAAGGACCAGTTCATAGTTTGTAAACCGTGAATTAGAAGCCGCCTCGTTGGCGGCTTTTTTTATGTAAGCTTTCGAAGTCGTGAGGAACTCAACTTAAACTGCGTGGGTGACTGGTATTGTCTGTTCTTAAAGCGCATTGAGCAGAGTGTTGTTCCTATAACTCGTATATCCTTATTGATCAGCAGATACGACAGTGGTGTGAAGAAAAGGCTGAATTCCTTGCCTTGGATGATATTGCTGATGTTCAGCTATTGTCACCGCCGATATATTGTGGCACAAGCTCTTTGATCTTTTGTGTGACTTCAAAATGTTTCTCCATCTTAGCGATGGTCACCAGCTCGCCTATACCGGCTCGGAGCTTGTCGCGGTCCATTGGAATGTTTTTCCATATACTGATCTTGGGATGCCGTGTTTGTTGCATGTCCTCGCCCTTTATTCGAAGTTCCTCGAATAGCTTTTCGCCGGGCCTGGGACCTGTAAAGACTATTTCAATATCTTCGCCGGGCCTGAAGCCGCTAAGAGTAATAAGTTCCTTAGCGAGGTCAACAATTTTTACCGGCTCACCCATATCGAGAACAAATATCTCGCCGCCTTTTCCCATCGTCGCAGCTTGAAGAACGAGCTGACTTGCCTCAGGTATGGTCATGAAATAGCGTTTCATCTCAGGATGCGTGACGGTAACGGGGCCGCCTTGTGCGATTTGTTTCCTGAAAATCGGAACAACGGAACCTTCCGAGTCGAGAACATTGCCGAAACGTACTGTGACAAATTGTGTTTTGCTGGTCCGGCTTAGATCCTGAATGTACATTTCGGCGATGCGCTTAGAGGAGCCCATTATGCTTGTCGGATTGACAGCTTTGTCGGTACTGATCATTACGAAATGGGTGGAGCCGTAATAGTCAGCGGCATTGGCGACAACTTGTGTACCGACGATATTGTTTTTTATAGCTTCTCCGGGATTGAGCTCCATCATAGGCACATGCTTGTGGGCTGCAGCATGAATAACTACCTCCGGTTTATGGTTTTCAAAAATCTGATTCACTCTGGTTTTGTCGGTAATGTTACAGATAATAGATATCACAGTGACATTAGGAAACCGTCTTCGTAGTTCTCGCTCGATGTAGAAAAGAGGATTCTCAGCTTGCTCGGCAAGCAAGAGCAGCTTTGGGTTGAAGTTGCAAACCTGCCGACACATTTCCGAACCGATAGACCCTCCGGCGCCGGTGACCAGGATCGTTTTGTTCTTGGCGAATACCTCTATCAGATCAAGGTCAAGTTGTACTGTTTTTCTGCCGAGCAGGTCATTAATGTCAACGTCTCTTATTTGCGATACGCGGAATTTGCCGGAAGCGATATCGGTAATAGCCGGCACCGTCCGGAAGCGGATTTTAGTGCCCTCGCAAACTTGAATAACGCGTCTGAGCTGTTGGTGCGTAGCTGAAGGAATTGCGATTGCAATTTCTTCGATATTGCGGTCCTTACAGATTTTAGGCAGTTGCTCTACGGTTCCAAGCACTGGTATCCCGTGAATGTTAATGCCTTGCTTGAGGGGGTCATCCTCAATAAAGCCGATAACGTCATACTGTGCAACAGGCATACGGTGAATCTCACGCAGCAGTGCTTCGCCTGCGTTACCTGCGCCAATTATCAGAAAGCGCTTCAATCGGCCGACTTCCGTGGTTCGAAACTCTTCATAGTAAAGGCGTATTACCATCCGCAGTCCAGCTTGCAGGAGAATTGTGCCGACCAGGTCCGCTATGAATATGCCTTGGCTTACGGTAGTTATACCCTGTGGCAGGCGTCTGCGTACGGGATCGATATAGAGCATTGTGAACCACAAGGTAACAATAATAAGAGTACTGACGAGCGATGCCCTAAGTATCCCAAGAAGGTCAGAAATTCCAACATACCGCCACCAGCCACGGTATTGTTGAAAGAATCCGAAGACAAGTAGCTTTATCACTAGAAAGAGCAGCAGCAGGGAGGGGTACTGTTCAACGAACCAGCTCCGCCTGAATTGCATGTTATTTGCCACAAGAAAAGACAGCATCAAGGAGGCTGCGAATGCGATTATGTGGGCGACGACTATTAGTGGCTTGCGAAACCGTAGCAGCGCACTTGGCGGAGAAGTTGAGAGCTCCAACGGGTTCTGACCGGTATTGCTTTGTTGCGTGTTTGTGTTTGAGTCAGGCATATGGTTAAGACAATATCGTGGCCTTACATTTTACACAAGATCAAAGATAATAAAGGCTTAAGTGAGTGTCAAGAAATATTGCCTCGATTTTACGATGGGTGTCGAAGGCTATCTATGATTGTCTGGTGCAAAGTAGACACTTTGGAAGTTCTTACAGAATATGTCATCCTTGCTAAAGCAACGGTCGAGATGTTGAAAAGCCTCACGAGCGTATGAGCTTAGAAATGTACAAGCGTATCGGACACGAAGCCAACCATCCCTTGTTTTTCGCTGGCTATCGCCTGTCACTGCCCGACACACCTAAAAGTCATAAGCCGGACACCTGGGTCGCGCTATTGAACAGTCGATGATGCGTCAGGTGCTGATGGCGTTTCTGAGTCTGTCTGTATCTTGTTGGGCTGTGGCTCAGATGCGGTTGTGTCTGTTCCGCTCTCGTCAGAATACGTATAGATATCATCAAGGGCGGTATTGTCAACTTTGTTGCGCATGAGCGCGTAGATTATTGTGTTGACTGAGAAATAGAAGGTTATGACAAAGGATACGACCAATGCCAGAATGGCCAGTAGAAAGACGTACACTAGAAAGGCTGATATTGTTTCTGACCAATTGCCACCTGTAAAAGTAGTTGGATTCAGGGGCTTGATGAAGCTTAGTTCGGTTGGCCAAATCGCCGCAAGCTTCTGGTTGGCACCCAGGATGCCGATCTGCAAGAATCGGTGGGTGACCCAGAGCAGTAGGAAGGCAAACAACCGTATAAATAGGTAGCAAATCGCGCCGTAAACAACAGCTATGGCGGTGTAGAAACACATTCGCCATGGTTTTGAATATACGTAACTGAAAGAACGGCTTACCGCATCGTAGCAGTCCTCTCCTTCATACGCGACCGCAGGAAACATAAGATTAAACCCCGCGACTGTTCCGACCAGGATGGCAGCTATCAATGCACCGGCAAACAGAGCCAGCGGCATGAGGATGCCAACCACCAACTCACCAGCCCATGGGATATTACCCACTAACCCTAAAAGGAAGATGAAGAATCCTATGGCGAGAATAATGCCAATTGGCGCTAAGGGTGTTGTGAAGAAGCTTGTGAATTTCTTCGTGCTGAAGCGCAGTGCCTCAGTCAGACCCGGTTTTTCACCCCTTGCGAACTGTAGCGCCGCAATTCGACAGATGGCCCCACCGGCCAACGAGGTGACGGCGAGTATCACTGCGAAGAAGATAATGCTGTAAACCAAGTGGTACCTTATAGCCCATGCAATCGCCTTAAAACAATCAGCAATGCTTGCGACCACCGCTGGAATGTCGAACCTGAACAGCGAGTACACCGCGTTGTGGAATCGTTCAGTGCCGAAATGCCAGAGTGTTGAGAATACGCCGGTGCGTTGTGCTTGTTTGCCATATACCTCAAAATATCCTGACATTTGGTCTGGATTCGCTACGTAGAACTGTAGCTCGGTGAGTTCGCTTTGCTCACTTTTAACGACCGTCTTATTCAAGTCCATAATGTGACCAACCAGGCAAATAGCAGCTACTGCCAGAAAGGCAATTATCAGTTTGCTCGGTTGAATTGACATGCGGAAAGCCTGGAATATCTTGGGAAATAAAAGACTGTCGATTAACTGTGAGGGTTCGTTTTTGTCGAGCATTGTGCTTCCTTTCAAGACCGGCATGATTGCTTATCGGTTTTCGGAAAAAGCATATCTATATATAGCATGTTATCGGTCATTTTCAACGGATTTTATCAAATTTTGTTATCAGAAGGTAGGTTATTTGTTATTTGAGTGAATAAGTGTAGTATCAATTTCGTCGTTATGTTCGTTTAGCTTTGTTTGAGAGACCATCCTGTATCCACCGTCTAGCCAAGCACCCAGATCCATCAGTTTACACCGACGGGAACAGAAGGGAAAAGATTCTGTTCTTTGGGACCGTTCCTGATGTGATATTCTAAAGATCTTCCCACAGATTGGACATTTGTGTTTCATACTCATAATCGTTGGAGTTTATTTGATTCACTGTATGATGAAAAAGCATATTTATAAACGCTGGATTTGATAAACTCTCTATGCTAACTGAGCTTGTCTAAGCCGAAAGAACAACCAACTTTTTATGATATCGTATGTGTTGTTATCTGTACAGTTGGTCATGCAAATACATCTCAATCTCGAAGGATAATTTTAAGTTTCATCGTGGCCTGATGCATCGCTCCGTCTCGAAAGCAACTATTGTTCTTCTGTGACGATACCTTGCTCCAGCAACCGGGCGTACTCAACACAGTATCGAGCCCAAGGCTGAGCTTCGAGCCGAGCCTTTGGTATCGGTTGACCAGTGCCTTGACAGATGCCGTATGTCCCTTCTTCTATACGCTGCAAGGCATCGTCAATTTCTTGTAGCAGCTTCCGTTCGCTGTCCATCAAACCAAGGGCAAATTCTTGTTCATAGTTGTCGGTGCCGAGGTCGGCCATGTGGATAGGCATACTTGAGAGATCACCGCTCGCATCCAGACGAGATTTTTTCAACGTTTCGTCTTCGATGTTGTTAACGTTTATTAGAATCTCTCTGCGCTTATCCAACAGCATTTGCTTAAAATGCTCGATGTTGGCAGAAGTTAAGTGCTTTTTCTTTATACGACGTGCGCTTGTCTTCTTGCGAGAAGATATCTTACGTTTTTGTGCCACGTCTCTACCTCAATATATATAAATGTTATGTACTTTTGGAGATAATCCATCAAACCTCATATTTTAACATATTAAGAACTTTATTGTACAGTCCTTTTATGTTGATGTTCTATGAAGAGCCCAAGAGGTATTTTCATTGTTGAAAGGGCTAAAAAGCGGAGCGATATTAGTCTAACTGCTTGATAAACAATAGCTTAGAAAAAGTTGGTATTGTTATATCTGTTTAAGATAACGCCGGTTTTACAGGCGCTGACGGGCTTTTTTTTGCATATTTGCCGATGGGAATAAAGAAACTCTCCTGCCCTATTTTGCCTTTGAAGACATCGACCCCAAAGACTTCCTTGATGCATTCGGTTAAGAAGATATCTTTGGGGCTACCATGGAGGTAGCCACCACTACCTGTCAGAAGTAATGTTTCATCACAGTATTGTGTTGCGAGGTTGATATCGTGTGTCACTGAAATAATTGTCTTGCCCTTCTCTATTTGTGCTGCTTTGAGAAGATCGTATACTGCGACTTGATTTTTTAAATCTAAAAAGTTTGTAGGTTCATCCAAGAGTAGAATGGGTGTATTTTGCGCAAGGGCGCGTGCGATAAAAACACATTGGCGTTCGCCGGCACTTAGGCTACCAAGTGTTCGCGAAGCAAACCGACTAGTATTCGTTGCCTCTAGTGCTTCGTTGACGATTTTCCTGTCTGTGTCGGTCTCAAATCCTATCGAGCTATAATAGGGTGTTCTTGCCATCATGACGGTCTCAACCACGGAAAACCCAAATACCGGCACGAATTCCTGCCGTACAATTGCGACCTTTTTTGCAAGGTTCTTATTGCTATACAGCTCTATTGCTTTTGCCTCAATCTTTACTGTGCCAGATTTAGGCATCAGTGTTTTGGAGAGGAGATTAAGCAGTGTAGTTTTACCGGCACCATTGGGCCCTACAATTGCGAGAAATTCCCCTCGTTGCACGGTAAAGCTTACGCCTTTGAGAATTGGGCTTTCGGGCGTATACCAAAAATCTAAGTTTTGTACTTTTATCA
>Ga0315552_1001712_pt1 | contig 13243 bp, 9 predicted proteins | sample SalMarSW160170MG_2_FD_203102 | JGI IMG/M metagenome (GOLD analysis project Ga0315552, IMG submission 203102) | Salt marsh sediment microbial communities from the Plum Island Ecosystem LTER, Massachusetts, United States - Salt Marsh Sediment SW1601-70 ...
GAACGGCTTTTCCAACGCGGTCAGAAACCCTGACTACAAAAACATCTAATGGTGTCCTCGCTATTGCGAAAAGAGGCTTGACAGCATTTGACAAACCATATCCAACTAAGACAAGCGATTTCCTTTTTCTGAACTTGTCAGAGAAAATTCCTGAAACCGACCTCAAAACATAACTCAAGGCTTCAGCCGTTCCCTCAATGAACCCTAATATTGCTAGGCTGGACCCAGGTAGACTTAGGAGAAACGTGGGCAGTATGCTGAAAGCCATTTCACTGGACATGTCGGTGAAAAAACTAACAAATCCCAAAGCAAAGATGTTTCGACGTATGCTGGTGCTTACTTTCTCGCTACGTTTTTCCATCCGAACACCTCATCTACAAGCGCATTTATCTGCTCACTATCTTTCTCCAACATTCAGGTTTTTCTCCGCTATTTTATAATACTTCCTAACTCTGCCTTGGATAACATCTTTGCTGCTTCGTAGAAAACACTATGCCTCTAGGGACTTAAGAAATTAGGCTTAAGCTAAAAAGGCAGCAATGCTCTCAAGTACTCTCACAATCCCAGAACCGTAAGGAAAATCTTTTCCGTGAAAAGTAAATTGGCGCCCAGGCCGGGATTCGAACCCGGGTCTAGCGGGCGACAGCCGCTTATACTATTCCGGCAGTATGAAAAATTCACGCTGAGACCGGACTATACTACCTGGGCTGTCATAGGCCAAAGGCGCCGAGAGGGATAAATTGGCTTTTGACTAATTAAGTTTTCTTGGCAGTGTAGTTTTTGCGTTTTGACAGCTTTTGGAAAGCGCTTTCCATCTTGGATTTCGCGAAGTTCACAACGTCTGGGGTGAATATTGAAAGCGTAGCCAACGTGAAGTTTATTGGAAAGACTAGCGCATGCTCGAAAATGTTCCCCCCAAATGACCCTATTATCAATAAGGAATATCCCCAATACTGAAATGCTGACCAAGCGGCTGTTTGCAACAACGCCCCACCGAGCCTAGATAGATACTTGGTTTTTCCCTTGACAGCTTCACCTTTATAATTACTCACGAACGTTTCTCCGGCAATGCCACCCGCTCCTCCAGGGAAAAATGCATTAATAAGAATTTTTTCTACGAAGTTGCCAGGAATGAAATGGCCAATCCAAAATCCAGGAAAATTTAAGATCGGTATGGCCATGCTTTTAGTGGTGAAGCGGATTGCTACAGGTATTCCGTAAATGATAGCACCGCCTATTTCCCACAGCCAGAATCTCTTGCTTCTAATAGTGCTCATTATTGCCCTGCGCAATCTCATGATTCCTCAAGAAACACTCAGATTTTAAAAGTCTTCCCCTAGGAGAAGCCTAAACATCCAAACGTTGAAAGCGCCAGCATATTTGGAGCATCGAACAAATCGTTAGGTTCTTGTTTTTCACTCATTTTTTCACTCTCCTAACGATTATCTGACAAAAGATAGTATCAAGTTGCTTTTAAAAACCATGTAGAAGATTGTTCTATTCCCTATTGAGCATCTCAAATCCATTAATGCAATAATAGTCTGTATAGCCATAACAAAAAATGAAATAAAAAAGAGGAGAGCAGTTCAAGCACCGCAACTACCTAAGTCGCCTCTAAGACCTCTTTAGCCTTCTTAGCCCCGCTCTGAATCCAACGTTCGAACCCCTTCTTCGCCATCAGCTTGTCTATTAGCTTTCCGAGCACTGAATAAGGGAACTCGTAGTCTTCGGTAATAGTCACCTTCGTGCCTTTATCGGTGGCTTCAAAAGCAAAAATCAAATTCTCCCTCTTGAAGACTCCGCCTCCGCCTTTGACTTCAGAATCAACAAATCTGCGATTCTCCTCAAACTCAACGATTTCGTGCCAATGTGGCTTCACTTTCCGCCCTCCGATGACAGCGGATATGCGAAATCTTGTGCCAACTCCTGCGGGTTGCTCGGAAACATCCTCAATCTTGAAATCCGAATCCACGAATATCTTCTCTTGGTTCTTAGGGTTTGAAAGAAAAACAAACACCTTCTCGACAGGAGCCTCAATCTCCACTGAGCTTTCAACTCTGCCCATCACAGGTCACCTTCTCCCAGTTTAACCGCAAAAGGTATATTATCTTGCTCTTGGCTTAAATCACTTGCGCCACTCTTTAATCTCATTTGCACCCTCTTCCTATCACCATATCAGTTCAACTGGAAGGTGTCACGACCCCTCTCACATCTTGCACATAGAGCCTCAAAAACGGCTTAGAATTTATCGATTAATAATCTTAGTGGATTAAACAATTTTCTAACTTTTTTTGCCGTGATAACTTTTGCAATGTCCCTGTTTTTGGCTTGAAGGATTGAGTACATGAATTTCCGTATTTCATGAAATTTAACTTGTTTACCATAAGTCTGAATATTCGCCTTCGCTAAGATTCTTTTTAGCTTCTTGTTTAATCCTTCGTTTGTGATGTGTCCATTGCCTTTTTCGTTGCTCCAAAGGTATTTTGGCAAACAGTTATACTTCTTTTCCAATATTGGCAAATAATCTCTCAAGCAATGGATAGCCTCAGTTTTTCGCTTTCCAGTTCTAAGAAGTCAATACTGCTATAGCCTAAAGAAACTGCTAAACTCAGCAAGGTTTGATTTTCCAAATCTGAATAGTAAAAGGCTTTTCTAAGGTCAACCTGCGTAAACACAAATTCATTATCAGGCAGTTGAGGCGCATCGAAGCATTTTGTTCCTTCTTTAATGGTTTCAGTGTGCCGTGTGTGGAATTTCAGAATGCCTAACGGTTCGGTTCTGCAATAGTTGATTTTATAGCCTTTTTCCTTAAGGTGGTTGTAGTATGCCTCAATCTCTTTTTTGCGTTCTCGTTGCCATGCCTTCTTATTTTGCGCGGTTTCGTATTCCTTCAAAATCTGCTCTGGTGTTTTGCCAATCCAATCGCAAAAGGCTTTCAATTTTCTTGCGTTTCTGTTCCGTGTAACCTGTTTTTGACCTTCGACCCATTTCCTATATTCTTGAATGTCTTCGTAGTTCCACGATTTCCGCTTTTGTTTAGGCAATGCTTGTTCGATTGAATTTTGGTTTTTGGGTTTTTCTACTTTATGGATTTCGTATTCAGATAACCTAACTGTTTGTTCGTTACTATTTGGAGCCTAATAGAAAATCTTTGCAGAAAACAGTAGGGGCTATCACACGAAGACACAAAACGACTAGTTCTACGCTTGAGTTCAATGTATATATAAGGGGGGTAGCTCTTCGCAGAGCACATCTATCTCGGAACATTCTCTCTGGCATTTAACCTCTACTAACTAATATAATTTGCACTTTGGGTTCTTTCTAAAAAGGAAAAAAAGAAGAGGATATTGCTTTTTCTGTTTAATCTTCTTCTTGGTTTTCAGCGTTTTCGTCTGTTTCTGCGGTTGCCGAAGCTTCTTCGACGTCTTGTTCCTGTTCTGGTATGCTTTCGATGATTATTTCCTGTTGCGCCTCCTCGGGCGCTTCCTGAGGGTGGGCCTCCTTAGGCATTTCCTCCACAACCTCTGGTGCGTCTTCTACGGCCTGTGGGACCTCTTCTGTGAGCTCTGGCTGATCCTCCATGACCTCTGACGTTTCCTCCATGAATTGAGGTGTCTCTTCTGTGATTTCTGGTGTGTCCTCTATCTCCTGCGGCATGTCTTCTACGGCTTGCGAAATCTCTTCTGTGACTTGTGGCTGGTCCTCTATGACCTCTGGCATTTCTTCTACGACTTGTGGTGTGTCCTCTATCTCTTGTGGTGTGTCTTCTTCGGCTTGAGGCATCTCTGCTGAAATAGTTTCTTCGCTCTCAATTTCGGGCTGCTCTGGAACTGCCTCCTCTGTTGTTATGGCTGGTTCTTCGGGACTTGGCTCTGCTACAACTTCCACTTCAGCTGGGGCGACTGCCTCGTTTTCTACGGGCTCATTTTGGACGACTTCGGCTTCGCTTTCCTCAGCCGGCAAAGAAGGCTCTGTTGGTGGCGCTTCGACAGGTGGGCAAAGCTGGTTTGTGGCTTCTTTGATTACATCTAATTCGCGCTTGGCGGTTTCAAGTCCTGTGGATAAGAGAGTAATTTCACGCTGGTAACTTTCCTCATCAATTTCGCCAACTACATGCTGTATCTCGTAGTTGGCAAGAAGGGTCTCCAACGTTTTGATCTGGCCCTCTAGCTCCTGTGTTTTACCTTGCATTTTAGCAAGGAGGTCTTTCTGCTGTTTTTCGATTTCCATTATGACCGCGGTTATGTCGTTCTCGAACGAGTCGCGTGTGGTCTGAGAAATTCTGCCGGTTTCAAATAAATTGTCCAAAGCTTGCTTCTTTTTCTTTGCTATTTCATATTCTTCGTTTAATCGCTTAAATGAGTATTTCCATGAAATCAATTTTAGCACCGTGGCTTTTTCTAAGCGCAAAAGAGGAAATAACGTTTGTTAACATGTACATATATCTCTAACTAGTAAAAACAGCCGTATCTATCATCGAAATGAAAATTATGCGTTTAAAATTTTGTTGACTCCACGTTATTTATATAATTAAACATTGAAATTTTTTCAACCAAAATTTACAAAGAAAACCTTTTCCGCACAGGAAACGCATGCTTATGAACTGACGGTTTTGTGCTCTGAGTAGGAGTTAAGGTGTGGTTTTTGTGTAGGAAAAGCTTGTCCTTAACATTGCAGCTAAGGCTTTAAGATGGAAAGGAGAAGTCAAAAGTAAATTGTGGTTTAACACTGTTATGTTTCCGCAGTCTTTTTAGTATATATATTTCAGACTTTGTTTCAACATCCAATTCGAAATTCGAATAAAACTTATATATCTAAACACGAACAAAACTATTATAACGTGAATAAACATGGTGGCGTTGACGATAATACTTAGCAGTGGGAGATTAGAAGGAAGAATCCTCAAGAAAATGCATGAACGCATAATCAAAAACTTCATGGATATTATAATCATGACCGAGCTGAGAAACTCATCCCTCAGTGGCTACGATGTTATCTCATATATTCACAACAAGTTTAACCTCCTCGTCAGTTCAGGCACAGTCTACTCGCTGCTGTACTCTCTCGAAAGAAACGGTCTTGTCGAAGGCATATGGGACGAAAGAAAAAGAGTTTACAAACTCACAGAGAAGGGCGAAAAAACAATAAATACACTACTGAGCGCCAACGACAAAATCAAAGGTTTCATGGCAAACATCCTGAAGGCGCAAAACACGCCTTAATTTTTTTATGAGTTAAGTGCCGAATCGAAACGCTAAAAAACCCCTTTCTTGTTTCTCCTATGAGTAATAAGACCCATTGGACGGGCCCGTAGCTCAGTAAGGCTAGAGCATCGGACTTTTAAGCTAGCAGGCAGAGAAATCCGAGGGTCGCGGGTTCAATTCCCGTCGGGCCCGCCATATAAACGTCTTGTACCCCGTAGAGTTTGCTCAGAATAATGTCCACTTAAATTATTCGTTCGAAGTTTCAGAAAGAAAATCATTCAGGTAGCACCACAAATGTTAAAGTAATCAGCATCATAATAACTGTTAAAAGCCATTGTGCAGAATCGTGATTTAATGCCACAGGATGGTTTCCCTTTAATTCGAGAGAACTATGTTCCTCCAATGACGCGTCGCATTGAAGATTGGAAATCTAGGCTTATAGACCTATCGCGGCGAAACAACTTATTGTACTTCAAGCCCAGCAAAAGAAGAAATCTTTCCGTTTCTCGCCCAAATATGGAAGCAACTTTCAACAGACTTGTTTTACGAAAGCGGAAACTGGAGTTTTGGTACCCTCCCGAGGAAGCAGAGGGCTTTCAGGGGCAACTACAATCCGCAAACCTTTCGTTCCTCAGTGAAAAAAACCGTCCAGCAGCAAACCAACTGGTATGCGAGGGAATCAGTAGAACCGATCTTGAGAGAGTCCTTAAGAACCTCCACAGACGTTCACTTTTGGACTACAGGGAGCGAGGCGTGCGTATATTGCACGCTGCTTTCGGAATGTTAGTTTGGAAGGAAAAGGAAACATCCGAGGAAGTCCGCTCCCCCCTTGTCCTCGTACCAATTGAGTTGGCTAGGGAATCCTTTCGAGAACCCTTCTTTATCTCAGTTCCGCCAATAGAAGAAGAGGTAGTTCTAAATCCTGCTTTACAAGTGAAACTGAAGGCTGACTTTAAAATCGAGCTCCCACCTTTGCCTGAATATTGGGAATACCAAAGCCTGACCGACTACTTCAGCGCCGTCACAAAAATCGCTAACGAACTCGGTTGGAGAGTAGAAACCACCGTAGAAATCGGGCTTTTCTCATTTCACAAACTAGTTATTTACAATGATCTTGATACAAACACGGCAGTAATAAAGCGGCACCCTATAATTCGCGCCATTGCCGGAATTGAGGACATACCACTTACAACAGGCTCTCTGCCTGAAGAAAAAGACGTAGACACGATACAGCCACCTGAAAAAACATTTCAAGTCCTAGATGCTGACAGCAGCCAAAGGGTATCAATCGAATATGCCTTGCGCGGACAAAGCTTTGTGATGCAAGGACCTCCAGGTACAGGCAAAAGTCAAACAATAGCAAACATCATCGCCGAATGTATAGCTCACGGAAAATCTGTTATCTTCGTCAGCGACAAAATGGCTGCCCTCGAAGTGGTTTATAAGCGACTGCGTGAGGTAGGGTTATCCTCCTTCTGTCTGGAACTTCACAGCAGCAAGGCCAACAAGAAGGAAGTTGTAGCTGAGCTTAAACGTTGCCTTGATGAGCAACTTGTTCCTCGCAAACTGCCATCAGCACATGAATTTGAAAAAATGGCAGACTTGAGAGAAAACTTGAACAACTACGTAGTCTCACTCCATCAAAAACGCCCCACTTTGCAGAAAAGCGCATACGAAATACTAGGCGAACTTTCAAGTTTAGAATGCATTCCCTTCGTCGCAGTTGAGCTACCGAATCCGGGAAGCTTGACACCTCAAAAAATGCGCGAATTAGAAGATTTAATGCACCGACTGAAAAACGTCTGGCAGGTAATGGAAGAACCAGACTTTCCGTGGCGTGGCTATCGAGGAAACAATTACAATATAGAAGTCCGCTCAGAATTATCAACAGTTCTTGTCAATTTAATTTCAACAATAGACTCGCTCAGACTAGAATCAGGCAAATTTGCAAACCAGCTGGGCCTGAAAACACCGTCAACATTTGACCAGGTGAAATGGCTAATTGGAATCGGCGGTCTTCTACTGGAAAGCCCTAAACCCGAAGCAAGCTGGGTGACGCATCCTAACCTTGATCAGCTCATCTCCGAAGCAGAAACACTCCTAGCCGCATCTGAATGGTGCAAAGCAACCCGCAGCCGTCTACTGGAGCGTTACAACACCGCTTTCTTCAGCTTAGCTCTCAGTAGATCTACAGAATTTGAAAAAGCCCTTTCAACAATCAACAAGCTGCTTCTACACTCGGGTATAGAAGAAAGTGAGCTTCTCAAAAAACGAGAGAAACTCTTGGATTTTGCCAAGCATACCCAAGTTCTATCAGAAAAGTGGAACGAAAAATCACAGCAGCTTGCCCCGATGTTGGGTTTATCAACAGAAAACCTCACACCTGACCGCGTGAGACAACTATCCCGTATTGCCCTTATTTGCTTCTCAGAGGATAAGCCAGAATCGCAATGGTTAGAGCCATCTTATTTTCAGCGAGTAAAAGAAACGTTTTCAAAAGCAAAAAAGGATTATGAGGAACACAAATCGCTGAGGCTTAAGCTAGAAAAAACGTACACCGACGAAATTTTCAAAATAGACCTCAATGAATTCATAAGACGCTATAATGATCTGTACAAAAGTTTCTTTCGATGGTTCCGCCCAAGTTTCTATCGCGACCAAAGGCAGATAGCTCTGCTAACTCATGACGGGAAAGTTCCCAAGTCTGTTTTGCAAGATCTGCTTGACGCGCGTAGGCTGAAAACGTTAAGTGCCGAGATCGAAGCTTCAGCAGAATCAGTTCACAGCCTGCTGGGTCATTTTTATCAGAAATATGAGACAGATTTTCAACGGACAGAAAAAGCGATTGAAATCACATCAGAACTCTTTAGGTTGTCAGGGGCAACAGGGATACCTGAGAAACTAGCCCGTCTAGTTTCATACGGATCGGACCCGCCGCTTGTAATCAGACAAATCGGCAATGAGCTACAAGACTCATTTGAAAAATGGGACCAGCTTGCTAAAGAGTTAAGCTCCCTGTTGCCAATATCCCGTGTGCCCAACTCGAGTTTACCGCTCTATGAGACGCCTATAGCAATGCTTCAAGAATGGGCAAACTCGGTTGAAAAACAACTCATCGCTCTTTGCGAAATAACAGAAGAAACCTTGAAAACAAACAAAGGCGAAGAGCCACAAAACTACAAACAACTAATAACTGACCTGAAAGACGCGGAAAATGTTAGAAAAAAAGAAGCAGAAATTCTCGACGAAAGCGCGCTTCTCCAAACAAAATTCGGGTTCCGCTTCTCAGGTCTCGAAACACGCTGGGAAGAAATTCTATCAGTTCTTCGTTGGACCAGAAAGCTCCAAACTTTGTTTGGTTCCTCTCCAATTCCCGGACTCTTCGCGGACATTGTCTCTCGTGGAGTTGCATACGCTCCATCTAACAGTGAACTGATTAAACATTATGATGCGGCACTGAAAGCCTTGGCAACGCTGGAGGCTCGTTTTGAAACCGAATTGACATACCAAGGCCAAAGATTACAAGAAATGAGCCTCGAGGCGATTCAAAGCAGGGTCAGATGGCTCCGAGAACGAGTTGACGATTTGCAAGTTTGGGTCGATTTTAAAGAAGCCAAAAAGCTCTTTTCGCTGAGAGGCTTAACTGCGTTTTTTGACCGACTCGTCAAGAATCCCCCTCAAGCTGCTCAGCTTGTTGACATATTTCGCAAAGCAGCATACCAAGAATGGCTTAATTATCTGTATGATGAGGACCCGCACTTAGGTAAATTTAGAAGAGAAAAGCATGAGCATGTGATTGCTGAATTCAGAAAACTTGACCAAGAGCTGATTCGCCTTTCTTCGAACCGAGTTATAGAGGCAGCAAATAGTAGAAAACCACAGGACATACTTATCCAAGCAGACAATTCAGAGGTAACCACGTTACTGACAGAGGCAATGAAAAAGAGACGGCTAATGCCGATTCGCAATCTTTTACAGAAAATTCCCAACCTCCTTTCACGGCTTAAACCTTGTTTGCTCATGAGCCCCCTGTCTGTGAGCCAGTTCCTCCCCCCTGAACTGATGAAATTTGATGTGATTCTCTTTGATGAAGCATCGCAGATTGTTCCTGAGGACGCAATTGGAACTATTTATCGCGGAAAGACAATTGCCGTTGCAGGCGACAACAAACAACTACCGCCCACCTCTTTCTTCCAAAAATCCCTGCTTGAAGATATTGACTGGGATGAAATCAGCGACGAGGATGTCGAGGTTTTCGACAGCATTCTTGACGAGTGCGTGGGGGTTGGACTGCCAGTAAAGACTCTTCGATGGCATTATCGCAGCAAACATGAGGAATTAATTGCATTCTCTAACCACCATTTCTATGATGGCACTCTCATAACTTTTCCATCAGCGATAGCAAAACACGAAACTTTGGGTGTAAAACTGATTCATGTCCCAGACGGCGTCTATGATCGGGGAGGGCGACGAGACAACCTTAGAGAGGCAGAGGTTATTTCCAACTTAGTTTTCGAGAATTTTGAGCAGTATCCCAAGAAAACTCTGGGAGTGGTAACCTTTAGTATAGCACAAATGGATGCTGTTGACGAAGCGATTGAACGCCGCCGCAGACAGCACCCTGAATACGAACATTTCTTCAAGGAGGATCGACTAGAAGGATTTTTCGTCAAGAACCTAGAGAATGTTCAAGGCGATGAACGTGACGTAATAATACTTAGCCTCGGTTATGGTTATGACCAGCAAGGCCAAATCACGATGAACTTTGGACCTGTAAACAAGGCTGGCGGAGAGCGACGACTGAATGTTGCAATTACACGTGCTCGAGAAAGGACAATCCTCGTCACTTCCATTAAATCCTCCGATATTGACATGGAATCAGTCAAATCAGAAGGCACAATTATTCTGCATAACTATCTTGAATATGCTGAAAAGGGTCCAGAAGCATTAAAATTGCCTAAGCCAAAAGCAGGCGAGTTCGAGTCCCCCATTGAAGAAGACGTGGCAATGGTAATCCAACGCCTTGGCTACAATGTCGTCCCCAAAGTAGGGTATAGCGGCTGCCCCATCGATATGGGCGTGATCGATCCAAACAATTCTGGAAACTACCTTTTAGGAATAGAATTTGACGGCGCAACATACCAGTCTAGTAATAGCGCACGGGACAGAGATAGACTCCGAGAGCAAGTGCTCAAACACTTAGCATGGAGAATTCATCGCATATGGTCACCAGCGTGGGTTGCGAGAAGAGACTCCGAAATCAGACAACTAGCCGATGCCTTGGAAGAAGCACATAAGTTCCAGCTAGAAGCAGAAGTCCCAAGCACGGACCTTGCTCCAGAAGAGCACAACGATGACTTATCACAAGAAGTTGATGTTCAAAAGGTTCAATTTTCAGGCATCGAAAAAATCGGCGTTCCTTACAAAGTGCATGCGCTTAAAGCAGAATTTAACCCCTATGTGAAGGTACCATCCTCTCGACATGGATGGGTAGTTCAAGCCAACGAGTTTCACTTTCAAGAGAATCGTCAACTGCAAAGTCGCCTCTTGGAAGAGCTTGTCAATGAAGAAGGACCAATTCACTTTAACTATGCAGTTCGAAGATTAGCATCGGTATGGGGACTAAAGCGAAGAGGTCCCAGAATTGTTCAAGCCGTGAGGGAAGCACTTAATCTCCTGCTCCGAGATCAAAAGATAGACATCAAAGGTCATTTCCTTTGGCCAACAGACCTGCAAGAGGTCTCAGTGCGCCTTCCAGTTCCCAGCGTCCCAGAATCAAAAAGAATAATTGAACACATCCCGCCTGAGGAAATCGAAAACGCCATTAAACTAATTGCTCGATACGCTTTAGGCATAAGTGCCGAATCTCTAATAGTTGAAACTGCAAAAGTTTTTGGTTTCAGCCATGGAGGGGAAAAGAGCAGAAAAAGAATCTACGAGATATACAAGAGACTGTTATGGGAAAAGAAGCTCCGCTGCACTAATGATGTTGTCACTGTTACTTAATTGGCAGTAACCTTTCAAAGTGAACTCTATAGGCGAAATCGGATTATTCGGTTTTTGCGCAGGATGGGCCTTAAGTGAATGCTGTCTCTAATATATAGTAAGGGAAATGAATAATATGATGAGGAAATGAAAATTGGACCTTATAGATTTACGGCAGAAACGCAGAGAGTGGCTTGGCGTCCTTATATTCGTAGGTGTAATAATTGTTTGCGTCGCGTGGAGCCTCCTCCTTAATCCTCAATATACTCCTCTTTTTTTAGCTGTAACCATTGGAGCCTTAGGTTTTGTTGCGGTGATGGCTTTACTACCAAAACTCAGGCGACGGTTTATCGAAAAAGTGGTTGCCCCTCACATTAAAGACGAGGAGTCAGGGAGGTGTCTTTACCGTTATCGAAAAGTAGCAATCGCCGCTATAACTGTAACGGCGTTAATCTTTCCCATTGCAACGAGACTCCTTCCATCGCAATACACAGCTTACTTTGCAGTTACAATTGTAATAGTAAATTTAGTGGCAGGTACAGTTCTGATCGCTGGATTAGCAACAAGCACAGCAAAAAAACTAGTGCTGTTCGTCTTCTTACTCTTCTTGATGGGCATAGTTACATCTCTGTTGTTACGCACTCTTAACATTAATTTCTTACATGGTTAAGTGAAAATGAAACGTTCATACAGCTTGGTCAAAACCCACCGGACCCGCCAGATTTTGTTACATTATAGTCTATAGCAGGTTTGATTCTGCTTCTCTTTTTAAATATCATATTTGTATGTAATATCTTAACTTGGAGGAATTTGTTGTGACCGTCCATTTTGTTAAATGGGACACCGCACATGACCTGATGAAGGAAGCTAATCGTCTCTATGATGCGGCCAGTACTTTTGATTGTGTAGAAAAGGGCGACCTTGTAGCCGTCAAGCTGCATGTGGGGGAGTTGGGTAACCCGTATTATGTGCAACCGTTTTTTGTGCATGATATAGTCCGCAGGGTCAAGGAGGTAGGTGGCAAGCCGTTTCTCACGGATTCCAACACTTACTATCACGCGCAGCGTAACAACGGCTATGATCACATGCTCACGGCGTTGATGAACGGGTTTAACATGGCTCCGTTTATAGTGGCAGATGGGCTTCGAGGCGAGAATTACAAGACAGTCAAAACCAAGGGCGTATTGAAGGAGATCGAGGTAGCTGGCGTTATTGCCGAGGCTGATGCCATGATCGTGGTATCGCATGATAAAGGTCACGAACTCAGCGGCTTCGGTGGCGCTATAAAGAACTTGGGTATGGGTTGCACATCGCGGGCAGGCAAGCTACGGCAACATAGGACTATAGGCTTGGAGATAGATGAGTCTAAGTGCATCGGCTGCGGCAAGTGTAAGGAGGTGTGTGAGATGAGCTTACCTGAAATCATCGGAGAAAAAGCCAGGAACATCTCGCCCTTGTGCATGCGCTGTACTGTGTGTTCGCAGGCTTGTCCCACCGGCGCCATAAAGCTCACGCATCAGAAGAACATTTGCAAGGCGCTTGCGTCAGCGGCATACGGTGTGCTTTCCACTTTCAAGAGGGATAAGGTGTCGTACGTAAGTTTTGCCAAGGACATTACGCGGTACTGTGACTGCTTGCCCAATCCTGGCGAGATCGTGATGAAGGACGTTGGCATCTTTGCCTCTGGTTCGCCTGTTTCCATCGACGGCGCGTTCCTCAAGATGATTGACTATAAAATCTTCAACGATGCGTACCACGTAGATTGCATGTTGCAAGTCCAAGAAGCGAAGGATATTGGCATCGAGGGCAAAGTGAAGCCGAAGATATCTAGAATAAGTTGAGCGCGCGAAGCTGTTTTTGCCAAGTCAGAGAATTGCTAAAGATTTAGTTCCGAATTATTTTGGGTATGGGTGCCGTCGGATCCGCTGCAAAGTGTAGGCAAAGTTTTGTTAAACTGAAAAAGATTGGTTTGGAAAAGAAAGTTGTGATGGAAGCCTTCTCCTTTCTTCCACCTTCAGGTTGGAATAGTGTATGCTGAAATCTTTATAAAACGT
>Ga0315552_1001724_pt1 | contig 13205 bp, 14 predicted proteins | sample SalMarSW160170MG_2_FD_203102 | JGI IMG/M metagenome (GOLD analysis project Ga0315552, IMG submission 203102) | Salt marsh sediment microbial communities from the Plum Island Ecosystem LTER, Massachusetts, United States - Salt Marsh Sediment SW1601-70 ...
CCGAATTGGGTGCTGTGCCTCAGAGCCTTAAAGAGGACTCAGCCCTGCTGCAGGCATGCTATGTCTATCAGGTTCCTTGTGACATTGTCGAAACGAACAGGAACCGGATCGCAGTTTCCTGTCTCAATCACAAGCTGCCTTATTGCTGCTGCCACACCGTCACCGTAGCCAGCTGTATATGAATCACTCACAGTCTCTGTCATGTATCCGCTGTAGGCATTGAGTCCTATCTGTCCTGCCAGAAGCAAAACAGCCAACAACAGGATAACTGAGAGAACCTTGTAATTAATTGGTATTTTCATGGTGGATATTTGTATTATGCATTTAAATATTATTTCTCTGACTCCTCACCTGTCCGCCTGTCACACACCAAGGAATCTTTTAGTTTACCTTCCAATACATGAACTATGGAAAATAAATATGTGGGGGGAATCAGCGCCAACGTGCTCCTGCTCGGCATTGTCAGCTTTCTTAATGATTTAAGCAGCGAGATGATAATGCCGATACTGCCGATGTTTATTGCCTCCCTGGGCGGAACCGGCCTCATTATCGGACTAATTGGCGGGCTGAGGGAGAGCATATCAAGCCTGCTGAAGGTTGTCTGCGGGTACTGGTCTGACAAAACAGGAAAGAGAAAGGTATTCGTCTCCTCTGGCTATCTGACCTCGGCTGCCTTCAGGCTGCTGCTCTCCTTCTCAAGGGCATGGCAGCACATACTTGTTTTTTCCTCTCTTGAAAGGGTGGGAAAGGGCCTGAGGACAGCCCCCAGGGACGCAATCATAGCGGATTCCATGCCAAGGGAGAGGGGTAGGGGGTTTGGAGTGCACAGGACCCTCGACACCTCTGGGGCAATCCTGGGTTCAGTGGTTGTCTTCATTCTGTTCTGGTTCCTGGGATTCGGTTTCAATTCAATAATATTCGTTGCCGCGATTCTAGCATTCCTTTCCCTTATTCCGTTGCGCTCCGTGAAGGAGGGAAAAAGAAAACCTCAGGACGTAGCCTTCAGGATAGGCCTTAAAACCCTTCCTGGACACCTCAGGCTGTTCATCATAATCTCCAGTGTGTTTGCGCTGGGAAACTTCAGTTACATGTTTTTCATTCTCAGGACACAGGGATTGTTCACAGGCAGTCTCTCGATAGGCGTGCCCATTCTTCTGTACGTCCTGTTCAATGTCTTCTATGCCATATTCGCCATTCCCTTTGGCAGCCTTTCTGACAGAATAGGAAGAAAAAAGGTCATAATATCCGGCTATCTTCTGTTTTCTCTGACATCGCTTGGTTTCGCACTCTTCAATTCACTGACAGCGTTTATAGTCTTGTTCATCCTCTACGGAATGGTCTATGCAATGATTGACGGGAACCAGAGGGCCTTTGTGTCTGACCTGTCGTCAAGAGAATTGAGGGCAACTGCCCTCGGAACCTTCCACACTGCAACAGGCCTGGTGGCCCTGCCTGCCAGCCTGATAGCCGGTTTGCTGTGGCAAGTCACCCCTGATATAGCCTTTATTTACGGCAGCGCGGCCAGCCTCATCTCGGTTGCCTTGTTTGTTGTCTTCAGAAACCGCTTCAGGGATTGAGGATGAACTCCATTATGTTGGTTTGTTTATTCGTACCTCAACGCCTCCACCGGGTCTATCATGGCAGCCTTCCTGGCCGGGTAGAGGCCGCCCGCAATCCCGAGGAACAGGGCGAAGCCCAGGCCGGTGAGGGCCAGGTTGGGGGTGACCGTGGCCGTTATCGCACCGCCCCCAATAACATTGCCGATTATCAGGGCGCCCAGCAGGCCGATGCCGCCCAGGCCGTCAATTTGGAAAAGAAAACTATTTAAATATGTTATTCAAATAATTGAATAATTATTCAGAAATCTGAATGCCTATGATCCAAAAGAATGTGCACGGGATTATGAATTTTCTTGTAAGGAACAGGGGAAGGTTCAATATAAATGAGATTGCAAGACATACGAACATAAGCGTCGGGGGGACATATAATGCTCTTAAAAATCTGAAAGAGAAGGGCGTACTAAAGAAGGATGTGCTCGGGAATGCTGTTTTCTATTATATAAATCTGGAAAATGATGAGGCCCAGAAGCTCTCTGAACTTGTGCTGATTGAGAACAGGGAAAAAACCTTAAAATCAATACCATTGGCTGATATATATGCAAATGAGATAATCAAGTGGAAGGGATTTGCAAAAACATGCATCATCTTTGGTTCCATACTAAAAACCGAGAAGCCAAGAGATATCGATGTCCTTTTTGTTGCTGAGAAAGAAAAAATAAAAGAGCTAAGAAGGCTCTGCCTGGCTCTTTCCAGAAGGAGGAACAAAACAATAAGCCCACTCTTCATGACATCAAGGGATTTCAAGAAAAACGTAAAAGGGGGAGATGAGGTTATTGCTGATATAATAAAGACTGGTATAATCCTTTGGGGAGAGTCGGTTATTTTTAGGGTGATGAAGAATGAACAGGGTTGAGAAGAAATTCAGATGGTGCCTGAAGAAGGGTGAACAGGGAGGAAAGCATAGAGGACTAAGGAAGATAACACCCAATAAAGAGGAGTCGAACGAATATATAAAAAAGGCTCTTCATAACCTGGATGCAATGGTCGATTTCTCAGAAAGGTATTCAGACTGGTCCATATCTGCTGCATTCTATGCGATGTATCACTCGTTGCTTGCGGTTTTATACAAGCTTGGCTATGAAAGCAGAAACCAGGAATGCACCATAAACGCAGTTGAATATTTCATTGACAAAGGTATTCTGGATATTGACAAATCCCTCATTGAAATGGTAAGGTCAGCCAAAGAGATTGGATTGTGGGATGCCAAAACCCTGAGGGAAGATTTCCAGTACGGGACTGAGACAGAAGCTGAAGAAACCGTATTAAAGGATTTGATGGATAACGCAAAGGAATTCGTTGAAAGGATTCAGGTTGCCCTCAAAGGTATAGGCTAAGAGAATAAGATGTAATGACATAAGTGTTCCCCAAACAGATAAAGAGGGTTTCTATTCGTACCTCAAAGCCTCCACCGGGTCTATCATGGCAGCCTTCCTGGCCGGGTAGAGGCCGCCCGCAATCCCGAGGAACAGGGCGAAGCCCAGGCCGGTGAGGGCCAGGTTGGGGGTGACCGTGGCCGTTATCGCACCGCCCCCGATAACATTGCTGATTATCAGGGCGCCCAGCATGCCCAGGCCAATGCCGCCCAGGCCGCCTATGAAGCTTATCATGGCAGATTCGGTAAGAATCTGCTGGAGGACCATTCGGTTGGTTGCCCCTATTGCCTTCATGACGCCTATCTCCCTGCGCCTTTCCATGACAGCCATTATCATGGTGTTCATTACTCCAAGGCCGCCCACGAAGGCAGCTATGGCGCCGATGCCGAAGGTGAATATCCTTATCTGGTCAACGATTGTGGAGGCCATCCTGGCCATCTCTGTGGTAGTCAGGGCATCGAACTTGTCGCTGGCGTCCTCGATGTCCTCTGCAACCCTCTCGGTGTCCTTGACGTCATAGGGGATCACATAGATTACCTGGAAGGTGTTCTCGCCCGTGACTGCCTGGAGGTCCTCGAGTGGGACTGTCACACCCATATCAATGTCCTGAATATTGGTCTGCTCAGTGACGCCGACAATCTCGAAGTCGGTTTCCTTTATGGTGAAGTAGTCCCCTGGCTCAAGGTTGTATGTATCGGCCACGCTCTTGCCTATAACAGCCACGAAGTTCTCGCCCTCCTCAAGGTTCCTCCCGTTCTCGAACTCGATATTCTCCCCGATGAAGTAATCTGCCTTGGAGGGCTCTATTCCCATACCCTGCCAGGTAAAGCTCATTGACATATCAAAACCTTCAATATAGGCCAGGATTGGGACAACCTCCTTGACTCCGCTTAGCCCATTTATGGTTTCCACGTCCTCATCATCGAGCTCTCCCATCATACCGAACATCCCTGCGTCCTTCTCCATGACCGTTATCTTGCCTGCGGTGAGCTCGAGGCCGCTCTGTACGGCAGCATCCAGGCCCTCGGCTATGGATCCCAGAGCCACGATTGCGCCGATGCCTATGAGGATTCCCAGGGTTGTCAGGATTGTCCTGGTCCTCTGACGCATTATGTTCTTGAAGGCAATGTCGAACATGGAACCCCCATTATATTATTGGCAGAATTAAATAAAGGGTTTCAGAACATGCTGCCAAGCCTCTCGCAGAAAGGGCCTTATTCCCTGATAAGGCGCCTACAGCGTTTAACTCCCTGTTCCCTGCTTGTCAGACCCACAAAATTGTTTGAAACAAGGCTTTAAGAAGCAATTCTTCTAATCATGTCATCAGCACACGTATCCCAGAACTCAGATATCTCCTTCGCTTCCTCCACCGATATCATGTATCCTCTGTAGTTTGCGTTGTTCCTTGTCCTGCGGAATCTGTGAAGTTTGTTCAGCTTTACTCTTTCTTTTATATCCATCTCAGTGAGTATCTCCATGCTGACATCGTGGCTCAATGGCTCGAACCCAAGAGACCACAGCCTGGCATCTCCTATCTGCCTTATGCTTTCATAGAGTTCTCTGAAAACTATCGTGGCTGTCTGGTCGGTTATGGAAATCTTTCTTATTGTTTCTGCATTTTCCCTTGCGGATTTTATGATGGATTTTATCCTGGGCAAATCCGGATTCCTTGGCTTAAGTCTGCCTTCTCTGACAAGATAATCCAACCTAGATTTGTCCATTACTTGCCGACCTCCAGAAAGCCATACAATACAATTCCATTCGCTATATTATTGAAGAGGTTCAGGTCTATTTTCTTTCTGTTGAATATATGCACCTGCACGTTCCTTTCAATGCCATTCTCAAACTCCCTAATTTCCTTTGAGAACTCATGTTCCTTTTTCTGGTCTGCCAGCCTTGACAGGGACGTTGTCTTTAATTCTGCATCATCAAAAACCTCGATTGCAATGTCTATGTCAGAGCCCTTCCGGTCTTCCCCCCACCTGAAGCTGCCGAAGAGAACAACTGCCTTCGGGTTGAACTTGTCTACAATGAAATCAGTTATTGGTGAAGTGATTATTTCTGTGAGGTTGTTAATCATTTTCCAGTTCTTAAAGACAGGGCTTTCAATATTTGCCTTCACCCGCCAGATTTTTTTACCCAGCTCATCAATAAAAATGAAGCCTCCCTCTTCCATTTCTTTGAGTATGGTACTAGTCATGCTCTTGGACACTCTCGCGAGTTCTGCAATCTCAGAGAGAGTGAACTCTCTGTATGGGTCTGTATAGAAGACCGAGGCTATTTTTTCTTCACTGGTTTCTTTATCGAACAGTTGTTCTTTTTTAGAACTATTTGGTCTTTTCATTGTACAATTGTTCGATTTCTATACTAATAAAGCTTTCGATGCCTATCAGGCTGTTCTAAACAAAAAATATCAACACTTTAATATGCGGTAGCGGTTTTTTCGTACACGTTTTAGCACGTTTACCTGTGCTAAAATGTGTTACTCATTGATAAAGCGTCTGGCGGGTTTAACTTCCTGTTTCCTGTAATTCAGGCCCTGATAATTGTTAAAATTAAGGCTTTTAAGCGTTAACCATTAGAGGGGTATTAGAGACCGCTATCATGCAAGGCATGGCCGACCTGCTCGGATACCAAAACCCCGAAAATCATTAGAGGGGTATTAGAAAACACATATGCCCTATACAGAGTATGTCTCGATTAAGCCCGAATTTCCCCTTGACATGAAATAGACGTTCATTTTCCCTTTCTCTGGAGCAAACAGGACTTGGGGTCCAATTTCCCATGTTATCTTAACATCATCTGGAGCAGGTCCCCTGAAGTTATCTGCATAATGGATGTCTGGACTATCTCTATGATGATGGAAGTATGCAAACAACCTTTTTCCTGGGCCTGAGAACAGGCTGTCATCAGCAAAGACATGCTCAGAGTCATGCCCATAGACATCTGCAAACAACCTTGTCAGATAGGACTCGAGAGGCTTGGTCATTATCCCATCTGGCAGCCTTTCGTTATCATCAACAATATGGCCAAATCTTCTCTCAACTTCCTCTTCGGGCATAACAGCATATGCTTTTTGTATTTCGGCCTTGATTCGCTCCTTTGAAAGACTATACAAACTGTTGATGGCCTGAGGCTTGCCTCTCCTAAATCCCTTTATCATTCTCTTCAGTTCCTTTCCTGCTTTGTTTGGCTTGAACTGAACATCAAATACAGGCTCTGTGTAAAATATTAAACCACCCCTTTCTTCCCTGCTTCCCTGCAGCTCGTGGTAGATACCAGGAGCCTTATCATGCATCCAGGAAGCGAATTCGTTGACTTTGCCTTCAGAAAACTCTGATGATGCCTGGATTTTCCTGTACTTTCGGAGCCTGTCGCCAATATTCTTTGAATGTAGTTTCAATGCCCTATAACCATTCCTCAATATCTGCTTTTCAGTGTCAGGAATTCTAAGGTCACCAATCCTCGATTCACAGCCTTCTACCTCTCTCAAATAATCGCTTTCGACTTTATCCCAGTCTTCTCCTATCTGGTTTAGTAATGACAAAGAGAACGTATCTGGATTCTGTGAATATTTTATACAGTGTTCCTGTGCAACAGGAAACTCATTCGGCATTCTCGGTTCTATCTGGCTTCTAACATGAGCAAGCCTGTTTAAGGCCATTCCAAACTTCGCCATGTTCTCCCCGATTTCTCTCTCGTTCATACTATCGGCCCCGTGCAATCATTCGCTATATGAAATTCTCTGTATTTGGTTGCAGCCTTCTCATCATAATCCCCTGCATAACTGTGACTGAATTCATCAACCCTCGCTTTTTCCACAAGGTCTGGATGATGAGAATATCTCTTCTTGAATCCCTCAAAACATATCTCTGGTGATTCGTCATCAACTTCATGAACCCGAGCTCCATAGTCATCGCATATATTGCTTCTAATCATGGAGCGTTTTGTTAACACTACTTTCTTTTTACCGTTCTCTGATAACCATGTCCCATAATAGTCAGATACGTGATTCTTCCTTCTTTTTGATTCGAATTTCCCATAACCCCATTCTCTGGCCTCTTGGATGCACCTTGCCATTGATAATACCTGGCCTTCCTTGTCTGAGAAAGGACCCTCTTTTGGGTAGTTCTCACCATGGAAGATGTTGTAATCACATCCAAAACAAGCCCGTGCCTTCTCACTATCATAGCTTGAGCAATCCCCCTCAATGCCAATGTTGCATGCGAACTCATCTATATACGAGATGTTGTCCCCAAGTATGCCTCCTCTTTCTTCTAACAAATCTGAAGCTGTCTTGAGCAAATCAATATCATGGTTCCACCAGAAGTATCCATTTGACTTCCTGCTCCTCGCCATAAAGGGCAAATCCTTATGTGATTCCTTCAATGAATCCACATCCTCTGCAATCTGCTGATAATCTCTTATTATATCATGAGGCATCCTGACTTTTCCCTTGTACCTCCAGACCATGTTCCTGACCCTTCTCCATGAGTCTGCCTCAAGTAGCTCAGCAACGTTCTGTAGGTTCTCTTTGGAAATGCTCCCCAGGGCATGCCTCCTTATCTCTGGCAAGAAATATCCAGGGGTTTTTGCATCCTGCATCTGCTTAGCAATCATTGCAAAAGGGTTGAGCAGAAAATCATCCTGAATCATACTTTCATCTACAGAATCAGGACTAACCAAACTAATGCTGGTTGCAGGTATCAGGGATTTTTCGCCACTCATAGGCATAATTTGGGAAAGTAGTAATATAAATGTTTCTACTGTTTAGTGATAACTACTCATACCTGAGGGCCTCCACAGGATCTATCATGGCCGCCTTCCTGGCCGGGTAGAGGCCCCCCACAACCCCTAGGAACAGGGCGAAACCCAGGCCGGTCAGGGCAAGGCCCGGTGTGACGGTGGCTGTTATCTGGCCTCCTCCTATCACGCTGCTCAGGATAACTGCTCCGATAAGCCCGAGCAGCACACCTCCCGCGCCACCGAGTAGGCTTATCATGGCTGACTCGGTGAGAATCTGCTGGAGTACCATCCTGTTAGTCGCCCCTATCGCCTTCATGACCCCGATTTCCCTTCTACGCTCCATGACAGCCATTATCATGGTGTTCATGACCCCCAGGCCTCCCACCAGGGCGGCTATTGCCCCGATGCCGAAGGTGAAGATTCTTATCTGGTTCACTATGGCAGAAGCCTGCCTCGCCATCTCCTGGGATGTGAGTGCATTGAACTTGTCTGACGCATCCTCGATGTCCTCTGCGACCCTCTCTGTGTCCCTTACGTCATCCGGTATGACATACATCATCTGGAACTCATCAGAACCTATTATATCCTGCAAATCATCAAAGGGGACCGCCACGGAGGTGTCTATGTCGGATATGCCCGTTTCCTCGGTTACGCCGACTACCTCGAACTCCTCGTCTTTTATCTCCCAGGTGTCGCCAAGGTGTGCGTCATACATGTCCGAGATTGTCTTACCTATTATCACGACTCCGGACTCCCCCTCATCAAAGGCCCTGCCCTCCTCGTATTCCGTGTTCTCGCCGATAAGGTATTCAAGCTTGTCAGGAGGCACACCAACCGCCACCCATTCCGGCCCCTGGAATATCTGTATGTTCTCAGCATGCCAGTTCATGGGTACGACCTCCTTGACCCCGCTGAGCCCCTCAATTAGCTCGACGTCCTCTAGGGTCAGTTCGCCCCCCATTCCAAAGATGCCGGATTCGGCATCCATGACCGTTATCTTGCCTGCGGTGAGCTCAAGGCCGCTCTGTACGGCAGCATCCAGGCCCTCTGCTATTGAGCCCAGGGCAACAATGGCCCCGATTCCAATGAGGATTCCAAGGGTTGTCAGGATTGTCCTGGTCCTCTGACGCATTATGTTCTTGAAGGCAATGTCGAACATGGAGAATCACATCAGAATAATATGGGCTGTTTTATTATTAAAATATCAGAAATCCTTTCTTACCTCTGATAAAGCGTCTCCGGGGTTTAATAAACATTCCCTGTTAAAAGAACAGGCTAAAAAAAGAATTCAACCAGTTCTGAAATAATTTCCATAGTCCACCAGAAACACAAATATCATTAACGCATATATTGGATTCACACTCAAAATTATTGTTGCATCCATGGCCCTCTTCCTTGAATTCATTCATTCTTTTATCTAATCCGCAATAGTTGTCTTCTGTTCGAGTTCCAATCGGCAGACAATTACCACTGTTATCCATGCATCCGTTACAAGCTGCTGCATCTGATTCTTCAGATTCCAAATAGCTCTCAATAGCTTCAACCAACAAAACTGGATTTGCTTTGTTGACATCTATCTTACCATCAATTCCTAAGACAGTTTCTTCTGTTTTCTGTTCAATGTACTGGTCAATTTTATCTAAAGTTTCATCACTAATATTATCTAAGTCAATAATCCCTCCTTCTACAATATTTCCCTCTTCATCAAACTGTTCATAAATTATTATATTCTCACTAACCGCGATTTTTAATTCTCCTGCAGTAAGATTTTCCAAGGATTCCAACAGGTTTATCAGATGCTGCTCATTGATATAGTTCCAGGGTGCATTAGCAACCCTCATCTTGCTTGCTAGCGAAGACCTGAACCAATTGCTTACTGTGCAGCCCTGTATACACTCTGTATCATCTATACAATCTCTCCCAATATTTACATCAGCAGAAGAAGACGGGATACAATGGCTCTTGAAATAAGGATCCAAATAGTATGACCAAACACAAAGATTATTCATCCAGAAATTACCTGAGGAATTTAAACACCTCTCTCTTTCATTAACAGATGTACATAGACTTACAATATTTACACAACCTGTCTTATTAAATACCCCATTATCTCCAAGCCACTCGCATGGCAGATTTTGCTCTTCACTTTTAATGTAACAAGTATTGCTGTCGTTTGCATCACTGCAAACAGCACTTTCCAATTCTTCAACATGAATGGGTTCACCTGAACACCACTTCGGGCAGCCGGTTGTTTCATTTGCTATATCGCAGTTTGGACCATTTGGATAATTGTTACTAAGAGGGTTACTAGAATAATAATGAACAATATATTCATCATAAAGACCTCCAAAAGAATGACCAAATTCATGCAATAGTGTGTCTCTGTTGAAAGTGATGCTTCTGTGAAACATATCATACAATACCAACCAACCAGCACCAAGACCTGCGTAAGAGCGTTTACTTTCATAAGTCTTTATTAAAAATAAAGATTGTTCATTTTCATAAGAAGGGCAAAAATCTCTCAATGCGCCAGTAGGGAGTGCGCCAATAAAGCCTACACCAAGAGAAACAATTGTCTTGTTTACGAACCATAAATTGAACTTATCTTGATAATCTCTGAAGGGGGTTTCTGAAAGTAATCCTCTGTCATCCCATGTACCAGTTCCATCAATATTAATTAATTCAATAACCCTTTCTTTTAGTTCCTGTTCATCAGCATAATCATAACCCATAAAAATAACATTGATTCTGTTGATTGCATTTTCATCATTGTGGCCAGGAATAACTTCTAAACATATTCTTTCATAGTCAGGCAGACAGCTGCCGTCGAGTTGGCAGATATATCCACCATCGCAACCACAAAAACTGCAATTGTTTATAAGTGTGCCATTATTACAATATCTAGGCTTTTTTGTGTCACATTCTCCCTGCTTTATCCAACCCTCATCACCCCTACATTGAGATGTAATAATCTCACATTCGCAGAAGTCTGTATTACATTCATAAGGATAGCCAGAACCTGAAATGCAATCATCATCTGTCTCACAGGGTGCATTGCATCTCTCCTTGTCACAGACCTGATGGTCCACATAAGCGCATACACCATTATTGCATATATTGGGGGCGGTCTTGTATCCGCTGCAGCCCTCAAAGCAGTCATCATCTGTTCTGCATGGCTTTATACAGTGACAGGAACTGGAGTCGCAAACAATCCCTGAAGGACAATCATCATCGTTCTCGCAGAAAGCATTACATCTCTTATCGCAGAACGGGGATTCAAAAGAGGTTTCGCATACACCATTTACGCAGGTTTTATGTAAGGACTTAAGGCCGATGCACTCCAGGCAGTCATCATCTGATTGACAGGCGCACACGCCTGTTTCAATATATGGTGGGTCAAACAGACAATAGTTGTATTCACACTGTGAATTTTTGAAACAAGATTGACCTATGCCTCTTTTTTCATCATCAGCATGTACAACTAGTGCAAACAAAAATATAGTGATAATTCCAACAATTAAAACACTTTTTTTCATATACTATCAACACCTTTGTTATTTAACTTTGATTCTTTATATTCATATCCAAACAGGACTTTTAAGCAAGAAGACAAGCATATGGAGTTAATGGAGATGTTGATTGGAATGTTTAAGTAGGTTCAATGTTAAGTTTATAACCGCATATAGAGCTACCTAACTATCGATATTTTTACTCACCGATAAAGTGTCTGGCGGGTTTAACTCCCTGTTTCCTGCTTCTCAGGCCCTGAAAATACTTGGAAATAAGGTTTCTAAGCGTTAGCCATTAGAGGGGTATTAGAGACCACTATCTTGCGAGCTATGGTTGACTCCAAGGAGGGCTCGAATGGCTGAAATCATTAGAGGGGTATTAGGAACCAGACTCAAATCTCTGCCAAACTGAATCCCTCAGAACGTGGGATTCTCCGACTTCGAAAGCAAATCCTGAAATCAAAGAAAATATATCAGGCAAACAAGGAAGAAATCCTTGGCTACGACACTGTCAACTCAAACAAGGGCCTCAGCATCAAGACCAACCTTGATACCTTGGAGCCCTCAAGGTATTTGGTGAATGCCTGGAGGCACTTTTACCATAGGATGTGCACCTTGCGAAATTTGCAGTGATCTGGCTGCCAATATTCTGGTTTTTTCATATTTTGAATATGCGTTCTTGCTGAGCATTATTCCATCTAACCCATATAATAAGAAGACCTGCATTCAAAGAATCCATGCAGGTCAAAAAATGAATGTTAGTTTAGCTATTCCCTACTTGAAACATCTATTTCTTCTTTGTTGCCTTCTTCTTTTTTTCCAAAAAATCACCTGAAATTATTTTATTATAACCCCCTATTTAAGCCTATTCCAGAATCTCTTCAAAATGATTCACGAATCAGAGGCTTCAGGGTGTCAATTACCCCAGTCTATTTTGTCATCATCTTCCGGCTCGTCGTCGCCTCCAGAATCATCGTCATCGTCTTCCCAGTCTCGCTGCAAACCTGACATGTCATCACCCAGTCGAACTCATTTATCCCCCAATTCTGTTCAGCATTTTCTCATCAGCAAGGCATCGCCTGCAAAGATAACCATGACCGCAGATGTATATCCGGTTAAAATGCTCACAGCTGTCACAGATATCGAAGATCTCTTCTGCCCCCGCAACATCAACGCCGTTATCTCTTTTCATGCTCACACCTCTGAGCATAAGATAAATGCATTAAGCTGTATAAATTGCTATTCCAGAATTTATTCACAATCCAAATTATGTGTATTCTCGAATTCTGAAGGGATTATGAAATACGAATTTATTTAGGTCTGTTATATGTATTTGAGTATTTCAGCATCAGCAGGTAAGAGAAAGAGACCAAGCTACGATCATGAGAAATAATGGTTTGGCAATTCTATTTTCTCGTTATGTAAACCAGCGATGCCAAACCAAGGGCCTGCAGGAGATTCAGAATGCTGTTCTGCACAGACAATTCATCGACTATATCAACCCCCGAAAGCAGCCGGAAGGAGATTGCGAACAGGTTCTGCAGGAAAAGCAGCACTGAAAAGAACAGCAGACCTGTTGTAACGCTTGATTTTATCTTACTGAAGCTCTTCCAGTAGAAGAATATTAGATATGCAAGGAGCACCAGATTAATAACACGAATTCCTATTGCCAGGTGAATGATATCAAGCGCCATACATACTCCTTTTGCACGCTTCTATTTATTGTTATTTCCAAGTTTGTTCACAATATCGTCAAACTCCGCGATTTGGGATTCAAAGAACTCCGTCAGGAAATACATCTCACCATACCTCTTTTCCTCGCAGGTTATGAACTGGTTGTCCACAAGGACCTTGATGTGATGGAGTATGGTCCTGTAGTCAACCCCGAGCTCCTTGCAGAGCTGGTGGGCATTAAAGGGCCTTTTCCTTAAAAGGACTACCATCATTATTCTTTTCTG
>Ga0315552_1001729_pt1 | contig 13197 bp, 14 predicted proteins | sample SalMarSW160170MG_2_FD_203102 | JGI IMG/M metagenome (GOLD analysis project Ga0315552, IMG submission 203102) | Salt marsh sediment microbial communities from the Plum Island Ecosystem LTER, Massachusetts, United States - Salt Marsh Sediment SW1601-70 ...
AGGCAACTGAATCTAATTGCGAAAAGTCGGCATGGTGACATTATCTTTCCCTGTGTGCCGCGCACATCTCGGTTTAAAAAACCCACCTCTTCACCAAATACTTCGAGTTGAATCCTGCACTACTGGCAATCCACCTTATACCATTGATGGTGACAGAATAGGCTGCCAGAACATCCTGAAAAAAACAAGTATGACAAAACCGGTCTTTGGGCGGAACTAAGCCCATCGATTCATACATTCGAAAACGAATGTATTCACTCAGGACTGAGTGCTGAGTAAGCAGGAACAGCTCCATACCTTTTGACACTATGTGGTGAGTATATCTGCGAATCGAAGCACGAAGGAAATAGCTTTTGGCATTATCGATGGCACCTCAACGCCTAAATGTGGCCAGGGCTGTGTGTGAGGTTCAAAAGCGCGGTTTTACAGCCAGAGATGCGCGGTGAATAGGATATTGCAAAAGAAAGCAGGAAAAATACGAGATTTGAGTCGATGTAAACGCATTTTTGTTTGACCTCGCACGTTAAGGAGAGTATGAAATAAGGAAAAAGGGTCTTGCCATTGTTTAACCTCATGTGAAGGTCACTCCTTTGGAAAACCCTTCGATTGTATCAACGTAACCCCTGCTTATTGTTAGAGTGAATAAACTTGCCTTTTTCAGTTCATCTAGCGAGAGAGAAGAAGGATTTCCCGTAATTCCTTGATACCTAAAAAGGATATCGCATGGGCTGATCAGGCCTTTATCAGATGGATGGTGGTTCAGGGGATGCAGCTCTCATGGTGGTATCATTACGGGATTTAAACGTAACTTAGAGGCACCGTATATAATTTTGAGATGAAAAGGAGGCCAGAATGAACATCTATGTGGGCAATTTACCGTACGGGATAACCGAAGATGACCTGAAAGAGGCCTTTGAGTCCTTTGGGGAGGTCGAAACCGTTAAGATCATTAAGGACAGGTACAGCGGAGAATCAAAGGGATTCGGCTTTGTGGAGATGCCCGATAGAGCCGGCGCCGAGGCTGCGATCGATGGTCTGGACGGGACAGAACTAAAGGGCCGAACGATTAAGGTTAATAAGGCGAAGCCCCGTTCAGAAGGCCATCGAGGCGGAGGAAGGCCGGGTGGGGGGCGGCGTTCCTATTAGTCGGTTCACATGCCCCTGCCGCCGATCACCGGCTTTCTTGAGTTTGGGCTCAGGCCTTGCGTTTCGGCATTGATCTTTTTTGAATGTATGCCAGATAGGCGAGCCATTCTTTTCCAATTCCCTGGGCGCCGGGCACATCTCTGTCCAGGAAAAACCGCCTCCTGGCCCAGCGTCCATGAAGTATCGGATGCATGAATAAGCCCACACCGGAGCTTTGCCCACACCACGGCTTATCCGATCCTAGCGGAGCCCCATCATTTTTGCTACCTTCTCGTAGCTGTCCGACTGGGGGTGCTCTTTTGGCAGGTTGTATCCACGGGGTAACCGAGAATCCATCTTCTCCACGTACCTGAGCCCTGCTATCAGATCCTCCAGCTTTCCCCTGGGAGTGGTAAACACCATCTCCTCATCCCCGGCCATGGCGCTATAGTGATCGCCCCGGCACGGAATGGCAACCTGACACTGTTCGTTCAGAATCGCGGGAATCACTGCGTAGACGCATGCTGCATGACTGGAGAGGTTGCACGGAAGGCTATAGCCATCCTTCCATTCCCTGGCCAAAAGCAGAAGGCTCAATTGTGCCCCATCGCAGTAGATCATCGCCACATCTGGTTCAAATGTAGCGAGCTTCAACGGTGCCGATACCACCCCTTTATAGGTTCCCGTTTCCAACATCGGAAACTCGTCTGCAAAATGCCGCCCTGCTTCCGAGGTGGATACATCCCTGGGGTAGCGGGTATGCCCCTCGAAGAAATAGTTCGGAGGCTCCTGAAGCCCATAGCCTATCACCGGCTCATGACACCACATATCCTCTCTCAGCATGGCAACGGTGAGTCCTTCACGACGCGAGAGCTGAAAACCCTGGCAGAGCATCAAACGATGGCCCAGGTCCCTTTGCGGCCTCTGCGCCTCTTTGGGGATATCCTCCTCGTTTTTCAACAATTTCACCGCAAGCGAAAAGGTCTTCAGCCTTACCCGACGCTCGATCTCTTCTCCGTACTCATTCCAAACGCTCTTCTGTGACATAAATGTATATCCTTTCTGTTAGAGACCATATTGTTTAGGGGGTGGCGATGGAGTGCCTGTGAAAAACCGGGTTCAAGGATTCCGTATTTGCCTGTAAAGGCACAACCATGCCTCCCCTCTAACAAAAGCAGTACCGATCATACTCGCACACCACCCCTGCTTGGATAATGGCTAGCCGCTTTTTACACATAAGGCGCCCTGAAGTAAACCCCATACATGGATACCACAAATAACTTCACTGGCCCACTAACCCACGGTTCATCGGTTTGATCCTCACATGGGAGGCCTCGCCTGGCTGGATAAACCAATGAAGATTCTTTTGACGAAGCATTCGATTTCTCTCCATGCCTCCATGTGCTCAATGATTTCCTATTGACTAAAGAGAAATGAGTGGATATAGTAACATCGAAAATTTACCGTTATATCTTCCATAAACGACAATTACAGGCTGGGGGGTACTATATGTCCGAGGAAAAACTTATTCTGGTGGTTGATGATGATCCCGATCTGGTCGAGGCAATCTCCATGAAATTGGAGAGCAAACATTACAGGGTCGCGAAGGCATACGACGGTATAGAGGCATGGGATAAGATTCAGGAGGAGCGACCGGATTTGGTTATCCTCGATGTTATGATGCCTCGAAAAAATGGCTACGAACTCTGCGATGAGCTTAAAAATAACCCGGAATATCAAGATATAACGATCGTCCTTTTAACTGCAGTCGGTTCGGCAGTCACGAGTACCCGATATACCCACCAAGAAGGAATGAGCACGCTCGCTGATGATTATATAGCGAAACCGATTGATCTGGATAGATTGATGTCCATGATAGATGACTATACAGGCCAATCGTGAAATAATCCTTCCCTTTTCTCAGCATGCGCATTCCAATACCCTCTGTAACGAATTACCCCCCTTTATTGCGGTGGCTGCCTCATGGAGAAGGTGAAATTAGGGGGTATGAAGCAGAGCCTTGAGCTCTGCCAGTTTGATCTGAGAGGGCCAGACTCCCCGGAAAGGATAGTCCCGAGGGTGTGCAAGCTCCTGGCCTCTCAAAAGATCAATATAGCGTTCCTCACCTATAACCACCTAAAGAATGAATTCCATCAATGTACCATGTGCCCCTGCCAGTCTGATTTCACCCGCACCTCAGGGATCCTCCATGCCAAAGGCACCTTGCCGAGGGGCTGGGCAATACAGTCACGGGAACATGTGGGCATTCTCACCGTTTATCCGCACCATGCTCCTATCAAGATCATCGGTTGTGTGATGGTATTGTGGGCAACCCAGTCCATCCCGATTTACGGGATAGCCACCTCGCTTTCCGCGATCTCCTTTATCACCGATTACCATGCCATAGATAAGGGCATTGAGGTCGTTCAGAACTCATTTCAGCTCCCGGACGATCACGCACCAATAAAACCTGATCTCATCTACTACCAAGGAGAAGAGGTCAGAAGAGGCAAAAGGAACTGAGTGTCATGGAGACTATCGCTGTTTATTGGGAATCCAGGATCAAGACCTATGGCTTTCAGAGGATACCTGGGGTAGCCCTTATTGAACTATCCTGGCCGATCGATTCAATCAAATCCCTGGGTGAGATCCTCACCAGCCATGACATTCAAGGATTCCAGGCGCCATTCATAGCGGCCCAGGATACAGATCGCGAGCTCTCCTTTGTCTTCTGCCTCCCTGAAAGGGCAGGCATGGATTTCCATGCCTGCGTGGAACAAACAGGCATCCCTACGTATCACCGATATATCTATCCTGTTGGTATTATCTTTTTCCACGGCCCCCACTTCGGTGACCGGTACGGTATAGCCGAGAACACCTTTTCGGCCATCTCAAAGGCGGGCATACAACTCATCGCATCCGGCTGTGCCTCATCCTCCGTGTACCTGATCCTAGCACAGGATGACCTTGATAGGGCAGAGCAGATATTGACTAAGACATTCGATGTAGCGAAGTAATTGCTATAGGAAAAGCGAGATGGAAAAAATCGATTGGCATGACAACCTCTTTGAATCGCTCTCATTTCCCACCTTGCTCCTCAGCCCCGAGATGGTGGTGACCGCGGTCAACGAGAAATTTCTGGATCACTATGGTTACCGCCAGGAAGAGCTGATAGGAAAGCAGTGTAATCAGGTCCTCTGTAAAACCGATGAGCCGTGTCAAAAGCCGACATGCCCTATCTACCGGGTGCTTCACGAGAAAAGGGGCGCCTCGGAGATAATCGAGACCACGGGACCGGACGGGCAAGAGGTGTATGAGGATAGGGTATGCTCGCCCATCCTGGATGAAAAAGGGGATGTGAGCTATGTAATGGTGAGTGTGCGAGATGTTACTAGGACCAAGCTCCTCGAGCTCGAGTTACGGAAGACGAATGACTTTCTGCAAAATATCATCGCCAGCTCTGTTTCCGCGATCATTGTTGCGGATATGAAAGGCGTAATCTTGCTTATGAATGAAAGCGCCCGAAAGCTATTCGGCTATACTGACCTGATGGCAGTGGGAAAGAGCATTGCCGAGTATCTGTACACGCCGGGAGGGGCACGGAGCGTTATGAAGAATCTCAGGAGCCCTGAGTATGGCGGGGTAGGCAAACTCCACACCACGGAGATGACGATCATCACCTCCTCTGGTGAGGAGATACCGGTTGAGATGAACGCCTCTATCATCTACCAGGATGGCAAGGAAATCGCAACGATGGGTATCTATACTGACCTGAGACCGAAGATAGCGATCGAGAAGAAACTAAAGGAGGCCGAACGGATCAAGATGATGCAGTCGAACAAGATGGCATCCCTTGGCCACCTGGCAGCCGGTGTGGCCCATGAGATCAATAATCCCCTCACCGGCATCCTGATAGACGCCAGCTTGATCCTTGAGGAATTGGAAGAAGAAATTCCGTTGCGTAAGCAGATGCAGGATATCATTGCTGATACCAACAGGTGCAAGGAGATCGTGAAAAACCTCCTCGCCTACTCCAGACAGACGGAGTTTAAAAAGGAGGTCTTGAACATTAACGGGGTCATAGAGCAGGCCTTCTCCTTTATGAGAGAACATGCCCTTCTTCAAAATATTACGGTCCACAAGGAGTTCTCTTCATCCATGTTGATCTGTGAGGGCGACAACAACCAACTCAACCAGGTATTTACCAATATGATCATAAATGCCACCCAGGCTATGGACGGTAAAGGAGCCCTCACCATACGGGCGGGCAAGGATAAAAGGGAAGGGAAGATCTATGTGGAGGTCAGCGATACCGGCTGCGGCATCCCCAAGGAAAACATCCCAAGGATATTCGAGCCCTTCTTTACCACCAAAGAGGAAGGCAAGGGTACCGGATTGGGCCTGAGTACCGTGCGAGACATAATCGAGAAACACGGAGGGAACATTATGGTAAAATATACGTGCCCTGAGGGCACCACCTTTCTCATAGAACTGCCCCTGCTAAAGATAGACGAGGAAACGGTGATCTAAAGGGAGACGAGGCCATGACACTCATAGAGGATCGGGCATATCAGCCGAGGATACTGGTGATAGATGACGAGCAGCGAATCAGGGAAGGGTGCTTTAAGATACTCACCAGGGAAAACTGCCTGGTGGAACTTGCTGAAAGCGGCGAGCGAGGGCTCGAGATGCTCGCGGAGAACTACTACGATATTATCCTCACCGATCTGATGATGCCGGGGATAGGCGGCATGGAGGTTATCGCAAAGGTTCGCGAACAACACCTCGATACCGTGGTGATTGTCATCACCGGTTTTGCCACCCTTGAGCACTCCATCGAGGCCATGAAAAAGGGCGCCTTTGATTTCATACCAAAGCCCTTCACACCGGAACAGTTGAGGGTCGTTGTCGGCAAGGCCGTGGAGATGACGCGAACCCTCCAGGATATCGCCACGGAGAAGACCCGCTTCAAGACCCTCGTGAACTACCTGGCAGGCGGCGTGCTGGTGACCGATAGAAATAAGAATATCATACTTTACAATCCCGCGCTTTTGAGGATGCTGCACTATGATGGCGAGCCCCTTAACGACAAGCCGCTTAGCACCCTCACCTCCGATGAAGCGCTCACCGGTATCATCGATGGGATCATGGAATTAAACCCAGGTGAGTTCAAGGTCCTGAGTGCTGAGATCGCGCCCCCTGATAGGGGCGAGGGATTGTCCGACCAGCTGTACCTTCGAGCCCAGGCCGTTCCCTTCAAGAGCCGATCAGGGGAGATACTCGGTTCCGTGACCATCATCGACGACATTACCCATCTCAAGAAGCTCGACGAGATGAAGTCCGAGTTTGTGAGCATGGTCTCCCACGAACTCAGGAGCCCGCTCTCCACGATCCTCAGCCAGATCAAGGTCATGGCGGACGGGCTCGCAGGAGAGCTGAGTGCCAAGCAGGTTGATATACTTCATAAGATGTCGCGCAAGGTCGAGGGGCTCGTTGATCTCACCAACGATCTCCTCGACCTATCCCGGATAGAGGCCGGCTTGATAGTGCAGGACAAGGGACAGGTTCAGTTGATGGATATCCTCGAGAAGCTGGTGGAATTCATGCAATCCAGGGCCAGGGAGAAGGATATCCGTCTCACCCTTGAGAAGGCAGACCTTCCTCTCATCAATGCCGACCCGAAGAGCATGGAAGAGGTGTTCACCAATCTCATCACCAATGCTATCATCTATACCCCTGAGGGGGGAACGGTGAACGTGGCAGGCGAGCTGAAGGGGGATTTCCTGGAGATACGCGTAAAGGACACCGGCTATGGCATCGCCCCTGATCATCTTCCCTTGATATTTGAGAGGTTCTACCGGGTAAAGACCGATACGACCAGGCATATCGTTGGAACGGGACTCGGGCTTCCCATTGTGAAGAGCATTCTGGAGGCCCACAACGGAACCGTGAGGGTCGAGAGTAAGGAAGGGGTCGGTTCGACCTTTTCCGTCCGCCTTCCAGTATAAAAGCTCTATCGGTCGTCGATTGCCTATCCAGGCAAAAGCTGACACTAAATTGCAATCATGTCATTGCGAGGAGCGAAGCGACGTGGCAATCTATCATATTGAGCCTGCCCTGGTGCGAGATACTAATCGGCGAGCATATACGGTGAATCATTTCCAGAGCATAGTATTCTATACATGGCTTCGAAAACCAGGTCTGGGCCAGGGATTGCTTCACATTCGTTCGCAATGACATCCATCGATAATATCCGTTTTAATGCAATTTGGTATGAGAATATGCGCCGGGATGCTTCCGAGGGCCTTATCTAAAAGATGTGAACATCAATAGCTTTGAAGGTCAAAAAAACATTCATCCCCTGTTGTAGTCCCATATCAAGGAATGAGTGTCTGGTAATTGCGGCAACAAGGGGAACACCGACGTCTACCGTGATTCTTACAATGATTCCTGCATCGGAGATGTCTTGCACTTTTCCCTGAAAGGAGTTTCTGGCGCTTGATTCAAGGGGGCTCAGCGATACCAGAATATCTTCCGGCCTGATAGATAGATAAACCTGCCCCTCCCTGTTGTCTGTAGAGGTAACTCTCAGCCCATTGATGTCAATGTAAGCTATGCCCTTGTCAACCCTCGATTCTCCGCGAAAGACGTTGGTCACTCCCAGAAATTCCGCAGCGAACTTGGAGTTAGGTTTCCTGAATACCTCACTGGGTTCGCCTACCTGCACAATCTCTCCATGATTCATGATTGCCATCCGGCTGCCCAGCAAGAAGGCTTCATCAAAACTATGGGTCACGTGTATCATCGTGGTAGAGGTTAAGGCGTGTATTCTTCGCAGTTCCTTTCGAAGTTTTGCCCTTGTTTCGCTATCGAGGGCACTCAGCGGTTCATCAAGTAAAAGCACTTCCGGCTCCATGATTAAGGCACGAGCGATGGCTATTCTTTGCTTCTCTCCCCCGCTCAAGGTTCCCGGGTGACGGTGCAACAAATGAGTCACGCCAAGAAGGTTAGCCAGCTCATCCACCCTCTGCGGCCCTTTCTGTTTGCCGAGCTTTCTCGACCTCAGCCCATACTTGATATTCTGTTCTACGGTCAGGTGCGGAAACAGCATGTAGTCTTGATACACCATACCAATATTTCTTTTCCTGGGCGGCAATCTGGTAATATCGCGATCATTCAGATAAACTCTGCCCTTGTCCGGGGGATATATACCGGCTACCGTCTCCAGAAGGATGGTCTTACCAGCACCGGTTGGCCCCAATATCATGAAATATTCGCCATCACCGACGTCCAGTGACACATCCTTTAAGAAAAATTCACCTAGAGTCTTTGATATATTTTCAACCCGTACCATTTTCCCTTAGAAGACGCGGGCAAAGCCGCTAAATCTTTCGAATATAAAAAGGGAGATGAGTGATATCACGATCAGGATCGTTGCTGAGGCAATAGCCAGCGGCAGCTCACCGCAGGACATGTTCAGATAGAGCGAGATGGGCAGAGTCTCTGTTTGCATCCTCGTGGATCCGGCTACCATGAGCGCGGCACCGAACTCACCGATCCCCCGGCACCAGGTTATTATCGAGCCGGCCATCAGGCCATTCCTTGCCATCGGCAACGTCACTCTCCAGAATGCGCCTGCTTCAGTGGACCCAAGTGTCTGAGCTACATACTCATATCGTGGATTTATCCCCTGGAATGTTGATCTCAGCACACGAAACATGAAGGGCATGTTTACAAAGAACTGGGCAAGGATTATCCCCAAGGGTGTGAAAACGAATTTGATTCCGGCCTCGGCAAGGCCTTTTCCGAATGATGTCGTGCCAAACAGGATCAATAACGCAACACCGGCAACCAGCGGTGGCAATGCCAGTGGTACATCCAGTATGGTGTTGAGTATATTCTTACCCGGAAAATTGTATCTGGCCAGGGCATAGGCCGCCGGCACTGATACAACAATGCAAAAGATAGTAGATATCACAGATGTTATAAGGCTCAGCCTGATAGCGAACTGTATCTCACCGGACAGAAGACTTTCCAGCAAGGCTTTGGGCGTCGTATGCGTAACCACACCGATCAGCAAAGCAACAATGAAAACGGCGAGAACCAGGCCAAATGTCATCGTTATTATCTTAAAGCTTGACTCCCTCAGTCTGCTAAAAATCTTCAAGGCGCTGTGATATCCCTTTATTTCGCTCGTATTCACTTTTGTTTCCGGCATGTTCATACCATCCTTTTCTCACATCGTGCCTGATGTCGAAATCAGGCATGTAGGGCTTTATATCCAGCAGAGGCGTGCCATCAATGATGTCAACCTCGCCGATAGTCAGGATGTTCCCATTCACCTGATCCAATCGTACCACAGATATTCCAATCGGGTTTGGCCGATTGAAATGCCGTATTGAAAAAATGCCTTTGCCTTCATCATCCAGAAAGGGGCTGGTTACGAGAGAGCAGCCTTCAGCCAGATGAAAATGGTAGATAAGGATGAGGTGAGAAAAGCCGGCGATATTCTTTAGCCCCTCACGGTACTGAGGAAAAACCTCTACCTCCCCTATGCTATCCGGGTCAAAAATGCCCTGAATAGGGGTCGTTGCCTTCTCCCTAAACGGCGTGTGTATGATTCCTATAGGCTCATAGATTACTGAAACCACTGGCTCATCTCACCTCCGGTCACGTCATCTCTTTGCAGAAAATTACTTTCGCTGACTCTCGTACCTTGGGTTGGGATACGCTACAAAGCCGTGTTTCTCGAAGATGCCCTTACCCTCCGCAGAAGCACAAAAGTCCACAAATTTCTTGGCAGTCTCCGGGTTCTTAGAGAAGGTTGTAACACCGATTGGTATTATCTGAATGATATTCTGTTCTTTGCGTATCTCTACAACCTCGATGTCTTTCACAGCCTTAACGGTATCCCACCAGTTTATGGATGCATCAGCCTGGCCCAAAGCTATCTGTATCATGACCTCGTTCATGGTTGGTACTGTGGCGATAACATTTCCCCATGCTTTATCATATAGGTTGTTTTTCTCCAGTATTTTTTTAGCAGTCCTGCCTGTTGCTGCAACCTTGGGGTCTCCAAAAATCAGTTTTATCCCTGGCCTGGCCAAATCCTCCAGACAGGTAATATTGGCTGGATTACCTTTTGGAACCGTTATGATGGGTATGTGGTAGCAGACAAGCTGCTGATAATCCACAAGGCCCTTTTCCGCAGCGATCTCGATGTACATAGTTTCACCGGGCATATACGCATCACCCTCTTTGGTCAATATCATCTGGCTTAACAGGGCATTTGACCCGGCGTAGTTGTATTTAACCTGAGTATCGTATTTCTTCTGAAAAACGACGCCAATTTCATCCATAGGCTTTCTCATCCCTGCCCCTGAATAAACAAGGAGCGTATCTTTTGCAAATCCGAATTGCGGATAGACCAAAATGCTTGTCAGAGCAATAGCCAACAACAACGTACTTACCTTTAACCAGCTTCTTTTTTTCATCTTCATCCTCCTTCTTGAAATGGGGAATCCCCGGCATAGGCCAGGGATTCCACGGCATTGAGTTAAGGTATTATTCTATCAACTATCCTTTTGGAGTTTTAGTTTCATGCTTCCATAAGGATCACTGCCAGGAGAACATACCTACCTTCTTTTATTTGGAGCTCTCTACTGCATCAGGATAGTACAGAGATTCCCCGTATTTCTCGACGGCAAAGTCAGCAATCATCTTCTGACCCCTAGCGCTTATAGCGAAATCGTAAAATTTTTCCGCAACGTCTTGATTATTATTCAGATCTATGAACAGATGCTAAAGCTCCGTTACTGCATCGGTACCAATAATATAAACTTCTTCATCGCCAATTCCTCCTTTCTCGAGGTGGATGGCATAGGATCCCTCCCAATACCTTTACTCTCACATCACCATCATCTCGATAGCTTTACTCCCCTTTTTCAGCATGAGCTTATGGGCTCTATCAACCTTTACCCTCATATCCGGAAGTTAGATAACGAGGCGTGAATTCCCAATTATTTAGGAACCAGAGCTTTTGAAAAATTTATATCATTATTGATATATGTATCTATTGACATAAGTTATTTTTCATGTCAACGTTTAATTTATTAAATTTTCCTGCTATCACGGTAAGGGACTAGGTTTGGAGGCTAGACATCTCCATGGGCGCCACAAACAACATGCAGCTAACCACACATGAGCACCTGATCAGCGAGATCGCGCCTGATCTGTCTGAGAGGCTTTCAGGGCCTCCCCGTTTGAGATTCTGGGAGATTGAGGATTTCTTTAAATGCCCGGTCATTGGCTGGTGTCTGGACATTGCCGAACAAAGAGAAATCCTCAGAAAAGAGGGGATCTGCGTCAAGGACAAATCCGATTTTGAGGCTCATGGCCTTGCAGTAGAGAGCCTTGAGAGGGAAAACAACATCTCCCGTAAACTCGATTTCTGGTTGAATCGGAAGTATAAAAAAGAGCTGGAAAAAAGTATTGATCAGCTCTCAGCTTCGAGCAGGCACGCTGAACAATTCCTGCCGCTCGATCTTTCTCAGATGCGTATACTCATAGTTGGCGGGCTGCCTAAGATGGAGTTCCTCTACAGGCGGCTGATCGAAGAGAATGGAGGTATGTTCGACTATCACGACGGGCATGTGAGAGGAGGAATAAGAGAGATCGAACACCAGGTGAGACGGGCAGATGTGGTCTTATGCCCCGTGGATTATAACAGCCATGCGGCGGCGTTAGCGGTGAAGAGGCTCGGCAAAAAGCACAGAAAACCCGTTCGAATGCTTCCCAGTTCCAGCTTGAGCGCCATTTCGCAGGCCCTCCTGGCCGTCTAAGGCAACTCGAATTTTTTGGGAGTAACTTTGAGCATAGTGTTGAAGGAAAAGTACTCGGAAAACTAGTACGATTGATTTCCATCCCCGTAACTGAGAGGCCGGCTCAACTTTTTTTGTTCCCGAATAGCGGTGATGCCGGAAGCTGTTTTACGGTATCCCTTTGTCCAATACAAGAGATCTTCCCTTCCTTTAAAGCTTTTTCGGGAGATTTCTTAAGGGATGAATATCCGGGCTATTCTCTATTGAACTTCCGATACGGTGTATCTCCTTGGCAGGCACGGCATATACGGCCATGACTGGCGGGGTAGGCTTCTTGACAGATCGGGCAGATCGTTCTTTTTCCCAGACTGTCCTTTTTCAGATGCAGGGGCAGAATTTGTATCTTCTTCAATGAGCAGATTTCGGCCCCTGCTGTCTGTATCTGTTCCTGAAGAAGCCTAGTATCCTGTTCCTTTTTGGGTTTGAGCTTAAAGAACCAGTTCCGGATCTCATCCCAATGCTTTAATTTGGCGGTGTCCAGATAAACACGAACGCCGTTTCCCTTATATTTTTCATATAAAGAGAGGGCAAACTTTCTGAAGGGCATAATCTTTAACCATCCGTTTCCGATGGTACAGGGTGTCAAGATCTGCACGGCATCCGGAAGGCAGTGGTTTGTCTCGCATAGGGCATCGAAAAGGATATCCCGGGGAAGATTTCTCAGGGCAAGATCAACCATGAAACCGCCGATCAGCACACCCGGAGATGCATAACCGTGAAAAGAGCGAACAAGCTCGAGATATTCGTCAAAGCTGTATGCACCTATCTTTTGAGTCATAGAACTGCTGCCGATCTAAAAGTTGTATGTTTCCACGATTCGATATCATCCCTCTATATATGCTGGATATCCCAACATATCTTGTACTTTTACCTGCCACAGAGCCATTCCCTGAATTCCACCACCCGCTTGTGATGACAAGATGAATAGGACTTTCAATGCATCCGGTTCTTCGGCTTGGGACTTGGATGAGCTATGTCATTGATTGTTTTTATAAAGGCCCTTATGGCGAATTCTTCGGGTCTGCTCAGAAGGAACTGTTTCGCCGTCGAACATGGTACATCTTGAACAAAATCCAGGATGTAGTCTGTGACGATGTCGCACAAATAGTCCACCATACGAAAACAACGCACCATAACAACCTTTTTCTCTTCCTCGGAAAGTCGCGATGATTCGACCTCGTGCTTTGTAGAA
>Ga0315552_1001733_pt1 | contig 13174 bp, 16 predicted proteins | sample SalMarSW160170MG_2_FD_203102 | JGI IMG/M metagenome (GOLD analysis project Ga0315552, IMG submission 203102) | Salt marsh sediment microbial communities from the Plum Island Ecosystem LTER, Massachusetts, United States - Salt Marsh Sediment SW1601-70 ...
GCCGTCCATCGACTGCCAAGACCAATCTATCCCTTTCAGCTCGTCATAGTCTTGCAGAGCCAACGCCCAGAGTTTCTGAAAAACATCGGCTTTGGTCCATTCCTGAAACCTTGAATGAGCGGTGCTGCTCGAACAAATACCAGTTTCGTTCAATGCGTTCCACTGACAGCCAGTTCTCAATACAAAAAACACTCCATCCATGGCTTTGCGATCCGGCACCCGCGGCCTGCCGCCACCGAAACGATGTGTATTCGGATGTTTTGGCAGCAATGGCTCAATTTTTTCCCATAACTCGTCTGAAATCCTATATCTGTTCCTTCGACTTCGCTCAGGACAAGTTTTTGTCTTTGTTTTTTTCATCCCTGAACCCTTTCAAAGGCACCATTGCCTTTGAATATATCGGCCATTCAGGGGTTATTCGGATAGGCTCTAAATGTATGAGTCCTAATACCTAAGATACTTAGGTAATCTTTTTATCTGAGGGATTCTTTTTGTCTGAGGGTTTCTTGTTTTCTGATGGGTTCTTATTATCTGAGGTATTTTTATTATTTGAGAAATTCTTATTTGAATAAGCGTGGATTTTCAAGGCGGCGTTCTGAGCCCATTCTACTTCGCTCAGAGCCTGCCCTGGCCCCGCCACAGGTGAACATAGTTGAAGGGGTAAACTGCGCCGAGGAATCAATGAGAATAGTGAACGGCGGCTCGATACTGGATGCTTGATTCTCGATGTTCGTTGCCATTGCAAAGCAGACGGAGCGACTGCGAAGGCCAGATTATGAGAGAATTCCGATGAATCGGGATAACGGACGATATTTTTGTTTAAGTTGTTTTCATAGCTGGTCGAAATAATTACGAGCACCAAACCAGCGGATTTTCAACAAGGAAGTAGGAAGATTCTCACGGGCTGAATCGTGTTGTAGATTATTATGTTCCGTCTGGAAGGTCATGATAAAAGCAAGCGATATCAGACATATTCCAACTGACATTCTCCGGGCGCTTATTGCCCGCTCTGGCGGTTATTGTCAAAACCCCGAGTGTAATTGCGATCTCTTCCCGTTTCTTGCCGACGATACATACGGAAACATCAAGGAAGCAGCTCACATCATCCCACTTTCTCCCGATGGACCCAGAGGAGCCGAAGTATACCCCAAAGACCAAAATAACTTCTACAACATAATTCTACTTTGCCCTACATGTCATACATTGGCCGACAAATTCCCTGATCGCTATCCTGCTGCCATGTTGCGCGAGTGGAAGTCGAAACATGAACAGCGATTACACCAATGCTTCGCCGCACCATCCTTCAAGAGCAGAGAAGATCTGCGAAAAGTCATCACGCCTCTCTTGAGGGAGAACAAGATGTGCTGGTCCACTTACGGTCCGAAATGTCCACTCAAGGATTCTCTACTAACTGATGCCCCATACATGTGGAAAGAGGCCATATTCAAGACTATTCTCCCAAACAACCGAAGGCTGTTGGCAATCCTCCGAGCCAATAAGAGTCTGCTCGACGAACATGAACTGGATCTAGTCGAACAGTTTGCGATTCATAAGGATGGACTCGAGTACAACCACCTTTCAGGTGACAAGAACTCCTCCGTGCCCATGTTTCCTACAGAGCTAACTCGCATAGGAGAAAAGGAAGGCCATGCCTGATCAGAATCCTATATTTAAGAAGATTCCACGGCCAGAGTCGATAGACGCTCTTATTAAGTATCTTCAGTCTTCAAGGGTCGTTACTGACGTCGAGAAGGTCGACGACCAACTCATCCGTGTTAATCGAAGCAATGGACCAGCAATCACCGCTTTCCTGACGAACATATATATAGTTGGAGAGGCGGACGTAGTTGAAATTCTTTCAGAACATGGGGGTATTGACTGTATTGTGACTATGAGCGCTTGGAATGAATATACAACCAGTGCTAAAACCCATTGCAGTCGGGAGGGCGTAGGACTTTTCACATTCAAGGAGTTCCTCCGTGCAGTATACAGGACAGGACAAAAATTCCTGGATTACTGAACTAGCGAAAGCCTTAAGCAGCAGTGATAACGCTGGTTTTCACGGCATGACTGTCTATACTTTTGGTTCGTATACCAAGACACCAACTAGTCGAGATATTGATCTGCTTATCGTTTATGACAAGCAGGTCATTGCTTTGCCTGAAGCACTTCATATTCGTAAAAAGATTGCTCAACAGGTGATAGCAGAGATTGGTAAACAGCCGCACATCTGCCTGTTATCTACAGATGAACAAGAGTGGCATATCTTCGTCAAGGAGGAAAATGCAACAATCCTCATCAATCAAGGGTTTCTGAGGACGATCTTACCGAAAAATCGAGTGGAAGTTGCAACTTGTCTGCGGACAGCAAAGTAATTAAAATGGTACGAGGTTTCGCACCCTACATGCTGCCGCTGTCTCAAGGTACACTGTGTAGATTTTTTTGATAATCATCTGCCAAATTCGTCTTTTTGGCACTTTTCTGATTTATTTTCAAAGAATACCTAAGTATCTTAGGTATTATATAGAACATAGAAAGTAAATTTCCACGGGTTCAAACCCATGGCATTTGCCGCAACAGGCTTTGCCTGTCCGCCTTTGGCGGATAACTTCATCTACGGGTTGAAACCCGTAGAATTGCGGCGGGATATTAAACGTGCTGATTTTTTGACGGATTGGTTCCGGCACAATACCTAACTATCTTATGTATTAAGGTTAATTAAAAGTGTCCGGTACGTTTTAATTAAGAACTGGGGTGCAGTCGTTTTTTAAGATTAAAATGGTGCGAGGTTTCGCACCCTACATGCTATTGCATATACCATCGCAGAGAAAACCCCCCAGGCAGGCCTGGGAGCTAAATTAAATCCGCCGAGTAAATCGGCGGGCGGAATAAAACCCCGCCATAAAATGGCGGGGCTAAGCATTTTGATTCCGTATCCCCCGATTACGACCTTCCTTCGTCAAAACAGACTAAGGCGGGTAAACGTTCGAGGGCAGGCAAGTACGGAATGACACGGTAATAAATAACAACAAGAATCCCGCAATAAATATAAAGAAAACCCCCAAATAAACTTGTCTGACGACAGTCAAGATTTGGGGGCTAAACATTCGAGATTGCCACGCTTCCGTTCTCCGCAGCAGCGCTGCTGCGAAGGATGAAGCGCTCGCAATGACGGCAAGCGCACGGCAGCAACCATCATGAGTTTTTTGGTGGGCCGCTTAATTGTGACGCTACCGCCGCGGTTGCCTTTTTGAGTTTTTCCTCATCCGCCAAGTAGTAATGCGTCTTTGCCTTTAGCTGGTCGTCCAATTCGTAAATTAGTGGAATGCCCGTCGGGATATTTAAGCTGGTAATCTGGTCATCGGATACAGAGTCTAAATGTTTAACCAACGCTCGCAGGCTATTGCCATGGGCTGATATCAGCACCTTTTTGCCCTGTTTTAACTGCGGAACAATCTGATCATGCCAATATGGCAAAACCCGTTCAAGAGTTGTTTTCAGCGACTCGGTAGCTGGTAGAACATCTGCTGGCACGTCTGCATAGCGCCGGTCATGGCGGGGATGACGCCTATCCGTTTCTGAAAGGGCAGGTGGCAGAGTATCGTAACTGCGGCGCCATATCTGGACCTGCTCGATACCGTACTTATCAACCATCTCCTTCTTGTTCAGACCCTGCAGAGCACCATAATGCCGCTCATTGAGTCGCCACGTGCGATGGACGGGAATCCACATAAGGTCCATGTCATCCAAAATTATCCAAAGCGTCCTGATTGCACGCTTTAACACAGAAGTGAAAGCAACTTCAAATGAATACCCCCGTTCTCTCATGATCCCTGCTGCCTCATGGGCTTCCTTGATGCCCTGCTCCGACAGATCAACATCGGTCCAGCCGGTGAACTTGTTCTCAAGATTCCATATACTCTCCCCATGCCGCACTAACACTATCTTTATCATAAACACTTTCCTTCTCGTAAAAACTTAAGAGTAAGGCAGTTAATTTTTACAGACTAAGTTTATACTCCAACTTCCTCACCACCTATTTTTGATGAGGATATTAAGAGCCATCAAGTTAGATTGGTTGCAATTTTATCGATCAAACGTGTGAAATCAATAATCGCTTAATCTCAGAGCTTGACAGGCTTGCAAAGGCTCTTTTCACTGACAGCGACTCGGCCACATATTTTGCAGAGGAACTTGCCGTTTTTAACAAGTGCCTTGTAGTCCTTTGGATTACTGATCTGAAATCCCATATTGTTCAAATAGCACAAATGATTTCCGTGCCCCGCGTGCGGCATTGATACCTTTGCCATGGTCCTTCCCTTTCAAAAACAAAATCTCGTTAATAGTTTCTTTTATTACACAAGTGGTGCCGTTTCAGTTCAAATAAATTTTTCTTGGAAGCGAAAAAATGCCTGTTTCGTACCAATTAGAATACATCAGAACCCAATTACAAAATTATGCTGTCTATCTCAGCGGCAGTGTATTTAATTTCAGGCATAAATTACAGCATTATCCGCACCTGAAAAACATTCTCTCGACTGAAAAGCACACTTCTGGTATAGTTCAGCCACGGATACAGAACTGACATACAATTGTATACTTAATTGATCACGGAGAAAGAAACTATGGATTATCGAAGAATTATCCCGTGTTTGGACGTAAAGGATGGCCGATTGGTCAAAGGTATCAACTTTGTTCAGTTAAAAGATGTAGGTGACCCTGCTGAAAATGCTGCTGTATATAGTAAGGAAGGCGCAGATGAACTTGTCTTTCTCGATATCACCGCGACCATCGAAAAGAGAAAAACGCTTCTGGACGCAGCCAAGAGAACTGTCAAGGCAATCAGCGTCCCTCTGACAGTTGGAGGTGGAATCAATAACTGCCAGGCGATCGAAGAATTGCTTGATATAGGGGCATCAAAAATATCAGTCAATACCGCAGCCGTACGAAATCCCGACTTTGTTGGAGAGGCTGCTGAAGAATTCGGCAGTGAGAGAATCACCGTGGCAATAGACACATCCACAAACTCGAACCTGTCGTCCGGATTCGAGGTCATGGTAAGCGGTGGCACTGTTAAGGCCGGGATCGACGCTGTTGAATGGGCGAAAAGGGTCGAAGACTTAGGCGCTGGGGCGATTTTACCTACCAGCATGGATACGGATGGGACACAGGCTGGATACGATATCAAAATGACACGGGCAATAGCCGACGCGGTATCCCTGCCCGTAATAGCTTCGGGAGGAGCTGGAACATTGGAGCATCTGTACGAAGCCATCGTTGACGGTCATGCCGACGCCGTCCTTGTTGCGTCAATCGCCCACTTCGGAAAGTACAGTATAAGGCAAATGAAAGAGTACTTGGCTGAACGCCAGATTCCAGTAAACCTATGAACTGCTATAATTATCGCCCCTCAGTTTTCAAGAATCACTCGTCCACGTGGTGAAAGGCTTTAACTCTGTAATTTCCACAAAAGCCAAAGCACATATATGTCGATAGGAGGAGGGTGTGATTTCTACCTTAGTACTCTCGGAACAATCAATTATGTTTGGAAAAATCAAAAAAAATAGGCTGCCTTTCAAACCGGCGCTGTATACAATGCGCTGGTACCCGAGCAACATAAGCTGTGTCAATTCTAAAAATACCCCGAAGAGACCCAAACAAATCCCGCCCTTGATGGTTCGTAAACCTGAGTGGCGGCGATAGAATCCGTTAATAACCTCTCACCTCGCGTTCTCTGGCTGTAGTCGGTCTTCGACAAACACATGATATCCCACAACAAACAAAATATCCTGGGCTCATGCTATCAATAAACATGAGCCCAGGATCGGTACAATACCGTGCCGTGAGCTAACCGTCAGCCTTAATAAACCTTGCAGCTATTCACGGTTAAACACGCAATTACTCCTCAGACTCCTCTTCGGTTCGTCCTTCGTAGTAGTACTACGGAGAATGGAGCGGGGCATTCGGATCACTCGGCTCATCCGTCTCTGAAGGCGTCGGCCTATACAGCCTGATGTTATCAAAATAAAGTCTCCCTTCACCATCTTGTGGATCTGTTTGACTTCCAACACCAATGGTCATCTTTTCAACTGCGTTAAGATCAACATTAGCATCGCTGAAAACACTAAGCGGTATATCCCACTGCTGCCAGTCTGTTGCTAGCACCGCATTGGGGTTGTCCGGATGCTCGACAACTTTAACCGTACCACCACCTTCTACAGCCACATACAGTGGCTGAGTTCCATTGGCAGGCATTTCTACGCCAATGGCTTTAACCTCCCAGTCGTCACCGGTAACAGTGCCGGTAGTCGTTACATCAGAGAACACAGAGATGCCACTTGCACCGGCGTAGTGGCTGGTATGCGCAAAGCCAATGTAAATGTCCGACCGCATCACAATAATCCGAGGGTTAGTGGATGCATCGAAGCCGGTATTCTCATTATCCGGCTGTTGAATCCAGTTGACGCCATCTTCTGAGTAATAAGCAGTAATGAAGATGCCCTGACGTACAAGCCTTACCCAACCTGGCAGGCTGATACCGTTTGGCTCGCTATGTGCCGAGTAAGATTCCCAAGCGGTGGTAGAACAATTCTGGAAACACCTACGACCATCCGGCGTAATGAACATAAAGCCATGTACGCTGAAGGGATCCAACGTCTCACGAATCATCACGCCAGCCTTGGCCCATTCGTTTGTATTCTCTACGTTTACTACACGAGCGGTGATAGAACCATCACCCGAGAGCATCTTATAGGCATAACGGAACTCGTCGGACTCATCCCAGACATCCGCTCCGGAAGCGCTTATCGTGTACGTACCGGGCGGGTTTTCGGTGAAGGCAATAGGAAAGCCTTTGAAGAACAGTCTTAGCGTTTCAGCACCGTCTCTGATCCAATCCTGCGGAGCGTCAAAAAGACGCACGGCCTCTGAATACGCTGCGCCGGAGGTATTGTCGTAAAAGAAAGGCATGGATTGCAATCCACCATTAACGATAGTCTGCTCAGTAAAGGGGGGAGTGCTATAACCTACTTGCGAACCGTTTTCAGAGACGCCCCAACCAACCATCCATCCATGTATCAAATATACTGTCGGGTTCGTAGTCATTGTAGTCTTCAAAGTCGTCCACGACAATGTAATTTCGGGTTGTAAAGCTCCATGTGTTGCCTTTCCAGGGACTATTCGGGTGCGCATCATTGATCTCATCGATCCGCCAGTAATAGGTCGTTTCGAATTCGAGAAGGCCATTAGGCCCGTCCTGAGCGAAGCCGAAGGGATCATACATATTATCATCCTGGTTTTGACTTACGAGAACAGCGTTCGGATCATTTTCTCTGCTTGCTTCGTTGACATCCTCGAAAACTGTGCCGAAGTACACATCATGCGTGGCGGCATATTCTCCCGGTGTCCAACTAAGAACAACATCTCTGCAAACATCGGTGGCATCATTAGCAGGATTAGGCTCAGAGGCAAGTCCTGGCTTTTCACCACCCTCCATGACAATCTGAATCTCCTCCTGCGATAAAGCCCGGCTGTAAATCCGGACATCGTCGACGAGACCGTTCAAGTTACGACCACTGGCTTGCGCATTCTCACCGATGTAAAGGTTATAGTCACTGTCGTTTATTTGTCCAGTAGCTGATATGGTGGTGTCCAATACCCCATCAACGTAGATCATCGCATGGGCCCCATCGTAAACGCCAGCTACATGATGCCACTGATCATCTGTCACGATTATGGTCCCATCAAACCATGAATACGGCTCGGCCGTGGTCCCGTTAATGCCCATGTGGACGGCATTACCCGTTTCTGCCGACCTGCTTAGTCGATACGAGTCGTTCCCTTTGGCGAGAATGGTTTCCCAGTTTCTGGTGAACTGCGCGACCTTGATCCAACATGCCAGCGTAATCGCATCGCGGATCTGCAACGTTGGCAAGTTTCCGCAGTTGACATAGTCACCTCTGCCGTCTAAATCCAGTGCACCATCTATTTTTCCGATCACCCACTGCGGATCACCGCGGAGGACGCCGTGGTTGCCATTGCCGGACGAATCAGCAGCTACGGTACCCTCGCTTTCATCAAGTTTCCACCAACCTACAAGAGTAGGATCAGCACCTTATGATAAGCTTGTTAGAACCAAGCCTAGCGCAAGAATAAAAGGGATTCGAAAACACAGTCTTTTACGCATTGTAATCCTCCTTCAGAAAAACGTAATAAACACAATAACCATGCTTCTGATACACAACGAAAAATCTGTTTTCCTTGACGAGTGGTTAGCCCCTTATGAGCAGCTAATCACTAATCTCAGACAACCTTTAATAAACTCGATAACAATCATAGATTCCCCCTCCAAAAGTGTGCGATTGGGCAATATCACTGAAAATAGAGCTGAACTCAACCTCATTAGCTATAAAAACCAAAATAGATTATGGATTTGGTGCCAGAAATCGCTGGATATAAACAAAAGCACAAATTAAGCCTCTGCGCTCGGAGGTCGATATTCCATTCCGCATTCTTTGTCCTCTGTGGAAAATCCCGTATGTTACCGGACTAAAATCCTTTACTATGATACCAAATAGGCGTTCACTTTTTCAAGGAAAATGGCAGGCTCCAAACCAAAGTTACACCTGCTCATACTGTTGAGACATTTTGTGTAAACTGAGGGTGGCAAAATATAGGCGAAAATGTCTAAAAGCAGCATCCACCCGGCATTCAGGGCAGTTCCGATAAGAATCTCACACCCTACTCCTTGGAGGCTTCAAAGACTCTAAAGGTGTTTTTGCCTGCCTGCTTCGCCGCGTAGAGGGCTTGGTCGGACCGACTGGTAATATCTTCAGGATTAGTATCTACATCGTATTGACCAAGGCCTACACTGATTGATAGCTCTATCTGCTGCTTTCTCCAGGATACCGGAGAGCGAGCAACCGCTTCTACCATACGTTCCGTCACAACGACGGCGTCGTTTAGCGAAGTGTTTGGCAAAACCACTGCAAACTCATCACCACCATAGCGTGCTGCAATGTCTATCTGCCGAATGCACTGTCTTATCCTTCTGCTGATTTCCTGGATAACCTTATCCCCTGCTCGATGGCCGTAAGTGTCATTTATAAGCTTCAGATTGTCAACATCAACCATAATTAGAGAGATATGACCACCGTACCGACGAGATCGCCATAGCTCCTTCTCAAGTATATCGTAGAATGTTCTGTGGTTTACCAAGCCAGTAAGGCCATCCGTTGTAGCCTGATGTTGTAACTTCTCGAAAAGCTTAATGTTGCCGATCGATGCGCCTAGCAGTTGGGCAAACAGCTCTATCAGTGCTATATCCTGATCGTTAAAGTAGTCGCTATCAACCTTGTCCGCTAAATTTAGCACTCCCACAACTCGGTCCTGGCAAATCAAAGGGACTATGGCGCAATTCTTGGTCTTGTAGTTTTCGGCAAAAACACGCTGCGACCGCTTAATTATCGGTCGTTTATGAGTATCTATGTCCCCGATTAAGATGAGCTCTTTGCTTCGAACAGCCATCACCATAGGTGACGGAGGTTGCTGATTCAGAGAGACAATCTTATTTATTCGAAATGGATGCGTGTACCGTACCAAATGCAGGATATTGTTCGTCTCATCGAGTGTATATAGAGAGGCAAACCTTACACCAACCAATTTAGGAATGCTTTCCACACAAACATCCGCTATACGTACAATGTCAAGACAATTCAGCAGGCGCGCAAGAGGAGTGACCTGCTCAAGTAAAGAAACGCCGCCAGCAGTTGTGTCCGGTATGTGCCGAGAATTTCTATTTATTTGGCCCATAGTTATAAACGCATTCAATCCTGGTTCAATGGCCCCTGGACCTCTGGTAACCAGCCATCAGGTTAAGGCTTTATCTTGTATCGGATAGCCTTGGGTGGATGTTTTGGAAAAATGCTTTTGTATCGGAATAAAATTTTACGCCGGTTTTATCGGCTATTTCATGCGTAATGAACACGATAAATAGTGCAGAAAATTAAGCAGAGACTACACTCTTGACTACTTTTGGGGGAACGAAGGTGCTATGAGCAGACGGAAATGGGTGGGCTTAAAGAAATTCTAATTTTTTTTCTGAAAAAATCGAAAATAAGTTGACATCCGATAAAAGTAATTTTACATTTTGCAAAATGTAAAATATGTTTATTCGTCTTTTTAACTACTTTTATCTTACAAATACATTGGCCATATAAACGTGCAATGCTTATTAGCGGAAAACATCAATTCTTACGTAAACCTAGAAACGTATCAGCGTTATTCCGCGATCTGCCTCCCTGCACCTTTCGGATGCTTACACTTTGACAAATAGAGTGAGAATCTTGTTACTAAGTTTTGAACGATGGATTAATGCAAACAAATGAGCCAACAACCTAAGATAAAGGTACCTTTTGATTTGACTAAGACAGTCAATCAGCGAAGAGTCTATCGCTATTGTTCCAAAGCTTTTGCTAATGCAATTACAACTTGATAATCGAACAGTGCAGATACCTGCCAAGCTCTACAGAATCGGAGATTTGGTGCGCCACACACCATTTTCTCGCCAGACTATTCACAATTACACCGTCATGGGTCTGATAACCGAGGCAGAATGGACCGAAGGTGGACATCGACTCTATGATGAATCGGTATTTGAAATACTCTTAAAAATTAACCAACTCAAAAAGACAAAAACCCTATCTGAAATAAACCAGATTCTTCGTAAAGAACGATCACAATATTATCCTCAATCAATTGATCAAAAAGTTGGTGATAGTGCCGAAGAAAAGAACCATCACACACATTACGTTCATCGACAAGAAGGAAATAAATAAACAAACTCAGGATGCGATTGAGTTAATAAATAAGAAAACAAATACGAAAGCCTTAGCCGCTCATTGCTATGCGTTTGCTATGCAGTGAAAGCTCAAGGAGCGACCGAAAGGATCAAGGATGATATGTACAGTCGCGCCCTTGACAAGGTGTTTTTACTACGCTTTGCCATACTTCTACCGGATAGAGAAAAGTATAGGGGGGATTCAGGCATGAGCGAATGTAGTGTCGGCAAACATGTCTTTCTATGGCTTGTCCACGCATGGCAATTGGATGCACACTTCCAAATTAGAATTCTGACAGAGCAACAACAAAGAACAAAACGTACAAATCACTTCATCCCCCATTCGGTAAATGCTTTCCGCCTGCAAAGGCTCCCACAAATGTCTCAACAACTGGTCATTGGACTTGGACCTATAAAAACGGTCACGGAAGAAAACAACTTCGCAATATATTGTAATAACAACGGCAGTTCTGAAACGGTTAATAAGACATTAGAAGCTGCCAAATACATTCTGTCAGGTACCACGTCCGAAATGAGTAGGACTCGGCCGCTACCAGACATCCAGAGACTCGACAATCGCCTTAGGATAACTATGTCGCATAATTGAAGGATAGGATAATGAATCTGCAGCCGTTAATAGCCGATAATATTGATGAACTACTGGCCAAGATAGTCGAATTCACACTGGCACGTCGCAACACTCTTATCCAAAACATACAAAATGTGTACACCCTTAGATTTAGCCCCAAAGATCTGCCCATATCGGAGTTTTGCGAGGTACTCAACTATGCACTCGCCGAGCACATTCAAAGCCGTCGGCTTGTGCTGCGTGACACACAGAACATCGAGTTCGGGCTTAATGGCAGTATGAAAGCAACGCCTGTCGTTGATGAACATGCGAAAAAACTACTAAAGAAAAATCCTGATAAGTATCTCGGACTACAATTAAGGAAGCTTTTAGAGGCCTCACTCAATAAAAAAGTTGCTGAGGAATTACTAAAGCAAAAACATCAAGTAACCCAAATACCTAAAGAGCGAATTACAAAAAAACCAAAGCGGCTGCCAATGTACCGGGATAAGACGCAGTTCTAACCACTTACATAGGCTTTCTTTCAGAACGCCTGACGGAGATACCTTTTTCAGCAGGAAATGATAAACGAAGTGCCTCACTTACAGCAAATGACCCAAAGCTGCTCATGCTCTGCGAAAGTCATGGCAATAACAAGTGGTAAAGGAGGTGTCGGCAAGACAAACATCGCTGCAAACTTGGCTATATGTCTGGCTGCTTCACAGAAAAAGGTCTTGCTTTTGGATGCAGATATGTCATTGGGCAACCTCGACGTGATCATGAACATTAACAGCAGATATAACATCTCTCATCTGCTCGCTGGACGTAAAAGTATCCAAGATATAGTTCAGGTTGGACCTAAAGGCCTGAAGATTATCTGTGGCGCTTCCGGTCTTCAAAGGCTTGCCAACATCGATGAATGTCAGCGTCTGCTACTGCTGCGCGAACTATCAAAGCTCCAACAAAACACCGATGTGATCTTAATTGACACAGCAGCCGGTATCTCCCGCTCTGTTGTAGGCTTTTGCCTTGCCGCCGATCATGTTCTGGTTGTAACAACACCAGAGCCTACAGCAATGACCGACGCTTACGGAATGACCAAAGTACTGCTGAGAAACCGTTTCGCAGGGCATATAAGTTTCATCGTGAATATGGCGGATACAACGGCACAGGGCATAAGAACATACAAGAAGATAGCAAATACTACAGAGCAATTCTTAGCTGCGCAAATAAACTGCGCCGGCGTATTGCTCAAAGACGAACGATTGCAAAAGGCAGTCCGATCGCAAATGCCTGTTGTACTGGCCTATCCCAAATCACGAATCTCGTTATCTCTGGTTGCCTTAGCAGCGAAATTAGGCAACGGACTAGCTGCGCAGCAGACGAATGGAAAGTTTTTTGAGAAAGTTCTTCACAGGTTCTTCTAAAGTTGTCAACGAAAAGGCCGATAAGGATGTGGGATGAACAGAGTTTACATAATATTGGGGATATAGAGAGGGTAGGGAAAGGCGCATACATTTATAGGACTTAAATTCAAATAAACAAAATGCAAAAATATCACGGAAGAGACCCATGAAAACAGACCAACAGCTTGACATCAGCCAAGTATGGGAACAGTTCCACAAAACACGCGATGACTACCATAGAAATCTCCTCTTGGAGCACTATAGAGACATAGTGAAGTATTCTGCTGAGAGGTTGCACAGCAAACTGCCAGATAAAGTGGAACTGGATGATCTCATTAGCGCCGGCATCTTCGGGTTAATGGA
>Ga0315552_1001734_pt1 | contig 13157 bp, 14 predicted proteins | sample SalMarSW160170MG_2_FD_203102 | JGI IMG/M metagenome (GOLD analysis project Ga0315552, IMG submission 203102) | Salt marsh sediment microbial communities from the Plum Island Ecosystem LTER, Massachusetts, United States - Salt Marsh Sediment SW1601-70 ...
TGGGCCCTCTATTTTGGACAGGGACTACTGCTCAGTCTCTCCACTGAGGAGATGCCTGCTTTCCTCTCCTACATTGGGGGAGCTGTTTCCGTTATCTATCAAGCAGTATGGTGGATCTCTCCCCTGTCTTATCTAAGCCGGGGAATGGATGCGGTTAATGTGGGAAGCATTTGGCTCTATGGAATGAGTATACTTTACTCCATAATTTATTCGGTTGTCTTGATAATTCTTTCCATATTCATCCTTAAGAGGAAGGGGGTAAGGGGATGAGAAAAATCGTTATCTTTTGGGGAGTGTTTTTCGGCCTTCTGCTTCACCTGCAAGCTACCTCTATGGCTCAAGCTCCAATAATGAGCGAACAACTCGTTTACAGCTTAAATGTTTATAACGGAAAAGGGTATGGAGGTGCGTTTACTCCCCAGACAGAGGACACCATCTACCTGATAGCTGACAAGAATAGTGCCATTTTTGCTCGCACAACTTTAGTTTATTTCTGGCCTATTACGGCAAAATTTATGGCCGGGTGGCAGACCTTAAATGAAGAGATAGTGGGTACTTTAGAGATTCTGAAGGAGGGAAAACTCGTCAAATCCTTGAAACCACAGGATAATTCACTCTATTATCCTGAAGGCTATTGGGGAGAGACCAGCGTACTTTCCATAGATGAAGAGGCTCGTACCTACTATGAGAAGTATAAGAAAGCTGTCGATGAATATTACCAGAAAATCAGTGAGTTTTATAAGGCCCGAATTGAATACCAGAAAAAGATGGATGAGTTTCTTGAAGAGATAAAGAAGAGAAGAGAGGCGGGAGAAGAATTTACCAGCCAGGAAATAGAAAAAAGCATTCCTAAAGAGCCCAAGCCACCTGAGGGACCCAAATTCTATACCACTGAACCTCGCCAAGACTATATCATTAACCTGCCGGTGGGCACCTACCAGGTAAGGATAAGAGCAGAAGACGGGACCATAATTCAGGACAGCCAGAAGAATCTGGTGGTCTTCACCTCCCGAAGAACAGGAGGAACCGGCTATGAAATAATACCGGGAAATAGATGGACCATGAGAGAGTCCTGCGATGATCCCGCAAAGATAATTTATGCCGCTGGAAAAAATACCCTTTACTTTAACCCCTTCATTCAAGACGAGTATAATGAGCTTTACTACAACAAACTGGAGGATCCTCAGAATCCGGGAAGGGTGGAGAGGTGGAGGTGGGTCCATATTACCCCCATCAAAGATGTAACTCTTCTCTTCCTGAAAGGAGAGAAGGTACTTCAGAGGGTGAAAAGACTTCCCTACTCCGTAAAACAGATACCCGGTCCCACCCTGGGATATGAGATCATTGAATATGACCAAGAGAAGCAACCTTATGAAAAACCAACCTTCGAAGGATATAAACTTGATCTATCCCCCACGCTGGAAAACACAGGTTATCAGATTAACTTGGAGAAAAAGACGGGGGGATTTTTTAAAGGGGGAAAAAGAGTGGTAAGGCTGGTGAGAAAAGAAAACTCCAGATTCTTGTACGCCCTTTCTATTTTTCCACTAATTATCGGAGTGGTGATCTTTCTGGTGAGGAGAAGGAGATTAGCTCCCTGACTGCCTTGGGTTAAAAAGGATGTCCTCCACCCTACAATACGGAAGGCCATGGGCCTTGGCTACCCCTTGGCAAGTAACCTTACCATTAACAATATTGAGGCCCCTGGCCAAAGCCTTATCTTCACGTAAGGCTTGTGGATAACCATAGTTGGCTAGTTCAAGGATGTAAGGCAAGGTGGCATTAGTTAAGGCATAAGTGGAGGTTCTGGGAACGCACCCTGGCATATTAGTAACACAATAATGGATTATCCCCTCCACCTCATAAGTTGGCTCATTGGGGGAGGTAGGACGGGAAGTTTCCACACACCCTCCTTGGTCGATAGCTACGTCGACTAGGACTGAGCCTGGTTTCATTGTCTTTAGCATCTTCCTATTGATTAGATGGGGTGTTTTGGCCCCTGGTAATAAGACTGCCCCCACTACCAGATCAGCATCTTTGATAGCTTCCCTGATGCTGTACTCATTGGATTTCATAGTTATCACATTGGCTTGCATTACATCGTCCAGGTAGCGCAGACAATCTAGATTCTTGTCCAAAATAACTACTCTAGCTCCCAGGCCAGCTGCCATTTTGGCAGCGTTAGCTCCCACCAATCCCCCGCCAAGAATCACTACCTTAGCCGGAGCAACTCCTGGAACTCCACCCAATAGGATTCCTTCTCCTCCCTCCGAGCTTTCTAGATATTTAGCCCCTTCCTGGATAGCTAATCGACCAGCTACCTCACTCATGGGAATCAATAGAGGGAGCTTTCCATCATCTGTCTCTACTGTTTCATAGGCCATAGCAATTACCTTTGCCTTCATTAGTGAGCTGGTAAGAGTTTTGTTTGAGGCAAGATGAAGGTAGGTAAAGAGTATCTGTCCTTCCTTTAATAACTCACATTCCTCCCTTAAAGGTTCTTTTACCTTAACTATCATCTCCGCCTGGCTAAATACTTGTTCATGGGAAGGTAAAATCTTTGCTCCTGCCTTCTTAATTTCCTCATTAGTAATACCGCTGCCTATGCCAGCATCTTCTTCAACCAGTACCTCGTGTTCATTTTTTCTGAGTGCTTCTACCCCGTTTGGGGTAATAGCAATTCTATATTCGTGTTCTTTTATTTCTTTAGGTACACCGATGATCATCTTTCACCTCCTTATCCTCAATAGATAGTTCTCTCGGAAATTCTTTCCCCCTCCCTGTTCAGCATTTCGCTAATCAGGGATAGTTTCATCACCCCCATAAATTAGCTTTTAACTTGCCTTTCCCTCCTTTGGTGTGTATAGTGTTTTAAACCCGTATCGGAGGCCACTAACAGCACCAAAGGAGGGTAAAATGTCCCTACCAAAGGTAAGGACACATAAAGAATATCAGGAATTTGTTAAGAAAGAACTTACCTTCAGAAAAATAGAGATCCCTTTCATTTTCCAAGATGTTTTTGCTAAGCTGTATCAGCTTGACCTATCCCCTGTTAGTCATATCCTAAAGGATCGCTACTCTCATAGAGGAACTCGAGGTAGAGATCCTCAAGATATGCTTCGCTCACTTTTAGCCATGACCCTTTTAGGTGTAACATCAATTGATGAGTGGGTGGCTTTTTCAAGGAGCTTCCCTTCTCTTGCCATCATCAGTGGATTTACCCCTGGTGATACCCCTGGTGTTGGAACTTCCTATGATTTCTTGGATAGACTATATCTTATGGAAAAGAGCGCATCTAAAGCCAAAGGTAAAACAAGGTTTAAGAGAAAACCAAAGAAAAACAAAAAAACAAAAGATGAGATGCCAACTGAAACTGGTCCTGAGCACAACCACAAAGGAGTTATCCAAAGACTGGTAGATAGAATGATAAAAGAAGATATAAGACAAAGAGCTAATGGGTCCTTTCATAAAAAACCTGACTATCTTTTGCAGAGGATCTTTAAAGAGTGTTTTACTCTGCCTTTAGCAAAGCTGGGAATAATCGATCTTGAGAATCTATCTGTAGCCGGTGATGGAACAAAGATTTCTACTTTTGCCTCTCAATTACGGGAAAAAGATATGTAGTTGCAAGGACTCTTGCAACCATCCTCGCCTCTTCTCTGACAGAGATGCCAAGTGGGGATGGGACTTTTATCTTTTACTGAAGAGAAAAATCTGGTAGAAACAGGTTAATTTTTCGAAATCCTGGTAAAAGAGTTTTCCAGATCTGCTGGTGAGGTACGCCTTGTTTTTAGCCTTTTTCCTTAAAAAATTCCTTTTTTAACGAGAAAGAACAATTTTTAAGCAAAATCTTGGTTATTTGGTCTTACTTTCGTAATTTTTCGTCTTCTTTTCCGAGAGTACTCTCAATAATCCCAGCCCCTGCTTTATTAAACTTCTCACCAGAAAAGTCGCCCCCCTCACCTGCTTCTTTTTCAACAATCACCTTGTGTCCCGCATCACATAAAGTTTTTACTCCTGCTGGAGTTACTGCAACTGTAAACTCTGCTTTTTTCTCTCTTTGGAATTTCCAATAGCCATTTTTTATCCTTATAGTTCCTTATTTAGACAGAATTTTTTCTCACGTTGCTGAAAAAATTGAGAAATTTACATCCACTTTTCCACAATTCCCAAAACTTCATCGAATACTTTTAAAACTCTCCGGTCAAAAAATGGACTGTACCTCTGTAGTTGGACAGATTAAGCTAGAGTAATCTGACATGCTTCTTGATAGATTAGATTTTTGTTTGTTCATTGATAACCTATTCTGCCAGAGGCCTGTTACTACACAATTTCCTTATTTACTAAGAAAGCATCTAAAACTTAAACTGTCTTGTGTAAAAATTAAGGAGTAAAGCCCCTGGGCTGATATTTCCAAAAAATCCTTAGTATTTCGTCTTCTTTTTCTCCAAGAAACCGTATTATTTCGTGTACCCCTGTCGAAGGACATCCAGGTAAGAATATTCCTTTATCTTTGTGTTCCTTTGCACAATCTCCTATTACAAAAACATATGAGTGGGGAGGCCTATTTTCAATATTTTCAGGCACTTCTGTTTTGTATCCTAATATAACCGTGATTTTCTCTACTTTTTCCAATAGTTTCTCGTCTGCTAATAGAGGATCCAATCCCGTTCTAGTGAACCCTTGACAGCCAATACAAGCTCCTCCGCAGTAAATTTCTATCTTGGGATGGAGTCCGACTAAGCTACAGGTTCCTCTCCTGAAGTGCCTCTTTACATCCTTAATTGCTTCACCTCGGACTGATATATTATCTAAATTCCCTTCCCCTAATCCTTCCAATATAGCTCCTCTGATCATTCCTACATCGTGCATTGGCTCAAAACCCATTGTAGCTGCAGCTACCGAATCAACAGCCACTGGGTCCGTCCCAGCTACTATCAGGTTCCTATCTTTTATTAAATCTGCCTCATAAGGCGATCCCGGCCCTTGGCCCTGCATTGCGTATATTCCATCTATTACACTCAGGTCTGGCTTAACTACTGTAAGTAGATCTACGAGTTTTTGTTCAAGATCCGCTCTGTGAGATCTAATTATATCGCTATAACTAAGTATTCCTTGGCTTAGTTTCATTGTTAAAGAAACAACTGTCTGTTTGTGAGTTTTCATTTTTGGTACATAAATTAAAACATCTGCATCAAAGAGTAGTTTCGGTAAATAAATCGGCTTTATCAAAGCTTTTGCTCTCGGGATAATTACCGGAATTTTGCTTTCCTTTTCCAATGGTACAATCTTATCTATACCTCCTCTGAGTGCTGCATCTAAAATTCCTGTTGTTTTTAGAGACTCTGTAGTATCTCTGCCAACAGCTGTTCTTTCCGCTAAGATCACTTCTTTTGCCCCGGTATCGTTCTTGACTAACCTAACTATGGCTTCTATGATTCTGGGATCTGTAGTCACGCCTGCATCAGCACTGATGGGCCACGTGGCGTTAGGTTTAATAACTACCGTATCTCCAGACTTTATAATGGACTCCATTCCACCTATTGATTCCAAAGCGTTCCTTAGCATGCTGTCTATTTTCTGTAGATCACGCTGATCATAGCGTGCTGGAGTTCCAGATATTTGTTTTTCATGAACAAGAGATACGATGGATTTTTGTGGTTTAGCGTGTAAGTGTTCGTTTTTCATCATCTGACAAACCCCTTAAATTATTAGGATCGGACTTGGATTTCCTTGACTAACGTTGTGAAAGAATTTCCTGTCATAGACCTCGTTCCACTCATTGTTTCATAACGAGCCCGTTAATGGAAAAACTCCTTTTTAGGGGACTATCTTGTATTCACTTTCTTTCAGGCTCGGAGCCGAATAGACACATACAATTTCTACTTTTTCTTCGAAGGGATTTCTAAACCAGTGCGGGATACCTTTTGGAACAAAAATTACATCGCCGGGACCCACTTCATATTCCATATTCCCTACCCCGGCAAACGCACGACCTTTAATCACATATTCAACTTCCTCTGCGTTCCCATGTACATGTTTCACGTGAGCACCTGAATGTGGGCCAAATACCGTTCGCATAAAAGCTAGTTCCTTGGAACCCATGGTATTTTTATCCACAAGATATCTAATATCCACATCTTCAAAGCCCTTCGCAACAGTAGGCTCGATCCTCCGCCAATGTACCACCTTTTCTCCTTTAGTTCCAATCCATACCGGTTTTGCCCCTGATTTCCCAAACTTTTTTTCAAGTATTTGATATTTGTCTTGCTGTTTCATCTTGTCCTCCTCTATTCTGCCCGTAATATTAACCAAAAAATCACCCTGCTAATCCTTTCTCCTACCTTTTGGGTCAAGTTTCTCTGAGTTTTAAAATAGCATCTTAGTCTAAATTGCTAAAAATCAACTTTATGTCAGCTATCCACAATAACACTCGCTCAGAGCTAAGAATTGGGTCCTTTCATTTTATTTCCAGCGTGTGGTTTTTATATGAACACAAAAGGCAATTGGTACTTATCGTTAAATCTTGAGTACAGTCCTACCAACGATCTTGTCAGCTGCTAAAGCTTTTAAGGCACTGTTTGCCTCGCTAAGAAGAAATTTATCTGTAATTACCGGACGGATTCTCTTTTCTCCAACCAAATTTACGGTTTCAAAGAATGTTTGTCGAGAACTAGCACGCGAACCCATGATATTTATTTCTTTAAGTACCAGATCCGCCGTATGGATTTTAAGGTCGATATTGGGGATATACCCCATCAGAATGAATTTCCCTCCTTTCTTCAACACGCTAAGTAGAAGTTTTATTGTTTCACTCGTCCCAACAAAATCAATAACGGTGTCCGCCTTTTGACCTTTGGTAAATGCTAAAGTTTCCTGAACTAAGTCATCGTTTCTAGGATTTATAAACTTATCTGCTCCGAATTGTTTGCTCATCTTCAATTTTTCCAATGATATGTCTACAGCAATAACCGTCGCACTGTACAATTATATGCCTTGGCTTGGGATTTGCTTTATTTTGGATAGCTTCTACTGGTGTAGCTACAGCGTCGCTTATGATTGCTGCTTCCTCGTAAGAGACCCCCAGGGGAATCTTAATTAAGTTTTGAGAAGGTACCTTCGACTTAACATATTGGGCATAATCACCCCAAAGTTGAAACCCTATCATTCCACGCAAGTTATCACAGAGTGACTCATGACCAGTCCGACAGAGATTACAGTTACCACACGAAATATAGAAATAAACAGCGACTCTATCTCCTTCCCGAACATTATTAACATAGGCTCCTCTTTTTATAACCTTGCCAGCTATTTCATGCCCTAATATATGGGGTAAATTAGGTAAAACAAAAGAAGGCATTTTTCCTTTTGCAATTTTTAAGTCAGTCGCGCAAACACCACATGCTTTGACTTCTACCAAGACCTCATGAGAACCAATCTGGGGCTCAGGCATATCCTTTAAAATTAGGGCTTCACCAAATTCTTGTAAAACCATTGCTTCCATTTCTTTTCCTCCTAACCAGGTTAAAGATAATCGTCAAATCTTCAGATTCTCAGCAAGTTTTCTTTTCAAGATGAATAAGCAATCTGTCCTTTCACTGTCCTGGATTTGACCTATTATATCTTCCGAGTCAATACCCGGAATATAATTCTCTAAATTACATCCGTTGCTGGATGTCGAACATCGGAGGATCAAGCTCCAATGCCATGATGAGTCGGCGCTAAATCTAGGTGAGACGGGAAACACATTTTAGTTCAAGAAAGAACTACCACTCGCAAGTGCTTTATATTTTTCTTTCCACACATGATATGGAATCCCTTCTCAATTTCAATTAGCGGGATGGTATGAGTAATAAGTCGCTCAAATAGTTTGGAGTCTCTGCGCATAATTTGTAGGGCTGCATCGTAGTCCTCCGCCAGCATAGCTCGAGAGCCTACCACGGTAATTTCTTTAAAATACAGTGGATACATATCGAGATGATCAATAACAGAAGCTATCCCAAATTGTAAAATTGAACCCCCAGGTTTTACTAACCTATAACAATCTTTGATAGCTTCTGGCGCACCGGTAGCTTCGATGATTAAATCAGCTCCCTCCCCCTTCAAATGACTCAGGGTCTCCTTAACAAATTCTTTCTCATGAGTGGAAATAGTCACATGAGCACCGAACCGCTTACCCATTTCTAATCTCCAAGGAGTTCGACTAATCCCTATTACCGGATATGCTCCAGACATTCGAGCAAAATAAGTATGTGTCAAGCCAGCAGGGCCAAGCCCCAAGACCAGAACACTACTTCCAGGAAAAATTCTCACTCTTCGGTGGGCATGAACAACCGTCATAAGTAGATTTATTGTGGTTGCTTGTACAAATGAAATCTGCTCGGGTAATTTGAACACTAAATGTGCAGGCACTGCCACGTAATCAGCGTAGGAGCCTGGTGCTTCTCTTCCCAGGAGGCCTCCGTGTGGACAAAGATTCTCTTTGCCACTCCGGCAATATTTGCACTTTCCGCACGAGATAGTAGGCATAACAAAAACAGCATCCCCCTCCTCAATTTCGCCTACCTCAGAATTTTTCTTAGCCACAATTCCTGCAGTTTCATGTCCGAGAATGAGGGGATAATCTAGTTCGTGAATTCCTAAATATATTCCCATGTCTGTACCACAAATGGCAGTAGCCTTAACTTTAACCAAAACTTCTTCTTGTTTAACTTCAGGCTGAGGAACTTGGTGAATCTCAATCTTCCTTGGACCGACCAACAAAGCGGCTTTCATTTTATTCTCCCTTCTGTTATGATGTTGTGATATATAGGTGCACACATTATCGAGCTAGTTTAAGAACTCCTCCCTTTGTATTTTTGAGCTACTTCGACCCACCAAAATTCCAAACAACCCACTTGACAAAGTAATTTTGTAACTATTTAAGCACGCCGTATTAGGTCAAATACACTGAAAAAAATCATGATTTTTTTTGGAACTAGTCCTGAACTCTTTTTTGCTTCTATGTTATACTTAGACCATGGAAAAAATCATGATTATTCAGGGACGAGAGATAAGCCATAAAGATATAGAACTGATTCGAGAAATGATCAAGATCCATCCTTCCTGGGGTCGCATCCAGCTTTCTAAAGAACTAGCGCTCCTATGGAACTGGCGGGCGGCCAACGGTCAACTTAAGGATATGGCCTGCCGCACCTTTCTTTTGAAGCTAGAAGAGCGTGGCTATCTCACCTTGCCTCCTCGCCTGTACTCTTACGTAAAGCTCGAAGGAAAGCTCCTTGTCCCTACGTTCCCCATAAGACTGCGGTGATTGCTGGGGGGCTTCGTAGCCTTGCTCCTGTACGTATCGAACTAGTTAAAGATAAAGAGCTTCTGGGGCTCTTCAAGTGCCTGCTTTCTTGCTACCATTATCTCGGGTTTAGCAGGATTGTAGGAGAAAACATGAAGTACCTCATTCTTGACCGAGATGCTAGGCCCCTGGCATGGCTTCTCTTTGGCTGGAGCGGCCTCCCAAGATTGCTCCCCGGGATAACTTTATTGGCTGGGATGTCCCCACCAGAAAAGTAAACCTTCACCTTATCACCAATAACATGCGGTTTTTGATCCTACCCTCCCGTTAAGGTTCCCTATCTAGCCAGCCATATCTTAGGAAGAGTGGCCCGGCGTATCAGCTCCGATTGGATAAAAAGATACAGCCATCCCATTTATATGCTGGAAACCTTTGTCGAGAAAGAGCGCTTTCGGGGCATCTGTTATCAAGCCGCCAACTGGATCTATGTGGGTCAGACCCAGGGACGTAGCCGTAACGATAGGCACTACACTTTGAAAGTGGCCATCAAAAATATTTACCTTTACCCCTTGTTAAAGGGATTTCGGGAGGCCTTAGGCCATGAAGGGTAAAGATATTCTAGCGATTTATGAGGCCAGTCCCCAGGAGGCTATTAAGCTCATCAACACGATGAATGCGATTATTAGCGAACTTGAAAGAGCGGATAAACCCCGTTAAAGAACCTAAAAGGGGTATCAAAGAAAAATAGTTATCCCGAGGGCAAGCCTTATCGCTCAAGGTGATTAGCTTGCCCTCCAAGGAGAAACTATTTGAAAGATCTCACTGCCTTTTCCCTGGAAGAAATATTAAGGAAGCTAAACTCTATCAATGTTCAGATTAATCTTGAGCATCAAGAGATCTTCCCTAAGGAAAGATTCCGTCTTTTATCCTGTTATCAATACAAGAAGCGATTTGCAGATGTCAGCGCCCGGGGATACTTTTCTTAAATCTTCGCTGGCTACCTCTCTCATAGATTTTTTCTTTGTGAGATCCCTGGTAGCTTCCTCTTATAGCAGGGAAGGAGGACACTGTTTTGATCCTGCTTCTTTTTTCGTCCTTTACCTTTCGAGGTATCTGAATGAGTTTAAATCTTTAGACAAGTTTATCTCCTGTCTCCATGATAAAGATAAAGGACGATGCTACAGGGCCTATGCCGGGATATCCTCGTGAAGAGTATCCCCTGTGAGTCTGACTTTACTAATTTCAAAAAGAGAATTGGACCGGAAAAGTTTGATGATATCTTCCACGTCCTCCCTAGAAATCGTCAAAAGAGTCGGCCTCCTTAGTGGAAAAATTCTCTCCTACGACGGAACCCTTTTTCCAACCTTTGCTAACTATAAAGGGTGCAATTATGCCTGTGAGGAATGCAGGAGCATTCCTCACAAAGATGATTTTCTAAAGAGCCTAGGCTATAGAGTGATCGATCTTTTAAACCATCCTTCAAAGATTAGTTTAGGACAAGGGAGACGCTCCTTTGCCATCTGTCCTAAGGATGATCTTCCCCCCTGCGTGAAAAAGAGACCCACCTTTGCAGCTCTCTCTTTTTGTTTTCTCCCCCAAGGGGAAGACCAAAAGAGGAGTGAGCTAGCATATATTCTCCTCTTAGAGAAAAGACTTTCCCAACAAGGACTTTATCTTAAGCTCTTCAACTCCCATATCTCAAAGATAGACCTAACTAAAGATGAACCCATAATCTATGTCAACTGTCCCAGAATACCGGCAGATCTTGAGGCAAAAACTGGCTACCGAAGATCAAATCATAATCCCAATAAGAAGGTTAAGGTGTTTGGTTATCAGGCAATGATAACTACCAACGTTGAGTTAGAAATTGGCCTTGAGCTTCCTGTGGGATGTATAACCAGCCCAGCAGATAAGTTAGACGGATCCTATCTTATTCCTGAAAGAGAAAAATTTATCAAAGCTTCCTATAATGTTGTCAAGTGGCCCCCGATAGAAAAAGTTGAGAAAGAACGACAATCTTTGTCATCTCTTGCGGTATTTTGCGGTGGGTATCCTCACCTTTTTATGCTCCCTGCCTAATCTAGCGGATATACGTGGTATTCGGGCATTTCCCGATCCATAACTTCCCTCATTCGGGCTTAGGGAGCGGTGAGGGTTCATATGCTTTGACTCGGGCTTACCACTTCTCTTTATAGAAGTGATGCCAAATGAGCAAGAACTGAATCCCTCACCGCAAAATTAGCAAGCTATTGGTTTTGTAAAAGATCGAATTTTTCTCTTAAACTAATAAACTGCTCTTTACCATTTTCAAAGAAGCTTTTTCTCTCAGCTTTTGATCGTAAGTAGAATCAAAAGGTCTTCTCTCAGTAAGCATTCTGTAAACCATACGAAGGAGCTTACAGGCTATAGCAACAAGTGCCTTAGGCTTTACCTTTTTCTTATTGGGCTGATTAGCCAAAAGCTTAAGATAACAAGCTTTAAGATGAGCGTTACATCTAATACAGCTAACAGCTGCCTGATAGAGAACGGTCCTCAAGGTTTTTCTACCTCTTTTGGTAATATGCCTTAGGCTATGAATGCTTATGCCTGATTCTGAGCCATAAAGGTCAAGGCCAGCCAGCTTAACCAGCTGCTTTCCTGAAGAAAAGTTGGTAATGTTCCCAATTTCAGCGATGATGGAGGATGCAGTAATGGGACCAACTCCAGGGATGGTAATGAGAAGATGGTAATCATCTCTATCCCTGACGATGTTGTGTACTCTAGCATTGACTTCGGCTATATTCTTCTGAAGGGCTTCAAGCTCATCTAAAAGAAGCTTGATCTCAAAAAGAGTCGCTTTCTCTTCTCCGGTTATTCCCACGGACTGGTTGGCAAGCTCGTAGATCTCAGCTACCCTTTTCCGGGAAAGGGTAGGGTTTCCTCTGGCTAAAAGGGAAGCAAAACGAGACCTTCCCATTTTCTTTATCTGGGAAGGAAAGGGGCAATCTTTCAGTATAATCATAGTGCTCTTTGCCAAAATATCCTTAAAGTAATGTTCTAACTCAGGGAAGATGTATCCCACTGCTCCTCTCAGTCGGCATCTTAAGGATGCCCTTTGACCAATCAGCCGATAGTAGATATTACTGAACCTCTTAAGCTCTCTTATCTCCTTATCCCGATAGATAGGAAGATAAAATTTGCCTTGTTTCATAAGGTCAGCTATATTATAAGCGTCCTTGGGATCTGATTTGTCTTTGGATACATTGATGGTCTCTCGATTACGATTGACCGCTAGAGGAGATACCGTTACCACTGTTTTTTCTCGAATTACAAGATCCTCGTATAAATGTATCCAGTAATAGCCTGATGGTTCCATACCGAATAAAGCATGGGGCAATTTTTCCTTGTTCTGATAGAATTTGGTCTGTCGCATGAGATTATTAAACCCATCGATGGTGTTGGTGAAAAAGAATCTTCCTCTGAGTACTTTTCCCGAGGAACTGACAAAACAGGCACAGTGTCTTATCTTCCCAACATCTACGGCAATGATCAAGGTATTCTGAGAACTTCTTATTTCTGCTTTCAACTCTTCGAGAATCTGTTTTACAGATCTTTTCTCTTTTTCTTGCATTTTTTGCCTCCTGTAGAATATTTTGTGTTTGTTTATTAATCAACAATTTATTCTATCGGAGGCTTGCTATCATGCAAGTTCTTTATATATCTTGAGAAAGATCATATGCTTATACTCTCACAACATTATACTAGAGCGAGGGAGTTCTGGACTGAAAATATTCTCCCCAGAGAAGAAACGGGAGTGATAGTCGCCCATAAAGTTATCAATGCCTTAATAAAATTAATCTTGAAGAATGACAGTCGCCTGAATCTGCTA
>Ga0315552_1001736_pt1 | contig 13147 bp, 10 predicted proteins | sample SalMarSW160170MG_2_FD_203102 | JGI IMG/M metagenome (GOLD analysis project Ga0315552, IMG submission 203102) | Salt marsh sediment microbial communities from the Plum Island Ecosystem LTER, Massachusetts, United States - Salt Marsh Sediment SW1601-70 ...
TTTAAGAATAAGACCTCATGGCACAAAATCCTAAAAATATACCTTAAGTATCCCACACAGATGATTTTATTGCTGAATTTATTTCAGCAATGAGGTAATTTTTATAGGTAAGGGAACGAGGAGCATTAGACGTCTTTTTTAAAATATGAAAGGAGTCTCAAATGCCTTCAAAACAAAATACGGTAAGGAACATAATCATAACATTCATCATCGGTTTTGTAGCGGGAGTTTCACCCTTTGTCTTCATGCAGCTCCTCCCCGCACTCCTGAATCCGGGCTTATATGCTACGTTTCCAAATTATATTCCCATAATCCTCACTGGAATGCTCATCGGAGCAATCACTTCAATCCTCTTCCCCACCACATTTCAACACAGACAGCCTCAAGAGGTATTTTTCTATGCTCTCGGTATTCCTGCAATATTAATTGCAACGGTGAGCAATATCAGCACCGAGTATCAGAAAAATCGAACGATAAATGAAGTTCAAGAAAAAACTACCGCTGCTATCCTGAGTCCACCTGAAACAGAGGTGATCAAGGGAGCCCTGGAACCAGTTATGCGCCCGACAAGCAACAGCACTAGCGGGTTATTCGGTGCAACTGCATGGGCGAATGAGAATGAAGAAAACAGCGTCATCATTTTTTCTCAAAATAATACATACTATGTGGTAATAGGCGAATACGACAATGCCTCAAAGGCGTGGGAGGCACATGATAAATACAGTAATGAGACACTGAGAACGGAACGATATGCCACCAAGGTTTTAAATGTATTTCAATTAGATAGCAACCGGTACATCTTGGTATATTCAAGTCACTCGACAGAAGAAGATGCGAGAAGGGTCTACCAATTATTAAGGGTAAATAATCCTGAATTGAACGCAAAGATCATCCGCATCCAATCGGGCGGGACGTAAGCAAGTATCATCAGTGCGCGATTATTATAATAAACCCTTACCAGAGGGATACAATGCAACGGGATATCTCCTGAGAACTCGAAAAGGGTCGCCTGCCCATCCCGGTCTACCGACGATGCGAAAAAGACCATCTAGATAATGGCCTTTCTCGCCAAGAATCCAGAATAGAAGGTTGATAAACCCGTCCCATAGGGGAGTATTAAAAAGACTGTAACGGATCTCTTCAGATAAAAGGGAAGCCTGGAGGAAAGGTGTGAAAATTGGGCCGAAACGATTCACGACTCAGGGTTCGGCTTTGCACCTCAAGGCGAGGAGAAAAGCCTGTCATACAGGGAATCGTCTGCCGGTAAGGTACCGGGGAGTCGGCCATATATTCTTATGCTTATAGATGACAAAAACGTAAGGCAGTTACATGGGCGCTATTCTCCCGAGGAGCTGATCTCGTTCTCTAAAAAGCTTCTTCAGTACGCTGGTCTTGCCAATGATCGAGCAAGCATCGTGGCTGAAGCCCTTCTCGAGGGAGATCTCATGGGTCACACCACCCACGGCCTGGAACTTCTCCCACGGTATCTCGAGGAGCTCGAGGCAGGCACCATGACAAAGGAGGGTGATCCCGAGATTGTATCGGACAAGGATTCGGCAATCACATGGGACGGCAGATACCTCCCAGGGCCATGGCTTATCTACAAGGCAATGGAGCTTGCATTCGATCGCATTCACGATCATCCCACGGTAACGGTGGCGATTCGGAGAAGCCACCACATCGCCAGCCTTGCATCCTACCCCAAGAGGGCGACCGACAAAGGATTATTCATACTGCTCACCTGTTCTGATCCGAGCGTTCAATCGGTAGCACCATACAGAGGCATCCAGCCCCTGTATACACCCAACCCAATCGCAGCGGGAATACCAACGAGTGGAGACCCAATTATCATCGACCTCAGCACCTCCTGCACCGCCAACGGCCTGGTGATTCGCCAGCATAAGCAGGGAGGACCCCTCCCTTATCAGTGGCTTCTGGATGGTAAGGGAAATCCGAGCGACGATCCCGCTGTCCTCTTTGCCGAGCCGCCGGGATCAATACTTCCACTCGGGGGATCCGATCTCGGCTACAAGGGTTATGCCCTCGGCCTTCTGGTGGAGGCCCTCACCGCGGCACTGAGCGGTCACGGCCGCTCAGATCATCCAACGAAGTGGGGGGCTTCTGTATTTCTTCAACTGCTTGACCCGCAGGCCTTTGGCGGGCTTGAGTATTTCATTCGGGAGATGGACTGGCTTGCCGAGGCCTGTCGGTCGAATCAAACGAAGCAGGGTGATCCTCCTGTTCGCCTCCCGGGCGAGAGGGCCTTGGGGCTCTGCACAAAACAGATCCAAGAAGGGGTCTCGCTTTACCCAACGATCATTCCAGCCCTGAAACCATGGGCCGAGAAGTTCGGCATCCCCCTGCCAACTCCTATGGCGTAAGATGCACATCAAGAGATGAGACAAAGGAATTCGAGCACCCGGCAATTTTAGGTGGTATCTCGAAGGTGGAATGCAAAATCGCCTTCCCGGCCCTGTGTATACAAGATGTCGAGTCAGGACTAAGTCCATCGATTCATAAATTCGCTAACGAATTTATTCACTCAGGACTTAGTGCTGCGTGAGAAAGAACGGCCCCATAATCATGAAAAATACGTGAGTGTAATTGCGAATCGAAGCACTAAGGTTACTCAACGATCTGAGCGGCATCCCTGAAACCGAGCCGGCATACATCCAATTCAATCATCAAGGGCGAGCTCAATCAATCTATCCATGAGCCTCGAGATAGAAATACCGGCAGTCCTCGCTGCGAGGGGAAAGAGGGAGTTCTCCGTCATGCCGGGAATCGTGTTTGTCTCGAGCACATACACATCCCGACCGGCTACGATCATATCGGTACGAGACAGATGCCGGCACCCGAGAACACGGTGGGCCAGAACGGCGTATTCCTGCACCTTCCCGTACACATCAATGGGCAGCCGTGCAGGGCATATCTCCTGGGATGCCCCTGGTACATACTTGGCTGTGTAGCTAAAAAACTGGTGCTCCTCTCTGGGGATGATCTCAATGACGGGTAATGCCTCCGGGTTTCTGTTTCCCAGCACAGGACAGGTTACCTCAGTGCCCTTCACATATTCCTCAGCCAAAACCCCCTCTCCCATGGCATGGGTGTCACCTATGGCCTCAGCAGCCTCCTGCTCGGTGCCGCATATCCTCAGCCCGATGCTCGATCCTTCTGCGATCGGTTTGATTACCGCTGGTCTGCCAAGGGTAGAAAAAAGCTCATGGAGATTCACGTCCTCACCTTGTGAAATGATCATCTCCCGAGGGACCGCAAGGCCGGCATTTCTAAAGAGCTCCTTGCTGAGGGCCTTGTTCATGGCCAGAGCGCTCGCCAGGACGCCCGATCCGGTATAGGGAAGGTTCAGCAGATCGAGAAGGCCTTGCATGGAGCCATCCTCCCCTCTCTTGCCATGGAGAAAGAGCATGACGAGGTCGATCCGCCCTGAGTCCTGGATTAACCCGATAAGATCATCGCGGGGGTCGTACCTGCGTACCTCGTACTTATCCTTATCAAGGGCACCATACACGGCATCTCCGCTTTTAAGGGATATCTCCCTTTCCTGTGACCACCCCCCGGAAATAAGTGCAATCCTCAACTTCCCCATTCATTCTCCTGAGAAGATGTTAAAAATGCTATTATATATATCATAAAAAGCAAAAAAATAGGCGGAAAAAATTTTTAAAAAATAGCTTATCTTCCCTGTTGCTTAATGAAGCAGATTCATTAACCCTTGTTTATCCTTCTCCGGTTAGGTTATGCCGATATAAGCAAGATGCTTGCCTTTTATAAGGACTCCCCCGGCCTCCTTTTTCTAAAGGACAAATATGGAGCATAGCTTTAAAAAAGATCGATTTTCCGTGAAAATGAAAGATCCAAAATTTTAGGCGATCAAGCGAATGTTGTTGAATAAAACCGAAAGTATCTGATTAGAAAGACAATTTCTCCGATAGCATTATTTCTTGATATGACAAGGAGTTGCAGAGAAGAGGTTCTGTTACTTTCGTGAAATCAATACATTGCATCTGTTGAAAACCTCACGGGAAAGAAATATGATTTCTCATGTAATCGCCTTTGACAGCCAGGTTTCTTTTCGTTTAGATACATGACAAATGCTTAACCTGATGGTTAGGGATAACGCTTCCAAAAGGTATTCAGGCAGGGATGAACCCTGCGTGATGTCGAATAGTCATTCTATTGAAACCCAGGCGACCTAGATACCGCTCATTTATTCGTGACTTTTGCTGTATCTCTTTTTAAGCGTGACAGAACCTCTCCCGCTATTTCGCTGGATGTGAATGCGGGTATCGCTGAAGGTGAAATAATCCCTCCGCCTTTGGCCATTAAGACAAGGAGCCTCAGCCAGGCATCTTTCTTTATGGAAAGGCCCCTTAGAGGAATGTGAGTTCAGTTCTGTTGCCTTTCGTATGAGAGTATGCAAGTAAGTGGAGGATAGCAGGTGGAAGCAGCATGGAATCAAGTCAGGGAAGCCCTCAAAGGCCTCATGGACGAGAAAAGCTATACCTTCTGGGTAAAGCCCTTACAGTTGTTGGATTCGGATGAACGCACGATCCGTCTTGGGTGCCCCAACAGGTTCTTTCGAAATTGGATCAAGGAGAACTATTCCTCCTTGTTTTCCGGTCAATTCTCTCATCTCGGCCTCAAAGACCATACGATACTATTTAAGGTGTTGCCCCATCGAGACCTACTTGACTTCAAAGCCCACGGCGACAATGGTAACGGCAGGCAGTTACTCCTCCCCAATATGCCGGCCAAGGCACGTGCCGGCGACAGATACCTCAACGAACGGTTTACCTTTGATACATTCGTGGTTGGGCAATCCAATGAATTCGCCTACCAAGTGTCAAAGGCGCTCGCCAATGATGCCTCCTCCCCCTATTGCTCTCTTCTATTGCTGGGTCAAACAGGTCTTGGTAAAAGCCATCTTGCTCAGTCCATCGGCAACCTTGTTCTCAAGAAAAAACCCACGGCAAGGGTTAACTATATCACGGCGGAGGATTTCACCAACGAGATGATATTCGCGTTGAGGAATAACATGATCGATCAATTCAAGACCAAATACCGCAAGGCCTGCGATGTGCTTCTTCTGGAGGAGTTACATTTCCTCAGCGGCAAGGAAAAGACCCAGATTGAACTCGGCTATACCCTCGACTCTCTGTTCACCGATGGGAAAAAGGTCATCTTTACCAGCTCTCTGCCCGTGGAAGAAATACCGAACATGAAAAAGATGCTGACCTCAAGGCTCAGCTCCGGTGTATTGACGAATATCGAAAGACCGGGGTTCCAGACCAGGCTCGATATCCTGAAAAGGAAGGCCGCAGCCAGAAACATATCACTGCCAGATAACGTGGCCTGCTATCTTGCAGAAAATCTTACCCAGGATGTTCGTCAGCTTGAGGGGGCACTGGTTTCACTCGATGCGATCTCCTTTTTCTTGAAAAGGGAAATAAACCTGGGCCTTGCAAGGGAGACATTGAAACAGATCCTGCCCGATAAGCCACTGCTGACGATCAAGGAGATCCAGGAGATGGTGTGCAAATATTTTAAGCTCGACCTGGAGACACTTACCTCAAAGAGCAGGAAAAAGCTCATCTCCTACCCGAGAAGTACCGCTATCTATCTTTGTCGCGAGTATACGGATAGCTCGCTGGAGGGTATCGGTCGCTCTTTTAACAGGAACCACTCAACGGTGTTATATGACTACGAAAAGATCAAGAAGCATATCCAGATTGACGAGAGCGTGAGAAAGGAGGTAGAATTTCTCTCTCGAAAGATTGAAGATAGGTCTGTATGATACCCAAAATAGCCCGTTTCCTCTCCCTTGTCTTCCTCTCCCTTTTCTGCGCGTACCTCATTTTTATCTCAGGTATCTCTCTCTTCATAGGCCTCACCAATACCCGCAGGACCGGCTTCTGGGTGCCCATACTGTGCGGGCTCCTGCTCCTCATCCTCACCAGTTTCTTGGTACGGCTGATCGTTTATATCATCAGGCAGGCGAGATCCAGGGATAGGTACCTCCATGTCTAACAAAGCTTCGTCTCAAATCGACACGTAACGAATGGATTAAAACATGACGCAAATTGCTTTAATCATGTGGCGTAAGGCACAAGGCACATGGCGCACGGCCTTGTGCCTTGTGCCTTACGCCGCCTATGTTGTCTTCCCCACGTAGTCAAATAATAGAAACGCAATGAGTTAACACTATGGATTGCCCATACCGGGCTACTGGTTGCCTGTTGGGTAAAGCGCTTACCCTATCGCACACCGTTTGCCCTGCCAGGAATCCCTCTCCGTGAGGATGCTCTTAATGCGCAAAAGGGCCTCGTTTTTCCTCAGCGACCATTCGGGGGCCACCAGCTCCCCTGGATGGGGATCACCGGTGAGACGCTGGATCACCATACCCGGAGGGAGCAGTTCCAGGAAATCGCACACGAGATTCGCATACTCCTCCTGCTCGAGACACCGGTAGGTGCCGCTCAGGTAGAGCTCCTCCATCCTGGTGCCCCTGATCACGTAGAGCAGGTGAATCTTGATCCCGTCGATCCCCGCTGCTGCGACCGCGCGCGCCGTAGCAAGCATATGGTCCCTGCCCTCTAAGGGAAGTCCGAGTATCACATGGGTGCAGATCCGTATCCCCCTGTGTCTCGTGGCCTCAACGGCCTTCTGAAATGCGTCCACTCCGTGGCCCCTGTTGATAAACTTCAGGGTCTCCTCGTGGACGGACTGGAGCCCGTATTCGATCCATACCAGCCTATCCCCCGCATATCCCTCGAGGAGCCCCAGTATCGGCTCATCGATGCAGTCAGGCCTTGTTCCTATGGAGAGCCCAACAATATCCTCCACCGCAAGCGCTTCCTCCCACAAGGCCTTCAGTCTCTCGTAGGGTCCATAAGTATTGGTGAATGACTGAAAGTAGGCGATGAATTTCTCAGCCTTGTACCTCCTGCGCAAGAACTCCTTACCCCTCAAGAGCTGCTCGGTAATCGAGAGGCCTTGTTCATAGGCGCCCGTGCCAGAGCCCCGCTCATTACAGTATATGCAGCCGCCTGTTGAGAGGGTTCCATCCCTGTTGGGACAGGTCAGACCCGCATCAAGGGCTATCTTCTGCACCCTGCACCCGAAGATGTTCCGGAAGTAGGTATTGAGGTCATAGTAACGGTTCCCCGGACTCCACTCCGGGAACAACGCCTTTGATCCTCTGCTGCCTCCCGAAGCTGCGGGGTTCATGCCATGTATCTCCTGCCTCTCAAATACCCCTTTCAACCCCTCCCTTAGCCCCGTGAAACGCCCTTGGCCCGGCACAGGGAAAAGAGGTTTTCCTGTACATTTTACACCCAACATTGTAGCATGTCACGACAAGCTTGTATGCGTGGGGTTTTTGAGGTGAGTTATTACCAGAAGAACTATGATGTCATCGTGGTCGGCGCCGGCCATGCCGGGTGTGAAGCGGCCCTGGCAGCGGCCCGCATGGGGTGCAGCGTCCTGATCATGACCATCGATCTCGACGGAATCGCCAAGATGCCCTGTAGCCCTTCCATCGGCGGGGTAGCCAAAGGGCATCTGGTAAAGGAGATTGATGCCCTGGGTGGAGAGATGGCCAGGATCACCGACAAGACCGCCTTGCAGTACCGCACCCTGAACACCAAAAAGGGCCCGGCCGTTCAAGCCTCGCGCACCCAGAACGATAAGATCAGGTATCACATCGCCATGAAGGAGGTGCTGGAAAAGGAGCCCTCTATCGATGTAAAGCAGGCCATGGTTGAGCGCCTGGTGGTGGAGGGCAAGCGCGTGCAGGGCATTGAGGATCAAACGGGATTCGGGTACTGTGCGCCTGCGGTTGTCCTGGCCACGGGAACCTTTCTCAGGGGACTGGTGCACATCGGTTTTTCCGCTATAAAGGCCGGCAGGGCCGGTGAGTTTGCTTCTTACGGCCTTCCGGACAACCTCGCCGAGCTCGGCTTCGCCCTGGGCAGGATGAAGACGGGCACCCCTGCTCGATTGAAGAGATCCACGATAGATTTCTCGCAGTTCACAAGGCAGGACGGGGAAGAAAACCCGAGGCCGTTTTCCCTCTTCACCAAGCAGATCAATGCACACCCCATACCCTGCTACATCGGCCACACCAACAAGATAAGCCACCGGATCGTGCGGGAGAACCTGAAGCGCTCCGCCCTGTACGGGGGGAGGATCACCGGAGTTCCCGCTCGCTACTGTCCCTCCATAGAGGATAAGATCGTGAAGTTCGCCGACAGGGACGCGCACCAGATCGTACTCGAGCCCGAGGGCCTCGATACGGAGGAGATATACGCGAGCGGCCTGGGAAACAGCCTGCCGATGGAGGTGCAGATCCCCTTTGTCCGTTCTGTTGAGGGGTTGGAGGAGGCCGAGATCATGAGGCCGGCCTACGCAATCGAGTATGATTACGTCAACCCCGTGCACCTTTCTCCTACGCTCGAGACCAAAGGCATCGAGGGTCTCTACATGGCCGGCCAGATCAACGGGACCAGCGGATACGAGGAGGCCGCTGCACAGGGGATGTGGGCAGGGATCAATGCTGCCTCAAAGATCCAAAAGAGGCCGCCCTTTGTCCTTGATCGATCAGAGGCTTACATGGCCGTGATGGTTGACGATCTGATTACCAGGGGCACCAATGAGCCCTACCGGATATTTACCTCGAGGGCCGAATACAGGCTCCTGCTCAGGGAGGATAACGCGGATCAGAGATTGATGGAAAAGGGTCACGAGCTAGGGCTCATCGATGGCGACGCCGTCAAGGAGATGAGGGAGAGGCAGAAGGAGATCGATCAGGAGGTCAGGAGGATCAAAGGCACAACCGTGGTCCCCTCACAAGAGGTGAATGACTGCCTGGCGAAAAAGGGCTCAAACCCCATCACGCAATCCACCACGCTCGGCCGACTCCTGAAGAGGCCTGAGCTCCACTACGAGGACCTCCAGATCCTGGATGGACCCAGGGAGCTCATCGATGATCGCATCGCAGAGAAGGCGGAGATCGAGATCAAATATGAGGGCTACATTGAGCGCCAGCGCAAGGAGGTCGAGCGATTCAGAAACATGGAGAGGATGAAGATCCCGCCCGAGTTCGATTACGCGACCATCCACGGCCTCTCCAACGAGTTGCGCGAGAAGCTGTTTACCGTGCGGCCCATCTCCCTGGGCCAGGCATCCCGGGTGCCGGGCATCACGCCAGCCGCACTCTCGACCCTTATGGTGTATCTGAAAAAGGCCGGCTCCTTGTGAGATGATCACCCTGCCCGCATGCATGCCTGGATAAAGCCGTAGAAGAGGGGTGACGGCTTCTCCATCCTTGATTTGAGCTCCGGGTGCGCCTGGGTCGCCACGAAGAACTCATGCGTTGGTAGCTCGATAAATTCAACCAGCCTTCCGTCCTGTGATGTCCCGGACAAGGCAAGGCCGTGATCGGTCAGGACTGCGTGGTACTCAGGGTTGACCTCGTATCGATGCCGGTGCCTCTCGGAGATGCTCGTTGATCCATAGAGCTTCCTCACGAGCGATCCCTTTTTCAAGACCGCCTCGTATGCACCCAGTCTCATGGTGCCGCCTTTCTCGGTGATGTTTTTTTGTCCCGGGAGCAGATCGATAACCGGGTACGGGGTGTTAGGGTCAAACTCGGTGCTGTGCGCTCCCGTGAGCCCGCAAACGTTTCGCGCGAACTCCACCACCGCCAGCTGAAGCCCGAGGCAGAGGCCGAGGAAGGGGATCTGTTCCTCCCGTGCCCGCCTGATGATCTCGATCTTGCCCTCGGTTCCCCGTGAGCCGAATCCTCCGGGTACGATCACGCCGTTTACTCCATCGAGTGCACGGGCATCCGCCAGGTCGGTGGTCTCTATCCACCTAGGCTTGATCCTGCATCCCAGGTGCGCGGAACAGTGGTTGAGGGACTCGATGATGGAGGCATAGGAGTCCTCCAGCTTGGTGTACTTCCCGCATACGGCAACTGAGATCTCGCTTTTGGGGTTGCGTATCGTATCGATCAGCTTCTTCCACCTTCTGAGATCCGGCGGGGAGTAAATATTAAGCTTCTTGTGGATGATCTCGGGCAGCCCCTCCTGCTCGAACACGATGGGGATCTCGTAGATATCCTCCACGTCCAATCCGGTGATCACAGCCTCGGGGGCCACGTCGCAGAAGTTTGAGATCTTGGCGCGGGTCTCCTTGGTCAACAGCTCCGCGCACCTGCCTATAATGATATCCGGGAAGATGCCCCGCTGCTTGAGCAGGTTCACGCTCTGCTGGGTCGGCTTTGATTTCTGCTCGCCCACCGTGTGCAGGATGGGGATATAGGTCAGGTGGATATAGATGATATTCTCCCTGCCCACGTCCTCCTTCATCTGCCTCATGGCCTCCAGGAACAGCTCGTTCTCGATATCCCCGACCGTGCCCCCTATCTCTACGATCACGAGATCGGCCCCCTCCTCCTCGGCAACCTCGTAAATGTGCTGCTTGATCACATCGGTGACATGGGGAATGTACTGAACGGTCTTGCCCAGGTAGTCCCCCCGCCTCTCCCTCTCCCTCACCATGTTGAACACCTTGCCCATGGTGAGATTCCACGTTGTCTTGCAGCTGATCCCCAAAAACCGCTCGTAATGCCCGAAGTCCATGTCCACCTCGCCCCCGTCGTCCAGCACGAACACCTCGCCGTGCTCAAAGGGATTCATGGTTCCCGGATCCACATTGAGGTACCCGTCACATTTAATGGGGATGATCTTGAGTCGCGAGGAGAGAAGGTGGCCTATGGAGGCGGCGGCTATTCCCTTGCCCAGCCCGGAGAGGACGCCTCCGGTCACGATGATGTATTTGGTAGCGGAGCGCTTTGTTGCTGACATCTGCTTTAAAATTTATCCACAATGTATATAGCAGTCAAGCGATAAAATCGCTTATCCGAATCGCTTCGCGATTCGCCAATAGAATGATCCCTAACTATGCTCGCACTACAGGAGGTCATTGCGAGCGACCTGCCCGCAACGCTCTCGCTTGGGAGGCGGGCAGGAGCGAAGCAATCTCTAAGATCATGATAGTGCATTGAGATTGCCGCGTCGCTCCGCTCCTCTCAATGACAGGCAACTTGTCATGTTCTTTTAGAATCATAATACAAGCACGTCTCGGCCCTTCCCGATATCTCGGTCCATTCCACCAGGAGTTCAGGTATGACCCTCACCGATTCACGGCAGCCACACTTTATTGAGCTTTAGGGAGGAGGCGTCCTATGATCATCGCTGTTATGAGTGACAGCCGCGATCACATCTGGAACGTGAGAAAGGCGCTTGAGGCGCAGAGATCGCAGAGGAAAACATTTTTCTTCTGTCAAGCCCTGCCCGAAGGGCATGAGCATTTTTCTTTGCCGGCCTCTCAGCGGCAAAGAAAAAAGATACCTCATCTCTGTGTTCTCTGCGTCTCTGCGGTGAACTACGTTCCGTTCGATTTTCATCGGTTTGAGGCGGATCTTCACTAGTACAGGAACATGGGCTTGCCGCTCACCGTGCGGATCATGGGCCTGTACTCCTTAATGTCATAGAGCTCCCGCACGTCCACCCGCTTCTGGCCCGTAGTGATAACGCTTAGCGGTATGTCCGCATAGGTGCCGCGATTGAGGGTGACGAGTCGCCCATACACCCCTTTCAGGAAGAGGTCAATGGCCATGTTTGCGTAATTCACCGCCACCATCTGATCCAGGGAATCGGGGATGCCGCTCCTCATGAGGTAGGAGAGCTGTTGATTAAGGATATTCTCCCCGGTGAGCTCCTTGAGCAGTGCCCCGGTCCGCTCGCCTATCCCTCCGAGCTTCCGGTGGCCATAGGCATCCGGCTCTCCGGACAAGACCATGTCTCCCCCTTCCATCTTGGCCCCCTCTGAGATCGCAATCATGGCGTAATTCTTGGGATTGGCGCGTTTATCCTTGAGGATGAGTTCAGCGAGCCTCCTGGGGTCAAAGGGGACCTCGGGAATCAAGGCGCGGTCCGCCCACGCCAGGTATGCCGCCAACAGGGATGTTTCTCCGCAGTACCTGCCGAATAGCTCGATCACCGCGATGCGCTCATGGGAGCCGGTTGAGGTTCTCAGCGCGTTGATATACTCCACGCTTCTGGTAACAGCCGTGGAAAACCCGATACAGTAGTCGGTCCCGAACACGTCATTGTCCATGGTCTTGGGTATAGCGATGACGGGGAATCCCTCCCGGCTCAGCCTTTCTCCGAAGCTGAGGGTGTCATCGCCTCCGATGGGGATAATGGCATCCACCTTGAGGTGTTCCAGGTTCTTGATGATGTGCGAGGTGAAATCCTTTGCCTCCTCTCCCTTGAACTCCTCCTTGAGGAACGCGGGGGCGTCCTTCTTCTTCACAGAACTCGGATTGGTGCGGGATGAATGGAGATAGGTGCCACCCGTACGGTCGATGGTCCTTACCTCAGCCGGGTGCAGCTCTTGCACACAATGCTTACAAGAAGCGGGATCTTCGGGGTTGTAATCCAGGATTCCCGCCCAGCCCCTTCGTAGCCCCAAGACCTTGATCCCCTCGCTCTCGCCGCGGTACACGAGCATCTTGATGCATGGATTCAGCCCTGGCACATCCCCGCCCCCGGTGAGGATGGCTATCACAGGTTTTTTCTTCTTTGTTTTCATCAACGAGGCCTCCCTCTATAGGACATCGAAAAGGCCCGCGGTTTACCCTACCAGTACCTTCTCCGATTTCCCTTCTATGTATCTGAACACCTCCTCAGTTCTAAGCGCCATCAAGGCCGTGGTGCTCCGCCTTGGTGTACCATGAAGCGGGATCGGTCAGATACTCCTCGGTATCCTTGAGCGACCGGTAGTGCTCGTTCTCGATCCTTGACAGGAGGTCGAAGAACTCCTTCTCCTTTGGATCGGATACATCATCCCTGAGCCTTGCATAGTTGGCCGCTCCCTTGGCCTCGAACTCCAGGGCAGTCCTTATGGCCTGGAGGTCATCGTCATCTTTCTCCGGGGCCTCATCTACCTTTGCGACCACATCCTTGAGCACATCCTTCACGATCGTATCCTTTACCCTGAGGGGGACCGTTTCAGGCCACTTCTCACTCTTCTCCCACCGCTCGTGGAGTTCCTTGAG
>Ga0315552_1001745_pt1 | contig 13118 bp, 8 predicted proteins | sample SalMarSW160170MG_2_FD_203102 | JGI IMG/M metagenome (GOLD analysis project Ga0315552, IMG submission 203102) | Salt marsh sediment microbial communities from the Plum Island Ecosystem LTER, Massachusetts, United States - Salt Marsh Sediment SW1601-70 ...
GGTCAAGGAATCGCTTTTTGACGTGCTTAACAACCATGACCTGCCGGAAGGTAAAATGGTAGCGGATTTATTCTGTGGCGTCGGTTCGTTGGGGCTTGAAGCTTTGAGCAGGGGAGCTGAGTTTGTTACTTTCGTTGAGCAAGACCCTAAAATAATTGCAATCCTGAATAGAAATATTGAAAAGGCCGGCTTTGTTAAACAGACAAAAGTTATCCGAGCTAACGCCTTTAAGACCGGTGCCCCTATTGAGAAAAAAATCGGAAATCGGAAATCAGAAATCGGAATTTCCGGTTATGATCTTGTTTTTGTTGACCCGCCGTATGCCAATACAAATAATATTCAGGTCGATTCACCTCTGGGCGGATTGCTGGATATCCTGAGCGGGCAGGTAGCTGCGGATAGTATTGTAGTGGTCAGAACCGACAGTAAAATTTTTTTGCTTGATTGCTACTTTAAGTTTCATGTGATAGATAGGCGCCAATGGGGTAGTATGGCTGTTAGTATTTTGCAGGTTAAATTGTATGACAAATAAACAAGCTGCTATAAAGGTAGTTAAGCGGTTACATGACTATGGGTATGAGGCTTTGCTGGCAGGAGGCTGTGTTCGTGATATGCTTTTGGGTCGACCAGCCAGTGATTATGATGTTGCGACATCAGCTCTTCCGGAAGATGTAATAAGACTATTTAAGCGCACCTTAAAGGTCGGCGCTAAATTCGGTGTTGTAATTGTCCTGATGAGAGGTCAGCAGGTAGAAGTGGCTACATTTAGGACTGAAAGTGGATATGTCGATGGCAGACATCCAGCCGCGGTTGAATTTGCCGGCGCTGCTGAAGATGCCAGCCGAAGAGATTTTACTGTCAATGGAATGTTTTACGACCCTATTGATGATAGGATTATCGACTATGTCAACGGTCAAGCAGATTTGCAAAAGAAGATAATTCGGACTATCGGCAAGCCCCAAGAACGTTTCGGCGAAGATTACCTGCGAATGTTGCGGGCAGTGCGATTTTCCACACAACTTGGCTTTGCGATTGAGCCGAAGACCTTTTCGGTGATTTTCACCTCAGGTGAAAATATAACAAAAATAAGCGGTGAACGTATAGCGGCCGAGCTGGAAGGCATTCTCATTGACCCTAATCGCTCTGTTGGGGTGACCATATTGGCTGGAAGCAGATTGGCTGAGGCGATTTTCCCAGGCTATGTAGGTGAGCCGGCAAAATTCGCAGTAGCTGTCTTGGGCCAAATGCGCAAAAAAGTTGATTTTGCTCTGGCTTTAGCCGGTTTTTTTTCCGGCTGCGATACCGAATTTGCGATGCAGAGCTGTAAGATACTTAAACTCAGCAGAAACCGGACAAAGCATTTAAAATTCTTGCTGACCGGCAGAGACAAGCTGCTAAATGACCGAATGTCTTTGGCTGAGTTGAAAAAATTCCTTGCAGAACCGTATTTCTGGGACCTGTACGAGCTGCAAAGAGCAATTCAGAGAGCCAGACAAGCTGGTATTTATGCATTGGTGAACATTCGTAGAAGAATAAAGGCGCTTGGCGATATTGAGTTACGGCCGAAGCCACTGCTCACCGGCCACGACTTGATTCGGTTTGGTGCTGTGCCGGGGCCAGTTCTGGGACAGTTAGCTGAAGAGATGTATATTGCCCAGTTGGAAGGTCAGCTCCAGACAGCCCAGCAGGCCGAGGAGTGGGTGATAAAATGGCTGCACAAGCATAAAGCAGGAACAGATTTTTGATTGCCGAATTTCGATTGTCGATTGAAAATTGGAAATATCCGCAGTCCACAGGATGCCTCACGGCAGACGCCTAACGGCGGTAAATCGTAAATTCCTAAGCTTCCTGTTTTCCAGATTCCCCACACCCCGATTTGGTTCCCGCAAAGCGGGGCCCCCAGATACCCTGGTTTTTTTAAAAAATAACAAGAAGAGGACAAAACCGTAACAAAACGGTAACGTTTGGCCGGCATAATCACTCCTGTTAAGGTATCCGTTCGACTTGGTTCGACTCTTTCGACTACGCTCAAGACAGGTTCGCTCACCACAGGTCGCTCAGAGCCTGCCCCTTCGACAGGCTCAGGGCGAGCTCTGAACATAGTTGAAGGGACAAGATTGTTTTTTGAAAGAAGGCGCAATAAATTCTGGAATTAAACGTCTATATTTTATAGAATAAATGTTTAATTTTGCATTGATAGTAGTCTATTTTTCAGGAGAAGTCTCAAAGTGAAAAAGTCACGCATAGTTATTATTACGGTTCTGTCCACACTGGCCGTGCTTTCTGTGATCGGGATATTGATTAAGGCTAAAATCGCTGCTTCGGGCAAACCAACCGTAGTTCGTATTGAAAATCCGCAGCGCGGGGAGCTAATTGAGTTTGTCAGTGCTCCCGGCGAGGTCGAGCCTAAAAAGAACGTAGAGATAAGTGCAAAAGTTGCCGCTCGCATTGTTGAGCTTCCATACGATGAAGGAGACGTTGTTACTCGTGGCGATCCTAATGCAAATCCGCCTGTGCCGCCTTCGGTGCTGGTTCGCATGGATTCGAAAGAATTGGAATCTCAACTGCTGCAAGCCTCTGCTAATCGCGCTGCTCAGGCTGCTCAAAGCGAGGTGGAGAAAGCAAGGTTAGCCAGTCAGGAGGCAAGTCTTTTGGGTCTTTCCGCTTCGCTTAAACAGGCAGAAACAGATTTAACTCGCCAGAAAGGATTGCTTGAGTCAAAAGATATCAGCCAGTCTACTTTTGACCAGACCAGGCTGAAGGTCGATGAGCTAAAGGCACAATACGAAGCAGCAAAGCATACGCTGAATTCGGCTCAATTAAATTTGAAGGTTATGCAGCATAATCTTGAAGCGGCTGATGCAAGAATTGACCAGGCACGTGAGAATCTTAGCTATACGACAATTGTTTCACCTATCGATGGTGTGGTGACACGTCTTAATGCAGAAGTGGGCGAAATGGTTATGACTGGCACCATGAATATTTTAGGGACGGTGATTATGGAAGTGGCGGATCTGTCAAAGATGCTGGTTGTAGCACAGGTTGATGAGGCAGATGTCGGGAAATTGGTTGTCGGCCAGAAGGCTAAGGTTCAATTAGACGCGTTTGCAGACCGCGAATTTACAGGAGTTGTTGATTCGATTGCTCTGGCAAATGATTTGTCATACAGCAGAACTAAATATTACAGGACCGAAATACTGCTTGACGCTGTCGAAGACAGGCTGCATTCGGGCCTGACCGCCAACGTGGACATTGAGACGCGGAAGCACACGGACGTGCTTAAAGTGCCTACGCAGGCGGTTCTGGGGATAGAGGTGGATAGTCTGCCCCTGCAAATCCGTGAAAACAATCCAGAGGTGGATACTACCAAGACATTCGCAACCGTGGTTTATCGCTATATTGATGGCAAAGCTATTGTGACGCCTGTTAAGATCGGCCAGTGTGACTTGACACATACTATAATCAAATCAGGCATTACAGAAAAAGACCGGATTGTGGTTGGTCCGTATAAGGTGCTTGAGAAACTAAAGCACGACCAGAAGATACAGGATGAGCGCGAAGCAGAAGCAAAAAAGAAGAAAGATATTAAAACAAAAGCTGACACTAACGAGCCTAACGAAGTGAAAAAAAATGACTCAGAAAAATAATAGGCTGATAATTCAGCTTAAAGACGTGATGCGGATTTATAAAGTTGGTATCGAGCGCATCCATGCGCTTGATGGCGTTAGTCTGGATATATGGGAGAATGAATATGTTGCAATAATGGGGCCTTCTGGCTCAGGGAAAAGCACAATGATGAATGTTCTCGGCTGTCTTGACCGGCCTACAGCGGGCTCCTATATGCTGGATGAGCAGGATATTACTACAATGAGTGATGCGGCGTTGGCACGTGTTCGTAATGAAAGAATCGGATTTGTTTTTCAATCATTTGAGCTGCTTGGACGGTTAAGCGCTTTGAAGAATGTTGAGATACCATTGATATATTCCAGAGACGGCTGGTGGTCTCGACGCAAGCGCGCAAAGCAGGTGCTTGAGCGGGTAGGTTTGTCTGACCGTGTGAAACATAAGCCGAATCAGCTTTCAGGCGGTGAGAAGCAGCGCGTGGCTGTCGCCAGAGCCCTTATCTGCAATCCGAGTATTTTGCTTGCTGATGAGCCGACCGGCAACCTCGACAGTAAAACCAGCGATGGAATCCTTGAGCTGTTTGATCAGCTTCATCGGGAAGGCCAGACCATTATTATAGTGACCCACGAAGAAAGTGTGGCATGTCACGCTAAGCGGATAATCCACATGAAGGATGGGCGGATTCACAGTGACCTGCCAAGAGAGCAGGACCCGGTTATTAACTCTGTGATTAATAACGAAGCACGGCAGGAGAAATAGATATGATTGCTTTGTTAAGGATTCCGTTGGCTTTTTTTCGTCTGTTTTATCAGAGTGTATATCTTGCTCTCGGACAAATCTGGACGAATAAAACAAGGTCTATACTGACAACAATCGGCATCGTAATAGGTGTTGCTTCTGTTACCGCGGTGATTGCAGCTCTTACGGGTCTGAAGACTAAAATCCTGACGCAGGTGGAAACTTTCGGAACTAATACAATATTTGTTTATCCCAGCCGCCCCAATACGGGGCCTTTGCGCAACGCCTCCTGGTGGTCGATTCGTTTTTTGCCGGAACATTTGGACGGACTGCTCGAGAACTGTCCGGATGTTTCGCGTTTAAGCAGGATGGCCCACGTGGGGCGACATACGATTCGAGCCGGTGAAAAGTCGGTTGAAAATGTCAATGTTACAGGCATCGAACATTCGTACCATGAAATTGAGCATAGGCCAATTCTTACCGGACGAACTTTTTCCGTTATTGACGATGAGCAGGTTCGCCAGGTGTGTTTGATTGACCCAAAATTGCGGGATAAGCTTCGCCTCGACCGCGATTGTATTGGCCAGGTAATTCGTATCGGTCATCAGGCGTTTAGCGTTGTCGGTGTTATTGAACAAAGGCCTGAGATGCGGTTTGGAGAAGGAGGAGAAGAGTACTATGAGGTTTTTATTCCTTTTAAAACAGCTTTTAAATTACAAGAGCCTTGGATTGGGGCTTATGCAGCGAGCAAAGATGCCGCCGTTCTGGAAGAAGCACAAGCTGAAATAAAATTTTTCCTTCGTCGCATCCGCAATATTAAGGTCGGTGAGCCGGACACGTTTCGGGTTGAATCGCTAAAAAGTGCGCTGGAGACATTCAACCAAATTGCGCTTGTAGTCACGATGGTGGCGGGGGGCATCGTGGGAATCTCCCTTTTGGTTGGCGGAGTGGGTATTATGAATATTATGCTGGTCTCGGTGTCCGAAAGAACCAGAGAGATAGGCCTTCGAAAAGCAGTAGGAGCAAAGAAATCCGCAATTCTTACCCAGTTCCTGATTGAATCAGTGGTTTTGTGCTTCATCGGGGGTTTAGTTGGGGTAGGATTTGGTCAATTGTTGACTATGGCCATAGCTAATATCCCAAAGGTCGAGCTTGATTTGGCGTATATCCCTTTGTGGGCAATAGCGATTTCATTTGGTTTTGCGGGTTCGGTGGGCATATTTTTTGGAATGTTCCCGGCAATTAAGGCCGCCAGGCTCGACCCTATTGAGGCGCTTAGACATGAGTAAACAATTATCTTTAGTAAGTTATTGTCTTATAGTTTTTATTGGATTAGCGATGATTTGCATATCCGGCTGCAGAAAGCAATATGCGCGTGAGAAGTTTTATGAAATTAAGGTTAAACCTGAGAAATTGCGACAAATAGAAGCACTTGATTTAAAGCAAACACGGGCTGAACCAAACAAACCTCCAGATGTACCTGTGGCAGTCCTAGGGACTCCTTACGGAGAGCTAAACGAAGTGCCGCCAAAAGAGCTTGAGCTGACACTGGAGCAATGTCGGGCAATGGCTTTGGAAAATAATCTTGACCTTAAGGTTGAGCTTATTAATCCTGCCATCGCTGCTAAGCGGGTCAGTGAAGAAGAAGCTCGCTTTGAGTCTGCGTTTACATCCGGCTTTTCATTTTATAAAAGCGACACGCCTGTGGCATCAAGTCTTGATATTAGCGGCTCAAAGAGAGATTATGTAAATACGGAGCTTGGCGTCGATGTTCCTTTGCGAAGCGGTGGAACCGTCAATTTTGATATGGCCGACAACCGTACTAAGACCGACTCAACATATTCAATATTTAACCCTTATTATGGTTCAAACTTGTCACTTTCGGTCAGTCAACCACTATTAAGGAATGCCGGCAAACGTGCTAATACCCATTCCATTCGTATTGCCAGATATGAACAACAGATAACCGATGCAAGAACAAAACTTGAGGTAATAAGCGTTATCGCTGCTTTGGACCGTGTGTATTGGCGGCTTTATGCGGCCCGGCGTGAATCGGAGGTACGGAAAAAACAATATGATTTGGCCAAAGCTCAGCTCGAGCAGGCCCAGCGCTTTGTTGATTTGGGTGAGAGAGCGCAGGTTGAGGTAATTAGGGCTGAGGCCGGCGTAGCGCAGCAGCTTGAGGCTATTATCATAGCTGAGAACAATTTAAGCGATCGGGAGCGTGAGCTTAAACGTGTAATAAAAAAAGCAGGTCTGGAAATGCAGACACCTACAGTGCTGATACCGGCTACTGTGCCGGATCCGGTGCACTACGAATTTCAAGGAAAGCAATTAGTAGAAAAAGCCATTGATAATCGCATGGAAATGCTCGAGCTGGAGCTGCAGATTGCTGAGGACATCAGCACAATTGATTATCTGCGTAATCAGGCGCTCCCCTTAGTTACAGCGGATTACACATATAATATAAGCGGTCTTGGAAAAACGAGGGATGATTCGTTTGATTTGCTTTTCGACAAGAAGTTTGAGGACCATCGAGTCGGACTGCAGCTTTTAGTACCTTTGGGAAATAATGCAGCCAAGAGCCGATTGCTTCAGGCTTTATATCAGCGAAGGCAGCGATTGGTCACTCACGAGAATCGTAAGGAGCTTATTGAGCTTGAGGTGCTAAATGCAATAGACAAGCTTGAGGCGAACTGGCAGCGTATTCTGGCAAGCAGACAGAGTGCGATTCTGGATGGACGCCTGTACGGGGCAGAAAGGCGGCAGTTTGAGCTGGGATTAAGGACATCTACAGATGTACTTCAGGCACAAACAACTTTTGCCGATGCCCAAAGCGCAGAGATTCTCGCCTTGGCGGAATATCAAATAGCGCTGGTCGATTTGGCTTATGCAACCGGCACTCTTTTGGGTGCTGCGAAGGTGCAGTGGGAGCCGATTGTACCGGAATATGATGTTAGATGACGTTAGATGACGGATCAGACGTAAGTGTTTAGCTACATATTGTTGAAGGCCGTCCCCAGGCTTGGATCCTGCTCCGCAGGTTCCTGCGTTTGGGGCTGCCACCCTCTGTTTATCAATTTTGTTGGGTGGCAGCGTCAATCCGGAATGGCGGATTTATCCGACATGGTGGATTGGCGATGGTTTTCCCCAGCTAAACACGTACGATCAGACTCCGAAATTGGTTCCAACGGCCAGAGCTGCTTGTATAAGGTGATGGTTCTTGGGAACAGTCTTTATCCTGCCGGCAACCTTTGAAAGTGGAATACTTGAGAGTTTGCCATTCTTTAACACTACCAAGTGACCTTTGATGCCTTTCATCAGGAATTCGATAGCTGCATAACCGAAGTTCGTCGCCAGAACTCTATCGAAAGGCGTTGGTGTCCCTCCGCGCTGTATGTGTCCGAGAACAACCTCCCTGCAATCAAGACCCGTTCGCTCATTGATTTGTGCTGCCAGCTTGACTGCCACACCTCCCAGCCGAATCGGGTCGGGACTGAATGGTAGCTTTTTTGCGACGACCATTTTGCCGCCCATTTCTTTGGCTCCTTCTGCGGCTACTATGATGCTGAATCTTCTGCCCCGTTTTGACCGGCTGATCACGAAATCGCAGATTTTGTCTAAGCGATACGGTATTTCCGGCAGCAGCAGGCAATCCGAGCCGCTGGCCACGCCTGCATGAAGTGCAATCCAGCCGGTGTATCTGCCCATAACCTCGACAATCATAACCCGGTGATGTGAGCTTGCTGTTGTATGGATTTTATCGATCGCCTCGGTGGCGGTGGTGACAGCGGTGTTAAAGCCGAAGGTAATATCCGTGCCGTAAAGGTCGTTGTCAATCGTCTTAGGCACGCCTATGACGGTGACGCCTTTTTTAGCGAAGTTGGCTGCCGAGGCCATCGTACCATCGCCGCCGATACAGATAAGCGCATCGATGCCGTGACTATGGAGCACTTCAATACACTTGTTTGAGACATCTCTAAGACGTCTTGATTTGCCCACGATTACCGGATATTTAAACGGATTTGCCACATTAGACGAACCAAGAATCGTACCTCCAACCGTTAGAATATTGCTCACATCGTCGTATCCGAGCACGTCCATTCGGTTTTCGATGAGGCCCAGGTAACCGTCTTGTATGCCCCAGACCTCAAGGCCGAACCTGGTTATCGCAGTTTTGGTAACAGCCCTGATGACGGCATTTAGACCGGGACAATCCCCACCTCCGGTCATTACCGCAATAGATTTGATGGTCTTTTTCTTCATCTCGCTGTGTTTTTGTTAGGCGCTGTATCAGCTTGTTATTTTCTTTGCAGCGGCGATAACATTTTCCACCGTAATACCGAACTTCTCGAAGCATACTTTTGCCGGAGCCGATGCGCCGAACGAGGACATGCCGATAAAGATACCTTTGTCACCGAGATATTTGTGCCAGCCTAATTCGATGCCGGCCTCGATGCCGACTCTTGCGGTGACATTCGGCGGAATAACCGAGTCCTTGTATTTTTGATCCTGCTTTTCAAAAAGCTCCCAGCAGGGCATACTGACCACCGAAGTTTTAATTCCTTCTTTCTCCAGTCCTTCAGCAGCACATAAAGCGACAGAAACTTCCGAGCCACTCGCCAAAAGCAATATGTCCGGTTTATCCACACCGAGCAAGACGTAAGCACCCTTACTAAGGTTGGCAGCAGAAGCGTATTTGGCCTGATCTAAAACCGGCAGTCCCTGCCGGGTAAGAAGTAAAGCCACAGGGCCATCTCGATATTCCAGCGCAAATTTCCAGGCCACAACGGTCTCGTTTGCATCGGCGGGGCGGATAACAATCAAGTTTGGTATCGCCCGCAATGCCGCTAAATGTTCCACCGGCTGATGCGTCGGCCCATCTTCGCCTATTCCGATGCTGTCATGAGTAAATACAAATATAGTCGGGTATTTTGAAAGAGCTGCAACACGAATTGCTCCCCGCATATAGTCTGAGAAAACAAGGAATGTTCCGCCGTATGCTCTGGCTAAGCCGCTTACCGAGATTCCATTCATTATTGCCCCCATCGCGTGTTCTCTAATCCCGTAGCGAAGATACCTGCCATCTCTCGCATCCTTCTGGAAGTCCTTTGCGCCGTCAAATCTGGTATTGTTCGAGGGTGTCAGGTCAGCCGAGCCACCTAATACCAAAGGCAGCTTCGGCATTAAGGCGTCCAGCACTTTGCCGGAGGCCTTGCGAGTAGCAACAGAGCTGCCCGCCTCAAACTTCGGCAGAATCTCATCGATGTTGATGGGTAGCTTCCCCGCCGCAGCGTCACGAAGCTGCTTAGCAAGCTCAGGATATTTTTTTGCATATTCTGCAAACAAGTTATCCCACGCTGCCTCGGCTGCTTTGCCTTGCTCAACGGCTTTTCGTGTATGGGTAAGCACTTCATCCGGCACATGGAAAGTCTTGTTGGGATCCCAGCCGAATTTCTTTTTCATCAATTTGATTTCGTCTTCACCCAGCGGTGCTCCATGTGCTTCAGCAGTATCCTGCATATTCGGGCTGCCGTATGCGATATGTGTGCGGAGCTTTATAATCGTCGGCCGCGTCCTTTCTTTTTTTGCATTTTCCAGGGCCTTTTCAAATGCAGCCATGTCGTTGCCGTCACCTTCAACGACCTGCACATTCCAGCCGTAGGCTTCATAACGTTTGGCTCTGTCTTCCGTGAATGCAAGGTCGGTACTGCCGTCAATGCTAATGCGATTGTCATCATAAACGACTATCAGATTATCCAGACCCAGATGTCCCGCCAATGAGCTGGCCTCCGATGCGATACCTTCCTGTAAGTCACCATCACTGGCGATTACATATATTTTGTAGTCGATGATGGGAAAACCGTCTCGGTTAAAATAATTAGCCAGATGTTTTTGCGCTATAGCCATCCCAACGGCATTGGAAATCCCTTGTCCCAGAGGTCCAGTTGTCACCTCTACGCCGTAGTCCGGGTCGTATTCCGGATGCCCGGGTGTCTTACTACCCCATTGCCGAAAGTTTTTTAATTCGTCTAAGCTAATGTTAAAACCGGTCAAGTGCAGCATACTATACAATAGTGCGCTGCCGTGACCTGCTGAAAGAACGAAGCGGTCTCGATTATGCCATCTCGGATTAGCCGGATTGTATTTCATATATTTAGTCCATAGTATATACGCTGCCGGCGCCATTCCCATCGGCATACCAGGATGCCCGGATTTGGCCTTCTGGACAATGTCTGCTGACAAAAAACGGATGGTTTGAATACAAAGCTCATCAAGTTCCGACAAACCTGGGTTCTTTACAGATTTTTGCATTATTTACTTTCTATTCATAAGACAAAAAAATCAAGTTAGAAGACTACGAAAACGAATGCAACAGAATAGCAGTCTCGCAGTCGCTTCGCAAGTATTTTTATGTTTAGGCACTTTAGGCAATCCAAACTTTAGCTCACTTTACTTCTTCGCAAAGCGATGAAACTATAATAATATTGCAGAGAAGAAGAGGTGCTTTAGAACTATGCAGGGATCGAATCAAAAGACACAGACAAAAAGTGATTACGACATATCTGTAATTCGCCCGCAGATGTGCAATAAAGATGTTAAACTCCGGCGCGAGAATTTCTCTAAATCGAAACTAAAAGCCGTCAAAAAGGGCCTGCTGACTCTGCATACACTGGAGCTGATAGCGCAAAATATCTATAAATTTCAAATTACAAAAAAGCCAACCGAGTTGAATCGTCAGTTGATTGCTGCAATGTGCAATGAGATGACGCACTACCAGGATTTTCAGGTCAGGCTCTTTGAATTTGGCTTCAAACCCGGCATATTGAGATGGATGTATTGGATTGTTGGCTTTGTATTTGGCTTCTGCTCGCGTTTACTGGGCAAAAAGGCGATTCTGAAAACCGGCATCTGGGTAGAAACAAAAGCTGTCCAACACTACGCCGAGCTTCTAAGCTCGATAGATTGGGATGAGGATTCTCGCAGGATAATCGAAAAAGACCAGTTTGACGAGTACGGCCATATCAACCGCTGGAAAAAGCTGCTCGAATCGAACTAAAAATAAGCCCAATATCACCTGTCTTTGCCAATCTACCCAAGACTACCTATTTTTGCTCGAACTTGCTGCTTGTATTGGACTTAAACGTGGCTAATTAAAAGTATTTCCGATAAGCGATACTGCAGAAATTATGGTCTGTGTCCCATAAAAGCTGAAAAATTTTCTTGAATTAAGGATACCTGATATGGTATAAATTACTTAGTTGGAGTATATAGATTTCAATTCCTGGGCACAAATTGAGTGATTAGTACAAGGTAGCGGCTCAAGTGAGTCCGCTGAAGGAAGGTAGTTTCTATTCTGTGGAGGAGGTGTATCTACACTTCAGGTAGAAGCTATATATGGCTTCTAAGGAAGGAGGTGGAAAACCAGACCCTGAAAAGTTGTATTTTCCAGAATCAAATTGGATGAGGGTGTAAGGTTTTCATGTTTCATGGAGGTTGTCGGAGACGAACATCGCCAAAGATAAAAGTCCGAATGTTCGTCGAAGGCAACGGGTGTTTTGGTGTGTTGCCAGGATACCTGTGTAATTTGTTTGACTTTTATGAAGGAGGAATTTCATGTGTAGGAAATTAGTTTTTTTACTTTCTTTTGCTGTTCTATTCAGTGCAGCAAGTGGTGTCCAGGCGGCAGTGCTCGAGATCACCCCAACAGCGCCGGTTCCGGGTGAGCTGGACATCGCCAACTTCGTCGGCGCTGTCAGTGATATCAACAACGTCGGAACGGGATCAACTGACGTTTATGATAACGATGTCGTAACTTATATTGCACACGACCGTGGCGGCCAGGGTCAGACCTTCGTAACAGGTGACAACGAGGCCGGATATCTCATTACCGGCGTCTGGGTCCGACATGTAGGTTACACCACTGACGCGGATACCACATGGTATAGCATGCAGCCAGACAGCCAGCTCGATATCCGTATCACGGATCCGGCGGCATCCGACACAAATGATTTCGTTTTGTCCAGCGAATCCTACGTGATCACCGGCGAAGAGGATAATGCCCTGCCTGCTGATGTCGTAAATGATGTGACCGGAACGGGCCTGTGGTTTCACGTCACTCTGGATGCACCGGTTGCTCTTGCAGCCAACACGGAGTACGGTTTTGATCTGACCAGTATTTCAGGCTTAGGGCCGGTTTTGTTCTTCGAGACATTGGGGATCAGGGACGACGCTGACGGCGGGAATCCCTACCTGGATGGCTCGGCGTATGTTACCGGTTCCGCGGGTGCGGCGGACAATGTCTTGACGCCGGCACCGGGTGACCGCGTATTTGTCGTTGAACTTGTTCCCCAGGCTGTGCCGCCGGTTGATCCCGGTACCGAAGGCCTGGTGGCATACTACGCATTTGAGAACGATGCGAATGACAGCTCCGGTAATGGATTACATGGCACTGTTGAAACTCTTGCAGATAGTAACGCAACAGCAACATACGTGGCTGGACATGATGGCATGGCGATAGACTTGCTGCCTTATGAAAACGGTACCAAAGGTTCCTATGTGAACTGCGGGGCCGACCCACTGTTTGACTTGACGGACGCGATTACCGTTGGGGCGTGGGTCAACTTCTGGTCCGTCCCCGACGAATGGCGTGCTATTGTCGCCAAGGGCGACAGCGCCTGGAGAATAGGCAACGTTGGGGCCACCACGGCATTGCATTTTGGCTTCTGCGGCTACGGCAGCCGCCCCACCACCCA
>Ga0315552_1001748_pt1 | contig 13109 bp, 15 predicted proteins | sample SalMarSW160170MG_2_FD_203102 | JGI IMG/M metagenome (GOLD analysis project Ga0315552, IMG submission 203102) | Salt marsh sediment microbial communities from the Plum Island Ecosystem LTER, Massachusetts, United States - Salt Marsh Sediment SW1601-70 ...
CAGCTTGTAGCGGGAGTAGTTTGCGTCTTTCAGGTTCATCTTTCCTCCATTGGATTGCTCTACAGTGCCGCAAACTCGGGGATCTCCCCGACCAGCGGCCGGATATATTCTAGAAACTCCTCAGTGACGAAGTTCCCTTCCGAATTGATGTACTCTCTCGGCATGGGTTTGCTCTTCTCGGCGACCTCGGACAGGGGAGCGGTTTCGTACTCGACCCGGTACGGGGCACTTGATCTTCTGGCGATCGTGACCATGACTCCGGAGGATCCCTCTGCGGCCAGCTCCACGGCTCTCCGCCCGCATTCGTAGGCCTCCCGGCGATCCAGATCGACCGAGCGGTCCGCGGCGCTCATGATCAGGGACTCGGTGATCTGAAACTCGCCTCGTAAGTCGAACCGGTCCATGATCATCCGGTGCAGATTCAGCGCCGTGCTGGTTCCGGCCATGGCCCCGAACTCGATATTTCCGAACTTGTCGGTCGTCTCGGAGGCACTGACCGGGGTCCCGTCCGCGTACTGCAGACCTTCTCCGCACACGATCGAAACCCACCCGAACCGGGCGATGCAGCTGTGCACATCTGCAAGGAAACGCTCCCTGTCGAAGGCAACCTCAGGAAGGTATATAAGGTGAGGCGCCTCGGCCTCATCCCTCCTCGCGGCGGCGGTAGCGGCGCAGAGCCAGCCCGCATCCCGCCCGATCGACTGATAGATCACGTACCTGTCAACCCTCTGCATGTCCCGGGCCAGAATACCCGCCTGGAGAACATTGAGGATGTTGCAACGGGCTGCGGAGGGAAAGCCGGGGGTGTGGTCTGTTCCGAAAAGGTCATTGTCCACGGTCTTGGGGATGCCCACACCGAATAGCTCGTAGCCTTGTTCCCGACAGTACTTCTCCACCCGATGAATCGTGTCCATCGTGTCGTTCCCGCCGATCAGAAAGAAATAACGGATGTCGTGTTTTTTAAGCACTTTCAGGATCTTGGGCAGATCCGGATCCTGGATCTTATGGCGGGAGGATCCGAGAGCGGAGGAGGGTGTGTGTTTCAATTTGTCCAGGAGCGCTTTCGGCTTGTCGCTCAACTCTATCAGACTGCCCTCCATCAACCCCTGGATGGCAAAGCGCATCCCGTAAACCCTATCCACCGCCCCTGAAGCGGAGGCTGTTTCGATCACTCCAGCCAGGCTGCTATTGATCACCGAGGTCGGCCCCCCGGACTGGCCCACCACGGCGTTCCCTTTTGCCATACAAGCCACTCCTATCAAGCTGCAGCATGGGATTCGTACAGGCATGACTTGATACATGCCATCACAACGTATTCCCACTGTGCTGTTTTATCGATGTTTAAGCGTAGAGAATTCCGATGGGTAGTGCAAGAAAAGAAAAAATCTACATGCGCCGGGCCGCCCGCCGACTATCTGTTCTTCAAAGCATCCCGTATGTCGGTGAGAAGCTGGACCTCTTCGCTGGGTTTAGGTGCTTCTTCGGGCTTCTCCTCCGCCTTTCTTTTTAAAGTGTTCATCCCTTTCACCAGCAGAAAAACGGCAAAGGCGACAATGAGAAAACTCAGTACCTTGTTGACGAAAAGCCCGTAATTCAAGGTTACGGCTCCCGCCTCCTGGGCGGCCACCAGACTAAGATATGGAGCCGGCGTTGATCCGGCCTTCAGCACGACGAACAGGTCGGAAAAATCGATATTGCCCAGGAGCAACCCGAGCGGCGGCATGATGATATCACTGACCAGGGACGTGACGATCGATCCGAAAGCAGCGCCGATGATGATGCCCACCGCCATATCAACGACGTTTCCCCTCAAGGCGAACTCTTTGAACTCTTTGAACATGGAATCCTCCTTCTGTTTGGCAGATTGCCGTATTATACTACACGAGAGAAAGCGAGGAAAAGCGGCCTTGTTTTTCGACTACTTGATAGTATGGAAGTATGCTACATTCAGCATAAGAAATTGGACCAAGAGATGAAGCAGAAACTTCGCTACTTTTGCGGCGTAGACTTCGGCGGCACCGCCGCCAAAATCGGGATTGTCGATGAAAAAGGAAAGCTCTTCGGAACCGAGCGCCTGGAGATCTCCGCCGGCCAGAGCTACGATGATATCTTCGGCATGGTTGCTCATACTGTCCGACGCCGCTGCCGAGAGCTCGACATCAATGTCACCGCGATCGGCATTGGGTCTCCCGGATTCATCGATCGCAACGAAGGTCTGGTGCTGCAGGGTTCGGAGAACCTCCCGGCGTTCAAAAACCGCTCTCTGGTGAAATACCTGAGCGAGGATTTCATGCTCCCTGTATTCGCCGACAATGACGCCAACTGTGCGGCCGCCGGAGAGTTAAAGTTCGGAGTCGGCATCGGCTACGATTCCTTCGTCATGATCACCCTGGGGACGGGTGTGGGCGGCGCTCTGGTTTTGGAGGGCCGGGTGTTTCGCGGCACCCGGGGACTGGCCGGAGAAATTGGACATCTGTGCCTGGACGATCAGGGTCCGTTCTGCAGCTGCGGCAGCAGGGGATGCTTCGAGCAGTACGCCTCGGCCTCGGCAATCGAGCACAGTTACCGGGAAAAGATCATAAAACGTGGGGGGGTGCGGCCGGCTGAGGTGCGGCCGACTCAGACACCGCAACGGCGCACCGCCGTCCCGGCAGACCTCCAGCCGATAACTGCGGAAACCGTGTTCCAGCGGGCTCAAGCCGGTGATTCCTCGGCCGGGGAGGTGGTCCGGGAAACCGCCCGGCACATCGCCCGGGTGTTCGGTAATCTGGTCAACATCTTTAATCCCCAGGCCTGCATTATCGGAGGGGGGATATCTGCGGCCGGGAAGGAACTGCTGCAGCCCGTCCGGGAGTACATCCCAGATTTCGCCTGGCCTCTGCCCCTCCAGGGGGTCAAGATCCATATAGCGGCACTGCAGAACGAGGCGGGAGTGCTCGGTGCGGCGGCCCAGTGCCTGGAGCGACTCGATTGATTTTGCTTTTTCATCTGCCTCTCCCGGCGGGTGTGTCCTAACGGGCGTCCAGCAAACCCAGCTCCGACAGGGCCTGGTGCAGGCGCTCGCGCATCTGGGTATCCGCCGGCATCAGCGGCGGTCGCGGCGCTCCGCCGTCCAGACCCAGGAGGTCCAGAGCCGCCTTCAACGCGGGAACGCCCCCCTCCCGGGTCACCAGATTGTTCAACCCTACAATGCGCACCTGCAGCTCCGCGGCCCGTTGAAGCTCCCCCTGGAGAAAGGCGTCGCGCAGCTTGATGCACAGACCCGGCGCTATATTGGCTAAAGCAGCCACACCCCCGACGGCTCCGAGCGAGAGGGCTGGGAGAAGAAAACCCGCCGATCCGGCCAGCACCTGGAAACCCCCATGGACGGCCCCCAGAATCTGGGCCATCTTGCTCAGATTGCCGCCTGAATCCTTCATGCCGACGATGTTTGCATGCCCGGCGAGCTCCACTACTGTCTGGCCGTCCAGATCCAATCCGGTGGAGGCGGGCATATTGTAGATAATCACGGGAATGGGCGATTCGTCGGCCACGGTTGTGTAGTGCCGGATCAAAGAGGCCCGATCCATTCTGTTCTTATAGTAGTGGGGATTGATCACCAGCACGGCGTCCGCCCCGGCCTTGGCTGCCTGCCGGGTCAGCCTGACCGTGCCCCGCGTGGATTCGCAGCCCGTGCCCGCGATCAGCAGTTTCTCGGACGGCAGAAGATCTCGAACGATCTCGATGATTTCAACCTTCTCCTCCGGATCGAGAAAAACGAACTCACCGTTGGAACCCAGCACCACGTATCCTCTCAGCTCATAGCGGTCGAGAAACTGCAGATTTGTTTTCAGTCCGGACGTTGAGACGGACCCGTCCGCGTCAAAGGGCGTGGGTATCGGGGGGAAGATGCCCGCGAGGTCGAGAGGACTCATCCCCGCTTCTTGGGACGTACCCGGCGGATGATCTCGAGGGTCTTCTTCACATTGTCCCGGATTCCGTCGAAATCCCCGGCCTGAACCAGGTCCTTGCGGATCAGCTTGCTGCCGATGCCCACGCAGGCCACACCGGCTTCGAACCAGGCTTTGAGGGAATCCTCGGAGCAGTCCACCCCACCGGTGGGCATCATGCTGACCCAGGGACAAGGCCCCAAGACCGCTTTGACGAAGGCCGGGCCGCCCACCTGGCCTCCGGGAAAGACCTTGACGATCTCACAGCCCAGCTCTTCGGCCTCGGAGATCTCAGAGGCGCTGCCGCAGCCCGGCGAGTAGGGGACCTTGCGCCGATTGCAGATCCTGGCCACTTCCGGATTCAGCAACGGTCCGACCACAAAATTCGCGCCACTGGCGATATACATGGCTGCGGTGTACGGATCCACGACCGAACCCACGCCGAGGATCATCTCGGGCATCTCGGCCCGGCAGTACAGCTCCAGCTGGGAAAATACCTCTGCGGCGTGATCCCCCCGGTTGGTAAATTCGAAAACCTTGAGGCCAGCGTCGAGACAGGCCTTCACCACCTTCTTCGAGATCTCCAGGTCGGGATTGTAGAACACCGGCACAACACCCTGGTCTACCATGGTGTTGAGAACCTCGAGTCTTGAGAATCGTGCCATTTTCGCACTCCTTGTATCGGCGAATGAGTTTTCCTTGAGTAAACCGCGGGATCCTGCTCCTGTCAAGCCGCCCGAAAGGTCGACCAGCAGCAAGGCATCATCTGAGCTCACGGCAAAGCTGACATTCCCGTGTTACGCCGTGGGCACCGCCCCAGAGATCCCGAAAAAACACAGAGCCATTATCGATCTAGGTAGTATAGAATATAGGCATGATGAAAAAAAGAAAAAAAGCCGGTTGTACAATAAACGAGGGGACTGGCTCGTCTATACCTGTAGTATGGAGGCAGTATTAGTGCAGCGCCTGGAGAAGGTGTACAGAAGCGAGCGGACCTCTCTCCTCGGTTTCATCCGTTCCCGAACCGGAAGCCTGGAGGAGGCGGAAGACCTGCTGCAGGATGTGTTCTTCCAGGCGATCCGCGCCGCCAGCGTCACAGAGCCGATCGAGAACGTCGTGGGCTGGCTGTATACCATCGCCAGAAACAAGATCATCGATCGCTACCGCAGGAGGAGGAACGACTTAAGTCTGCAGCAGGAGAGAGAAGACATCACACTGGAGGAATTGCTTGCCGACAGCGGCATCAACATCGAGAAGGAGTTCATCCGGCGCGCAGTCATGGATGCGCTGATCGAGGCGCTCGAGGAGCTTCCACCGGAGCAGCGGGATGCCTTCATCCAACAGGCGATCGAAGGCAAGACCTTCAGGGAGATCTCTGAACAAAGCGGAGTCCCCCTGAACACCCTGATCGCTCGAAAACGCTACGCAGTGCAGTTTTTGCGCAAACGCCTGCACGATCTCAAGGAGATGGTCGATGAGCTGGCTTAGTGATTACGTTGCGACAAGGCCGGGAACGTCCAGGGCCGAGAAAGCTGGATTCCCGCAAAAACGAAGAATATACACGAAAAACAGCACGGGGAATCAGCCCCGAGGAGGTAAATAGATGTTTCATGATATGAAAAGACCGTTTTTACGCGTCGGTATGATAATCGGTGGTGTGGTTCTGGCAGCCGTCTTGGCCCTTCTGTTCGGACTCCTGGTCATGGTGCTCTGGAACTGGATCATGCCCGAGGTCTTCGGATTGAAGCCGCTGACCTACTGGCAGAGCTGGGGAATCGTACTTCTGGCTCACATCCTGTTCAAGGCCGGTGGTCACAAGGACCACGATCATCGTAGAACCCGGGACGAGGAGTGGAAGGATCGATTCCGGGATCGATTCAAAACGCGATTCTGGGTCGGGGAGAAGCCCGAGAAACCGGAAACTCCTCCGGAGGAGCCACACAAGCCGGAGGAACCGCAGGAGACCTGAGGGTCCGGTTCCGCGGTTCATAATTTCGAACAGCCCGTTTCCCCTGCGGAAACGGGCTGTTTTTCCGTGAACACAAGACTCAAAAACCCATCTCTTTACAAAACTCACTATCCTGTTCATTGGAGTCGATCGGTTGGTAGCCAACAAGAGAGGAGTGACAGATCTGTTCGTTTCAGTTGTTTCAACAGTAGACAGGTATCACTATTGAAATTACTGATTGATAAATAAAATTATGGACGGCATTAATTACACTTATTAATTTTTAATCACCGATTCATAACAATTTTTAAGGGGGAAGCAATGGCAACACAAGAGGAAAAGATCGAACGCGCTCGAAAGATCGCGATGAAGAAGATGGACTTCATCCGCCATTTTCTGATCTACGCAGTGGTCATGGTGGTGCTGGCCATCATCAACAACACGACCTGGTCCGGGTACCAATGGTGGCTCTGGCCTGCCTTGGGCTGGGGTATAGGCATCGTGGCTCACTTTGTAAGCGCCTTTATCTACCACGGCGGCAGCCTGGAGAAGCGTTTGATGCAGCGGGAATTGGAGAAGATGGAAGATGAGGAGTAGAAAAACCTGGGTCGATATCCTTGGTCCCGTCTTCGGCATCCTGGCCGCAGCTCTGTCCGTTTACGCCCTGGTTTATCTGCTCTGGATCGAGCCTTTCTATCGCGGCGACAGCTACCGTTCCTTCGAGGGAGCGGGTCGGGATTTTACGGCCGGGCCGGGCTGGGAGAGCCAGGAAGTCACCGAACGGTTCGAGGGCAGCTTCCGCGAGTTGGAGATCCGCAACGTATCGGGCCCGATCCTGATCGAGGGCTGGAACCAGGGCTACGTACAGGTCCGCTATGTCAAGCAGGCCCGTTCGGCCAGGTACCTCGAGGAGTTCGAAATCGAAATCGAACCCCGGGGCACCAGCCTGAGTATTCGCCCGATCTACCGTAACATTCCCGGATCTCCCTTCGGTTCGGTATCTTTCGATGTGAAAGTGCCCTCCTCCATCGGGGAGATACGGGCGAACAATATCTCCGGAAACATCAGTATCGAAAATATGGGCACCGGAGTTGATCAGGTTTTGGAGACCGTGTCGGGCCGAATCGATACCGAGCGAAGCGGCGACCTGAAAGCCAAATCCATCAGCGGATCGATCCACTTCGCCTCCGCGGGAAAGACGCTGGATATCAACTCAACTTCGGGAAGGATTCAGGGGGAGATCCTGGATCTTGAACCGGGCGGCTCGGTGGAAATCGATACGATTTCAGGGGCGGTGGAGCTGGAGGTGTTTTCGGGTGTTGATGCCGATTTGCGGCTCCAGTCGGTAAGCGGTTCGATCTCCTGCGATTTTCCCGTTCAGATCATCGAACAGAAGAGAAACAAACTGGAGGGGACGGTGGGAGACGGTTCGATTCCCTTCGAGGTAAAAACGGTCAGCGGCAGAATAAGCTTGAGCCGCTGATGAGCTCGTTAACACCAGCCACGAACAATCCGGTAAAACCGGCGGGAGAGCGATTTCCTGCCGGTTTTTTGTTCTTCCCAGCCGAAAATAGGGTAAGACCCATGACCAAGGAAGGACAGGCAATCTCCGTATCCACAAAAGGACCCGTGACCGTTGAATCGCTGACCAGAGATCTGCAGGCTCTGGGGGTTCGTCCGGGTATGGTTCTGATTGTTCATTCGTCACTAAGCGCTTTGGGCTGGGTTTGCGGCGGCCCGGTCGCGGTCATCCTGGCCCTGCAGAAGGTGCTGCGCAGCTACGGAACTCTGATCATGCCCGCCCACTCGGGGGATCTGTCGGACCCCTCTTTGTGGGAGAATCCGCCGGTACCGAAGTCGTGGTGGGAGACGATCCGCAGAACCATGCCGGCCTACGACCCGGAGCTCACACCGACCCGGGGCATGGGTGTCGTGGCGGAGTGTTTTCGCACGCTCCGCTCCGTGGTGCGCAGCGCCCATCCCCAGGTTTCCTTCACCGCCTGGGGCGAACAAGCCTTGAAGATCGTACAGGATCACAGCCTGGAGTTCGGACTGGGGGAATATTCCCCCTTGGCCCGTGTGTACGAACTGGACGGCTGGGTGCTGCTGATGGGCGTGGATCACAGCAGCAACACGTCCATGCATCTGGGAGAGGACCGTGCCGACTTCCACGGCAAGCGAATCGTTTCCACCGGAGCACCCGTGAAGGTCGGTGCTCACCGCCGTTGGAAGCGCTTCAAAGATTTCAACTACCACAGTGATGACTTCGAGCGCCTGGGGAAAGATTTCGAAAGGGAATGTAAAGACCAGATCCGCAAGGGTCTGGTCGGCTACGCCAAGGCCCAGCTGTTTCCCCAGCGCCTGTGCGTGGATTTCGCCGAGAAATGGTTGGAGCGAAACCGGCGCTAGCGACTAGGCGCCCCGATCTATAGAGCCCCGGCCGCGGGCGCCCGCCCAGGGCGGTTCGCCGGCGAATCCTAGTGATCGCAGGTGTTGTCCCCCGCCTCCAGATTCCCCTTCAGGTAGCTGTCCACCACCATATCGGGAGTCTCACTGGGTGCGCCGCAGATCACCTCGATTCCCGCCTGTTCGAAGATCAGCTGCGCCCTGTTACCCATGCCGCCGGCAATGACCAGGGTCACCCCCCGCTCTTTGAGCCAGCGTGGCAACAGGCCGGGTTCGTGGGGCGGAGGCGTGATATCCTCTCGTCCCTGGACCGCTTGACCTTCGATTTCGAACAGCGAGAACTGCTCGCTGTGTCCAAAGTGCTGCGAAAGCTTGCCGCCTTGAATAGGCATTGCAATTTTCATTCTTGTATCCCTCCGTGAATCAATTTGTCGATTATGACGCTGAAATCCTCTTTGCCTCGTTCATCCCGCAGAACGTAGGGCTGGCCCTCGTCGGTAGAGGCTACGATCTCCGGGCGGATCGGGATTCTGCCGAGGAAGGGGACCCCCATCTCCCGGGCTGTACGCTCGCCACCGCCTGATGAAAAAAGATCGATCTTACCACCGCAATGCGGGCAGATCAACCCGCTCATGTTTTCCAAAATACCTACAACCGGCATGTTGACCTGCCGGCAGAAGGTGATGGATTTTCGAATATCCAGGAGAGAGATCTCCTGGGGCGTGGTGACGATGATTCCCCGCGCGCCGTGCATGACCTGGGCCACGGTCAGCGGTTCATCGCCGGTTCCGGGGGGAGAGTCGATGAGCAGGTAGTCCAGTTCTCCCCACAGCACATCGGAAATAAACTGTTTGATTGCCCCGATCTTCAATGGCCCCCTCCAGATGACCGCCATGTCCCGATCCTCCAGCAAAGCAGCCATGGACACGACCTTCATCCGCTCGCCGTAGGGAATAGGCAAAAGGTGCTGTCCGCTCATCTTCACCGGTTCCCCCTCCAATCCGAGCATCTTTATGGTGCTCGGACCGTGAAGATCCACATCCATCAAACCGACGGAGTAGCCTTTTTCAGCCAATGCGGCTGCCAGATTCACGGCAACCGTGCTCTTTCCCACTCCGCCCTTTCCGCTCATGACCAGAAATTTGTGTTTGATCCGGGCCAACTGCTCGGCGATTCGCTTGTCCTGCTCCTGACGTTCCTTCTCCTGATTTTTCGTATGTGCCTCTGACATCGATATCTTCCTTCCTTGGACATTGCAGGCTTGGATCACGGATGGAATCGAAGATTGCGATCCATTCCTACAGCATACTATCGTTTATAAGATCGCAATTTCCGGTTATCGAAGCAAATGGAGATTGCGATGGCGTCTATCCCCATGTTATCGTTCATAATATAACAAATCTCTTGACAAATGAGAATATGCTCATTATACTTTTAAATGAGAATATTCTCAACAAAGGAATGGGTTTATGGCCAAACCCAAGAAGGACAGACGGGTCCAGTATCCTCCGTCCGTAGTCTACTTCAAGCCCCAAGGTATCCCAATGGTTCGCCTTGAGCAAGAGACTCTTACAGTAGACGAGTACGAAGCGATCCGGTTGGTGGACAAAGACGGACTGGATCAGCAGGAGGCGGCTAAACGCATGGGTATTTCCCGCCCCACCTGCGCTCGTATCGTGGAGAGCGCCCACAAGAAAATAGCTGAAGCTCTAACCGAGGGAAAGGCTATTCGAATCGAAGGGGGAAACGTGGTACTCAAGCTGAATCGCTACCGATGTTCGAGTTGCGGTGCCCTCTGGGAAGCAGAACTCTCAACCGAGGAAGCGGAGGAACAACCCGCTCCCCCCTCCTGTCCGAAGTGCCACAGCGATCGAGTCATTGACTTCGCTCGACAGGCCGGCTGGCAGCCGGGCGGCGCATGGGGGATGGGCCTGGGAGGTCCGGGACAGGGCCGACTTGGAAGAGGCGGGGGCCAACACTGGAATCCTTGAGTTTGTCAATAATGTCAGGAGGTAACCTATGAAGATAGCAGTCAGTTCCAGCGGAACCGATCAGAGTGCCCGGGTGGATCCGCGCTTCGGTCGATGTGCCTATTTTCTCGTCATCGATACCGAAAGCGGCAAAACCGAAGCCGTAGCCAATGCAGCCCAGTCGGCTGGTGGCGGGGCGGGAATCCAGGCTGCCCAAACCGTTGCCGATCATGGGGCGGAAACAGTTCTCACCGGCAATGTCGGCCCCAACGCCCATCGTGCCCTTCAGGCCGCGAAGATTTCGGTCATAACCGGGGTCAGCGGCACGGTTTCCGACGCCCTGAAGGCATTTCAGGACGGAAAATACAAAGCCACGGAAAGCCCGACGGTGCAGCCCCACTTCGGCATGTCCGGACCGCGGAAGGAGTAGCGTATGCCAGGCAAAGATGGAAGGGGACCCCGAACTGGGGGTGGACCAGGGGCCGGAGGCTCGGCCGGACCCGGCCGCGGGCGAGGCGGCGGTCGGGGTGCAGGACCAGGGGGCGGATGCCTCTGTCCGCAGTGTGGGGCTACCGTATCGCATCAACCCGGAACGCCCTGCAGCACCGTGCCCTGCCCGAAGTGCGGCGCACCCATGATCCGAGCTTAGACAGGCTCTGAGCAATCACATCACAGATTCGCAATTCCACATTCCACGACAGGAAATACAATGAAAATAACCGTAGCGAGCGGCAAGGGGGGCACGGGAAAGACCACCCTTGTCGTGAACCTGGCCTGGACACTGGCTCAGGCGGGCAGGACAGTGACCCTGCTGGACTGCGACGTGGAGGAGCCGAACGATCATCTTTTTCTCGATCCGGAGTTCACGCATTCGGAATCGGTGACCGTACTCAAACCGGTCCTGAATCAGGACAAATGTACGGGCTGCGGCCGCTGTGCAGAGGTCTGCGCCTACAATGCGATCGCGGTCATCAAAGGCAGCGTCCTTATCTTTCCCGAGCTATGCCACGCCTGCGGCGCCTGCAGCACCCTCTGTCCGGAGCAGGCCTTGCGGGAAGAGCCGTTCGCCATCGGAACTGTACAAACGGGAACCGTCAAAGGATCATCCGGCGAGAATTCTTTTTTCTTCTCCCACGGGATTCTGAACGTCGGGGAATCGATCGCCCCGAAAGTCGTACAGGCCGTGAAAAATCGAGCAACCCGGGAAGATTCCCGAGCCGAGGAACAAATCACCCTGATCGACGCCTCTCCCGGGACCGCATGTCCGGTAGTGCAGAGTCTGAAAGGAAGCGATGCCTGTATCCTGGTCACCGAAGCCACACCCTTCGGCCTCCACGATCTGAAATTGGCTGTTTCCTTGAGCCTGCAGATGGGAATACCCACGGGGATCGTGATCAACCGCAGCAGCGGCGACGACTCCCTGATCGACGGGTACGCCGATGCCGTGTCGGTTCCCGTAATCGGCCGAATCCCCTTTAGCAGGCAGTATGCCGAACGCTACTCCCGGGGCGAAATCCTGGCCCGGGGCGAGCCGGAGCTCCAGCAGCAGCTTCTCCAAATCTTCGAGCGGATCACTGCACTGTCGGCGGACCCGGTTCCTCCGGCACCGGTTGAAGAAAGCTTCGCAGATCAAGGGGGCAAAGAACCTGCCACAGCTCCCGGGCCGGCAGGCCATGCCGCCGTAACCGAATCCGGGACCGATAAACCGGCGCGGGAGATCGGAATCATCAGCGGCAAGGGGGGCACGGGGAAAACCACGGTGGCCGCCAGCCTGGCGGTTTTGGCAAAACAGGCAAATCGTCCTGAACCGGCAGGTACAAAGCCAATGGCCGTATTCTCGGATACGGATGTAGACGCTCCGGACCTCCACCTGCTTCTCAAACCTTCCGTGGTGGAAAGCCGCGCCTTTACCGGCGGTAAGATCTACCGCATCGATGAGGATGCCTGTACCGGCTGCGGAGACTGCGCCAAGGCCTGCCATTTTCAGGCGATTTATCCCGTATCCGAGGGGCAAAACGACAGGCCTCGCTACCGCATCGAGCCGCTGGACTGCGAGGGCTGCGGCCTGTGCTTCCACATATGCCCTGTTGAAGCGATCAGCTCCCGGGACAACATAAACGGTACCTGGTTCGTTTCCCGGAGCTTGTACGGTCCGATGGCGCACGCCCGGCTGGGCATCGGAGAGGAGAACTCGGGAAAGCTCGTCACCGAGGTGCGGAACCGCGCTTCCCAGCTGGCCGCGCGCTACGGAGCTCGGTTCATCTTGAGTGACGGTCCTCCCGGAGTCGGCTGCCCGGTGATCTCCTCGATCACGGGTCTCGACCTGGTGCTGATCGTCACCGAACCGACAGTGTCCGGCGTCCATGACTTGCAGCGGGTCCTGGACTTGGCCGGCCACTTCGGAATCCCGGCAAAGGTGATCATCAACAAGGCCGACCTCAATCCCGATCAGTGCAGTAAGATCGAGGCCCTGGCAAATCAGGGAGGAGCTCCCTGCATCGGGAAAATTCCTTTCGATCCCCAGGTCCAGGAAGCGCTCATGCAGGGGATTCCCCTTGTGGAGTTCAGGGACGGTCCGGCGGCTCAGCAGATTCGCGCCATTTGGAGCATCCTCCAGGCAGAGACCTGAAATACAGCCCTCACTGCCCCTTAAAACTGGCCATCAGGATAGTGAAATTATTATATTGTGGGTCAGGAGGGTATATGAGCTCCTTGGATATAATGAGATGTACAGCCTGCCAGGGCGGGGAGCAGCCGCTTACCCGTGCGGAGATAGAGGATTACCTTCCTCAGGTTCCCGACTGGAAATTGGAGAGGGAGAACGGATCCTACCGTATCGAACGAAGTTTTCGGTTT
>Ga0315552_1001752_pt1 | contig 13086 bp, 15 predicted proteins | sample SalMarSW160170MG_2_FD_203102 | JGI IMG/M metagenome (GOLD analysis project Ga0315552, IMG submission 203102) | Salt marsh sediment microbial communities from the Plum Island Ecosystem LTER, Massachusetts, United States - Salt Marsh Sediment SW1601-70 ...
ATAAAGTCTTGAGTTACAACGTCATGCTCAACAACAAACGCAGGTACATTGTGGGCTTCAATAACTCTTCTGATGGTGCGCGCCATGCTCAGCCTTTCCTCCACATCCAAGTAGGCGCTCGGCTCGTCCAGCAAGAACAAATCAGCTTTGCGGGATAAGCAAGCGGCAATAGCGACCTTTTGCAGTTCTCCACCGCTAAGCTCCATGACGTTTCTGTCCAAAAGCAAGTTAACCCTTAAAGGTTGAAGGATCTCCGTGTTATACCAGCTCGACGTAAAGTTTTCTTTGGCAACACCTATGAGGAGTTCCTGAACGGTGCCCTCGTACTCTGCCGCTATGTACTGGGGCTTATAGCTTACAGCCAACGCGCCCAATTTCTGCTTATCATCTGCTTCTTCAAGCCCAGCCAAAATCTTCACGAAAGTTGTCTTCCCAATGCCGTTCGGCCCGAGAATCCCGATAATTTCGCCTCGCTTAATTTCACCTGGCTCGGCAACGAGTTTGAACCCCTCAAACGTTTTCTCAATGCGCCTCCAGTTCAACAATGTTTCGCCGGCGCCTGCACTTACGGTCGGCGGCTTCTCGTGAAAAATGACGGATTCTTTTCTGAACAGAATGTTCTCGTCGGGAATGTAGCCCTGCAGGTAAATGTTAATGCCCGTTCTGACGCCGTGAACATGTGAGACAATGCCGTAGACGCCTGGCTCTCCATAAAAGACGCAGATTTGATCCGACAGGTAATCGATAATGGCTAAATCGTGCTCGGCAACGATTATTGTTTTCTGATAGTCCTTAAGGCTTCTTATGGCTTTGGCCACTTGAAGCCTTTGCTTCACGTCCAGATAGCTGGATGGTTCGTCGAAAAGGTACACGTCTGCCTCTCGGCTTAGGGCAGCTGCCACTGCCACGCGCTGGAGCTCTCCTCCACTGAGTACCTCTAAGGGTCTATCCCAAATCTTTTTGAGCTCAAGCGCCTCCGCGAACTCATCTAGAAGCTCTCTTTCGTCAACCTTTTCTAGAAGCTCGTCGACTTTTCCAGAAACGGCTTTTGGAATCTTGTCCACGTACTGGGGTTTGTGAGCGACCTTAAGGTTGTTCTCGCTCATTTTCTGGAAATAGTCCTGAAGTGTTGAGCCTCTGTAATACTTGATTATGTCGTCCCACTCAGGTGGATTTTGAAAGTTTCCTAAGTTGGGTTTGACTTCGCCTGAAAGGACCTTCAAGGTTGTGGTTTTGCCTATGCCGTTTTGTCCTAACAAGCCCAGAACAGTGCCTGGTGAAGGCATGGGCAACCTGAAAAACTTGAATGTGTTCGGTCCGAAACGGTGACTACAGTCTTTTTCAAGCTCGTCTGGAAGGTTCACTATGGAAATAGCCTTGAAAGGGCATTTTTTGACGCATATGCCGCAGCCGCTGCAGAGCATTTCCGAAATCACAGCCTTGTTTCCTTCCACCCTTATGGCTTCCACGCGGCTACGCACCATAGGGCAGAAACTAACGCATAGCTGACCGCACTTTTTCACTTTGCACTTGTCAGCGTCCAGTACAGCAACTCGGGTCATGGTAAACTCAATAATGAAGTTAACTGGTAAGTTATAAACATGGACCTGCAAAATCATGTAAAAATAACGTGAAAACGCGTAATAGTGACATATAAAAGAAAAATGTAAAAAGTTTTATTTTTTCGCGAGAGCTACCATTCCTCTTCTTCCCAGTCCTCGTCTTCTCCTTCTTCCCATTCCTCTTCCTCAAACATTCCTTTTCACCTCCACTGACAGTTTGGTGTAGTGTAGCTTCGTCTGGAGCGGTTTAAACATTTTTATTCGTCAAATGTCGTAGTCTCCTCCAAAAGTACAGATAAAACCACCGCTTTTTGTCCTATTCTTCTCTCTGAAAAATTGCCTCTCAACAGTATCCATGAACGCGACTAAGTTAGGCTGCCATTTACTCGGGGTTTACTTCAAAAACTTGGCTGTCAATGAAGCTACGGGTTCTTTGTGGTCTGAAGTCATGTAAGCCCAGCACAAGTTTGGCGAACTATGAGCGGCACCTATTCTTCCATGAACATCAATCGCGACTAGCCCCATAGCGTTAGGAGCGCCTGAGATGCGCTTGTTGACGAGCGCTACTGCTTTTTCAACAGCTTCCTGCGGCGTTTTTCCGTTCTCAATATGATTACACACGGTTTTCGCCAGCACAAGCCTAATTGCTATCTCGCCGATGCCTGATGCAGAGCATGCTCCAGACTGGTTATCCGCGTAAGTGCCGCATCCGATTGATGGAGAATCACCTATTCTTCCAGAAAGCTTTAAGGGAAAACCGCCAGTGGATGTCGCGGCAGCTACGTTGCCATTACCATCCAGCGCGACTGCGCCTGCGGTTTCAAGCTGGAAAACTTCCGGATGTGCTTTAACCAGAGCAGCCAACCGTGGCAAACCCCACTGGTCTGCAAAAAGGCTCTTTAACTGCATTTCGTAACGCTCAATCTGGACTGCCGTGGCTGGTTTTCGCCTTTCTAAATTGAATATTCGAGCCAATTCTTCAGCGCCTTTGCCCACAACGAAAACATGATCAGTTTCCTCCATTACCACCCTAGCCAAACGCACGGGATTCCTGATATCGCTTAAGAGCGCTGTGGCACCAGCTTGCAGTGTTTCACCGTCCATGACTGCTGCTTCCATCTCCACGCGTTTCTCGATATTCAAGGCTGAACCACAACCAGCATTAAAGGCTCCCGTGTCCTCTAGAAGCGCTACAGTTTCCGTCACGGCGTCAACAGCCGTTCCGCCAGTCCTTAGCATACTAAAAGCAGTGTTAGCAGCTTCTTTGACACGTTTTAACGCGGGTTGACTGTGAACTGGATTCCAAGTGCCAGCGCCGCCATGAACAACGATCACAGGCTTGCAGGTTTTGCCCAACTCAATTTGCCCCTTGGATAGAGGAAATTTTATCTAAATTTAAGCGTAGTGCCTGAAAGCATCAAAATGGATAAATCCACGGCTGCCAATTCTACTGTGGGATGATGTGAGGCGACGGCTTCGAGCTTTCAAGCTGTGAGAAAAGCCATAAACCTACACTGACCCTCAAGAAAAACATGGGCTTTTAATGGCGCAATAACCGCTAACGGTAGACGGAGAATAAAATAAGAAAGTTAGCGCTTTATCTAACTATTACGAAAGTCGCTTTTTCTGATGTAGGTCGCGAAATCGCTTCAGAATCCCTTTCGGCTCTACTTCTGCAACTCTAGTTGTAGTGTTGCCAAAAAGATTGTTCTGTTCTATTTCGCAAGAACCACAACATTATTAACTAAAAGGACAGTAGATTTTTCTCCACACAAAAACTAAATCGATGGAAATGACGTGGGGGATGCTGTATGACCAAGTTGGCTATTGGGGCTTTCCTGTTGTTTCTTTTATGCTCCACAATTATGGGGATAACGCTAGCTCAGGCTCAGACAGTAGTCGGAGTTAAGCAAGGTGACGTGTTCGAATACAGTATGCGTTCTTTTTGGACATGCACTTTCATGGACACCCCTCCAGCAGATTTGGTGGAACTGAACCAAACAGAATGGATAAGAGTTACAGTAACTGAGGTATCTGGTTCACAAATAAAGATCCAGCTTACAACGCATTATCGAAATGGCACTGAAATAAATTCAGATGAGATTTGCGACATAGAAACAGGGGAGCAGTCTGGAGGACCTCCCTTAATTGGCGCCAATCTTGGCGAAAGTGACCTTATATATCCTTCCGCCGCTGAACCATGGTTTGTACACTATACAATAATTAGAGACTACGTAAATAGTCAAAGAGAGACAAACTATTTGAAATTAGAAGATATTGGGAATTCTCCTGAAGTTGGCGAATTTAGCCGCATTTATGAGTATTACTTTGACAAGAGTACAGGAGCGCTTGTTGAATACTCCTTTGAATTTTCCTACACTGGTTTGACGAGCATAGTGCGGTCTAAACTCATAACGTCAAATGTTTGGGTAGTTCCTGAATTTCCATCACTAATTATTCTACCTGTATTCATGATGATAACACTCTTTGCTGTAGCCATCAAAAAGAGGCTATTCCATCGCCTGCCATAAGAAAGCAAAATAAACTCGTGAAAACTACTCTGTAATGGAGTGGAAAGCGTGCTTTCGGATTTTAACCTTTTAGCCACAACTTCACGTGGAAGCGAGAGGCAAATGTGCTCTGAAATGCTTTACCTGCTTAAGGAGGAGTTAGGTGACCCCACATCAGCAGTTGATAAAACTGGAGTTAGAGGCTTGATCGCGGCAAAAACTGCCTTTGACCCCTGCGAGGTTATAGAAAAGTTCCGCGCTGTTCTGCAGGAGCGCCCATACGAATTTCGCTACGCGTTGAGGATTATTCCTGTTGAGAGGGTTGTGCGCACCGATTTGGACGAAATAAAGAGTACAACTACAGAGCTTGCCGCGAAAATAGGAGAGAACGAGACCTTCAGAGTTACTGTCGAAAAGCGTTTCACCAGCCTTCATTCTAGAGACTTAATAGAAGCAGTAGCAATGGACATTAAGAGAAAAGTCGACTTGGAAAATCCAGATAAGATTCTGTTAATCGAAGTTATTGGGGGCTTAACGGGTATGTCCCTCATAGAGCCCAGCGGCGTTTTAGCCGTGGTAAAAGAAAAAATGCTTTAAACTTAAAGCTGAGTGGACAGCAAGGCCGTTCTCTCGATAACAAGGTTGACCAAAGCCTGCTCGACGTTGTTCTTTTCCATTACTGCTTCAAGCTCTTTCGCGTTGATCCCGAAGGCTTTGCGGATGCTTTGAGTCTTTTCTTTTGTAAGTTCGAGGACTGTCTCATCAGGCTCCTTGCCAAGGCGCTTTGAAACCGCAGAAAGACACACTTTAACGGAATTGGGGCTCTCACCGATTATCACTACGGCCACATTCGCAGAGTCGCATTTGACTCCTATGAGTTCTATAGCCCTTCGAATCTGGCGTTGAGCAGAAGCGTAAAGCATAGCCTCCATCGCCACGCTTTTCGAGATGTTCCTTTCGTTTTTGAAGGCTAGTAGCGCGTTTAAGACTGCAAAGTGCAAGTGTTGCCAGGTAGCCACCAATTCAGCGTCGAAAAACTGAACCCAACCGCGTTGCTGCTTCTCCTTGCGGACTGCTTTCAGGAATTCTTTAGCATCGCCGATCATTATGTTTCTAAAGCCCGTGATTTCCACGTATTTTCCAGTTTCTTCTATGTATTTTAGCAATTTCTTTCCTCAAACACTTCTTTAAGAAATCTTTCAGCCAGTTGTTTGGGTAAACCAGCTTTTACCAGTTTCGCAGTTTCCACGTCGATTGCGTTTTTATCTCCGTGTTTTTCAACGATCTTTCTGATGGTCTCCTTCGTTTCCCATGGAAAAACTACCCAGCAGCTTGTTTCTGTCTCGTAATAGTCTGGCTTAATTATGCTCCAGGGCTTCCTGTAAACTGTAGCAGTTCTAATCTCTACTGCTCCTTGTTGCAGAACATGCTCTCTGGCGAGTTTCAAGCTTTTGCCCGTGTCGGCAACATCATCAACGATGAGAACTTTTTTGCCTGTCACAACCGCGGAAACGCCTTGGGTTAAAACTGGCTCTTTTTTGGTTTCGGCAACGCCCAAGTAAAATTCGACTCGGACGGTGGCAAGATCGGGGGTTTCAAGAAGATCTGATAAAACTCGAGCTGGAATCCACCCGCCCCTCGCGATGCCTATAACGATGTCGGGTTTAAAGCCGCTCTGGCGGATTTTTTTAGCTTGGCTAAGCAGCATATTGTATATTTGGTTCCATGTCGGCACTTCAAACTTCGCTCTGGTTTCCACGGTTTTGCCCCTTTTTTACAAGATGAAACTTTGAAAACTTATAAGTTTAGACTACGGCTTTGACTGTTCCGTTATCTTGCGCTGGTCGGTTTTTTTGGCAAGCTATAGAAGAGCCAGCAGCTTGTTTGTGAAAAACGGCTTTTTGGGTTGTTTTGGTCGAAGGGAATCAAAGGCTAAGATTCTTACACAAAAAATATGGGAAAGTTTAACGTATTATTATTTGGTGCCTTTATGAAGAAAACAGCATTAGCATTAACACTCATCTTAGCACTTTTGGGTTCAGCATTGGCTGGAACAAAATTAGTTAATCAGGCAGAAGCAAATCCCTCGCCTTATAATGCTAATTATGCCATTCGAATAGAGTCGCCGGAAAACAAGACCTACCGAACAAACAACATCACGCTTACAATTACCAACGATGCAGGACTAGGGAGTTATATCGTGGATGGTGTGTATGCTAAAAGTCTGTTTTAGATTACGGAAAGCGTATCGCTTAACCTGTCTGATGGTTCCCACACCATAGTAGCTACAGCATTCAGTCTGGGTTCTGCCTGCGTCACATTCGCTATAGACACAACAGCCCCAAACGTTTCGGTCGCGTCGCCTGAGAACAAAACCTACGAATCGTTTGATGTGCCGTTGAATTTCACTGTGGACGAGCTGGTTTCGCAGATTGCTTACAGTCTTGATGGACAGGAAAACGTGACCGTTGCTGGGAACACAACGCTAACTGGCTTGTCTCCTGGAGAGTATAACGTTACCGTCTATGCTCAAGACACTGTTGGAAACGTTGGTGCTTCAGAAACAATCTACTTCAACATAGCCGAAAAACCAGAGCCAGAGTCTTTCCCAACTACATTAGTCATAGCTTTAGTAGCAACAGTAGTATTTGTGGGCGTAGGTATTCTGCTCTACTTCAAGAAACGCAAGCGATGAAATAGAACTATCTTCTACATCTTTTTTTAAGCAACTTTAAATCAAGATTAATTCAGTGACCCCTCAATGTCGGAAGAAATAGAATCGGAAAAATCTTCCGATGTTATATATAAGGGAGGGGGCTATCACCGCAGAGCACAACAGCAGCGTACACAAACTTAGACAAAACTAGGCTAGAGACGCATTTTATAGGAAAAGTTTTTAGTTTAGTTGTTATATGAGACTGTGCAAAAGTGTATAGAGTGATATGAGGTTAACGTTATGTCTATGTTTGCAGCACCAGGAGCATATGACCGCGCCATAACTGTTTTCTCCCCAGACGGGCGGCTCTTTCAAGTTGAATACGCGATGGAGTTAGTGAACCGTGGCGCAACGATTCTGGGAATCCAATGCGCAGAAGGAGTAGTTCTAGGCTCAGAAGAAAACATAGAACCCCTTGAAGAAGCGGAATATTCATGGAAAATCTTCAAGGTTGACGAACATGTGGGCGCCGCGATAGTGGGCTTAAGCTCCGACGCCAGAATACTTACTGATCAAGCGCGCATATACGCGCAAAGCAACAAGCTAACCTACGACGAACCCATCGATGTTGAAGTTGTAACCAAACGAATATGCGATATACAGCAGATGTACACGCAACATGCTGGTGTGAGACCCTTCGGAGTTTCAATGATATTCGGCGGAGTCGACAAAAGCGGAACACGTGTTTTCGGAACACACCCAAGCGGAACCTACAGAAGCTATAAAGCCACAGCCTTAGGCGCTGGAAGAGAAACAGTGTTGTCGATATTGAAAGAAGAATACCGTGAAGACATGAGCCTAGAAGAAAACACAAAACTAGCAGTAAAATGCCTAGTAAAAGCCTTAGAAGCTAGACAACTGCCGCTCAGAATAAAAATCGCGATAATCCCTGCAGCAACGAAGAAACTGGAAATGTTAACCGACGAAACAGTAGAAGGCTATATCAAAGAGCTGGGTTCGAGCAAGTGACAATTTAATGAGTGAGAATTACACCATTGCACGCTTAACAAAAGATAACGAGCATTTTGAAATTCTGGTAAAACCCCAGAAGGCATTAGACTACCGTACAGGAAAAATTGCCGGAATAACAGAGGTTTTAGCAGCCGAAACCATTTTTGCTGACGCAAACAAAGGCACGAAAGTCTCAGAGGAACAAATGCGCAAAGCCTTCGAAACAACAGACCCCCTGAAAATCGCAGATGTAATACTAAAGAAAGGCACGCTTCAGCTTACAACAGAGCAAAGGCGTAAGATGATTGAAGACAAGAGAAAACAAGTAATAGACTTCATATCAAGGCAAGCAGTTGACCCGAAAACCAACCTTCCACACCCGCCGTTGCGCATAGAAAACGCCATGGAACAGATCCGCTACCCAATAGACCCCCACAAACCCGTGGAAGAACAAGCCAGAGACATCGTGAAACTCTTACGGCCCATTCTGCCTTTGAAAATAGAACAAATATCTTTGGGCGTCCATATACCCGCTGAATACTCAGCAAGGGCTTATGGAGCAATCAAGAATTTCGGCACAATAAAACAGGAAGAATGGCGTGCAGACGGTTCATGGTACGGCATACTAGAAATGCCTGCTGGAGCGTACGCTTCGTTCCTTAACAAACTTGGAGAAATAACGAAAGGAAATGGAGAAGCGAAAATAATTACCTAAAAAATTTGAATTTGATTGGAGGTTAGTGAGGTTATGCCAATGTTTTTTGAAAAAAAGCAGCTTGTAACGCCTGGAGAATTGCTTGCAGAAGGCGATTACTTAGCTGGCGAAAACACATACGCAGAAGACAACAAAATCTACGCCTCGCGAATCGGACTTGCAGACTATGACAACAAAAAAGTGAACGTCGTCGCTTTGAGAGCAATCTATTTTCCAAAAGTAGGCGACATGGTGATAGGCACAATCTTAGAAGTTGGATTCAACGGCTGGACAGTAGATATCAAAGCACCTTACACGGCGCTTCTTAGAGCATCAGACGTTCTAAGCAGAACGTTCAAACCACAAAATGACGAATTATCACAAGTCCTTAACGGGGGAGATTTGATAGTTGCCAAAATAGCTTCGTACGACAGAGCTCATGACCCACAGCTCACAGTCGGCGAGCCGGGCTTGGGAAAAATAACCCGTGGACAGATAATTAAAGTAACTCCGACGAAGATCCCCCGCGTTATCGGCAGGAAAGGTTCAATGATTTCCATGATAAAACAGGAAACAGGCTGCCAGATAATTCTGGGACTCAACGGAGTCATATTGGTCACTGGAAAAAGCCCAGAGGACGAGGAACTCGCTATGATGGCGATTCAAAAAATTGAAGAGGAATCCCACACAAGCGGTCTAACAGATCGCGTCACACAATTCCTTAAAGAAGAAAAAGCAAAACGGGAGGAAAATAAGAATGAGTAAAAAACCTGAAAAATTAATCGATAAAAAAGGTTTAAGGTTGGACGGTAGAAAACCAGACGAGTTAAGACCTATAAAAATCGAAGTAGGCATTTTGTCAAACGCTGATGGTTCAGCATACATCGAACAAGGAAAGAACAAGATTTTGGCCGCGGCGTTCGGTCCGAAAGAAATGCATCCAAAGCATCTATCACGTCCAGATCGTATGGTGCTACGATGCCGTTATCACATGGCGCCTTTCTCGGTGCAGGAACGCAAGTCCCCAGCGCCTTCAAGAAGAGAGATAGAGCTTTCAAAGGTAATCAGGGAATCTCTTGAACCTTCGCTGTTCGTGGAATATTACCCGCGGACGGGCGTAGACATTTTCATTGAAGTCTTACAGGCGGACGGCGGAACAAGATGCGCAAGCATTACTGCGGCTTCCTTGGCTTTAGCAGATGCGGGCATTCCCATGCGCGATCTGGTGGTTGCGTGCGCCGCGGGCAAAGTCGACGACACAGTGGTTCTGGACCTAATGGATACCGAAGACAAAGTAGGCGCAGCTGATGTCCCTGTGGCTGTCATGCCCAACTTGAATGCGGTTACTCTGCTGCAGATGGATGGCATCCTCGCGCCAGAAGAGTTCGAAAAAGCAGTAAACTTGGCAATAGAAGGATGTAAAAAGATTTACGATTTACAAAAGGAAGCGTTAAAAACCAAGTATATGGCCGTCAAGCAAGAGGAGGAGGTTGAAGAATAATGTCATCACTAATAACTCGCGTGAGACTGAAACAGATAGAGCAGTTAATTGAGAAGGGAAAACGTCTGGATGGAAGAGGCTTAGGCGACTACAGAGAAATCAAGATTGAACAAGGAGTGATTGAAAAGGCAGAAGGCTCCGCCAGAGTGCTGCTAGGAAAAACTGAAGTTCTCGTTGGTGTAAAAGTTGAAACTGGCACGCCGTTTCCTGACACGCCGGACGATGGAGTGCTGACAGTGAACGCGGAACTTGTGCCGCTGGCGTCGCCAAGTTTCGAGCCTGGACCTCCAGATGAGAACTCGATAGAGTTGGCCAGAATAGTTGACAGGGGCATACGAGAGTCGAAAGCCATAGACACTGAAAAGTTGTGCATTGAGGCTGGAAAGAAAGTGTTCGTCGTTTTCGTTGACATTTACGTGCTTAACCATGATGGAAATTTGATAGATGCTTCCGCATTAGCCGCGGTGGCCGCTTTGTTGAACACGAAGATGCCTAACTACGAGGTCAAAGATGGAGAGGTAGTAATCAAGCAGGGATACACTCAGCTTCCGATAAAGGCTCACCCTATAACGGTGACGCTTGGAAAGATAAACAACAAGTTAATTGTTGACCCGTGGTTGGAAGAGGAGCAGGTGATGGATTCGAGAATTTCGATGGCGTTTAACGATGAAGGCAACATTTGCGCTATACAGAAGGGCAGTGCGGGCTATTTCACACAGGAACAGATTTTAGAAGGCATGAAGATTGTACAGGAAAAAGTTGCGGAACTGCGTAAAAAACTGGATTGGTGAAGATGTTGGGAAGAACAAAGAAGGTAGGTCCAACGCGGGGTTTAGGGCCTCGATACGGGTCCATGGTCAGAAAACGGTATGTCAGAGTGATTGCGGGACTTAAAAAAGCCCACCGATGCCCCCAATGCGGTTTCGTAAGGGTTAAACGTGAAAGCGTAGGCGTCTGGAAATGCAGAAAGTGCGACTACACCTTTACTGGTGGAGCATACACGCCAGTTACAAAGCTCGGAGTCGTAGCCAAACGCGCAGCTAAAGGTGCACCTGTAGAAGAGACGGCAACGGCTGTCGTAGCAGCAGAAGAAGAAAACGAATAAACGCTCTTTTCTTTTCATCTTTTTTGGTTTATCGCTGTAACGTATTTATGAAAGGCTGAACCTCCTCTCAGTTAGGGATAGGCTTAATGAAGGCTAAAGCATCTGTTCGCTTGCGGTTCTCTTCAGAAAAGCAGTTGACAACGCTTCTCGACGCTTTAGCGCCAGAGGCTAACAGACCTGTTAACCTGCGGGCTAGGGCGGTTTTGGAGAGGGAGGATAATTTTTTGGTTCTGAAGGTGGAAGCGAAGGACACGGTTGCCCTGCGTGCCGCGTTGAACGCTTATCTGAGGTGGATAGGCTCTGCGGTGAAGGTTCTGGAAGTCGTTGAACACGCTTCGTAGTTTGTGCTCTAGTGCTTTGCGGAGACTACCCCCTCCCTTATAAATACCTCGAACTCAAGTGCAGCTCTACGAGTTTACTTCAAGAAACGCAATCGTTAAACTCAACTGTTCATCAATACTGCTTAAGGCGAGCTTTGGTTACTGTACGGAGCGTTTTTTCTGCGGTGGAGACACAGAAAAGTAAATCGTCAATCGTGGCGATGAAAGTAGCAAGTTTTGCTTCGGTTTTTATCTCTGTGAGGACGTGGCTGCCTTTCCTTACTGTTTCGATGAATAATCCTGCGGGCGTCTTGAAGTTGTCAGGGGAAACTGCGTTGGCAATGGCGTCGGCGGTTTTCGCGTCGCCGTACTCAAGCGTTATCGTTGCTTCCAATTTCTTCGCCTTTTAGCTGTTTTCCCACGAGGTCGTTGACGGTGTTTATGAAGTTTTCAACTTGGTCTATGGGCACTTGGGCGCCTGCGGCTACGTTGTGGCCTCCACCTTTTCCGCCGTATTTCTCTGACGCGACGCGCATAACGTCGCCGAGGTTGACTCCTTTGCTGAGCGCCATGTCTGTTGTTCTAGCTGAAAACTTCGCTGCACCTTCTTTTTCAACGTTCGCATAGGCTATGAGGGGTTTTTCAGGATTCGTAAGACCCATGGACAAGATGGATGAGATTGTTCCGATAATCTTTTCGTTTATGAAATTTTCACCATAAACAACGTATATGTTTTCGAATTCTCTCATTCTTTCAGGTTTTTCCGCTACCCAGCCGAGGTACGTGCTGATGCTTTTCCTGTAGTCCTCCAAAACCTTATTGGCTTCTTCTAGGGCTGCGCCTCTGTCGCCCATGCAGATGGCTATGCCGAGGCTGGGTCGGTCCATGCGGCCTGTGGAGTTCAGCACCAAGGCGAATTCTCTGGCGTCTCTAAGCGGCGTCCAAGCCTCTTCGTTGACTAAAACGTAAACATTACCTATGAGATTCGCCACTTCAGCGTGCAATCCCTTCGAAATCAAGTAGTCAGCTAAAGCTGAGGATAACCTTTTCTTTTCGTCTTCCGTGAGGTCCCTGAGAGCCCGCCACTTCTCTTCTTCTTTAGGCTTAATGTCCAAGCTCGCCAGAAAAGCCAAACTCTTGTCTTCTTCTCCGCTTAAGCCTGGAATGAACGGGCTATTCGCGGCGGCAAGAGCCCTATGGATGGGGCGCGTCTCTCTGCCGAAGAAAGTTAAGTCCTTCTCCACCGTAACCAGATTCGCGCCTACAGCGTCTTCAACTATTATCTCGTTCAAGCCGCCAAGTTTTCTCTGCTCGTTCTTGTCCTGCATGTCTCCGAGAGCGCCGACCAGCGCTATGGGCGCCAAATCCACGTTCTCTGCGTTGACGGCTTTAGCCACAAAATAGGCAACGCCGGAACCGCTGACGTCGGTGGCGCCGTCAATGCCGTGCAGATGCGGATTTACATGAACGAAATTCTCGTTATCCACATCTCCAGTGATTTGGTGATGATCCAGAATTAGCACTTTGAAATCTGGAACTTTCTCGTCCAGCAGATCAAGGTAGCCGCTTCCAAAATCCGTTAGAACAACCAGTTGCGGTTTGTCTGCGACGATTTCGCCTATGATTTTCTCGTCAATCCACTGCGTTACCCTTAGTCGAAACCTCGCGTCAAGCCTGAACAAGGCTTTTCCAATTATCGCTGCCGCGGCAACGCCGTCCGCGTCTAA
>Ga0315552_1001767_pt1 | contig 13019 bp, 7 predicted proteins | sample SalMarSW160170MG_2_FD_203102 | JGI IMG/M metagenome (GOLD analysis project Ga0315552, IMG submission 203102) | Salt marsh sediment microbial communities from the Plum Island Ecosystem LTER, Massachusetts, United States - Salt Marsh Sediment SW1601-70 ...
AAAATCATCGGCCAGAACACCGACAACTATGCCCAGGGATACTTCGTCTATGACTCTAAGAAAGCCGGAGCCATAACCGTCTCCCACCTCCGTTTCGGTAAGGATATCATACAGAAGCCATACCTCATAACTTCCGCCCAGTTTGTTGCCTGTCATAATTTCTCATTCCTCGAGAAATATGATATGCTTGGCAAGCTGACCGAAGGAGGGACTTTCCTGTTGAACGCCCCCTATGGTCCGGGCGAGGTGTGGGACAAAATACCACGCGAGGTGCAGCAACAGATAATCGAGAAGAAAGCTAAGTTCTACGTTATCGATGCTATTTCTCTCGCCAAGGGACTCGGTCTTGGGGCGCGTATCAACATGATTATGCAAACGGCCTTCTTCACTATTTCCGACATCCTTCCCAAGCAGAAGGCGATTGAAGCGATAAAAAAGGCTATAGTGTCCACCTATGGAGCCAAGGGCGAGAAAGTTGTCAATATGAACTTTGCGGCAGTCGATGGGGCTGCCGAGGCTTTGAAGGAAGTTGATTATCCCCATAAAGTCACCAGCAGTATCGCAATGCCCCCTATCGTGCCCAATTCTGCGCCCGATTTTGTGAAGACCGTCACCGCCGAAATTATAGCAGGTCGTGGTTATGATCTACCTGTGTCTGTCTTTCCTGACGACGGCACATATCCCACCGGTACCACCCAGTATGAGAAGAGAAATATCGCCGTTGACATTCCGGTCTGGGACAAGGAGCTGTGCATTCAGTGCAACATTTGTTCCATAGTCTGTCCCCATGCTGCTATTCGTCCCAAGGTCTTTGAGAAGAAGTACCTTGAGAAGGCACCCGAGGACTTCCTGTACGTGGAAGCCAAGAAGCCACTAAAGGGGTTGTATTACAGCCTTCAGGTGGCACCGGAGGATTGCACCGGCTGTGAGGCCTGTGTGAACGCCTGTCCTGTGGTAAAGAAGGACAAGGATGGCAACAAGACCAATTTCAAAGCGATCAATATGTCTCCGCAGATACCTATCCGCGAACGCGAAAAGAAGAACTGGGATTTCTTCATAAACGTACTGCCTGACCCCGATCCGTCATTGTTCAACATCGAAACAGTCAAGGGTTCCCAGTTTATGAAACCGATGTTTGAGTTTTCCGGCGCTTGCGCCGGTTGCGGAGAAACCCCATATGTAAAGTTGATGACTCAGTTGTTCGGGGACCGAGCGATATGTGGCAACGCAACCGGATGCAGTTCCATCTACGGCGGAAACCTTCCCACCACCCCATACTGCAAACGCGCCGACGGCCGGGGACCCGCTTGGTCGAACTCACTATTTGAGGACTGTGCAGAGTTCGCTCTGGGAATGCGTCTGACTGCCGACCAGCTCAAGGAGTATGCGCTTGGTTTGGTCAAAGAACTTGTACCAGATATGTATGATGAACTCGTCAACGCCGACCAGCGGAGGCAGGAGGGAATTGAGAAACAGCGTAAACGAGTAGCAGTGCTACTGCAGAAGCTGGAAGGTTTGAACGGCGGCGAGAAGGTTTTAGCGCTTAAGAACGTCGCCCATTTCCTGGTGAAGAAATCGGTCTGGGGTATTGGCGGCGATGGCTGGGCCTACGATATCGGCTTCGGCGGGTTGGATCACGTCTTGGCTAGCGGGAAAAATGTCAATCTGCTGGTTCTGGATACCGAAGTCTATTCCAACACCGGTGGGCAGATGTCTAAAGCTACCCCGCGCGGTTCCACGGCCAAGTTTGCCGCAGCCGGTAAGCCTCTTCCCAAAAAAGACCTCGGTATGATGATAATGCCTTATGCCAATGTCTATATTGCCCAGGTCGCTATCGGTGCCAGTCACAATCAGTTAGTCAAGGCTATGGTTGAGGCCGAGCGCTACGATGGCCCATCGCTGCTCATCTGCTACAGTCACTGTATTGCCCACGGAATAGACATGTCCCATGGGCTGGAGCAAGAGGACAAAGCCGTCAAATGCGGTCACTGGCTGCTCTATCGCTACAATCCTTACCGTATCAAAGAGGGCAAAAACCCGCTGCAGCTTGACTGTAAGGAACCATCAATTCCGTTTGAGGAATATGCCTATTCGGAAATACGGTTCAGAACCCTCAAGGTCAAGGATCCTGAACGGGCTAGGATGCTGCTTGAATTGGGTCAAAAGGATTGCGATCGTCGCTGGCAGCTCTACTCGCAATTGGCGCAAATGGATTATTCTAAACTCGCAGATTAGGGATACTGCCGCCGGAAGCTGAAATCTCTTTTTTTGAATAGTAGATAGAGCGGGCTCGTGGAGCCCGCTTTTTCTTCCGTTTTTGATAGATGACTGTCTGCCCCCAATCAAGAAACTTGCCCCCTATTCCGATAAAGTGAAAAAACAATCCAGTTCGCAGACAGGAGGAAGTATGCGTGGCAAAATCGCATTAATATCCGCTTCGGTGCTGATTCTATCCAGCGCCTCAATCATATCGGCAGGGGAAACCGAACAGGATATCGTGAACCGTTTCCTGAAAAGGACAGAAGCCAAACACACCAGACAGATCAGTTGGGTGGCAGTCAATTCCACTTTCAATCGGATCAACCGAGACAACGATTACAACAAGTTTGCGATCTGCACTTCACCCCAGTTTTCCAACACCAGCATCCCGTGGATCGGTAATGCAAAATCGTTTGGTATCGATGCCGGGCTTTCCCTGGGTAAGAGCTTTGCCTGGTCGATCGGCGGTGAATACTGGCTCAAGCTGGGTACGGATCAGACAGGTTCATTCGATTACACGCCGCCTGGCGGGGCGTCTATGGTTATTGACAATCTGGTGTCTGAGGTGAAAGTCTGGGGCGTGAGCAGCTCCCTGATGTACTACTTCTACAATTCTCCTTCGAAGACAGATGTGCTCAAGCAACTGGCCGTGCGAGTTGACGGCAGTGTCGGTTATTATCAAGCCAGTTGGGACCTGTGGGATGGATACCAGAACCTGAACCTGGCTACCTCGGTTCCGGAGGGAGTAAATACTACGCTCAAAGGTACGGCCCCTGGTTTCTCCTTTGGTGTCGGGGCCGACTACCCGCTGCCGTTTTTCGACATGGCTTTGGGCGTCGATGTCAGCTATCTGTATCTGAACTTTACGAACGTTGCGTGGTACAATGCAGAAGACGAAGAAATTGTCGCCACGTACAACGGAACTGCCGACAGCCGCGTTGACCTGAACCTCTCAGGGGCACGGGCCAGAATAGAGCTGAAGCGATTTTTCAAGCTGTAATACCGGCTTGAGAGCATTCTGGTTGACATGGCGGCATTTCCGGTTATTATTGGCATAACTGTGAAAAACAACAACGGAGAAACCTCTGTATGAAACACTTTTTGCTGGAAATGAAGAACGCATGTTTTGTTTTTGCTCTCCTGGCAACCATACCCTCAATAACTCTCTCAGCCGAAAAGATGCCGGCTGAAAAAGCGGGAACCATTGGAGACCCCCAGGGACGGATTGCCTTCATACGCGACGGCAATGTCTGGGTCATGGACGCCAAGGGCGCCAACCAGCAGTTGATCTGTGAGGTGACTAATGCCGATGGGCGCTTGAGCTGGTCACCTGACGGCAAAACCATAATGTTCACGCGGTCGGGAAAGGTCGATTTGCAAGCCCCGGATTTCTCCGGCGGACAGCACAAGGTGTATGATATCTTTACGGCCTCGATGGACTCGGCTTACCAGAATAACAAGTCCTGGTGGTATCGTCTCACCAATGACATGGGCAATCGAGACCCGGAATGGAACGCCTCCGACAGCATGGTCGTCTTCTGCAAGGACATGAACGCCAACAAAGTAAATGCCTTCGAGCCAAATTATCAGATCTGCACCATGGATCCTCAGGGTGAGAACCTGAAAATCCTCCGCGAGGACTGGGAAACAGTGGAGAAGTTTCTGATCGCGCCTACTATGAATGCTAATGGAGATATTGCCTGTGTCTGTGTTTTTCAGCAAAAGCCCCAAGGCCTGCTGGTGCTGCCCAAGGGTCAATACAATATCCCCATGGACTCAGTGAAAGCCCTTGCTCTGATGAACCGGGACTGTGTCGGCCCAGTTTGGTCCGGAGATGGTAAGTGGCTGGCCTACATCAACAACAACCTCAATGATGGCGGCCTGTACATCGCCTCTGCCGATCTGAAGGAGAGGTATCTGGTGTTTGCCCCGCCACCGTCAACAAACCTGAACACTATTTCTCCCTCTTTTTCCCCTGACTCGAAATGGCTTACCTTCTCCACCACCGACGGCTCCATCTGGATCTGTGATATTGCCGGCAACGGCGCCCGACGGTTGTCCGGGCCCGGTTCGGATAAGTTCCCGGCATGGTCCAAGACGCCATAAAAATACCTTTACCCGTGCCGGTTTCCAGAATCCTTCTCTAAGCGTTGGTGTCATGTTCTGAAGAAAAGTCGATATATTTTCTGTCGCACACAGTTTATCCAGGACATTACATCAGCCCAGCCTTCGTAACCACTTCTCCTACGGCAAGTTAGTAGTTGCCGTAGTTTGCACGATAACCAAAAGACGTTATCAGTCCGCCAAGTAGCCACGGCTGCGAAATTGAAAATCCGACGAGAAATTTGCCATTTTCCACTTGACAAGTGCACGTATGTGCAGTATTATCACAATAAGACGATATACGGAAGTATCACCAAAGCAAGGAGTCTACTATGCGGGAATTGAAGTTTGAAGGAAATAGCTCAATGACAGAGATAGCAGGTGATGACGTCCAATTCACGTCATTTGAGACCGAGCCGCCTTGCCGGTGGTCAAGCCACCTTCATGGTAAAGACAAGGCAGGCCACACCTGCTGTCCCGACTGTGGCGGCGGTATGGTTCGGCTGGGGAGCTGTTTCAGTTGCCCATCATGCGGTTACCAGAGCTGCGGGTGATGATGTTCCGTTTATGAGGAGAGGGGAGAACGCGTATGAGGCTGAGTGATCTGAGAAAATGGGGAATACCGGAGCGAATCATTGATATATGGCGCCGGCGGCAGGGCGAGTCGCTCCTGCCGGTGCAAAGCAGAGCTGTCCGAAAAGATTTACTTGGAGAGCCACAGGATAACTTGGAATATCATCCCCTTCGAATGCTTATCTCCGCCCCGACCTCCTCGGGAAAATCTTTCTGTGCCGAGATGGCTACGGCGAAAGCCCTCACTCATCGCCAGAAGACAGTCATGCTGGCGCCGTTGAAGTCCCTGGCCGAGCAGAAGTATAGCCTGTTTCAAGAAACCTACGGTCCTCTTGGGGTAAAGTGCTTAGTCGTGACAGGCGACCACCCCGAAAACGACAAGAGATTTGCCGATGGCGACTACCAAATCGCAGTTGCCATCTATGAGAAGTTCGACCTGCTCTTGACCGGGGCCCTGGATACTTTGAAGAACACTGGACTTGTTGTTATCGATGAAATTCAGACCGTTTCCGAACCGGGCCGAGGAGCTGTACTGGAAAGGCTTTTGACCAAAGTGCTGGCTTCGGTTTATGAGCCATCCCTGGTCAGCCTATCGGCTGTCATTGGCGACAACGCTTGTTCGGCGGGACGGCTGGCCCAGTGGCTGGGAGCCACATTGGTTGAAGAAACAGCCAGACCGGTTGACCTTATGTGCGGGGTAGCGGCGGAAGGCTCGTTTTGTTACCGCTCGTACAATAACGGCCTGGATGGCAGCGAACCATTCGTGAAAATCGAAGCGGCCGACGAGCCGTTTGATGCTTTCCTTCAACAGATCAAGTCCGACAGTGGCTCGACTCTGGTTTTCCTCAAGTCACGCCTGGAGACAGTTGACTGCGCGTTCAGGCTGGCCGCCGCCGTCAGCTGGCCCGAAGCCAAAAGAGCTCTGGAACGGTTGAGCGAGGAGGAGCCGTCGTTTCTGGTCCGTTCACTCCGGCAGGCATTAACTCGCTCAGTGGCATTCCACAATGCCGACCTTTCCCCTCGCCAGAGGTCGATTATCGAGCAGGCGTTTATCGATAGAGAAGTCAAAGTGATATTCTCGACCACAACCCTGGCCCTGGGTGTCGATTTGCCCGCTGATACCGTCTATCTCGAAACGGTCAAGTATACCGCGGGCAAATATGATCGCCGACCCAGACTGGTTCCTGTCAGTCGGGCGGAGTTTGACAACATGACCGGCCGCGCGGGACGACTGCGAGACGGCAATAGTAAGCCGGGCCGTGCCGTTGTGCTGGCCGAGTCGGACTTTGACCGCGAAATCCTCTGGGAAAACTATATTGTCCCCGACAAACCCGAGCCGATATCATCCGCTTTCAATAGCGTGCCATTGGAGGACTGGCTTCTGAACATGACCGTCAGCGGCCTGGTCTCTGATAGGATTTCCATAACGAACCTGTTTGACAGAACCTTCTTTGCCTGTCTGAATACGGACAAACAGAGGCCGGATTTTGAGACGTCGTTAACGATTCTTTTGAACCATCATCTAATTGCCTCAGACAACTCAAGTGGTAAGTTTTCGGCCACTCCCGTGGGAGAGGCAGCAGCGAGAGCCAGTCTTTCTATTTCGCAGGTGCGGTATCTACTTGATAAGCTTCAGTCGACTCCCCCCCGGACTGTCTCAGGATGGACATCACTGGCTCTCAGCGCTCCCGACTGGGCGCTCCCGCCGGGAATGCTGACCGCTTTTGAGCTATCCGATAGCCTCCCGGTCAAGATGCTCTATCAACGCTTTGACCACCTAGTGGAGGAAGCCGGTATCCTTCTTGGAGACAACTACAGTCGCGAGCCCCTCTCTTATACTAAAGCGGCAAAACTGAAAGCATTTCTCCTGTTTCAGGATTGGAGTCGCTTGGTTCCGGTACAACAACTGGAGGAGCGTTACCAGATGCACCTTGGCCAAATCATGGCGCTGGGGGAAACAGCCGCTAACCTGGTTTCCGGCCTGGGTTTACTGGTTGAGGCAAGCGGTAACCAGACGTCGCTGAGAGATGAACTCAGACAGCATGCCTTCAGTCTGCGTTTTGGGATGCCCCCCAGCCTCCAGCAGTTGCATGTTCACCTCGGAGAGATTCTCAACCGGGGTGACTTCTCTGCTCTGAAGGAAGCGGGAGTGGAGAGCGTGGCTGAGCTGTGTGAGCTTCCAGATGAACAACTGGACAATCTTATTGCTGGAAAAAATAAACTAAGGTCATTGAAAGAAAAACTCAAGTCACTACACGAGGAGGTAGCCATGCAGTTAGGAGTTATAGGAAACAGATCTGGCGTCTCTCAGAACGCGGCGTTATCCGTGCGACCGGAATCGGTCGAAATTGACGGCACATTCGAGCGCGAGAGGTACCTGGTGAGAATCAACGGCTTCCCGGTCCGGCTTACCGGCAAATCGTTCAAATACTTTACCAAACTGGCCTGGTCACGTCTCAATCGTGAGGCGGGCTGGATGTACAAAGAGGACATCGAGGTCGGCTTCAACCAGGCGCGTTACCTGTACCGCATGAAAAATGAGATTGCTTCCGCCCTGAACTCGCCTTGGCCGGTTTTTGAGAACAATCGGCTGGGCTACTACCGGCTTAATGCTGACCCATCCAAGATTCGTATTAACCTTGAGAATCTCAAGGCCCATCCTGACTATGAGGTGCGTCTACTGGCAGGTGAGATGAATACAGGGCCGGTGAACTGAAAGGAGAAGAGGTGGACGGGTGGCAGGTGTAGCCTATCTTATCACTGGGATAAGCCTTTTGACTTATCCCACACCAAAAGGGTGGGGCATCCCTGCTGAGGTTGCTACACCTTGGAGATTCAGGGTTTAGCTTAACAGCCGATAGATATGCTATATGACCGCACCAACGATCATTAGAACCAAAAAAGGGCTGCCTACCAAGGACTCCGACAAGCAGGATAGATTCCCTCTGCTTCCACTGCGGGGAGAGGTGTTGTTTCCCGGGTGGGTGCTGACCGCTCCATTCAGTCGCCGGGAGGATATCAGGCTCATCAAGCACTGCCTGAACGGTGGCAAGCAGTTGGTCGCCTCATATTCACCAGCCCAATCTGCGGGACAGAACAGCTTGCCCGTTCATCAGATCGGAGTTGCTGCTACAGTATGTGACGCTAGGGAGGCACCGGGCGGCTCGCTGGTCGTGGCAATTGAGGGGCTTCGCAGGGTGTCTATAGACAAGATTGTCCAGAGTCAGCCGTTTACGGAGGCATTAGTGAACTACCTCCAGTCTCCCAAGGCTGGACAATCCAACATAAAGGTACATATTGAGACAATCCTCAAAGCTGCGGAGAAGATTACGCAAGTTGATCCAAGTTATTCTCTTGAACACCTGCATACTCTGAAGATTAACGGGGATAACCCATCACTACTTTCGGATAGGGCTGCTTCTATCTTCCATCTTCCGCTCTCTTCCAAACAAGAGCTGCTGGAAACGCTGGATGTTGAGACACGACTTGAGCTTTTGCTCTCCCACCTGGGGACAGAACTGAGTCGCTTTGCTATGAAGACTGAAAACGACAACAGAATACTGAAAAGTACGATCAAAGAGCAAAACAAGGGGTTTCTCGGACAGCAGCCGCAACAGATCAAAAAGCGGCTCAGTGATGATTTTCCGGATGAAGGTGATTCATTACGGATTAGAGACCTGATCAAAAACTCCCCCTATTTGCCTCCGGAGGCGGTGGCCCGGGCCACAACCGAGGCCGACCGCCTGTCGCAACTATCTACAGCTTCGGCAGAATACGGTGCAACCAAGATTTATCTCGACTGGCTTTTGGCTCTCCCGTGGGGAAAACGCACTCCTGAAGACTACGATATCTCAGACGCTGAGAAGACTATCTCATTGGAGTACTATGGCCCTGCAAATCTGAAAGAGCAGATTCTGCAACGCCTTTCGGTCCGCAAACTGCAGGGCGGAGCTAGCGACAATCCCACACTCTGTCTGATCGGCGCTCCGGGGACCGGCAAAGCTTCTCTGGCCAAGGCAATCGCACATGCTCTCGGCAAGCGCCTGGTGAGGATTTCAGTTGGCGGGATTTCCGATATTGCCGAAATCAAAGGGACCTCTCGGTCATTTCTTGGCGCTCTTCCCGGTAAGATCGTACGCGCCCTCAGAGATACCGGTTCGTGTGACCCGGTTATCCTAATAGAGGATATCGACTACTTCAATCTCAACAACGACGCCTTGCTTAACATGGCCCTGCTGGAAGTAATAGACACGAGGCGTAACTCTCGCTTTATGGACAACTACCTTGGGGTCCCGTTTGATCTGAGTAAGGTTTTCTTCATCTGTTCCGTGCGCTCCTTTGAGGAAATCCCCGAGCAATTCGTTCCGCGTTTCGAGATCATTGAACTTCCGGGATATATCGAAAAAGAAAAGAGAGTGATCTCAAAGCGCTACTTAATACCCAACCTTCTGAAAAGGCACGGCCTGGCCAAGTCCGAACTGAAAATAACCGATAAGGCCCTGTCAAAGATCATCAACAACTATACCCAGGAAGCCGGGCTGCTGGCGTTCTCGCAGAACATCGAAAAGATCTGTCGCAAAATCGCCCTGGAGAAACTGAAGAAACCGAAGAAGTCATGGACTATCAACGAGAAGAGCTTAGAATCGTACCTTGGTCCCGCGCTCTTCATTCCGGAAAGAGCGGAAACCCTGCCTGAGATCGGTACCGCGGCCGGGCTGGCCTGGACAGGCGCCGGCGGCGAACTGATGTTTATCGAGGGCCTGAAAATGAAAGGCAGAGGTGAGATAATTACTACCGGCTCCTTGGGGGATGTGATGCGGGAGTCAATTCAGGCGGCTCATTCCTATGTACGGTCAAAAGCCGACATGCTGGGCATTGACTTTAGTGATTTCAACGAGTTTGATATTCATATTCACTTTCCCTGTGGCGCCATTCCCAAAGACGGACCGTCCGCGGGTATTACTGTTTGCCTGGTTATTGCCTCAGTTATGTCGGAACGGCCTATCCGAAACGATATTGCTATGACCGGTGAGGTTACCCTGCGCGGAAAGGTACTGCCAGTGTCTGGTGTAAAGGAGAAGGTTTCCGCCGCCAATCGGGCCGGGATCTATCATGTTGCCCTGCCCAAGAAAAACCAGAAGGACATCAAGGAGCTTCCCAAAGAGATCCTGCGCAAGACCAAGTTTACATTCATAGAACGCATTGACGAGCTGTTTGAGATCTGCCTCCTTGATTTCACTCCATCCTCATACACGCTGGAAAAGATCTTCGCTGAGGAAATTGAAAAGGCCAAAGTAAAAAAGAAGCGACCGGTTGCAAAACGGCGCGTGGTACGGACTCAGCAACACTAAATAGGCCATTTCAAGTCGCCATTTCTCTATAATATCGCTTGACATTCTTGGCACAGTGAAGTTATATTGGCAATGTCAAGGGCAGACAGTGCCTGTTCCGTCAAACTGATAACTTCGCTGTACGCAATAACAGGTTTGATGCTTATTTCACATGCCGAAGGTGTTAAAAGCCCCTTTGTGGGAAAGGAATCTAACGGTTGCCACAGCTTTCTTGGCTGTGCCTTATCGGCCTACGAAAGGGTTACGGAGGACAGATATGTTATTCTTCCCTGAAGCAGCGGATTAAGCTAACACGATAGAGGGTGTCAGGTCGAGAATTGTCAGACAATAGATTAACAATTACATAAGATTCGCATGGAGGCACTACCGATGAAACGTAAATTTATCCTTGTCGTGACTTGTCTGCTGCTGGTGGGTGTGTTGCCTGCTCAGGCACAGTTTACGCATGATCCCGATGATCTTGGCACAGTGGACACAGTTGAGCTGGCGCTGACGGTAGGCCCGGACGCCAATACCGGCCTGATGCAGGTGCAAGTCTATCGTATGATATGTAGTAAAGAGTATGCTAAACGCTCAATCACTTATGTCAACTGTTAACCAAGTCAAGAAGGAGTACAAAATGAAACACATCTCATTTTTACTTGTATTCACGGCGCTGATGGTTTTTTCATTTGGCCTAGCCCATGGCCAATCTGAGGTCGTACTGGATACTGTTGAGGGTCTTCTTGGCAGCACCACGAGTGACACAGTCAAAATAGACGTCCCACTCAAGTTCACGTTTCGCTTAACCCAGAACACAGGGGATAGTCTTTATGCCTTCACCCACGGTTTCCAGGTCTACACGAAACTGAGTGACGCTAATCCCACTACCTCTGGCTACTTTGATGCGCCGGTTCTTGACACTCTCCCAATAGGACCGAGCGGTTGGGTCTGGGTCAACGTCTACAATCCGGATGGTCACTTTGACGATGTATTGTTTCAGCAGTTCAGCCTTGACGGTCTGGGTCGAGACACCACTACTGTGTCTGCTCTTTGGACGACAGGGAACGCGCCCGGTTTTGCGACCGGCTACAGTGAGCAGGTCTGGTACATCGCAACACAGGCCCACACACACGGGGATACTCTGTGTATTGACTCTTCATGGTTCCCTCCGGGTGGCGCCTGGCTGTGGTCACTCTCAGCGGGTACTCCGCCTACTTTATCCCCGGACTGGTATGGCCCCTATTGCTTCTACGTCTATGACCCGAACCATCCCGACAATCTGATAGTCACGCCTGATTCGCTTTACTTTACCGGGATTGAGGGCGGTTCCAGTCCGCCGGCACAGCCCTTTACAGTCAGTTCCGATGGCGACCCACTTTATTTCAACATAGTCGAAAACATCTCGTGGGCAATTCCCAGCCCGCTTCAGGGTACGACCGTGCAGACCATAAACGTCCTCATCAATACGATAGGTCTGTCAGCGGGCACGTATATCGACTCCCTGAAAGTCCAGTCTGCCGAAGCCGGCAATTCGCCGCAGTATGTGAAGCTGGTGTTGCTTCTCGAACCTCCGCCTCCGGTGATAGGAGTAACTCCAGATGCCTTCTTCTTTAACGTTATTGCCGGAGGTCCCGATCCCGACTCGAAAACGCTGACCATTACCAATAAAGGTGGATCAACTCTTAATTGGAGCGTGTCCAATAACGAAAGCTGGCTTGATCTGGATCCGCTAACCGGCATTGACTCTGGCGATGTCACTGTTTCAGTACATATTGCGGGATTGCCGTTTGGCCAGTATCATGATACAATTGTCGTAAGCGACCCCAACGCAGCCAATGACCCTGTTCTGATTCCCGTTATCCTCAATGTCGCTTCCGATCTGCCGGTAATCAACGTCGATTCAGCATTTAATTACATCGTGGTGCCGGTTCCCGCGAGCTCTGTTCCTCCCAGGAACATCCTTGTTAAAAACGATGGCGGAGGGACGATGAATTTCTGGCTTGAGGAGAACTCCACCAGGATTTTCACGCTGAATCCCAGTTCCGGGACAGCGCCACAAACGGTCGAGGTCGGCTTCAAGATTACCGGCGGCGAGGCTGGGGTAGACTACTGCGATACGCTTTGGGTTTACTCCAATGAAGCAATAAATTCGCCGTTTCCGGTTGTGTTTCTTTTCCACTACATCGAAAATCCGGCTGAGTTGTACCTAACGCGGGATTCCATCCAACTCAATGTCTTCGAGTGTGATATGGGTTACGGGGTAGATATGCCCAGCGTAGTTTTCTTTGTCAACAACATCGGTGGGGACAACCCCCTGCCGTTTTACTTGCTATATGAATCTGATTACTTCACTACAGACTACGATTCTGCCGTGACCCCATTTCCGATTACTGTAACGGCAAGCGACATTCAGCTTCCCTTAGGTTCCTATTACGACACGATTCTGGTCGCCGCCCAGAAGGCTATCAACTCTCCCGAGACACTTATAGTACAATTCAATATGGTTGCCGGTTTGAATCAGCCGGAGATTTACCTAAAAAAACACTTCTATTCGATTCCCACACAGGAAAACGCCGGGCCGATTCCACCCAGTGTCCTTACGATTTATAATCGGTTTGGGGGCTGCATGCCGTGGGAGATCGAAGAGGACGTGCCCTGGTTGTTCCCCAACCCGGACAGCGGAGATGTACCGGTGGGAACTTATTTGCATACTGATGCCGCCGGGTATGTATTTGGTGAGTACACCGACTC
>Ga0315552_1001773_pt1 | contig 12990 bp, 13 predicted proteins | sample SalMarSW160170MG_2_FD_203102 | JGI IMG/M metagenome (GOLD analysis project Ga0315552, IMG submission 203102) | Salt marsh sediment microbial communities from the Plum Island Ecosystem LTER, Massachusetts, United States - Salt Marsh Sediment SW1601-70 ...
CCTATCAAGTCACGGTTATTAATAGTTTAAATACGTAATTCAAGACAGCAGAGAATACGCCTTTCTGGAACTCAGAAATAGGCATCGCAGCGGAAGCTATCTTTGACAGCGCAGTGATAAGGTTATATTGGAGGTAACAGGAAGATGCACTGGGAATTCATCTTAGCACTGATCATCGCCATACCAATAATCCTCTTTCCAGCGGCATTCGTTTGGTACACCAACATCGGTGGTATCTACACCGCTCTGAAAAACGCCCGGAGAAAGAGGGTTGCCCTTAAAAAGAGGGTTGAGATGGAATAAAGGGGATTAAAATAAACAAGGAGTCATTGTTACGAGATGCGGTATAGAGTATTGCCGGTGAAAAACAAAGCCTACACTTTGAAGGGGGGGAAGAAAAATGGAGCCGGGATTCATTATACTTCTGGCGCTCGTCGTGCCTTTCGTAATCCTGTGGCCGGCTCTCATCTGGGCCGGAGCCATCAAAATCCTGTACGACCTGGTTCGCGAGCGGATATACCAGAAAGCAACTACTGAGCCTAAAAGGCCGTGAGGAAGAATTTAAGAATAATGCAGAGCCTACAGCAATGGTAAGGAGGTGTGAAAATGGAGTGGGGGTTTATCATACTTCTAGTGCTCATTGTACCTATAGTCATCGTATGGCCATTGCTTATCTGGTGTTGCGCGATCAAGGGTTTATTCTGTTGCATTCGCGATAGAAAGCGCAAGAAAGCACCGGCTCAGAGCCACCAGACCACCAGCACAACCTGAAAATACCATCGATGGTCTTAGACCAGAGGTAAAACGGAGAGCCGACTATGGAATGGCATATCATGGCAATCATTCTAGCGGTGCCGCTTATTACCTTTGCTGGCATCTTTGTCTGGTTTGTGAACCTCGGCGGAATCTATCGAGCCATCAAAAGAAAACGCCGGGAGCGAGCGGCGCGGAAGTTTGAATTAGCCATAGCGCTTGAGCCCCCGAAGAACTGCTGAGGTGGCCAATCCCTGCCGTGGCAGGAAGAGTAAAAAACTGTTAATCGGCAAACCATGTGAAGAGATACGCTGATTAAGGGAGGTGAGGGAAATGGAAGTGCCGTTGATTTTCATCCTGATATTGCTGACACCTATCTTCATGGTCCCGCTGGCATTTGCCTGTTGCCTGATACTGGACAGCATCGAAATCCTGCTGGCAAAAGCCCAGGGTAATCAGGTAGCCAATTTGAAGGCAGGCAAACCGTAAGGGCCGGGCCGGCTGGCGCCGTCGCCTGATTTAAAGCCGGATGATTTTATGTCAATATCACTCCTTGCCTGAGATAAAGAGAAATGGTGAAAGAAACGAACGGTGGTCCCGGTTTAAAGATGTTCACCCTGCCCGTAATGCTCATCTTCTGCACCGCATTCTACTATTTCGGCGAACTGGTGGACTGGGCAACCTGGGACGCCATGCGTCTTAAATTTTTCTACAGTATCCACGATATTCATCGCCTTCTGTTTCTGGTACCGATTATCTACGCCGCGCACGTTGCCAGAGTAAAAGGCGCTATTATCATAACGCTGGTTTCCTTCATAATCTTCCTGCCACGCGCCTTTTTCATTTCCCCGTTTCCTGACCCTCTCATCAGAATCGTACTGTTCACGGTTTTCGCCGGTGCCATTGGCACACTGATCGGCATGTGCCGCAACAGGACGGAGCGGTGCCGACAGCTGGAAACAATGCTAACTGCGGGAAGAGACCGGCTGCTGAAAATCGTTGACGGCATGGCTGACGGCATTCTCATTACCGGTCCCGACTATAAAATCAGATTCATGAACTCGTATATGACCAATAGCTTCGGCGATGGCACCGGCCTGCCCTGCTATCAGCACCTGTACCACTTTGATGCCCCATGTGGCAGGGACTGTAAACTGCTCGATGTTATCGAAAAAGGCGTAATTGGTCGCTGGAAATGCCCCTTTCCGGACGGCACACAGTATGAAATCGTGGCTGCGCCATATATTGACTCTGACGGCACGACGTGCCAGATTTCCATCTTCAGGAATATCTCAGCGCAGGAAGGTTCAGGGGACTAAACTCGCACCATCGCCCCTTCCCTCTGCCACAACTTTTGCCACACAAAACGAGTACCATATATAATTACTTAACTGAAATGGCAGGGCCACTGGAAGCGAATATATGGACTCCGAATGGATTTTAAGGATAATTCTCTTTGGCGTAGTCCACTGGATTCTGGCGGCTTTCATGCTACATGATTTAGCCAGCCGGGATAGGGTATTCGGGAAACGAAAGCCACCCTGGGCATTGACCATACTATTTATTCCCTGCTTCGGCTCACTGCTCTACATGCTGTTTCATCCCCAGATTTTCTATCCGAAACCACCCGATCAGCACCACCGGAAAAACAAACATTAATAAAGTAACACCCTTCTTTTCCAAAATAGACTGAACTGGAATAGCCGCCCGGATTAGCCCGGGACTGGTTTTACCGGTCCTCTCCGGCTTTCTGCAGCTCCTCTATCCATTTGCCATGATGTGACCGGGCGTATTCCATGGGAACTTTGCCCCTGGTCATAGCGCCCCAGGGTCCGGTTTTCCAGGGACGGGTGACGGGGTGAATAACCGCCAGGTAAATGTGCATCAGGAACATGTTGCCGATGATGATGAACGATACGCTGTGGCAGAAGAGCATTAATTGATAGAATTGCGTCGCTGCGCTTGCCTCAAACGCCCACAGAAGCACGCCGGTAACGGCAAGGACCGGCCCGAGAACAATCGCCGCCAGCCACCAGGCTTTCTGGTGGGTGTTTAAAAAGCCTTGAGGCGGCATTGCCCGTTCATCGTGAAGGTAATAGTATTCTGGTGCCGCCTTAACCCATTCCAGGTCGTCCGCACCCCACACGAAAGCCAGCTTTATGCCCCGCCAGGCTGCCTTCGGGTTGATTAACAAATACAGCAGCGGCAAAATGATAAAAACTATACCCGCCACCCGGTGCATGCTATGCAGCCAGCTGCTGCCTGAGATGGCCGCGCCGGGGAAGCAAAAGATTACCAGTCCGCTCCCGAATAAAACGACAAATAAAGCGGCAAGGCTCCAGTGCAGAATCCGCGTCGGCTTGCGGTATCGCTCTACCTCTTGTCTTTGTTCTGCTTCCTGAACCCCGTGTTTCTCTGGTTTGAATTTCTGTGTGAAAACATAGTTCAGCACCAGCCCCAGTATGGTGAGAATATAGACTATCAGACACAGGGGGCGGATGGTATCCTGCCATGCGATGTCGATGACCCGGACTTGAAAATCAACCGATAGCCGGCTAATCCCCAGTAAGCCTATAGGAGCGAGCATATGCGCCTATTCACCACTATTTATTTGTCAGACGGTTTTTATCCGTTTTAAGATTTCAAAACTGCTACCAGCATAAATGTACCAGTTATATTCCACCGAGGCAATACCTACCTCGCCCTTACCTGCGATAATCTCTCTCAGTCTGGTGCCAGTACTGTCTGCTCCCAGCTTATCGCCGTATTTTCTGGCCTGCCTTCCGCTGTTATGCTTAATTTCACTAGCCGAAAATGCTTATACTGCTTCGCTCGTTATCTCAGGCCGGATTATGGTATAACTATTCTATAAACGCCTGAACCTGACTTCACTGCCGTCAGATTGTTAACTGCTTGTAGGTTAAGAAGTTTCTAAATCCGTCACAGGCTTATTAGAATGATAACGAAGGAGGTGCCAAGTTATGAACGCATGGGAAGCAATGGTCAATATGCTGAAGGCTGAGGGAATCGACTTTATCTTCGGCATCGGAGATTCCGGCCTGCAGCTCTATGCGGAAAAGATTGACGGTATAAGTAATGTAAACCTGCGGTATGAGGGGTCGGCGCCTTTCATGGCCATGGCCTATGCCCGCTTGAGCGGTAAGCCGGGCGTTTGCACCGCCAGCACCGGGCCGGGGACAGCCAACTTGCTTCCCGGCGTCCTTGAGGCGTATTCCGGCTGCTCACCAGTGGTGATAATCAATGCCGGTAACTCGCAGAAAACGTATGGCATGGGTGAGTTCCAAGAGACAGACCACATAGCCATGATGAAGCCCATCACCAAGTGGAGCGCGCGTATTCCATACACCGACCGCATACCGTGGTTTATCCGCCGCGCTTTTTCCATCGCCATCAACGGGCAGCCGGGACCGGTTTTCCTGGAGATGCCCTACGATGTGAGCGGGAAGACCCGCTGGGAACTGTACGATATCGGAAGCCCTCAGTATGTGCCGGCAAAGAAAATTCGCACCGGCGGCGACCCGGAGCTAATCAAAGAGGCTGCCGCATTGCTCAGGAAGGCGAAAAGGCCGGTAGCAATCTCCGGCAACGGGACCGTACTGTCAGGAGCCGCTGAGGAATTCAGACAGTTCATCGAGCGGCTGGGCATACCATTTCTCACCACGCCGGGAGGGAGGGGTATTCTGCCGGAGACCCACCCGTTAGCCCTCGGTGTCTGCGGTTTCTACCGCACCAAAGTCGGGAAGGAAGTCTACACCGATGCCGATTTGATATTCACCGTTGGCACCAGAAATGAAAGCTACAGCACACACCAGTGGCGCGACTTCCCCGAGGGCGCCAGGTTCATCCAGGTTGACATCGAACCCTTTGAAATAGGCAGGAATTGGCTGCCGGATGCCGGCATTGTGGGCGATGCCAAACTTGTCCTGAGGCAACTTATTGACGCTATGCAAGGCGATAGTGCCGCGGATAAAGATTTCCGTGAGATGCCCAGGGTGAAGGAGATAATGAAAGCCAAAGAAGCCTTTGAGAAGGAAGTGGAGGCGGAGTGCCTGGTGGAGGAAACGCCGATGCCAGCAAAGAGAGCGGTGTATGAATTGAGCCGCGTCTTTGGCCAGAACACGGTTCTGGTCAGCGAGAATGGCTCGCAGGACACCTGGTCATACTGCTGGCCGTATTTCGAGGTGCAGGAAGGCTCAGAGTGCGTGCCCGTCGCCGAGCAGACGTGCATGGGCATGGGGGTTGTCGGTGCCATCGCGGCCAAACTGACCAGACCGGAGAAGAACGTGGTCTGCGTCACCGGCGACGGCGCCTTCCAGATGTACATGAAAGAGCTGCCGACCGCGGCCCAGTACCGGGCAGGGTGCACCTGGCTGGTATTAAACAACTCGGCGTTTGGCTGGGTAAAGCATAATCAGATGACGGCGGCCGGCTGGGATACCGCTACCTTTCAGGTTCAGCCTGACTTCGTCAAATGGGCGGAAGCGTGTCAGTGCTATGGGAAGAGAGTGGAGAAAGGCTCCGAGCTAAAGCCAGCCCTGGAAGAAGCCCTTAAAGCGAACAAAGAAGGCAGGCCTGCGGTCATCGATGTCGCCGTCGGACTTGATATGGCGCATTTTCAGCGCGCGGAGTAGAAATTCGGTGAGACAATTATTCAGCCATGTTTTTTAAATGGAAACCCGCCAGGATATTTTACGGATGGTGGATAGTCGGGGCTGCTATTTTAGTCGCGATGTACTCCGGTGGCGCCGTCTTTTACGGGTTTACCGCTATCTTTGAACCAATCGCCGATGAGATGGGCTGGAGCTATGCGCAGATATCCCTGGCGGCTTCCCTGCGTGGCCTCGAGCTGGGCCTGCTGGCACCGCTCACCGGCATATTGACCGACCGGCTGGGCCCACGGCGAGTTATTTTCGTTGGGGCGGTTATTGCGGCCCTGGGCCTTTTCTTGCTAAGCCGGACCACGTCTCTGGCCACGTTTTACGGCGCCTTTGCCCTTATCGCCATAGGCATGAGCGCCACCACCCAGACCGTGCTGATGACCGCCGTGGCCAGCTGGTTCCGCCTGAGGATTGGCCTCGCCAGCGGCATCGCCATGTCCGGTTTCGGCCTCAGTGGCCTCGTTGTGCCTCTAATCGTCAAGCTTATTGAAATTTTCGATTGGCGGATGACAATAGCCATTCTGGCCGCCGGGGCACTTATTGTAGTCCTTCCGCTATCCTTTGTTTTTCGGCACCGTCCAGAACAGTATGGCTATCATCCTGATGGTCAAAAAGAGGTTCCCTCGCCATCGTCCCCCGCGTCCACCCTTGCTCAGCCCGCTCAATTGAATATCAGAGTAGCACAGGTGCTCAAAAGCGCTACTTTCTGGCGCATTGCCATGACCTTCATGGTTCACGCTATGCTGGTAAGCAGCGTCATCACCCACATTATGCCGTATCTGAGCAGCATTGGTGTGGACAGGACAAGGGCCGGCCTCGCGGCCATGATGCTGCCGATAATGAGTATCAGCGGCCGTGCGGGATTCGGCTGGCTGGCGGACAGGTTTGACCGGCGGCGGGTGGTAGCCATTGCCTTTGGCCTGATTACCGTCGGCCTGCTGTGTTTCGGCTCTGCCCCCGGTACCGGCCTGTGGCTGCTGATTCCCTTTCTCTTCTTTTTCGGCGTCGGCTACGGCGGCAGTACCGGCACCAGGCCTGCCATAGTCTCGGAGTACTTTGGCCGGGCGAAGTTCGGCACCCTGTTCGGTCTGATCATCGGCATCAGCGCCCTGGGTGGTATCTTCGGCCCGTTTATTGCCGGATGGGTATATGATACCTGGAGCAGCTATCAGGGTGTCTGGCTCGCCTACACTGGCCTTTCCGTTGCCGCCGCGTTGCTTATCATCAATGTTTCCAAAAAATGAAATCGGATTTAAAAGCAGGCTCTGAAGTCTGAAAAGGAGGTATCCCATGATAGCAAGAGGGGCATTGAAGCTTTCGGAGAAGGACAACGTTGCCACGCTTCTTGAGGATGCGGCGCCCGGAACTGAGGTGCTGATTCGCCTCGGCAAAGAGACCGGTACGGTTAACGCTGGTGAAAGCATACCTTTCGGTTTCAAAATCGCCGTGACGGATATTGCCAAAGATGCCGCCATCATCAAGTACGGCGAGACCATCGGCATCGCCTCGCGCGACATCAAACAGGGGGAAATGGTCCATATCCACAACCTGGAAGGAGCACGGGGCAGAGGAGATTTGATGAAAGGAGACGCCAAATGAATTTTACAGGATACCCAAGACCGGACGGCTCGGCCGGAATCCGCAATTACGTGCTGGTGATTCCCTGGGGATTTCTGCCCGCCAGAATATGCGATTTCGTTGACGGAACGAAAACCATACTGACCCCGGATTCGGGGAGCGGTCGCACCAGCCGCGACCGCGAGACCATTGCACGCACTCTTATCGGACTGGGGCGTAATCCAAACGTGGCCTCGGTGATTATCCATACGCTGAGCCCGGGTGCTGGCTATCCTGAACTCAAGCCGGCTCGCCTCGCCGAGGAGATTGCCAGGTCCGGGAAGCGTGTGGAGATACTCGACGTGGCCAAAGAGGGAAGCACGCTCCGGGCTCTGGAGAAAGGAGTCCAGCTGGCGAGGGAGATGGTGCTCGAGGCCTCGCGCCTCAGAAGGCAGCCTTTCGATTTGAGCAACCTGGCCGTGGGTGTGAAATGCGGGCACTCGGATACCACCTCCGGCATTGCCGGCAACCCGGTTATCGGCAACCTCTTTGACCGCATCGTAGCTTCCGGCGGCACCGCCTTCTTCGGCGAGACCACGGAGATAATCGGCGCGGAACACGTCCTGGCCAAACACGGCATCAATGAGGATGTATCCAGACGGATACTGGAGGCCGCCGCCGCTATCGAGACCATCGCCAAAGCAACCGGTGAGGACATCCGCACCGTCAATCCGGTGCCTTCCAATATCGCCGGAGGCATATCGTCGCTGGAGGAGAAGTCGCTGGGCGCCATCCACAAGTCGGGGTCAGCGCCGATACAGGACGTGCTGAAATATGGAGAAAGACCGGAAGGGAAGGGATTGTACTTTGTGGACAACTGGATGAGCATGGGCTCCATCTTCGCCGGCTATGCCGCTTCCGGAGCGCAGCTGGTCATCTTCCAGCTGGGGGGCGGAGGACTCGTGGGCAACGACCTTCTGCATACTTCAACGGCGGTAGTTTCTCCGCTCCTGTGGACGACAGCCAACCCCAAGACCCTGGCCATGGCGCCAACCAGCGTCGACTTCTACGACGGCACGGTCATTGAGGGGAAGGACACGATTGAAGAAGCCGGGGGAAAGCTATTGCAGCTGGTGCTTGACATCGCTTCCGGCACCATGACCAAAGTGGAGACCCTGCGCCACACCGACCCGACCCAGATATACCTGAGGGACCCCTGCTTCTAAGACTATCTCAAACAGGGGCGTATATCTTCTGCTAAATGTCAAAATAATGGCTTACTTGACACGTCTGCTACAATAATGTACTGTTAGCATAAATAACGTTCGGAATACAGCTTGTAGGCACGTACCAAGATGCTAAATAACGCAGTGAAAAAGTCATTTTAAATGCCATATGGCATTACTTTTTTCCTAAGTACATTGGTACTAGTTGGACATAAATATGGCTGTGATGCAAGGAGATGAACGAAGAAACGCCAAAAAACTGCGCCAGCGCACCGCCAACCTTGAAGCTGGGGAAGTCAAGCACACGCAGACCAAAGCTGAACTAAGAGAAACCGCCGAGAAATATCGTCTTTTCATAAAGAATGCCCATGAAGGCGCCTGGGCGATTGACGCCGAAGCGGTGACCACCTTTGTTAACCCCCGAATGGCGGAGATATTGGGCTACAGTGCGGAAGAATTGCTGGGCAAACACCTGCTCTCATTCATGGATGAGCGTGGCGTTAAGATTGCCACCCACTATCTGGAGCGTCTTCAAAAGGGGGTGAGCGGAAGACATGATTTTGAATTTAAACGCAAAGACGGGACCATCGTTTCCACCAGCCTGTCTGCCTCACCCCTAATTAATGATAAGGGTGAGTACCAGGGAGCTATTGCCACTGTTGAAGACATAACCGAGCGCCGGTGGGCGGAAGAAGCGCTGAGGCAGAGTGAAGAGTACAGCTCTACCATTCTGAACCACTCACCCAACCCCATCTTTGTAGCCAATCCGGATACCTCCATCCGCTACGTCAATCCGGCGTTTGAAGTGCTTACCGGCTATTCCCTGATTGAACTGATTGGCCAGAAAGCCCCATACCCCTGGTGGCCGGAGGAAACGTCGGGGAAACTCAAGCAGGACTTTGAAGCAGCCTTCCGCCACGGCGACAAAGCCAAAGAGCAGCTTTTCCAGAAAAAGAGGGGGAAGCGGTTCTGGGTGGAGATAACCTCCACGCCCGTAACGGCCAATGGTGAGTTCAAATATTACCTGTCAAACTGGGTGGACATCACGGAACGCAAGCATGCCGAGGAGGCATTACAGCTGAGGGCACACCTCCTGAATGAAGCTACCGACTCCATCGTCGCCACCGACCTGGATGGCAATCTCATCTACATGAACGAAGCGACCTGCCGCACCCGCGGCTATTCCAAAGAGGAAATGCTCACCATGAACCTGAAGCAGCTGGTGCCCCGGGAAAAGGCCAGCTTGATTGATGAAAGGATCAGGAGAGTTCAAAAAGAGGGCGCCATCATTTTTGAATCGGAACACTTGCGCAAGGACGGCAGCGTCTTCCTCGCGGAGATACTTGCCCGTACCATCAATCTTGGAGGCAGGAGGATTATACTGTCGGTAATCAGGGATGTTACCGAGCGTAAGCAGACGGAGGACCGGATAAGACGGGCAGCTGAAGAGTGGCGCACCACCTTTGATACCATCTCCGATTGTGTTTTAACGGCTGACAAAGATTGTCTGATTCTTCGCGTCAACAAGGCTTTTGCGGACCATTTCGAGATAAAACCTCAACAGGCGATTGGCAGGTTGTGCTACGAATTAATATGCGGAGCTAAGAAGCCGTTGCCTGATTGCCCACACCTTCAAGCTATTAAGACCAAAAGGCCGGCTCTTAGAGAGAGCTATAATGCTCCCCTGGGTCTTTACTTCGATACGCTGTGTTCACCGGTGATTAATGCAGCAGGAAAAGTCACGGCTGTCGTTCATGTTATGCGTGATATCACTGAGCGTAAAAAGGCAGAAGAGGACATCAGGAAATTTAAAATTATCGCCGATAATGCCGGCTATGGTGTCTCGATAGGTGATATGGAAGGCAGGCTTGTTTATGCCAATGAGGCCTATGCCCGAATGCACGGTTATACCGTAGAGGAACTTATTGGCAGTAATCTGTTTAAACTTTACCCTGAAGACCAAAAGGAATTCATGAAAAAAAGAGGAGAGCGGATTATGAAAACCGGCAGCAACGCCGGTGAACTTATACGCCTGAAGAAAGATGGTACCACTTTCCCTACCCTCAGTGTGGCCACTCTGGTTAAAGATGATGAGGAAAGACCTCTGTATATCGCCTCATCGCACTTTGACCTTACGGAAAGAAAGCAGGCTGAGGAAGCATTAAGGATATCAGAGGAAAGGTTCTCCAAGGCATTTCACTCCAACCCCCGCCCCATGAGCATTGTCACCCTGGAAGAAGGCCGCTACCTGGATGTCAATAATAGCTATGTGCAGACCTTCGGCTTTTCCCGCAAGGAGCTGAGGGGTCGAACCACCTTGGAATTGGGAATTACAAAGACTGGCAGAACTAGAAGGAAAATACTACAACTGCTCAAAAAAACAAAAGCGGTGAAAAATCTAGAAGTGGAGCTTTACACCAAGTCAGGGCGTAAAGTCGATGCCCTGCTTTCCACCGATAAAATTGAAATAGGCGGTGAAACCTGTTTGCTCACAGTTATCAACGATGTCACCGAGCGCAAAAAGGCGGAGGAAGCTCTTCGGGAATCAGAAGAAAGGTATCGCGCTCTTTTAGAGCTCGGGGAAAGAATCGGAGAGGCAGTGGTGATGCTACAGGACGATGAGCGGGGCGTCGGCATGCACGTTTACGCCAGTGATGAGTGGTCGCGCATCACCGGCTACTCCAGGAAGAAGCTGCTCAACATGTCCATGGCCGACCTCATCCACCCGAGTGACCGCGAAGAGGCCATGAAAAGACACGCCAGAAGGATACGCGGTGAAGTCCTCCCGGGATTTTATGAGCTAACCATTATCAGGAAGGACGGCACCGAGGTACCGGCTGAGGTTACCTATGCTTATTCCAGTTACAAGGGGAAGCCGGTCAACGTGGGATACATTCGTGAAATCACCGAGCGCAAGAAAATGGAGCAGCAGCTCATTGTCACTGACAGACTGGCTTCGATTGGTGAGCTGGCGGCAGGGGTTGCCCACGAGCTCAATAACCCCTTGACCGGGATTATCGGTTTCTCCGAGCTGCTGCTTAAAAAAGATACCCCTAAAGACATCAAGGAAGACCTGTCAATAATCAACCGGGAGGCTCAGCGAACGGCACAGGTGGTGCGGAATCTGCTCACTTTTGCCCGCCGGCATGAGACAACCAAGAAACCGGCAGATATCAACCAGGCGATACAATCGGTCCTGGACCTGCGCGCTTACGAACAAAAGGTACACAATATTGAAGTGGTTACCAACTTCGACCCCGCCCTGCCCGAGCTCACCGCCGACATTTTCCGGCTGCAGCAGGTCTTTATCAATATCATCATCAACGCTGAACATTTTATGTCACAGGAACATGGCAGAGGCACACTCACTATAACCACAGAGCGCAGAGGAGATGTCATCCGGATTTCATTTGCCGATGACGGCCCGGGTATAGATAAAGAACACCTGAGACACGTGTTTGACCCGTTTTTCACCACCAAGGAAGTAGGCAAAGGCACCGGCCTCGGTTTGAGCATCTGCCACGGCATAGTTGCCGAACATGGCGGTCATATATTTGCCGAAAGTGCCCCAAACAAAGGGGCAACGTTTATTGCGGAACTGCCCGTTAAATAGAGATAAGATTTGGGTTTCTTATGGCTGACGCTGCCAGCGGCAAAAGGAAAATACTGGTCGTTGAGGACGAGATAGTCATATCCAATATCTGCTGCATAGTGCTCGAAGCGGAAGGTTTTGACGTGAATACTGCCCCTGATTGCCGCACGGCACAGAAAATGATCGATGAAACCGAGTTCGACCTCTGCCTGATTGACCTTATGATGCCAGAAATGAACGGAATGCAGTTATATCAATGGATGCTGGAGACTCATCCAGAGCTGGCGGATAAGGCCATTTTTTCTACCGGCTCGATAATAGAAATAGAAGAAACCGTTAAAGACTTCCTGCAAAAAAGCGGGCGGCCAATATTGCTTAAACCGTTCTCACTTGATGAACTAGTCAACATCATATGGGAAACGTCGCAGTGATAAAATGGCATCTAAGTCGGCAGGAATATTGGTCGTTGATGATGAGGAGTCAGTAAGGCGGCTCCTCATCACCCAGTTGACCGACGAAGGATACCGGTGTCATGAAGCCTCCAATGCCCGGCAGGTGCTGGATGAGCTGCACGGGAACAACATTGGCCTGGTCATGCTGGATATCAAGTTGCCGGGAAAATCGGGGATAGAGTTGCTGCCGGAAATTAAATCCGCCTATCCCGATATATCAGTTATCATGCTCACCGCGACGGCTGATATGAAGACGGCAATTCAGTGCCTGAAGCGTGGCGCCTACGATTACATAACCAAGCCTTTTGAACTGGCTGAAATAACCCTCAGCGTGGCACGGGCATTTGAGAAGAGAAGACTTGAGCTGGAAAATAAGGAGTATCAACAGCACCTGGAGGAGAAGGTCGCCGAGCAGGCGAATAAAATCCGGGCCTCGTTCCTCAACGCCATCACCGCTCTGGCGTACGCCCTTGAAGCCAAGGATGCCTATACCAGTGGACACTCCCAGAGGGTGTCCAACCTGTCAGTAGCAATCGCCAGGGAATTGAATCTGCCCCAGAGCCAGATTAATGAACTCAGACTGGCAGGACTGCTTCATGACATCGGCAAGATCGGTGTCCGGGAATCAGTGCTGAACAAGCCCGGACGCCTGACCAGGAAAGAATTTGCAATGGTGAAACGCCATCCGGAAATTGGGGAGCACATCCTGAGGCCGATAGTCGACAGCACGG
>Ga0315552_1001779_pt1 | contig 12958 bp, 10 predicted proteins | sample SalMarSW160170MG_2_FD_203102 | JGI IMG/M metagenome (GOLD analysis project Ga0315552, IMG submission 203102) | Salt marsh sediment microbial communities from the Plum Island Ecosystem LTER, Massachusetts, United States - Salt Marsh Sediment SW1601-70 ...
TTGGCGTCCATGGCAACAGCTTCTTCAGCAGCGGAACCACTGTTTGTTAGTTTCAGTATGGATATTAGGACATCCGTTTTGATGGTCATTTGTTTCTTATTCCAAAAAATGTTTCAGATAAACAAATCTTCTTCTGGAGGACGTATCAACTTGGTTGCGTTCGCCTTTTCAGATTTAGGATATGGATATCCTCTGATTATGGCTACCGGAATTCCTTCGTTTGTTTGTCCGATGACCAGTTCAGCGGCTGAGGATAACTCATCGGCGATGGCGGTTCTCTTAACTGTAATTGTATAACCGAAAAGGTCTTTTTCGCCTCTTCGATCTCGTAGTGGTTCGAATCCGGCGATGCCCAAAGCTATGTTGATTTCACCCTGACGTAGAGGGCGCCCGTGAGTATCCGAAACTACAACAGCAACATCCTTTTGGGTCAGTTCACGTATCTTTTGTCGTATCATCTGGGCTGACCGATCAGCATCTTCAGGCAAAAGCGCCACGTTACTATCTCCAGGAACGTTGGAACGATCAATTCCCGAGTTGGCACAGATTAATCCCTGTTTAGTTTCAGTAATGAGCTTTCCGTCACTCATTCGTACGATGCTTCTGGATTCTCGGAGAATAACCTCCACGAGCCTAGGGTCTTTGTCGGTTCTCTTGGCAACTGATTTGGCGAACTCTGAAGGCGTTATCGTTTCGAGGTTTACAACGTTTCCCTCAGCCCTAGAAACTACAACATGAGTGACTACGATAACATCACCGTTTTGGACAGGAGTTCCCTGCTTTTCAGCAGCTTGGCAGATCAATGAAGCAAGGTCGACACCTTCTTTCACGATAGGCAAATCGGTTACTGCGAATATCTCGATTTTATTCAACGACAACACCTCTTTTATTGGATTCAACATCGACTGTTTAATATTCTTCGCCTCTTGAAGCACGGGTCCATGGCAGATAAATGTTTATTACGTAACTTTGTAACTCTTGTTTTTCACACTTTTAACATGAAAAAGATGTGAATAGGGATTTAATGGTTTATGGTTACTTCCCACATATAGATGTAAAAGTTAAAAATTAATGGTTATTTTTTCGCTAAAACATATTTTCATGTTAACATCCAACATTAGAAGTGACACCAAATATAAAATAAGCAGTTATTTCAGGATGGATTCAGCTTTCTTCAGATCCTGAGGCGTATTGACGTTAAAAAAGGTCAAAAGGTCAGGTTCCAGTTGCTCCAAAACCATAGTTGAAACATAGCGTACTCCCCTCAAATTGTCGATCATTGATCGCATGTTCATGTTTCCTTGCGCTAACGCCGTCTTTGCTGCGGTTAGGGCGGATTTTGTGTGGTAAACTGCTTGAAGAGGCTCGATGTATCCACTAGTCCATCTGGGAATAGCGGCACTCCTGTTGGTGCACATGTCTAGCAGAAACTGAAGTATTTGAGTTGAAATTAAAGGAGTGTCACATGGCAGAAGCAGTAAATATTCGCCTTTAGCGCTTTCGAATCCTGTTATGGCTCCAACAAGAGGGCTCTGAGAATCGTCTTTGTCAATAACCAGATTTGCTTTCTCTCCCAAAATAGTTTCAAATTTGTTCTTCTGATCTTTAGAGCTGACTATTACTAGAACCTCATCAACTACTTTGGATACTCGGTCAATCACATGAAGGATAAGAGGCTTACCTGCCAAAGCAACTAATCCTTTGTCTTTGCCAAACCTTCTGGAGAAGCCGCCCGCAAGAATTGCCGCTGATTTCTGCAACATAATCGTGGTCAAACAGTAAGAGTTTAGCCTATTAGCCTTTTCTTCACTTCAATAACAACAATGAAGTTTGTTTACTTGCTTGTTTCTGTGTTTCGTCTGACTTCGTTCCCATCACCATCTTTTTCGGGGCTAAGTTAACAAAGAACAGATGGCTTATACCATAAAAATGCTAAATTAAACATACATCATGTACAGAATTTGAAATTTAAAAGTAAAAATTGTTTGATTTCGTCACATTTCGCGCCAATCAACAAGAAAAAAATCGTGCCTGAAGAGATGCGTGCTCAAAGCCACGGCACTGAAGCGCCAAAACAACCAAGCGATATCACCAAAAATACGCTCTCCACGAAAAAATTCTGAAAGACAAACAAAGTTCCGTCGCTTTTTAGCCCTAAACCTAAACGACACGTCCTATTTTTGGGGAAATATAATCACCTATCGACTATTGGGACGTTACAAGGGTTACGAGCCGAGCGCCGATAGAAGCGCCAACAAACAAAGACAGTCAGTAAAACAACTTTCAATCAGGCATGTTACGTTACAAGCTGGTAACTTAGACCCGTATATAAGGTTCGAAAACGATCGCAAATCTCTAACTTGGATAAACGTTTAAAACCTAAACCTTACGGGCGCTGAACACTATTCGCTCTGGATACGTGTAAACGTTCATTCGTTTGCCTCGGACGAAACCGATCAAAGTTACTCTTGCCAGTTGGGCTGCTTCCAAGCCAGAACTGATAGCCGCCGACAAAGAAGCGATAACGGGAATTTTCATGCGTACTGCTTTCAAAACTATATCTCCGGTGAGTCGACCGCTCAAGGCAAGAAAAAGGTTTCTGAAATCTAGGTTTTTTGTTGCTCCGGCACCGATGACTTTATCCACGGCATTGTGTCGTCCTACATCCTCAGCCAAAGCAGCTAATTTTCCATCTGTTGAGTAGAGCGCTGCCACATGAACTCCACCGGTTTTTCTGAATTTTTCAGCGATACTGTTGAGCCGCCGCACCGAATGCGAAACTACATTTGCCGCTAAAGTTGGTGTCATATCCAATTTAGGGAGACTATCAATGACTTCGGAGAGGGGTCGATAGTCCGGCGAGCCGCAGGCGGAAACTACTAGACGCGCAAAACGTTGTGATGTTGAGATTCGCTGCTCAGCATCAATGTCGGGTTTGAGTTTCACTAAGCATTTTCCGTCCTTTTTCAGGAGTAATTCATCTATTTCGTCTGTTGATTTCAGGAGTCCTTCAGAGAGAAGATGTCCCACAGCCATTTCTTCCAGTTGGTCGGGAGAGCAGAGGATTGTTCCGTAGTGTGTTTTGTTAAGGAATATGTGGATGGGCGTTTCTTCTGCTACAAAATCGGTTTTCTCTTCGATAGTTTGCTCTGAAACGTTTATTTGGGAAACGTGGATCTCCCGCATGCCCTTTTTTCTCCTAAGACTTGAGTTCAGAGAGGATGTAACTGATGATTTCGTCGGCGATGCATGTTTTTGTAACAGATTGTAGTCCTCTCCATCCCGGTTGACTGTTCAATTCTATAACTAGGGGTCCGTCTGGTCCCTCTACGATATCTACACCCGTAACCTTGCAGCCTATGATCTTAGCTGCCTTAACTGCAAGACTTTCCAGTTCCGCGGGCAAATTTAAGGGTACAGGTTTTGCTCCAAGGCTCACGTTGGTCTTCCAGTTTTCTGCTATTCTATGCATAGCAGCCACAACTCGGTCGCCTATAACGAAGGCGCGGATATCCGAGCCTCCATGGTTTATGAATTCTTGGAGGTAGAGGACGCCATGATGGAAGGATATGGTTCTGAAGACTCTGGCGGCAACATCTGGGTCAGTAATTCTGGTGGCGCCTACTCCTCTTGACCCAAAGAGCGGCTTCACTACGACGTCTCCACCTAATTCATGGAAACATTTCAGCGCTTCGTCATGACTTTCTGTAACGGCTGTACGGGGAACAGGCAACCCGTTCTCCTGAAAGAGGGTTAGGGAACAATATTTGTCCACTGACCGCTCGATGGCTAGGGGCGGATTAATTATTAGCAGTCCTAGCCGTTCCAGCTTCTGCAGAAGATCCATTCTGAAGAGAATCTCCTCTAACGACCCACGTCCAATGGGACGCGTGATCAGGGCATTCAAGTCTTGAAGAATGTCAATTTCGTTCACTGAAGCCTCAGGAGTGTAATTGACACGCCCGATTACTGGACGGTAACTAAAACAGACAGGGGTTACGTTTTTTCTTTCCATGGCTTTCCGCAGTTGCGTAGAGCACCAACCGTCTTCGTCTCTGGTCATAATTCCCATTTTCAAGCGTTATCCCTTCATGCTTCAAACATTCTTCTGACAGATTAAAGTAATGCTTCACAAAATGTTTTCTGCACCCAAGAATCACCGTCTGTGCGGTTGTATACACGTGTAGTGACACGCTAGTGTCCAAAAGATTTAGTGAAAAATGCAAATCTTTGTGTAACTCTAGAACCAAACAATTATTATACCCAAAAATTTAATTTCTAGTTATCATATGTGGGGTCATGTACATGCGGGAAAGGAGTTGCAGCACAAAAATACATACGTTCCGGCTTTACTGCTTGTTGTAGCGCTGTTGACAATCTTTGAGGTCACATTCTTCTTTCCTATAACGCGTGTTCCTAATGCTTCTGCAGTTGAAACAGTAAATTCTGTTGGAGTTTATTGGGATACAAAATGTGAAAACAGAGTATATTCGTTGGACTGGGGGGACTTGTTCCCGGGGGCAAACCGAAAATTTGATGTCTATGTGCGAAATGAGAGCAACGAACCCATGATCCTGGATATACTAACAGAAAATTGGTCGCCACTCACTGCTGCACAAGATATATCACTATCATGGGACTACAACGGGTATCCCATCTCCAATAATCAACTCATAGTTACAGAACTGGCCTTGTCCATTTCTCCTGAAATCCAAGGAGTAACGAGTTTCAGTTTTGATATAGTAATAGATGGCGAAAATTATGCTCTCAGTCTAGGCGAAGTTGCTGAGGAAAAGATTCTGAACGTTCCTGTTAACACAGTGTACTTCATTTACGCTGACCCTGCATACATGACTCGTGCAGAAGCAACCTACGACGTTACATCAGGCGAAGCAGTAAGAAACCTTTGCGCGAACACTCAAAATTACGGCTTTAATACAACACAGTACTGGTTATCACCATTAGGCGCAATCAACACTACCACTATACACAATACGACAATCGCAATGTTCGGAGGACGATGCCCTAACGTGGCCATGAAGTATTATGAAACTGTAAGAGAAATTACACCTGTTAAATTCAAAGAGAATAGCACTCATCTCTGGTTTGAGAACCAAGAAGGCATAATCCTAGGCACACTTCCATGGTCGGTCATAGGCATTGCCAACTACCATGAGGATGTGTTCACAGCGATGGTATTTTATGATGAAGATGGCGATAACACTTTTTTCGTCATGTATGGTATCGACTGGAAGGGAACATGGGCATGTGGAATATACTTCAACGAAGTGATTTCCAAGAACCTTGGTGCCTACACAAACGACTGTTATGTATTCCATTGGATAGACGACAACGAGCAAGATGGAATCCCGCAGAGCTCTGAAATATATCAAGAAACAATCGGGTAGTAAAAACGATTCAAACAGGGTGATTCACACCGTTTTAGAAGTAAAGAGCGCAACGTCCTCCTTTCCCTCCACCTTCACCAGAGTTTCAAATAAACTTCCACACAAGTTCGAAGAGCAGTTATATGTGGGCACACATTGAGAAAAGGACAAACCTACAACACATAGCAAGTGCCTAATTTGTCTCCTAATCTGCTGGTTTTGAATCTAGAATTTATGGATTCCCTGCAGAAGTTGCTTGGGCTTTTCCAATTTCCGTGAGATGTCGAGCTGTAAGTAAGCTCCAAATCTGTTGTTGTATGGAGTGCCTTTCCTCGAAAAGAGGGTTAATACTCGTCCGCCGTGTATGCTCTTGTATCCATCTGGACAAGATTCATGTCCCCGAATCAATGCTTTGACGTTAAGCATTGCTAAAAGCTTGTTTGTGACGTCTTCACCGAATAGCCTCCCAGCGCCTCTAGGCGAAGCAATTGTTCCCTTTATTCCCGTCCATGGGTCGTTCCACAGGATTTCCTCAAGGTGGCGTTCTCGCGGATGTTTTTTATGGGCGTAAGCGATGTCATTGATGCTGGTGGCTTGGCTTGGGGCTCCGCCGTGAAGTAAAACATACCTATCTTCTATGATTACACCAGTGTACAGGTGATTGTAGAGTTCTCGGAGCTTTGAGTAAATTTCTGAGCTTTTGTTGCCGAATTTGTTTTTCATTTGAATTGGCAGGTCGTGAGGGGAGGCAAGGAGGTCAGGGGGTCCTTCATGGTTTCCTCTCATCAAGATGACGCGTTCAGGAAACATTTCCTTGAGCTTCAGGACAACATAATAGACCTCAGGAGAATGAGTGCCTCGGTCTCCGTAATCTCCAAGAAAAACTAAAAGAACATCGCTGCCACTTTTTGCCTTATTTAGAAATTTGCTGTCATCTAAGATGTGAACGAGACTTTTCAGGTCTCCATGCAAATCGCCTACAATGATTGCTTCTCCGATGGGTGGCACCTCAACAAGCCTGCCGGTTATCTTTAGAGTTCCAACCATTCCGTTTTCGGTAGCCAATTGTCTGCTGACTTTTCTGACGAGTCCAAGAAACTCTTCAACGTTTGATTCAGTTGCCAATTTAGCTAAAATAGAGGCGCTTCCGATGTGAGGAGCCATATTGCTCACCAGTTTTCAACTACAGTAAAAGATAGTGAGTTGACCTAAAAGTTGTTTTTGCCTGTTAAACATGGTTTCAGAAAACAGAGATGTTGAAAAAAGACCAAATCATCAAAAACTATGCTCATTACATAATAAAGGGAATTAGAGCAATCATCAGTATAACCCAAATCAAAGTAGCTGTCACAGCAAATGTTATTCGAGAGACCGTCTTCTCGCTTACCTTTCGACCCAAAATGCTCTTCAACGTAATGTTGAATATTCGTCCTCCATCCAGAGGATAAATGGGCAAGGCATTGAACACTGCAACGTTAACGTTGACAAACCATAACCAGAAGAAAATGTTTGCATAAATATGCCATTGCGCCCCCAACCCATGCGTGTAGAAAGGAGTCAAGGAATCTGAAAAAGGCACTAGACCCGGAGCCAAAGATGGAGGAATCATGTACATAGAAAACGTTTCAGGAGTTAACTTCTGATAAAATCTTAACCGCTCTTCAGTCATTAGATCACCTAAAGTCACCCCCATGACAGCTCGACCCTCAGATTCTGTTAAATTCATGGAGGTGGAAAAACGGTCCTTCCACATTTCTCCCCTAGCTACAGTCACCTGAACTAAGTCACCTGGACTCTTATTTTCAAATAGTGGCTTCAAATCCTCATAACTGGCAATCTCGGTGTTATCCACTGAAACAAACACATCTTCAGGTAACAGCCCTGCAGCATCAGCAGGCATGCCATCAGTAACATCATAGATGTATACGCCATCAATGACTGGAGTCAATCCGTTAACGATGATTAAAACAGCGAGAATACAAACTATGGCTACGACAATATTTCCTGCAACCCCTGCAGCCATAACCCTCAAAGAATCCTTAGATTTTGCTTTTGCAAGCTGCTCCTCATCAACATCTACAAAGGCACCAACAGGAATAACCAGAAAGAAAAGTAGACCACTCGACTTAACTTTCAATCCACGATTTCTTGCAATAATTCCATGTGCTCCCTCATGAACCACAATTGCACAAACTATCGCCAGCCACCCATACAAGATAGGAAGAAGGGGGTTAATTCCGGGTAACAACAGATACGCTCCGGGACCCAGTTCACGAGTTACATCTCTAACAACCGGAGTCCATAACAACGTAAATAGGATATTGCAGATCAGGTACAGTCCAATGCCAGCCACAACTGGCACAATAATAAGGGCAACCCAAGACAGTAATCGTGAGGCCCGAAGGGACCCAAGCCTATCAAAAACTCCACTGAACACCTGTGTCCTAACAGTCAGCATAGGAAAACTAAACTCGATTCTACCCTGCCCAGCTTCCTCCGCTTCAACTTTCTGACCAGCCAACGAATCCACCAAACACTCAACCCATTAAGTTACAATGCCTAAATCATTAATGTTTACTAAAAAAGGATGAACCTGAAAAAGGGTGCAGGTACATTTTCTTGTCTCAAGAGGTTATTGTTCTTGTTCATGTTTGCACACACAAAAAGTGATCCGCCGTAAGATTCGCGCTTATTGTGTAGTAAACATTTTTAAAGAAGCATCGCGGTTGTGCCTTAAAGGTGGAGGTCATATCTTGGCTAAGAAAAGCAAGAAAGAGAAAGTTGCAGGTCGGGAACAGCATAGACAATCGGTAAGGGCTAAGAAGATAAAGAAAAAAGAAAAAAAGAAGGTTTCCCTTCCTGCAAAACATAGGAAATAGATCGTATACTATTAATGGCGATGCCCGCACAACGGATGTAGAGATTAAAATTTAAGCCCAAATAATCATCTGCAATATTTATTCAGAATATAAAATATTTTTAAACTTTAGCTTGACATTGAATTAAATGAATGAAAAATGTTAACTAAAGAACTTGAAATGGGCATAGTCGATTTGAAAAATGGGAAGAAAAAGGTCATAAAACTCAAAGAGGATGAAATTTGTACGCAAGGTTTCAGAATTGATCTGAATGGAAAAATTGCAAGAGGCGTACCCCATAAAAACCAAAATGACTGCCACAGATTTTGTTATGCTGATACTTGTGATTGCATATAACTTCCTTGAAGATTCTACCAACAAATTGAAAGAAAATACTCTGGCTTTTGACAATAGAAAAAGGGAGACACTCGCGTGTATATGCCGCGAGCGAATCTATGATGCTGTTTTACTTTTGTGCGCCTTCTATAATGGGAGCAAAATTCTTTTCGGCTCTTTTCTTTTTGAAACCAGCTAGTTTTATAATCTCTTCTTTGTTGACATCGCCCTTGACGAAATCAACATTCTCCAGAAGCTTCTTTCCTTTATCAGACCGCACTATCACCGTTGAATATCCTTCATCGCTTCCTACCGAGCCAACAGAAACATCAGAAAGTCTGCCAACAAAGTCGTTACAGTAAGCGCATCCGCCTTGAATAGCATTGTTGAACTTTTTCACCTTAGCTGAGTATTCCTTTCCGTCTATCTGGACTATGAATTTTCCTTTATGTATCTGCGTCTTCTCTGCCTTGTCCAAATCAACACCCAACAACTTTGCTGTCTCTTCTTTCAGCTTGTCGTAATCGAAGGCTTCAAAACAGAACAAACCCACTATGGTAATCTCTAGGCTGGGGTATTCGCTTAGTAGCTGCTGCTGTATTTTCCTTGCTGTTCGAACCTCGCATGGGGTCCCAACAATGGCAATTTTCCTTTTCCCTTTTTCCACTAGCTCCCCTACTTTTGACATCATTTTAACTCTTGAATATTTGGTACCTCGTGCATTCAGTATTTCCTCAGCACTCTCTGCAATAATCGCCTCCGCCTTATACCCAACTGTTCGCTTAACAACAATAGCAGCATCAAACAGATCTCTTTCAAATCCTGAAAGAAGCAAAGCAGTAGCCATTCCTCCATCTTGTCCATCAACAGAGCTTTTTGCTGCAAAAATTTCAGTATGAACGCCTAAGAGTTCACTTTTTGTTCCTTTCAAAAACTTCTCTTCTGCTTCCCTTATGTCCTCTTCCAGCATTGGATAAGTGTTTATTCGAACTTTTTTTGAGTCTGTAGGACAAACAATAGCGCATGCACCGCATCCAACACAATCATCGGATATTGTGTGATAGGGAGCAGTAACTTCTCGTTCCACGCCTCGGTTCGCAAAATTGATAGCAGATACGCCAACTAATTCTTCACAAACACGAACACACAAACCACAAAGGATACAATCCTCCTCTGGATCTCCTACCCAAAAGCTCGGCTTCTCAACGCCATATTCCCGCGCTAAATCCTGTATCTTCTTCACTTTTGGACAGCGAGCCAGCAACAACTCAAGCAGCAGTTGACGGGTTCTGAACACTTTCTCAGATTTCGTATCAACTACAAGTCCTTCGGAAACAGGGTAATTACAGGAAGTTACAATCTTTTTTCTTCCTCGCTTGTCAGTTATTTCCACAGAACATACACGGCAAGCACCAAAAGGCTCAAGAGCTGGATGGTAACACAGGGTAGGAATCTTAATTCCAAGCTTTTTTGCAACATCTAAAATGGATGTTCCTTCTTTGGCTTTGACCTCTAATCCGTCTATTTTCAATGTGATTTCTTTTTCGCTTCCGTCCATTTTTCTGTTACCCCTTTAGTCCCGTTTCTCCTTCTTCGCTCTTTTGATCAATCTCTCTTCTTCTGGAATGGGTGGGGGAACCGGTTCACCAGATACTTTTTTCACTGCCCTGAATCTAGGCGGGCACATATCATAACAAGTTCCGCATTTGGTGCACTTTGATTGATCAATTACGTGAATCTTCATCTTCTCTCCGATTATTGCATCTGCTGGACAATTTCTATGACAAATCATGCATGCTTTGCACTTCTCTGGGTCAATATAATAGGATATTAGTTCTTTGCATGCTAATGCGGGACATCTTTTTTCCTTTATATGCGCCTCATATTCGTCACTGAAATAACGAAGAGTGGTCAGCAAGGGATTGGCAGATGTTTTTCCTAAAGCGCAAAGGGAAGCAACGCTGGTTACCTCTGCAATTTTTTCAAGCTTTTTTATATCTTCCTCTGTTCCTTTACCGCTAACGATTCCGTTCAATATTTTGTTGGCTTGCTTTAATCCTTCCCGACAGGGTGTACATTTTCCGCAGGATTCATCGCATAAGAAGTTTACAAAGTAGCGGGCTAATTCTACCATGCAGGTATCTTCGTCCATTACGATCATCCCGCCAGAACCCATCATTGAACCTAGCTTGGTGAGTTCGTCAAAATCAACAGGAGAATCTAAGTGCTGCTTAGGAATAACTCCTCCAGAGGGACCACCAGTTTGAACACCCTTGAATTTCTTTCCATTCCGGATTCCGCCACCTATTTTGTAGATAATGTCCCTTAATGATACCCCAAAAGGAACCTCAACTAAACCAGTGTTGTTCACTTTGCCTGCTAAAGCAAATATTTTGGTGCCTTTGCTGGCTGCGGTACCAATGGATGCAAACCATTCAGCACCATTATTGATTATAAGAGGTATGTTAGCCCATGTCTCAACATTATTCAGTGTGCTTGGCTTATCCCAGACTCCTTTTTCGGATGTGTGAACATATTTTGGCCTTGGCTCGCCCACTTTTCCTTCTATTGCAGTCATCAGAGCGCTTGACTCGCCGGAAACAAAAGCACCCGCTCCTCTATGGATCTTAACCTTAAAGTCAAATCCTGAACCGAGAATGTCTTCACCCAAGAGCCCCAGTTCTTCTGCTTGTTTAATGGCTGTCTCCATGTTCTCTACTGCGAGGGGATATTCTTGCCGCACATAGATGAATCCCTCGTGCGAGCCTATCGCATAAGCTCCTATGATAAGTCCCTCAAGGATGGAGTGTGGATTTCCTTCCATCAATGCCCGGTTCATAAAGGCTCCTGGATCGCCTTCGTCGCAGTTTACGATAACATATTTGGGTTCTCCTAGTGCATTTCGGGTAGATTCCCACTTTCGGTAAGTTGGGAAACCGCCTCCACCACGACCACGAAGATTGGAGTCCTTTACTTCTTTCATTACATCCTCAGGAGTCATTTGAAAGAGAGCTTTTGCTAATGCTGCGTAACCGCCGATAGCTAAATAATTCTCTATCTTCTTAGGGTCGAGTTTTCTGTTGCTCTCCAGAAGAAGCCTGTTTTGATACTTGTAAAATGGAACTTCAGACAGATATCGTGCTTTTTTGCCAGTAACTGGATCCGTGTAAAGTAACCTTTCAACAATTTCATTGCTGATCAAAGTCTTCGACACGATTTCGGGTACATCACTTGCCTTCACTTGGAAATAGTAAATCTCTTCAGGATAGATAACTATTCTTGGACCCTTTTCGCAGAAACCCAGACAGCCTGTTTCTTTAATTTCAACTTTACCTTCCAAGCCCTGTTTTTTGATTTCTTCATCAAAAGCTTCAAGGACTTTTTGGGCACCAAGAGCTTGACAGCCTGTACTCACACATGCTGCAATAGCTAGCCTCTTTGGATCTTTTTTGGCGAGTATATCTTTTCTGAGTTTTTCCAGATCAGAGGGAGATTTTAGTGACTTCATAACTTTTCACTTCTGTTAATTACAGCTAGAAAGTATCTTCTCAAGTTTTGCTGAATTGAGCTTTCCAAAATATTTTCTATCTATTTCGATAACTGGCCCCAAGGCGCAACAACCCAAGCAATTGACGGTCTCTAAGCTAAACTTGCCGTCGCTTGTTGTCTCACCCGATTTAATTCCCAGTTTATTCTCTACGGAATCCAGAATTCTCGGTGCTCCTCGAACATAACAAGCAGTACCGACGCACACTCTTACAAGATGACGACCGATAGGCTTGAGACTCAGTGCAGTGTAAAAACTTGCAACCCTAAATATTTGACTGTAAGGAATTTTGAGCCTCTCGCTAATTCTTTTTATTGCTTCTTTTGGTATCCAATTAAACTCATGTTGTATATCCAGTAGTAATTGAATCAAAATCCCTTTTTCAGTCTCATACTTGTCTATAATTTTATCTATCCGATCCTCATACATAATAGCCTCAGCCCCATCATTTTTTGGAAAGCTAAGGTTAATTATTGTACTAAATAAAGGTTTACGGAATTCTCCGAGTTTGCTAGTTAATGAGATTGAGGGACAAAAACTTCATAATCCCAGTTAATCTATAAGAATTTGAACATTCTTGTCGGATAGATCTGACACAATTTTTTCCAGAGCTCTTTTCTGTTCATTGATTCTCATGCGTGCTTCTTTATGTTGTTTCTCGAACCTAGCGTCTCTGGCTTCAAGGAGTCTCTTTCGTCTTTGCAAGTCTTTCAAGCGATTCTGTAATCCTGCTCTTTCGTCTTGAGATTCGCTTATTGCTCCTGATGTTGACAACTCGTTGTTTTTGCTTAAGGCTTCGCTGCAATTCTTCTGAAGCGATACTAAGGCGG
>Ga0315552_1001784_pt1 | contig 12942 bp, 5 predicted proteins | sample SalMarSW160170MG_2_FD_203102 | JGI IMG/M metagenome (GOLD analysis project Ga0315552, IMG submission 203102) | Salt marsh sediment microbial communities from the Plum Island Ecosystem LTER, Massachusetts, United States - Salt Marsh Sediment SW1601-70 ...
AACGCAGCCCTGACCACTGAATAAAATGAGTCCGCCGGCGGTGTTCACGACATTCACCCAGACCGCCACCGTATATTGTCCAGTACTACGCAATTGCAGTGCCGAGCTATTTGGGATAGTCACAAGGTCTTCACTGCCGTCAAAGTCAAGGGCACCATTGACCGGGCCGACAATCCACGCAGGATCTCCCTGCAAGGTGCCGTTATTGCCGCCGACGACATCATTCAACGTGGTTCCTGAGCCCTCGTCAAAGGGCCAGTAGGCGATCAGTTCGGCTGAAGCTGAGCCGGTCACCCCAAGAACTAAGACACACAACATCAGATAAATCAATTTCTTGCACATAATATTCCTCCTCTAAAAAAGTTAAATTGAAAATACTGTTCAAGTGACTAATCATGGCTCTTGCATGGAAATCCCCTGGCCATGAATTCGTAGTCTTCCCATTCATCATTGTTTGGTCTCATTCTCTCATGAATATTGGTAACGGTTCTTCGCTAACTTCTTTAACATTTCTCATCTCCAGCTACGGCTCGCTCCGTCGTGACGAGCGCGAAACAAGCACATAGTCAGTTATGACTTTTCCTCAATCGTTAAATAGGGTAGGCCAAACAACGTCCAGTCGTGATCAACGTCATCGCCATCATCCACCGTGATTAGGGTCAGAAAATGATCACCCTCTTTCAATGGAACTATTATGTCTCCATATCGCCCCAGAGAATCACTGACCGCATGAAACTGGCCGCGTTTTTCGCCATCTACGAGGACCAGAAAGCCAGCCCGGTTGGCCAAGTCTTCTCCTTCCACGATCCCGCAGGTTGTGGTAAAGGTTTTCAACACAAAATCTGGTACTATGGCGCGAATTACATCCAAGTCAAACGTCATGCCGGCATTTGTATGCATGTAGATCCCTGGGGTCTCCGGTGTACCGAAAATGCGGTCATTGAATCGGGCTGAGAACCTGAGCACCTCTCGTACTGCAAGTTGCGGTTGATTGGTGATGTAGGTCCAGCAATTGAACGTTGTGTCAGGACATTCGTTAAAAATGAGACCATCCGAAGAAACGATCAATGGGCCTTGATCCTTATCCGGCACAAACACACCATCAACACATGGAAACTCCGGTACCGGGAAATACCCCCGCTTACCAACTCTTTTTCCACCTCTGTTATAGATTTCACCGTATCCGACAAAACCAGAAGCAGGATCAATCGCCATTGGCCGTACCACTTTTCCGAATCCGTTGCCGCCTCCCAGAATGTCAGCCAGATTGAGAGGCTCGCCCCGCCAAGCCAGACCCATTCGAGAAGAGATCTTACGCACAAAAGATCTCTGCTCAAAACGGATATCTCGGACCTCACAGGCTTGATTGACCTGCAGGGCTTGACCCGTCAATAACAGTCGACTCTCACCCGTTTTTCTCTTCCGGCCCGGAATCAAGGTGGCCTTGCCCTTAAACATTTGTACATCGCTGGTTCCAGCCTTATCCACTTCAATGCTGAACTCCGTCCCCAGATCCACGATCCTGGCGTTGGGGGTGTCCACGATGAAACCCGTGGCCTGTGAGGGGACTTTAACATAAATGCGACCGGCATGCAGGACGACTCTGTCAGCATCGGGCAGTGTAAATCGCGCAGGCCCTTCAATCAGAATTCTCGGCCCACGATAAAATTGAATGTTAATAAATCCGGAAAGGAGCGATCGTGTCGAGTCCGTATTGAAGAATTCGCCACCAGGTTTCGTCACATCTGCAGCGTCAGACCATCTGGCGTCCATGTCGTCCGTCAGGACGGCCACGGCTTCTTCCGCAGGACCCTGGAGATAAGAGATGCTAACAACAAATACCAGAAACCCCAGAAGCAGGCTCAAAGCAACCACCAGTGGCGTTCGCTTTACTTTTCGCCTTTCGGTCGGGCCAGGCCTCCGGGGAGGATGAAGCTCTCGTTGCGCTGCAGGCCTTTCCACAGGAACGGCGGGCGATGTCTTTTCGTAGTCAGCCATCGCCCGCCAAAAGGCCTCTTCCCATATCCATCCTATAGGCTCAGAGGCAAAAGACTCCCTTGGCCAGGTCGAATAATCTTCGGCGGCCAGGGATTGATAGGAATGCAGTGCCTCACAAAGCAGCATGTACTCGATATAGTCCTGTTGCAGAGACGGATATAGCCCCAAGAGCTGATCTAACCGCTCTTCCTGCTCAGGTTGAATCTGGCCGTCTCGGATTAAGCCGAGAAGGTCGCGGAACTCTTTGGTTTCTCTGGCGGTAGGTTTCATACTGCATCCTCCTGAGCTAACTTATGGCGTATACAAAGGAGCAACAGCTGATGAATGCGGTTGAGCGCCTTGTACACCGCGTCTATACTGCGTCCCAATGTCTGGGCTACACTGCGAGTCGTGCTGTGTATCTGATAACGCAGGCGTAACAGTTCTTTATCCTGCTCGCGCAAACTCTCAATGCACTCTTGCAGGGCCTCCCGTCGCCGATCTTCCTTTTGTGCTATTTCCGCGGCCTTTTCTTCTATGGTAGAGAACACCTTGGGTGATAGCTTCTGCAAACGATTCCTCTTCTTTTCGAAATGCTTAAGCACTTCAAACCGCGTGATATTGAGCGCCCATCTCAGAAAATGCTCGCGGCTTTCGAAGGAGCGATATTTTTCCCACATAACCACCACGGCATTTTGCAGTACATCATCCACGTCAGCATAATGTTTCACCAGGCAGCGTATATACCCACGAATGCGGTATTCATGGGCCAAATACAGACGCATGAACTCATCACCGCCAGTGTGTTGCCCTTGTTCTTTCATGGCGTTATTTCCCACAAGTGAGATATTTATCTTCTATAAATATTCCCGGTTAAACCGAGTAAATTGGAACAAATATATGAGATTTTTTGAAAAATTACACGTTCTGTAGTGCAATTAGGCATCTAAGTCCTTCGACCCGGCTCAGGACGGGACAGAAAAGGTCCTAAGAGGAGCTACCGGAAACCGCTTCGTCACGCTTAGAAGCTATGATCTGAACAAACCTCCTCCGAAAGACGTTCACCAACCGGCCAAAACTTTAAGTGAACCAATCTCGCTGAAGAATCCTGTGCGGTGCAAATATTAATCAGCTATTAACTCTTTGCTCTTTAACGAGTTAATATTCTGATTTTCGTCAGCGATAAATCCGAATGTCTGTGATTCGCATTTCAGTTTTGCTTAGAAGCTCTTGAACTTGACAATCTCTGGTGTAGAGATTCCCATAATGCGCATACTGTCTCTGTTAAAATGTCAGGGGCAGCAGCTTGTATTACGCAGCTAATCTGTGATATGATTTGAGCAATCCGCCAAGTCGTTCGATACAAACAATTTCAGCATCTTCATTTGTTTTGTGAATCGGTTCAATTATTCTTCCCAGGGATTGGTGAATTCTCTCGTGGTGATAATACTCGCAATACTGATTTACGGCATACTCAAGCTGTTTAACTGAAGCCAGTACCAGATGATTCAAACATTCCTCTTTAGCTGATTTCACAAAGCGTTCCGCGTAAGGATTCAAATCCGGGCTTCGCGGTGGGAGCTTCACCGGTTTTACTCCAGTGCTTTTTAAGATGCTGTGAAATTCAGACGTATAAAGCGGATCTCTGTCATGGATCAGGTATCTCTTGCCTTTTAGAAATCCATCTTCATAATCGGTTAGAATTTTTGCTGCCTGCTTCATATAATCACCGTCAGGCTGAGGTTTAATTGGAGCAAAGAACACTTTTCTCGCTGAAAGCTTTATAACAAAGAAAAGCGTGCATCTTATCAGCTTTCGACCTACGAGCAGTTCAACAGTAAAGAAGTCACAGGCAGCCAGGACATCCCAGTGGCTTTTGATAAACTCCCACCATGTAGTTTTTACGGTTAAGTCAGGTTCAGGATCATAGCCGTTTTCGATGAGGATGTTTTTAACGGTTGATGTGCTGATATTATATCCCAGGTAAACGACCTGTTCTGTGATTTTCTGATAACCCCAGCGAGGATTTTCTTCCTTGAATCTTATTACAAGAATTACTATTTCCTGGCTGATTTGTGGTCTTCCGACTTTGCCGCGATTTTGACTGCCATTATATTTTTCAGCGATTAGTTTTCGAAACCAGCCCAGCACTGTGTCCGGAGTAAACAGAACAGTACATTGCTCCAGCATTTTTCTGCTGAGCTTTTTTGCCTTGGCAGCCACTCTCATTCGCTGGCTGTTGCTGAGCAGTATTCGTTTGTTCTGCCTTTCCTGCTGCTCCAGAAGTACCCTGACCTGTTCTTTCAGGTAGTCAATAGCTTTGTATAGCTCTTTGTCAACACAGTAGGCCAAATACGTGAGTAATGTAATCCATAATTTCTGTTTCATAGTCAGGAAATGCTATAAGAACCCTTGCGTGCATGCAATAACTTTCGTCAGGGACAGCTTTAAGTCTTGTTATGACAATGAATTATGCCGAAATAATATTTGTACCCTACGGGATTCGAGATTTCAAACGCCATCAGCATGACGGACATTCGCTACCGAAAGACGCAAGTGGCTAATTGATCTGGCGAGCAGACTTGGCCATCTGTTTCTGATTACCGGACTAACAGCGACGGAATCTGCGTCAGGATGTAGGCTCGACGGTCGCGTACGAACCGTTTGATTCCGTCCCGTCGGCCGTTACCAAGCCCATCGGCCATCAGGGCATTGGTAGAATCGTCAAGAAACTGATCGAAGGCCGTCGGTGGATTAGCCGTCCCGTACGAGGTCTGCCATGGGCCGTTCACTAATTCTGCGAGTGCCTGCAGATACATCTGCCGATACTTGGGATAGTTCAAAAATTGATTGACCTCCGGAAACTGGCCGACGTTCATGGAGAATAAATTCGTACTGGTCCCATCACCCGATCCGAGCGTAAAGTCGATGTCCCAGGGCAGCAGGTACCACTTTCCTTCCGTTGTGGCATAGTAGAAGTAGTTGTTCTTTCCCCGCCGGTACCCGTAGCTGTCCCAATCGCCGACAGCGTGGCGAATCGCCAAGACCCGGGCAAAGTGTTCGGGATGGATGACCAACTCAATAGCCTGCTCATACGTGGGGCTGCTCGACGGCATGTTCAGCGCAACGGCAAGATCAAAGAGATGATCCCATGTGTCATCCTCGCAATGCGACCTTTTCTCAAATCCCCATCGATAAGTCTCCTTGAGCAGCGGGTGTCTGGAGTCAAACTTCAGCCCTTCATCAAGGTTCGTGTATCCTGTGCCGTCGGCTGTGTACTCGAAGTAATCATCGATCTTATGAATGTAGCCATCGGCATCGTCCGGAAACCACTTGTCAATGTAGTCACCGTCGATCTTCTGGACATCCTCATAGTTGCCGTAGTTTCTCCCGTTGATGACCAGGCGCACGAACTCCTGCATCGAGAACTGCAGGCCCATTTGCTTGTAGAACCAGTACGATGCGCGTTCCTGAAGGGGGCCACGGTCGCTGCCTTCGGTATTGTCGAGATTGATTTCCTCACGGTCGCTGAATTTTTGGTCCGGATTGAAGTCGATCCGGTAGCCGTAGCGGTCGCGGGGATCGCGGCCCGAGCCGCTTCGGATGAACGGGCTGCCGCGATAGCGGATTCGGGCATTATAGAATACCTCGGTATCATTGAAGACAAACGTGCAATCCATCAGCTCGTTCGAGAGATTGGGGCGCGAGCGAAATGTGCTGATGACACCATCGGAAAGCCAGACGCGGTAGGTGGCAAACTGAGTGTTTAACAACGTATCGCCAACGCGAACCAAACAGGTTCGCTCGGGCACATCAGCCGAGGGTTCCAAACAGGTTGGGAACCGTGTCGATGCCGAGCCGTCGGAGGCCATGATGTAGAACGCCCGCATCGTGCTGGCGGATGCACCCGGGATCGTGGCCGTGAAGATTCCGTCTCCGTCGATTAGGTCATCGCCCGAACCGTCATCGACCATGGGAGCACTTGTAAATCCGCTGGTGCCCTCGGATCGATAGTAAAGCGTGACCGATGCCACGCCGTCGTTGTCGGCCACGCGGGCAGTAACAACAATCGGCTCACTACCAGCGGGTAGGACTGGTGCATGTTGCACATCGAGGATGTCGGGCCCGCGGTTGGACACAAACGCCGTGTTTTGCAGTCCTGGCGTACCCAGATCCAGCGGCATGTTTAGCTCGAACGCATGAGCCGGTCGCGGCGGCTGAACGGGTGATCGGTCCCGCGTCGTCCGCAAGAGCAGGAATCGGTTTCCTCGCAGCCACCGGGCCCAGCCGCGAAACGTCACAGTGCTCGCGGTTACGCTGGAAATCGACCGATTGATACGATTGGCTCCGGGATCACCATGGCCGGTTGCAATCAGATGCAACGACCGGGACCCGGAGTGACGATCATCCGTGGTCACAAACGACCGAGTGTGATTGCCGAGAATTCGCCAGCCCGACTCGCCGCTCTCGAAGCCATTATTGCTTAGGCGGTTCGAGCCGCCAACGATAAGCTCGATATCGTCAAGGAGCACATCGCCGCGGTTGAGCAGCATAAGATCGAAGACCGTGATCCTATCGTGTGTGTATCTGGAATCACTGCTGTTTATAGTGAACGAGAACTGCTCCCATGCGGTTTTGCCGCTCTCGTCACTGTCGGCCCAGGCATCAGGCGTGTCATTGTTGCTGCGTGGATCGCGCAACTCTAAGCTGGCTCCCTGGCCGTCGGCCCACGTCGGCCATCGGCCGCCATCGTAATAAGTCACCTCGTCCGCCGTAACCATGTAAGTTTCGAGCCTGCCGGTTCTTGGATTCACCTGTTTGAGCGGATACGACAAGCGGATACGCTCGCTGTGATCATCCAGACTCCCCGAATACGGCCCGAATAGATTCGACCCGACTACCAGATTGTCATACACGCCCTCGAGAAGGTCTGGGTCCTTGGCCACTACCAGATACGAGCCCGGCGGCATCTCGGTGCCTTCATCGAATTCAAAGTCAATACCGTCGGTGAAGGCCCACCCGCTCAGCGTAATCCTGCTGGTACCCCGGTTGTAAAGCTCGATATACTCATATCGCTCGTCGCGGGTGCTGTGGTGATACATGATTTCGTTGATTACGATGTCGCGAATTAATGGTTGGGTGTTTGGTGCCTCAAAGGTGGCCGAAGTCAAAAAGTCTAAGTAGCCGGACCCATCCGGGAACCGGCCGAAGGTCAAGTCCGGCTCCATAGTCCCAAAGCGCACCGCGTCCAAGACCCGGACCGGCTCCGGCACGGAGTCATTGGTAGCCATTGTAACATAAATAGTCTCGCCGGAGAAGTCCAGCGCAAAGGGCAATCCCTGGGGCGGTGTGCCTTCACTAACGGACCAGAACTCACCCGGCTGCAGCACGATTCCATCCGGAATCTTGTACTGGAGCAGGTCAAGCCGGTCGTCACTCAGATAGACGTTGCTCAGATCGACCGTGGTCGGACCCGGGTTGTACAACTCGAGCCAGTCGATGCCGGGGGGTGTGTCGCTATTGGCCAGCAGCTCGTTGATCACCACGCGGACACGGCGGTCTTCGCTACCGCCGGGCTCCTCTGCAACCGCCCGGAGGACCGGGCTTGCAATGCAGTCCGAACTACCGGAGATCGTTGCATTGTGGGCCTGGATGGCCAGGACGTTTGTGCCGGGAACCAGCAGGTTCATCCGAGAGGTCAGGTCCACGTTGACGGCCGGTGGATCCGTAGCCTGGCCCCCGCTACTGTCGAATGGTGGCGGATCGCCGAGGATTTCTCCAGAGTCCGCTACGCGCCTGCCATTGAGATACAGTACGAAGCCATCGTCGTAGTGGATCTCAGCCCACAACTGCGAGAATGAGTTGATCTGCTCTACCGTCAGTGTGAAGCGCAGCCGGGCATACACGGAAATGTACCTTCCGTTCATGTCGTTCAGCTCAGTTCTGATAAACTGCAGCTCGCTGGGGTCGTTGCTGTATCCGTATCCGCTGGGACCATCGAGCCACGCAGTTGTGCTGGGATCATCATTGAACTGTTGTTGCGCCCAGGCCGTTGTGGCTTGCTGGTTGAGGCCTGGCGATGGTTCTCTGGTCCCCTTGAAATATCGTCCGGGATGACCTACATCTACAAGGGTCACCAGCGTCGGATCTTCAGGCTCAACCTGGAATTCATCCGGACCACCCGGTGTACCACCTATAAACATGCTGGGCGACCAGGTTGACGCCTCCTCCGGATCGGCGCCCGGCTTCGCGAGAATCAGCGAGTGCCCCGTACCGTCGGGTGAGGCTGGCCAAGGGTTTTCGTTGCTATATCGGAGCGAGATAAGAATCTCCCCGTTGCCGTTGGACAGCTCGATCCGCTCACCATCATTATTGAGTCGACCCGTGAAAGGACCATGCACGCCGCTGATTCCGTACGCTGCCTCCAAGGCAGCTGGATCGCGCGCCACCACCAAGTACTCCTTAGCCCCGATGATCGTTCCAGGCTCGAACTCGTACTGGATGCCGTTCGTGAATGCGTAGGCGGTGAGGTCTTCAAAGACAGCCCGGTTGTTGTACAGCTCAATAAACTCGAGCGTCTCGGCCTCATCGACAGGATGGTACATCACCTCGCTCACCACGATTCCCATGCAGGGTCGCGTGGCCCATAAGGCAATCATGCAGGTTATCGCCAACAAACTCCACTGATGTCGTCTTCGGTTTTTCATAAGTGTCCGATCCTTTCTCCAATGATGGTAGTCAGACTTCCCAAGCCCACCACATGCAGCCTCTGCTCGCATCAAGTGCTGCCGGACCCTCGCCCATATAGGGCAGCATAGGCGAATATAGGGTCGTCGCGCCTCTCAGATGTTCCACACAGTGTGGCTCACCAGCTTGTTACCATGCGGACCGGTGCACTTCAATTCCGGTGGTTGGGTTCCACTTCCTCGCCTTCGTGCCAGCATCGCGTATACCAAGAACCCTCCCCTCTAGGTCGCAACCCCGATTTCTCGAGCCGCTCCCGCGACCAGTATGATCTGGTATTCACCATTTAGACTGCTTAGTAACATTCCCAGAACCTTCTGATAAGCTATTTTACCACATTCACCCAAAAAAATCTACCGTTTCAGAGCCAAACTCATCTCATTTCTGCTGATGACATACACTCAAAGAGCTAATAAAAGATGGAATCATCACTCTTGAGAACGCAACCGTTTGGCTCAGGGCGATTCATGGTCTGACGGCACTTTCGGCTATAAAGAATATAAAAGGGTTCCAGCTTCGCCTGGGCCGGATATTTGTTATAATTGTATCAGATAGTTTTACTACTTTCTAACAGCGGTTCAAGAACTCGTCTGGGCGCCCTGCTCCGCCGAAGCGTCCATAATGGCTTGACAAGGCCGTGATAGGCTTCGCGGAGGCGAGTAGGCTCGCCGAGCCGGAGCGGGAAATGAAAATTCAGTGCGAACTATGTCCAAAGATGTGCATCATTCAACCCGGCCAGAGCGGTGAGTGCCGGGTGAGGATCAACATCGACGGCATCTTGCGCACGGTCGTTTACGGTTATCCTTGTTCGCTTTATCCTTACGACCTAGGAGCCTGTCCGAGTAATAATTGAACGGCCGTTAAAGAGATGGTAGAATACGAGCCGATATTTATAATGGAAATTCAATTCTTGGAGGCTCACGGATGGGTAAAACATATCGGCCATGGAATCCAAATCAACAATATCTCCTTCCGCCATCAGTTCAAGACTGGCTGCCAGAAAACGACCTGGTTTACTTCTTACTCGACACTGTCAATGAGCTGGACATCTCAGCAATTACACAAAAGTATGAGCAGGAAAAACGTGGCTTTCCGCCATTTCATCCACGCATGATGGCGGCTTTATTGTTGTACGCTTATTGTCGTGGTATTTTCAGTTCGCGTAAGATAATGCAAGCTTGCCAGGAACGACTCACGTTTAGAGTTATTGCCGGTGATGATATACCGAACTTTCGCAGCATCAGTGATTTTCGCAAGCTGCATCTTAAAGAGCTGCAACAGCTATTTGTTCAGGTTTTGCAGCTTTGCCAGGAAGCCGGCCTTGTCAAGCTTGGTCACATTGCTCTTGATGGCACTAAGATCAAAGCCAATGCTTCACGACACAAAGCAATGAGTTACGGCAGGATACTCAAAGAGGAAAAGCGTCTTAAAGAAGAGATTAAGCAGTTACTCGAAAAGGCTGAAGCAATTGACGAGCAGGAGGATAATGAATACGGCGTTGATCGTCGGGGCGATGAGTTGCCCGAAGAATTGGCTCGTCGTGAAAGTCGTCTAAAACGTATTCAGAAGGCCAAAAAGGCATTGGAAGCTAAAGCCAAGGCTGCTGCCCGGCAGGCACACGAAGAGCGTAAACAAGAAGATTTTAAGAATGGTGATAAATCTAAACGCGGCAGAAAACGTAAGGCTATCTCAGAGGTTCCATCAGACAATAAGCAATATAACTTCACTGATCCCGAATCAGGTATAATGAAGGCGAACAATAAAGGCTGGGATCAATGCGGCAATGCTCAGGCTGCGGTAGATAGCAAGAAGCAAGTAATTGTCGCCTGTGATGTGACCAACGAAAGCAATGACAAGCAGCAGTTTGAGCCGATGTTAGAACAGACTCAGGAAAATGTTGGCGATGATAAGAAAATCAAGTCAGCTTCAGCTGATAGTGGTTATTACAGTGAATCAAATGTAAAGTTTGCTGAGGACAAGAAGATAGATGCCTATATTGCGACCAAAAGAACTAAACACAGTGCCCCGGTGCCGAAAGCTCCTCGTGGTCGAGCACCGAAGGATTTAACGGTTCAAGAGAAGATGGCCAGAAAGCTTCGAACCAAGAAAGGACGCGAGACTTATTCTAAGCGCAAGAGTATAGTAGAGCCGGTGTTTGGCCAGATCAAGAGAGCAAGAGGATTTGTTCAGTTTTCGCTGCGAGGCCTCGAAAAGATGTGTGGCGAGTGGGCGATTGTTTGTCTTACTCACAACTTATTGAAGTTATTCCGAGCTCAATATGCCGTTGCGGCTTAAGAATATGATGGATACTGCTGTGTTATAGCGAAGATTACGACCATTTCGAGAAATAAACGTGTAGCATCAGCCGAAAATAAGTTCTTAACGTGAAAAATCAGAATTCAAAGCCAAAGGAGAGCAGAAAGGTACGGCCCAAATCAATTACTCGGACAGGCTCCTAGGAAATCACAAACATATAGTTGCGGGAATTTCAAGTACAAAACGCAGAGATGATATTCCGTCTAACACACAAACGGTCGATGAATGACCTCATAGTACAGGCCAAACATTACTTGACCGAGCGCCAAATGTCACCTTTCGATGCGTCCCTTAAGGTAAATGAAACGCCGATGTCGTACCTCGGATACAACAAGCCAAAGGCAGCCTTCAGAGTTTTGAAGGTCGAACCAGGAGAAGCGTCCAGCAATAGCATGGAGTGCGGCGAGGGATAGCACACTGATAGCGTCCGGCAAATAAAGACACAAACTTAACACGGCCATCTTTCATTGCTGCGGGCGCCGACCTTCGAGGGTTTGGTTTGAATGACAGGAGAGACAACGGAAAATGGAAGCAGATATTCTCATAAGTTACTTCGCAAGACGGAATGAAGCTCGTGGTGCCCTCCGGGAGCTGAAGAGGAGAGGCTTCCGCCGCGTGGCATTGGTGCACAAGACCGCCGACGGAGATGTACACACACAGGACCCCTTCCTTTGGCGCCGTGCTCTCGGGGTGACCCTGGCGGCCATCCTGTTCGGGGGCTTTGCCGGTGTTGCTTCCCCGATCCTCCACTGGCCGGCGTCGATTCTGAGCGAATCCCTTTCTACCCTGGCGTCGATCCTGGCGGGCGGATTAGTCGGGACCCTCTTCGGTGCGGTGTGGACGCGACGGTCGAAGTACGGTGTCGAGCGAAGGCTGCTTAAAAATCACGCACGCTGGTTGGTGTCTGACGAGACTGTCCTGATTCTCCAGGCGCCGATCGAAACGTTGCGGCTTCCAGTGGCGGTGCTTCGGGAAATCGGCGAGATCCCACCGGCAGTGTTCGTCCTGCATCCGAAGCGCGAGGGTCCGATCGGAGATGTGCGGAGCGCAGGTGTGCCGCTCTCGCTAACGCAGATTCGGAAGCATGCCGAGCTGCTGGCGAAGGACCACCAGGTTGACCCAGAGCGGCAGCAAAACACCTGGCTACTCGAGCGTCTCGAGCAGGCCCGTCGATGGATCCATCAAGTTTGCTCGGACCTCTCAGAAGCGAGTCGATTGGAACAGAGTGCGACTCCGGCCGCCGAGTGGATCCTTGATAATGAGTACATCATTGAGGGCAACGTTCGCGATGTTCAACTGAACCTTCCCCGGCGTTATTACCAGCAGCTTCCTGTCCTTGCCAACGAATCCTACCGAGGTTTGCCCCGCATCTACGGCTTGGCGAAGGAACTCATCTCCCATACGGACTTGCGTCCGGACCTGGAGAACATCCTTGCGTTCCTTGAATCCTATCAATCCGTGCGCACGTTGACGATTGGTGAACTTTGGGCTGTGCCCCAGATGCTGCGCACCGCATTGATTGAGAACGTCCAAAATCTCGCGGTACAAGCCCAGAGAGACCTGCGAGAGCGGGAGATGGCCAACTTCTGGGCGAACAGGCTCATTACAGCGAATCGGCGAGATCCAAACCACCTCTTCTCGATCCTGGCAGAACTTGCTGAAACGCAACCCAGTCCAAGCCCTTATTTTGGTTCTCAACTTATCGGTTATCTCTACGACGAAGCGAGTGCGCTGGTACCGGTTCAGAGCTGGCTTGAACGCACGCTCCGGGAATCCTTGAGCGAGCTTAACCTGCGTGAGCAAAGCCGCCAGACGAAGGATCAGATATCAATTGGGAATGCATTTACCAGTTTGAGACAACTCGCCTTGATGGATTGGAGGCAAATCTTTGAACAACTCAGCCGC
>Ga0315552_1001785_pt1 | contig 12928 bp, 10 predicted proteins | sample SalMarSW160170MG_2_FD_203102 | JGI IMG/M metagenome (GOLD analysis project Ga0315552, IMG submission 203102) | Salt marsh sediment microbial communities from the Plum Island Ecosystem LTER, Massachusetts, United States - Salt Marsh Sediment SW1601-70 ...
TGATGTTGTGCAGGGACCGGACCGACCGGCGCAGCTCGCGGTGAAGGAGCAGCGGGTCCTTGTAGCCGTGGTAGTACCGGTAACCGGCGAACAGCTCGTCCGCTCCCTCGCCGGTGAGGACAACCTTGACCTCGCGAGATGCAAGATGCGCAGTGAAGTAGCAGGGGATGGCGCTCCGCACGAGATCCTGGTCGAAGGACTCCAAGTGGTAAATGATATTGGGCAGCTTCCGGAGCACCTTCGCAGGCTCCAGGACGTACTCGTGGTGCACGGTATCGAGGTGCCGCGCCACCGTCCGGGCCGCCTCGAGGTCGCGGCTGCCCTCAATCCCCACGGAGAAGGTGTGCAACTCTTTGACGTGGGGCCGGGCGAGTGCAGCAATGATGCTGCTGTCCAGGCCGCCCGAGAGGAAGGCTCCCACAGGCACGTCGCTCATGAGGCGTTTCGCCACAGATCGTTCCAGCGTCTCGCGCACGAGGGTCATGTGCTGCGCCGCCGTCCTCGGTGTGGGATTCAGGTCAGGCACTTCGTAGTAGGAGCGGATCCCACGCCGCGAGTGAAACCAGGAGCCGGGAGGGAACTCCTTGACATCGTTGCAAAACCCGACAAGGGCCTTGATCTCGGAGGCAAAGAGCATGGTCCCGTTCCGCCAGCCGAAGTAGAGAGGCTTGATCCCGATCGGATCCCGCGCAAGAAAAAGGTTCTCTCTGTCGGCGATGGCAAGCGCGAACATCCCGTCGAGGTCGCGAGCAGACTGGGCCCCCTTTTCACTGTAGAGGTGAAGAGCCGCCTCGCTGTCGCTCCTGGTCAGGAATGCATGGCGGTTTTGCAGGCGGGACCGGAGGGCCGGAAAATTGTAGATCTCTCCATTGGCCACAATGGCCCGCGTGCCCTCCTCTGTCCGGATCGGCTGGTCACCCCCGGTGGGATCCATGATGGCCAGGCGCCGGTGTCCCAAGACGCCCGAGTTATCAGACTGCACAAGCATTGCCTGTCCGTCGGGGCCGCGGTGGCCCACCCGGAGCAACATCTCGCGGACGGCTCTCTCGTCGCGCTCGCCCCAGATGCCGGCGATACCACACACGCCTCTTACTTCTCCTTTCTCAGCAGGCCGTGACTTTCCAGAAGCTCGCGCGCGACCTCGCGGGGCTGGCGCTTCTTCCCGTCCACCTCGAAGTTAAGCCGCTGCATGGTCGCGTCGTCCAGGACGTCGCCCAGCAGCCCGAGGACCTGGCGGAGCTCCGGATGCGAATCCAGCACTTCGCTGCGAACTACAGGCGCCGCGTCGTAGGCTGGAAAGAAGCCGCGGTCGTCACTGAGCGGCTGGAGGTCCAAAGCCGCGATGCGCCCATCGGTGGCGAAGGCGCAGATGACGTCCACTTCTTCAGTTGCGATAGCTTGATACATAAGCGCCGGGTCCAGGTCCCGAACCTGCCGAAACTGCAGTCCGTAGGTGCGGCGCAGTCCCGGATAGCCGTCCGGCCTCTCGCTGAACTCGGCGGTGAACCCGGCGCGAAGCGTCCGCGCGATCGGCACCAAATCAGAGACCGTCTGCAGGTTGCTGGCGACGGCATCGGCTTCGCGGATGGTGATCGCATAGGTGTTGTTGAAGCCGAACCGGCGGAGCCACCTGGCCGCGAAGCGCCGCCTGTACTCCCGGGAGACCACCTCGTACGCTCGATCCGGGTCCGCGATGACGGGTTGCTCGAGGATCGCCGTCAGGGCCGTGCCCGTGTACTCCGCGTAGACATCTATCCCTCCGCTTTTCAGGGCACCGTGACAGATCATGGTCCCACCGAGATTGAATCGCCGGACCACTCTCAAATCGGTACGTGCCCCAATGAGCTGGGCCATGAGTTCCCCAAGAATGAGTTGCTCGGTGAAGTTCTTTGTGCCGATTCGGAGCGTCCCGCGGTCAGCGACGCGTGTTCCCCAAAACGGATTGTAAGGGGACATGCTTGACGAAAAGTAGGCCACACACCCAGCGGCGATGAGGACAACTGGCATCGATAGCGCCACCGGGCGCAGGCAGCGGTCGAGCGCCACCTTGAACCGGGAGCCGCTGTATCGCTTGCGGCGAAGGCCCCACTCCAATGCGGCGATGGTCCCATCCACGAGAAGCGCGAGTAGCGCTGCCGGTATGGCCCCAAGCAGGATCAGGTCCGTGTTCGACAGCGCTAGACCACGGTTGATGAACTGGCCCAGCCCCCCGGCACCGATGAAAGCAGAGAGGGTCGCGATCCCCACTCCCACCACTGCTGCTGTCCGGATGCCGGCGACGATCACCGGCGTCGAGAGTGGTATCTCGACTAACCACAGGCGCTGGCGCGGGGTCATCCCCATCCCGCGGGCCGCCTCCAACACAGCCGGGGGTACAGTCTCCATACCGGTCAGGGTGTTACGGACAATGGGCAATAAGGCGTAGAGAGTCAGCGCAATGATGGCTGGGGTCGCCCCGATCTTATGCATCAGGGTGAGGAGGATCGAGAGCATCGCCAGGCTTGGAATTGTCTGCAGTATCCCGACCGCGCCCGTCACTGGGTTCCGTAACCACCGGATGCGGGCGGCGCAGATCCCCAGAGGAATCCCCACCAAGACCGCCATGCCCGTGGAGACACCGGTCAGCATCAAATGCTCGCCCGTACGCAACCAGAGCTCGGGCAGCCGCTCTCCGACAAGCGCTATCCAGGAATCACCGAACATCACAGCATGCCCCCGTAGGCCGCGAGCTGCTGGGCGGCTTTGCCGAAGAGGTCGCGGACGAAGTCAGTTGCCGGGTTCCCCACGACCTCCTGCTTCGTTCCGATCTGTTCGAGACGGCCAGCGTGTAGTATTGCTATCCTATCCCCGAGAGCAAGGGCCTCGAAGATGTCGTGGGTCACAAAGACAATGGTTTTGTTAAGGCGCTTCTTCAGCGAAAGGAACTCCTGCTGGAGCATATCACGCGTGAGAGCGTCCAGGGCTCCGAAGGGCTCGTCCATGAGCAGGTATTCGGGGTCGGCTGCCAGCGCTCGCGCAACGGCAACCCTTTGCTGTTGACCGCCCGAGAGTTCCTCCGGGTAACGTCGAGCGTAGGAGTCGGGGCTCAGACCGACCATGCGAAGGAGTTGGTTGGTCTTCTCCCGCTGCGTGCTTCTCGACCAGCCGAGAAGGCGTGGCACCATAGCGACATTCGCTTCAATGGTCATATGAGGAAACAGGCCGATCCCTTGGAACACATAACCGATTCTACGTCGAAGAGAGATCGGGTCCTGGCGAGAAATATCTTGGCCATCCAGTTCGATGATGCCTTCATCAGGTTCAAGAAGCCGATTCGTTAGCTTGAGCAGCGTTGTCTTCCCAGAACCGGAAGAGCCCAAAAGTACAAGCGTCTCTCCTGCCTGGACCGCAAACGAAACATTGTTGACCGCGTAATAGCGACCCCCATCGAAGGACTTACATACTGCCTTGTAGGCAATCATGGCTTAAGAGTGTCTCGGTGTTTCAACGATGAATGAATGAAAACACTTCGGCACGTGACAATTGGCATTCAACCAGTTTCACTCTTTCCACAAGTTCAGTAAGTTGTTCGACTGGCGCAGCCACGAAAAGATCCGCGAAGAGCGTTCCTTCATCCTCGTACTTCCTGGTGTCTATTCCCTTATCGTGCAGGATGCGGCATATCTGCATCTGCTCAGATTCATCCGCAAAGTTTCTCTGTGGCAGTCGAATCCCCGGCACAGAAGTCAAACGTAACCCCGACTGCTTGAAGACCCTGCATATTGGTTCAACGTCAAACATGCGTAGTGTCGTCACCAGTGCAAATGGACCGAAGTCAGATGGGTGATCTTTTCCAAGATGCGGAAGCACCTTTGAGAAGGTGCGTTCGCTAACGTAGCCGATAGCACCTGTGCTCACCAGGAAATTGCAGGAGCGGAACCACTCAAGCTCTGCTTCTCTTGGAAGAACATCCGCATCTTCAAGATCACGTGAGATCCCGCCTTCTAATAAACCAGAGTCGAGTCCAAATCGAATCGCCGGAGCAGAACTGTCCAAGCCAACGCAACGCATATCAGAAACCGGGGAGGTCACATTAAGCCACATCCGCATTACCTCACAGCACGATGCGTAATCCTTCGGTGCGCGTGATGAGAAAAAGGCAACAATCTCGTCAAACGAACACCCGTACTTAATGAATGCTGAACCCATACCATACGAACACCCCACATCTAACATTTGCACAGGCCAGGCTTCGCTGTTCCGCTCCTTCAAAAGCTCGGCTGCCGCAAGACAATAGGGACGCGCCTGTTCTCCAATTTGATAGCCATGTAAAGCCATCTTCCTGACATAGGCGTGAGGCGTTGGCTGCACGTAGACATCATCGAAGTTGGCTTTTGCTTCGTTTTCTGCACCGTAGTTCATTTGACATCCCCCTGATTATTTTGCACTCTGGTGGAGCCGAGGGTACCGACCTCTAAAATTGGGGCGGCGCCGACGTTGTCCACATCCATCATCTTTGCAACTAATTCGATAGATTCAGCTATGGCCGCTTTTTCCGTCTCCGGGAGTCTGTTGAGGGCTTGAGTCAGTTTGTCCTGAAGAGGGGATGGAGCGTTCCGAATGAGGTCTTTTCCGGACTCGGTGAGAATGACATTCACAATCCGGCGATCCCTGGTATCGCGGCTCCTCCGAATGAGCCCCCTGTAGTCAAGCCGATCAAGAATCCCAATCAATGTGCTTGGGCTGATAAAATTCTTCTTTGCGAGTTTGCTTACGGCTACAGGTTCTTCTTCGCTGATGGCCAAGAGGCAGATCAACTGCGGCGATGTAATGTTGTAAAGAGTTAAAAGTCGCCGCGAGTACAAGTCGGTGGCTCGAATGACCTGGCGAAGCGCTTTCAGCACACGTAAGTCGTACCGCGAACTTGGAAGAGTGACGGCCGATTGCGGATCCAGTCTCTGCACTTCTTGTCCCTCAGCCGCACACACTTGCGCCTGAGTCTGGGCACCTGAACGTTGGTCGGCTCCTTCCTTGTGGCTCATGGGAATTCATCCTTCTCGTATGGTTCTTATGCTAATCTTTTGTGGTCAAATAATCAGCTTACATACTATTTCACAGAGAGCAAGGTCCTGTCAAGTGCTAAGGCGTTTTTTTTCGGTGCGTTTAGCCTATACTCTTCATGAACCTTGCAGGACCTCTGATCGAGAGCCCGAGACACTCCGGACAGCCGCCGAGAGGGCGGCGTTACCCTGGCAAACCCACCCACGCAAACGCAGCCACATCCCATCCCTGCCGGAACGTTGACTCCACGCTGCCTTTCCGGTAGAATCGCGTCATCCTGAGGGGGAACTTGGGGCGCGAGACGAGGGTCCCTTCCTGGCAATACGGTACTCGTTTTTCCCTTGAGTGGTGAGGAGAAAACGGGCGCCATGAGGGTGTGATGGAGAGAAAAAAGATGCCGGGCAGATGCGGTTTGGTCGTCAGGTCCGCTATTGCAGCGGTTCTGCTCTTGTCTGCCGCGTGGGTGATTGTTGACCGCTACGTCCCGAGCAAGGAAAGCCTTGACGGGCATGGAGAGCCGGGCGCGCACGGGAAGCACAACATCGTCATGTACGCGTGGGACTATCGGCCGGGATTTCAGCCCCAGGGCATTGGCGCCCCGAACACCGAGATAAAGCGAGTGGCTCAGGAATATATGAAGCTGCATCCGGATGTCCACATTGACTTCCGGGTGGTTGGCGTGCAGGGGGATGCCACGGAGGGGGAGTGGATGAAGCCCCAACTCATGGAGAGGATCGCCCCGGACATCATCGGCGCGAACACGGAAGTGGTGTGGCCGGACGTGGACAAGGGTTGGTGGGTGAGTTTCGAGCCTTATATGGCCAGACCGAATCCGTATATCCCCGAAGGCCAACCCGGGAGCGAGCAGTGGTGGGACCTTTTCGAGAATGCGGCGCTAACTAAGGCAAAGCGCGCGCCGAACGGACAACTTTACAGCCTATCATTGGATCTGGTGGAAACGGGCATATTCTACAACAAGGACGTTTTTAGCAAATGTGGGATAGACGTGCCGAAGGGGTGGCAGGGGCCGAGGGACTGGGAGGAGTTTCTGAACATTCAGAGAAAAATCAAGAAACACGGCTACATTCCCCTTCTGATGCGGATTGAGTGGGCGAGGGACTGGGCGCAGGATTATCTATTCGATCAATTGTTCCACGAAATCATCGCTGAGATAGACAAGGAGAAGGGTCCGCCGGACGAGGAGGAGTATTTGCAGGGATACCTTTTTCCGAAGGAGCTGTGCTGGTTAATCAAGAACGGATATTTCTCGCCTGCGAGCCGGCGATACCGGGAGGTCTGGCGGCTGATGCACCAGTGGCGGCAGTTATGGAACAAGGACATATCGAATATGGATCAGTACCGCCTTTTTATTATTCAGAAGGCCGCCATGATGTGGAACGGAAGCTGGATGATACGGCGAATGAAGTTCGACCCGCTGATGAAGTTCGACTGGGGGATTTTTTATCTCCCACCCATAACAAAAAAGACCTCGCGCTATGCGTGCGGGGCGGAGCCTGCCGTAATCGGCGGCGCAGCGGTGCAATACTCGGTCTCGAACTCGGCGGTTCGGAAGAACCAGGTGGAGCAGGCGATGGATTTCCTTTACTACCTCACCCGGCCGGATAACGCGGAAAGGATTATAGGGGAGGCAGGCTTATTCATCCCGAACATCAAAGGGGCGAAGATGTCGGCGGGCTTGGAGCCCTTCGCGGAAATCATCAAGCATCGGTATTGCACGGTGAAATGGATCGCCTCCTTTGGGACAGAGTTCAACGACATCCACCAGAGGCTGATCGAGCTGTATCTCGGCGATGGGATAAGTCTGGAGGAGTTTCTGAAGAAGGTTGATGAAAATATGAACCGGGAGGCGGACGACCTTCTCGCGGTGCATACGCAGCCCGGAGCAAAGGACTTCTGGGATTTCAGCGAGCCGAAGTGGTGGAAGAAATGGAATAAGCCGGGACCGAGCGACCCGGCAAGATGTCCTCCCTCGTGCCTGTGATTGTCCGGCTCGCCCTCGGGCGAGATAGATGTTCTGCGAGACGGAAATCGTGACCTCGCAGCGGAGCGAAAGATAATCCTCTATGGCCACTATCTTTCACGTCGTCGAAGCGGTTTGGAAGGTCATCTCCACGGTCTATCGCGACCTGGTTTTGGGGATGTGCGATATCTTCGTGCTGATGTGGAAGCAGGCTCGCCCGTTTTTCTCCTCCTCTGTCTGGAATCCGTTGCATTGGAAAAGGTTGGGGGACATATCAGTTCCGTGGCTTATCATTCTGGTCATCATCTCGCTGCACGTCGCCTATTTTCTCTGGCACACAGGAAGTTCCGTCAGTGTGAAGTTGCTCCCTCGGTCTCGCCTGGGACGTGCCTCACTGAGAAAGGCCAGAATGGTCAGGCAAAGCGCCGGACTGTATTACTTACTTCTCCCGACGCTGACTCTTCTGGTCATATTCAACTTCTATCCCGCGGTCTCCATTTTCAAGCACGCCTTTTATCACTACGACATCGGCGGGGTGAAAGAGTACATCGGATTGGGGAATTTCGCCGCCATTCTGCTGGACGAGAACTTCTTCCTGAGCGTGAAAAACATGTTCAAGTTCATGGCTTTCTCGCTCGCGACGAGCCTCACTATTCCGCTAATCGTCGCTGGCCTGATTTTCCACTTGCGGTCGGAGCGAGCGAGGTATCTCATGCGGGTGCTTTTCGTGGTGCCGATGGTCGTTCCGGCGGTGGTCTTCTATCTTATCTGGCTGTACATCTATCAGGACTCGGGGATCATTGCCCTATTCTTCGAGAGCATCGGGTTGGGTGATTTGGGGAAAGGACTTCTGACAAGCCCAAGGACCGCGAGGTTAGCTGTCATGTTCGTGGGTTTCCCCTTTGTTTACGGGGTCAATTTACTTATCTACTACGCGGGACTGATGAACATTCCACAGTCTCTCCACGACGCCGCGAGGGTGGATGGAGCGGGGAGTGTGAAGACCTTTCTTCGTGTGGACATCCCGATGGTGACTGGGCAGTTCAAGCTCCTCCTCATCCTCGGAATTATCAACGGACTCCAGATGTTCCAGAACATCCTCGTCCTGACGCGAGGAGGCCCCGGCTTCGAGACGATGGTGCCGGGGATGTATATGTTTCGGTTCGCCTTCGCTTTCAATCGAATGGGCTACGCCTGCGCCATAGGCTTAGTCCTTTTCGTGCTGATTTTTGCCATAACCTTGCTAAACGCCAAACTCATCCGGAGCAGTGCGGAACATGAGGCAGCCTGAGAAAAAGGCCACCGGATCGCTGTCGAGACCGCAAGACGCTCGCCCAGGACGCCGCCGCCTTCGGCCGGGGCGTGTTTTTCAGCTCGGGATACTGGCGCTGCTTGTGGGTCTGACCTTCTATCCTTTCTTTTTCCTCCTCGTGAACTCTTTCAAGAACGTCCCGCAGTTCTTCATGCAATCGTGGTGGTTTTCCCTCCCGCTGAGGTTCGACAACTACGCCGAAACTTGGGGCCTCGTCCATCGTTACATCGCCAACAGCCTGGTGATGTGCGCCCTGACGGCTGTGGTGATGCTGAGCCTTTCGTGCCTGGCGGCGTTCGTCTTCGCTCGGTTCAAATTCCCCGGTCGCGACTTCCTGTTCTATTCGATTCTGTCGCTGCTGATGGTGCCGGGAGTGCTGATGTTGGTGCCGACTTTCATCTTGGTAGCACAACTGAAGCTTATCAACACCTACTGGGTGCTTCTGCTGCCATACATTGCCGGCAGCCAGGTCATTGCCATATTCATTCTCCGAGGCTTTTTCGCAAGCATACCGGAGGAGTTCTTTGAGGCGGCGAGGATTGACGGGGCATCGAACCTCCAGTTGCTCAGACACATTATTCTCCCGCTATCGAAGCCGATCATCGGCACGCTCGCGGTGCTCAACGTGCTCGGCACATGGAACAATTTCCTCTGGCCTCAGGTCACCATCACCAATCCTACGCTCTCCATGATCACTAACGGGATGTATCAGTTTCACAGCCAGTATTCCATCAACTACGGGAAGATGTTCGCGGGCTATACGATTTCCGCTGTCCCCATCCTCGTCCTCATCCTTTTCACCATGAGAACGTTCATGAAAGGGATGACCAGCGGCGCCTTTAAGATGTGATGGCTCGGCGGTGGGAGGATTCTTCTCTTGGCGGAGTAGCCTCGGCGTGGGTCTCCCGAGAAAGGTCAGACACGGGATGAGGAGATGTTGTTTGCGGGAGACGCCGGTTTGTTAGCGGCCGGGGGAGCCGTCGCCGAGGGGCTCGAGCTTCAAGGGACCCGCCTTTTCCACGTGTTGGGTCTTCTGAACGGAATCTGGGCTTTTGCCGAATGTCTCGGAACGTGCAACTTTCCGTCACCCTCGCGGATTGCTCGCCACCTATATAACTCCCGGACGTCGTAAGCGTCCGGTGGCCGAAACTTCACTTCATTCGAATAATGACTGTTGGACCGAGAGGATACCGGCCGAACTTCTCTCCGTAAACGGCCAGCCCGCCAGATGTATCTGACGATTCATCTACAGCCCGCGCCATTAACCCCGCACCAATAATTCCAATCCGTACCAGGCAATTCTCCCGCTGGTTATCCACTCCAACAGTCGTTCCTGAGCCCCGAGGAACTACAAGTTCCAGCCACTGCGATATTCCGGGCGCACATATTTATCTGCATCGGGAGCGTTCTTCGCCTTCATGTTCGGACCATCCCAATATATTTTCTTGCCTGTCCGAAGCGCCACATTGCCCAGCAGCACCATTTCGGTCAATGGACCGGCATAGTCGAAATTCGAGCTGGCGGGATCGCCGCCCTTGCAGGCATCTATCCAGTCTCTCTGATGGCCTCGAACTCGTTTGATTGTCTTCGGCGGCCGCTTGTAGGCCCTCATTTTCGACTCGGGAATGATTCGCACGGAGTCAGCCCAGCCGCCACACATCATTATGCCGTCGTCGCCCACAAGGTAACAGCCCTCTCGCCCCATTCTACGGCCCTCTTCCAGCTCTCGTGGTCGTGGAGGCATCAAGCCGCCGTCATACCATTTCAAGGTGACCGGAGGCATATCACCACGAGCCGGAAACTCGTAATGGTACAGTGCCGCCGCGGGTACCGTTTCGTCATTCAGCCTGGTGGAGCTGGCTTCCACGCTGATGGGATAGCCCAGGTTCAGAGCCCAAAAGGGAGCGTCCAGATTATGACATGCCATATCGCCTATCGCTCCATTCCCGAAATCCCACCAGCCTCGCCAATTGTACGGGTGATAAGCGGGATGATAGGGTCGGTAAGGGGCCGGGCCGAGCCAGCGATCCCAGTCCAGATTCTTCGGCACCGGCGGCTGCTCCTTAGGCCTGCGATCCAGATTTGTCCATTCCAACCGTCCATCGCTGGTCGAGCCGTTGACCTCACGCACCGGTCCGATCGCACCATCTCGTATCCATTCCACCGTCAGGCGAATTGCGTCCCCTGAATGGCCCTGGTTACCCATCTGAGTCGCGACTCCTGCTTTTCGGGCGGCCTCCCTTACCGCTCGCACCTCATGGACCGAATGGGCGAGAGGCTTTTCGCAGAACACATGCTTACCCTTTTTGATGCCTGCCATGCAGGCCACCGCATGTGTGTGATCGGGCGTGGCTATAAGAACGGCATCAATGTCAGTTTCCTTTTCCAGCATCTCATAGAAGTTCGCGTAGCCGACGCATCCTTTGTAGGTCCCCGATTTTTTTTGTTCGGCGTAGTGCTTCTCGACGACATCGGCTGCACGTCTCAGTCCTCGACTGTCAACATCACAAAGGGATATCACATGTACATCCTGATTATTGAGAAGTTCTCTGAGATTACCTCTATCCTGTCCTCCGAGACCTATAAAGGCGAGATTGACCTTCTCGCTCGGCGCCGGATTAGCGCCCGCTCCCAGGACAGAACGGGGTAAAATCGTGAATGCCGCCGCTGCACCCGTTCGTTTCAGAAATTGCCGACGATCAATTGTCTTGTCACCCATAGTACCCATTCCTTTCTCTTGGGCGTTCCGCGATAATGCTGTCTGGAGAGTCTGCCTCCAGTTTCAACCTTCGTGGGTTTTAGTTAGCTGCCGTCTGCGGCGTCACTCAGCTCAACGAAAAGCAGAAATGCAGAAGGTGGGATTCCAACCCACACGAGCCGAGGCTCACTGGGCCCTGAAGGCAGCTCGGCTCTCCATGATACCAATAGCCCATAGAAACTCTGACGACGATTTCAAGGGTCTTTGTCGGTTTTCCAGGGCCGAAAGTCGCCACAGAAGTCCCCACAATTTTTGGGGCGGCGGGATTCCTGTGATTTCCTTGTTTCATTTAAGCCACCGTTTGGCACAAGCCCCACGCTGCGGGATAACAGCTCTCCCTGAACTTGACTTCTGTTTGCGCAAGTGAGCAAACGCAGAAGCCCGCAGAAGGCGGCCTCGAGCGCCCGAGGGTGGCGAAATCAGGCTGCATTCGCCGTTGGAGCAGCACGAATTTCAGGTTGATAAAACGCGGCATCTAACAAGCGAGAATTGGATCCCCGGACCCGTAGCACTTGTTGCTTTCGTAACCGATGCTTGCCTCTTGAGTTACGAATCCGCAAAAGGCGTTTTCGGCTCTATGCTCGACGATAGGCCCGTAACTCCACCTCGCCGACACCGTCCTCGAGCGTCCGCTTGGTACTTTTAGAATTCAGGCGTCGTATGGTTCCCAAAGCGCGCGATTTAGGCCTTAACAAAGATTTAGAAGAAGATAGTGTGTTCGACACGTTTCCTGCCCCTCCTGCTCAGGAGCCTGTGTGCCGAGAGAAGAACGGCTTTCTCTGTCCTATTCCGGAGGGTGCGGCCGTATTTCCGTGGCAAGTTATGGATGAATCCCTTGTTCGAGAAGCCCCGCCTCGGCGGGGCTGAAGCCGGCTCTCACGACAGACACGGCCTATCCGATGACCACCCGCTGAAGCAGGTGGCTAAGGGGCGGCGCCCCGCCGAGGGCGGGGCATGTCCGGCGCAGGGACGAGAGCGAACAGATTGAAGGAAGCCTGCCGGATATGCCACGATTTCGCAGCCGCACCTATTCCGGATCGCTTATTGCACGGTCAGCTTATGGCGCGTTATCTTCTATCGGAGTCGAGAGCCCGTTTTCGTTCCTCTGTTTTCTCCTGGGACACAACGGATCCATTTCAAGCTGTTGTTCGATGCAGGCAGCTTCGGCATTTCCGAGATTTCGCCAATAGACATCGTGGAAGGAGACAGAGCACATGAGATTTACTTTATCTGTACCCGTTTTTGTTGGACAAGTGGCCGTTGTGCTTTTCGGCTTTGCGTTTGGCGCCGAAACGCCCGACCTTCGAGCCGCCTTGACGAAGGGTCGCCTGGAGGTTTGGGCTGACGGCCAGTCGTTTACGAGCTACAAGTTCCATCAGACGCAGAAGTATCCTTACTTCTGGCCGGTGAACGGCGCGTTGTCGGGCACGTCTGTGACAACAGAGACCTCGACACCCTATCCCCATCATCATTCTCTGTTTTTTGGATGCGATCGCGTCAACGGCGCCAATTACTGGCAGGAAAGCAATGCACGTGGACAGATCCTCTCAATGGGGCCAAAACTGCTTGTTGATTCCGGTGCATACATTCTGTTCACGGATCAATGCGTTTGGAAGCAGCCGGGCAAAGAACCGGTGTTTGAAGACTCGAGGTGCTTTTTGATACACGCACCAGACAAGAACCTTCGGGTTATAGACGTGACTTTTCGGCTAAAGGCGCTGACTGATGTGCAGATTCTCCGAACGAACCATGCTTTGTTCTCAGCGCGGATGGCGCCGGAACTGAGCGTAAAAAGCGGTGGAACACTCATCAACGCCGCAGGAAAAACGAGTGAAAA
>Ga0315552_1001788_pt1 | contig 12924 bp, 7 predicted proteins | sample SalMarSW160170MG_2_FD_203102 | JGI IMG/M metagenome (GOLD analysis project Ga0315552, IMG submission 203102) | Salt marsh sediment microbial communities from the Plum Island Ecosystem LTER, Massachusetts, United States - Salt Marsh Sediment SW1601-70 ...
CACCGCGTGGATTCGATAGCGGATCTGCTTGCAATTAAGGATGAGCTTCAAACCCGTCTGAATGAGATCACCAGCTATAACCAGCAGATTGAAACCGTTTCATCTGAACTGGATGAAACAAAACAACAGCTTGAGGCGGAAGCAAAAAAACTGTCTGATAAACGGAAAAACACCATCCCTGAAATTGAAAGGAAAGTCACTTACCTGTTGAAAGAACTGGCAATCCCCAATGGACGTTTTGCGATCAAGCAATCGAGAACAGAAGATTATACCCCCACGGGCATCGATGAGATTCAATTCCTCTTTTCAGCCAATAAGCAAAGCCGGTTACAGGATATTGGTACCGTTGCATCCGGAGGGGAAATATCCCGCCTGATGCTCAGCCTGAAATCATTGATCTCACGGTCTGCTGCGCTGCCAACCATCATTTTTGATGAGATTGATGCCGGTGTGTCCGGGGATACTGCCGATAAGGTGGGGCTTCTTATGAGCCAGATGGCAAATGAAATGCAGGTCATCAACATCACACACCTTCCGCAGGTTGCCAGCCGGGGTAAATACCATTACCTTGTATACAAAGAGGATAAGAAAGATTCAACCTATACCTACATCAAACTGCTCAACCGGGAGGAACGGATCGTTGAAATAGCCAAACTGCTCAGTGGCGAAGAACTGACCGATGCTGCCCTTAAGAATGCAAAGGAGTTGTTGAAGGAGAGGTAATAAGTTATAAGTTGATTAGTTATAAGTTAATTAGGTTGATGGTACACTCCTTATCCCTCTTTGGCGTAAAAAGCTATCCCCTCTTCATTAACCTAGTACCGAGAACCGAGGACCGAGCACCAAATTAGTTTTCGGGTCTCAGTTACTACTCTGAACTCTGTACCTTGTCCATTGGACTCCTTTGGAGAACTCTGTACAATTTATCCTCCCCATGCTCTTTGCTCCCTACTCACTACTCATAACTCAATATTAACTTCTTAACTCTTATTTATTCTAAATAAAATTAAGATTTGTTTTTCATTGTTTTCCGCAAGCGTTATCTTTGCGGACGTTTTTTCTTGATAAACAAAAAAAAATCAACAGATGGTCTGTAATTTATTAGAGGGCAAGAAGGGGATCGATTCCCTGATCGATTTCACGGAACGCATGTCGCCATTGGGAATGCGTCGGCTGAGGAGTGTGCAGACTATTGCGTTACGCTCTTCTCTGACCTGACCCGCAAAGTAACCATGCAAAATCTCTTTCACGACGGCGGATTTTCAAGCATGGGCATGAGCCTGCGGGCAATGACCCAGTATGATAAGAGTTTTGAGGATTGTAAATAATTGCAGGAAATAAAGGTTAGGCAGATCGGGATTGGCTGGTGCATTTTGAAATATGTTTCGCTGCGCTCCACTGTAATACTATTGTCATGCGCTTTGCTGTCATACAATTGTCATACAGTTGTCATACATTGAATGACTATCGTATGACTATCGCATGACTATTGTTGGACCATTGTATGGCCATTTTATAACCATTACATGAACCTTGTTTGTCGTTTTTGAATGTTGTGCCATGCGTCTATGCTGAAGCTTTAGTGCAAGCGTAAGGCATGCCTTTGGCAGAAGTTGTCCCGAAGGGACGCCTACGGCGGACGTTGTACGTTGGATGTTGGTTTTAAAGTTCTCGTTACCCGTCACTCGTTACATAAATTAAAACAGATAATTCAAAACAATATACAACCCCGTATTCCCGTCCTGTTTGTTGAATGCTTTTCCGAAGTCGACAGCGATGATGAAATTCTGGTTCATGACGAACCGGATACCGGCGCCGGCACTGAGGTGCACAGATTCTTCGTCCGGTTTGAAATAATCATCAAAATCGTTATTGGGTTCGAGTGCCATACGGCTTTCGACAAGGTCATAATCGATATCGATGCCTTTCAACACCATACCGGCATCCAGGAATCCGTTCAATCCTATATACCAGTAATTCTCTTTCAGGAACCGGAACCGCACCACTTTCCAGCGGACTTCAAAATTACCATAGGCTACATGGTCACCCACCACCCGGTGCCGGAGGATTCCCCGCAGGGTTTTTGATCCTCCCAGTCCCTGGTTGGTTGCACCTGTCAACACGGATGTTGCAAGAACGGGCTGCACATACCATGGGACTTCTCCCCATAATGTTCCCTGGTATCCGAGACGATAGGCAAAGGAGAGATCATTCTCGATCAGTGTAAAGTATTGCCGGTGGGTGATTGCGAGTTTGGCATGGCCGTGATCTTCATTACCCAGGAAAGAGGGAGCAAAGCGGATAACCAGTTCTGTCCAGACACCCCTCATCGGGTTGGGTTCATTATCCCTCGTATCATAGACGGTTCCAAGTTTAACATACTGAACATTTCCCCCTTTTGCTTCCTTTTCAGGAATAATTCCCCAGTCAATGTAATGGTTATACAGTGAGGCAGTATCCGGCAAATCCAGTTTTCCCGTCCGAATGGATCCGGTGGTGAAATTATAGTGAGCGATACCGGCTGTCCATTTTATCTTTTCACCAACAAGGTTTCCCTGGAGATTCAGCGACATCCTGAAGAGTTGCCTGCGGTAGTTGTAAAAGGCAGAGGTTCTGTAAACATCTTCGGATTCATCGGGATCTGCCCATTCCGGATTGTAAACGGTTTCGTAGCCGTTAAACCCAAAGAAATCCATCTTTTCGTCGGGCAGGTAAGCAATATCGAACTTGGTACGGATGTTCTTCAGCAGGCGGTCGGTATCGTAATAGAGCCTGTAAATACCGCTTCCTCTGGTATACCTTGAAGCTTCCAGGTAAAGGGAATGGTTGTACATTGGATACCGGCTACCGTCTCCGTAAAAGTATAAATTGGCGAGCGCCCCGTATTCGAAACCCAGGTCGGAATCATATGCCACAACGGGAAGGGCACCGAAATTAAAACCGGTCTTGATCTTTTCTGTATTTTCCTGTTTTTTTTCTTCTTCTACTACTTGTGCAACAAGATTTTGTGAAAGGATAGAAATTATCACGATAGAGAGTAAGATCCTTATTTTCATGATATTATGGAATAAATATTACCTGATCTCAATTGTAATGTTGGCATTAATATAGACATTCTTCTCACAATTTCCTATTCATGAAATTCAACTTAGAAATAAGTTGTTAATTTTACTATTCAAAGCACAGCTGCCATTTATTGGATTTCTATGCAGCAGTGCAAATAACATCATGGAGATAAGTTTTCGATCGGTTTATTGCCTTTTTATTTTAATCGTATGGTATTCAACCTTCCTTTTCGGTCAGGATACAACGGATCTGAAAATGGATGTAAAGTATACGGATATGAAAAAGGCAATTGATAATGTTGTCCCGAGCAGGGAAGTTAAGAAGGTGATTGACATTATCCGGGCAGATCTTGAGGAGTTGGAGGAACTGGATCCTTCGGAAAAAGTTGAGCGGTTATCCGGAATCGCTCTTTTATATAAAAGTCTGGGTGATTTCAATTCCGCCCTGGATTTTTTTAATAAGGCAAATGAATTGTGCATTCAAACCGGAGATGATAAACGAATGATTGAAATTCTCAATGAAATGGGTGTGATTTACAGGTTGCAGGGGCTTTACATGGATGCGTTGGAAAAACACAATTATGCCTTATCGCTTGCCACGCGATTGGATTATGTTAAAGGTTTAGTGGATAGTAAATACAGGATGGGAATTGTATACCGGGATTTGGGGAAATTTGAAATTGGATTCAGCTATCTCTTCAACTCGCTTGAGCAATCGGAGTTGTTCCATGATACGACCAATATTGCCTTAATTCGTAACAGTATCGGGAATGCTTACCGGACACTGAATGAAAACGAAACAGCGCTGTATTATTACAACCTCAGCCTCCAGTCGTTCAAGGAAATGAAGGACAGTTCCAGGATGTCCATCTTAATGAACAATATGGGCAGGGCAGAACAAAACCTTCTTCGTTACGAACGGGCACTAACCCTTTTTTTCGACGGATTGCAAATTGACATCACCCATTTGAATATACAAAGAATAGCCAAAAAATTCAACAATATAGGATCCGTCTATGTGCAGATGGGGAATTTCAGGGAGGCAGAAGAATACCTAAATAAAAGCCTTGTCCTCTACCGTTTTATGAATTCAGTTTTTGGAATAGCCAATGTTCAATATAATCTTGGAAAGCTATACCTGGCACAGAATGATCCGGATAATGCTTTATCCTGTTTATTACCGAGTTTCCGTGCCAGTAAAGAAATTAAAATGGGCAGCCTGGCTTATAAAAGCAGTATGGAAATCAGCAGAGCTTATTACCTGAAAACCAACTTTCCGGAAGCATACCGCTATAAACACATCGCACACCAATACAGCGATTCATTATACAATATCAGGAATGCATTGAAAATAGCCATGATTGAAAACGAGTACAGGCTACAGAAGGAATTGCAAATTAGTAGATTAAAGAAAGAAAAAAGAAATATTATATTCTTTTTTACAGGCACGGTAATTGCTATTCTTCTCGCCTTTGCATTGATCACCCTGGTCCGGCAAAAACGAAAAATAGCCATCAATAAATCGATACAGGGAACACTGAAGAAAGAAAAACAATACCTGGAAACCCTCATCAAGAATAAGAATATAAAGCTTAATACCCATGCACTTCAACTGTTAAGTAAGAATGAATTGCTGAAGAAAACATCGGGCAGGATTGCAGAAATAAAAAAGAATTCAGTCGGCACTCAGAAATCATTGTTGCAGGATATTATTAATGAATTGGAATATGGATTTGATGAAAATGTATTCGATGAATTTGAACTGATTTACAAAGATATTGACCGGGAATTTTTTAACCGCTTAATCCGGAAACTCCCAACCCTCACTCCAAATGAGATCAGATTGTGTGCGTTGTTACGACTCAATCTGAATACAAAAGAGATCTCATACATTACCAAACAATCCCTTCAAAGCATTCTTATGGCCCGCAGCCGACTCAGAAAGAAAATTGGACTTGGAAAGGAAGTTAACCTGAATGCTTACTTTTCCGGTTTTTAACATCCTGCTTTACAATCATTTATTTTTTTTGTATATACTTTGTTATGCAGGTTACTATGGAAGAAATGTTATTTTGTTGCTGGTCTAAGAAAAATTTAATAAATTTTGCCTTGATTTAGGCAGACTGGGGCAGTTCAGTGGCTCTTTTGGCGCATTGGTGATGAAAAAGAGAAAGTTCGGATTCGAACACAACCTGTGCGATTATGTACACCATTTACAAATCTCAAACATTCGGATTGTCCTCTACATGTTTAACTGATAGTCGATTATCCTTTTTTGCATCATTCTTGAAGTGTATTCTATTTATCCCATGTGGGATATTAACCCTAATATTAACCTAAAAATTAACTTCTATGAGAAAAATTCTTCTAACTGTAATTCTTGTAATGGCGCCTCTGTTTGCTTTTCAGGCGCTTGCACAGGATCGAACAGTGACGGGTGTGGTCACTTCATCGGAAGATGGATTAACCCTGCCCGGAGTATCTGTTGTAGTGAAGGGAACCACCATCGGGACCATTACCGATGTAAATGGTAATTATTCCCTCACTGTACCAGGAAGTGCTACAACCCTTGTTTTTACCTATGTGGGTATGACTTCCCAGGAGGTGATGATTGAAGGGAGGAGTAGCATTGATGTGGTCCTGGAGCCTGATGTCCTTGGTATTGAAGAGGTCATTGTGACAACCTTTGGTACTTCCAAGAAAGGTGCTTTCACCGGCTCCGCGACACAGATCAACAGCAGCAAGATTGAACTTCGGCCGATAACCAACGTTACCACAGCCATTGAAGGATCCAGCCCGGGAATCCAGGTGACTGCCGGTAGTGGTCAGCCGGGAGAATCTCAATCAATCCGTGTCAGGGGTTATGGCTCATACAGTGCATCCAATGCTCCTCTGTATGTTGTCGATGGTGTACCTTTTTCAGGTTCTATCAGTGCCATTAGCCCGAATGACATCGAGAGTGTAACTATCCTGAAAGATGCCTCTTCTACGGCACTTTACGGGAACAAGGCTGCAAACGGTGTTGTCCTGATCACCACCAAACGGGGGAAACCGGGAGCGGGTCAGCTTTCGGTTAATGCTTCTTTTGGACTTCTCACCCGGGCTCAGCCGGAGTATGAACTGATCGATGCCTTCGATTATTATCCGGTCATGTGGGAAGCATACAGGAATGCTATTGCTATACCCGGTGTTGATGACCCTGCTGCTGTAACGGCTGCAAATCAGTCTGCAACGGACAACATTTTCGGTGAATTGAGGTATAATCCATTTAATGTGCCGGATGATCAGATTGTTGGACTTGATGGGAAACTCAACCCAGATGCCAGGTACAAGGGTGATTATGAGGAGGCTGTGGATTGGCTGGGTGCACTTACACAAACCGGTCAGCGCCAGAACATCGATCTCAGTTACCAGGGAGGTACCGAACGTACCGATTACTATGTTTCTGTCGGATACCTTTACGAGGAGGGATTTATCATTGAATCGGACCTGCGGCGTTTTGCCGGACGTGCCAATGTTAATTTCCAGGCCACAGACTGGTTGAAAACCGGTTTCAACGTCAACGGTGCCAACAGGGAACTGAACTGGGCCCAGACCGGAAGCAGCACTACATTTGTAAACCCCATTCGTTTTACCCGGGGAGTTGGATCCATCTATCCCGTTTGGGAACTTGACCCGGTGACCGGGGAGTATGTGTTGGATGATTACGGGAAGAAGCAGTTTGATATTTATGATAACCGTGGTGCCGGTGCAAGCTCCGGTAGGCATTGTATTGCTGAGATCCGATGGGATCAGGATACGGATAAAACCTCCACACTTGGTGGTAAAACCTATCTGGAAATTAACTTCCTGAAAGACTTTAAATTTACAATTAACGGAAGTCTGGACCAGCGTTTTTATTACAACACGTTTTACAACAACCCGCTCATTGGTGATGGGGCACCGGGCGGCAGGTCTTACAAAACATATAACCGCCGTAATTCCGTTAATTTCAACCAGTTGCTTACATATAACAGACTATTTGGTGATCATCGTGTGGACGTAGTGCTGGGTCATGAGTCGTATGAATATACGTATAACTACCTGAGTGGAGCAAGAACCCAGCAAATTGCCGATGACAATACGGAACTCATCAACTTTGTGACCATTACACGAAGCAACTCCTATGAGGATAACTATACTACCGAGGGCTATTTTGGACGTGTGAATTACGATTACGATCAGAAGTATTACCTGACCGCATCGTACAGGAGAGACGGTTCTTCCAAGTTTGCCCCGGATAACCGCTGGGGAGATTTCTGGTCTGTTGGTGTGGCATGGAGACTGGATCAGGAATCATTCATCCAGGGTTTGGGATTTGTCAATCTCTTGAAACTGAGAGGGTCCTACGGCCAGCTTGGGAATGATGCCGGAATCGGTTATTATGCAAGCCAGGCACTTTATTCGCTGGGTTGGAACAATCAGGCAGAGCCGGGAATTATACAGGATAAACTGGCTGCTAAAGCCCTGGTCTGGGAATCAAACAACAGCACGGATGCGGCTCTTGAGTTTGGTCTGTTTGACCGGGTGTTTGGTACGATAGAATTTTTCCACAAAATTTCGAAAAACCTGCTTTTTGATGTTCCCCTGCCCCTTTCCACTGGAGTGGAATCCAAAACCGAAAATATCGGAACCCTGTTTAACCAGGGTATCGAGATTGGTGTATCGGTCGATGCCGTAAAAACAGAGAACCTGAAATGGAATGTTGGTGTGAATCTCAGTACCCTGAAGAATGAATTCACCAAGTTGCCACAGAAAGAGATCATTGATGGTTCCAAAAAGCTGATGGAGGGCCATTCGCTCTATGATTACTGGCTGCGTGAATGGTGGGGTGTTGATCCGGATGACGGAGCGGCTCTCTATCGTGCCGATGATGTTGAAGCTGCCTCTGTGAGGATCAAAGGCAATGATACCTTAACCACGGATATCAACAATGCCAAGTACAAGTATTCCGGAACGGCCATACCGGATGTTTGGGGCTCGATAACCAATAGTATACGGTATAAAGGAATTGAGCTAAGCTTCATGTTTACTTACCAGATAGGCGGATTGGTACTGGATGGCAATTACCAGTCCTGTATGAGTTCCGGAACGTATGGTACCGGGTATAGCGTGGATATTCTTGACCGGTGGCAGGAGCCTGGGAACAAGACAGATGTTCCCAGGATGGATGCTTCTCAGACAAGCAACTTTAATGCCACCTCCACCCGCTGGTTAACGGATGCCGGGTTCCTGAATTTGAGGAGCCTTGTTCTTTCCTATGATATTCCAAGGAATATTGCCAGTAAAGTGGGGATGTCGAGGGCAAGGGTTTACATCAGCGGAGAAAACCTCTTCCTGATCAATGCCCGGAAAGGGATGAATGTGCAGCAGAACTTTAGCGGTACTACCTCTAACGTGTATACCCCAAACCGGGTAGTGACTCTGGGCTTAAATGTTAAATTTTAAATCTCACAGCTATGAAAAAGAATATATATAGTTTCGTTTTTATTCTGGCAGCATCGTTCATTTTTTCTGCCTGTTCAGAGGAATTTCTGGATACCCTTCCGACAGATGGCGTCTCTGACGTTGGTGTCACTGCTTCGACGGGTACTGCCATGGCTGCTTTAAATGGAATCCATCGTGATTTGTACGTCCGTCAAGCTTATGCATCAAGCCAGGGACGAGTTGGTCTAAGTTCCTGGATGTATCATATTGATGAACAGGGTGAAGACATGGTATTCAACTATTCCACGTGGACAACCCATTTACGCTGGCTCCAAAGGGGTGCAACTAATTCCTACGGTTATGCTCCCTGGTATATGTTTTATGCCTGGATTGCCAATGCGAATGTCCTGATCAACGGAGTCGGTGATAATACAGCCGGATCCCAGGATGAAAAGGACATTATCGTTGGACAGGCCTTAACCTACAGGGCATTTTTTCATTACCAGCTGGTACAGCAATGGGCCAACCGTTATGTCCCCGGTGGTGGAAATACCCAGCCTGGTGTACCCTATATGTTTGAGGCAACTACGGAGGGTCAGGCACGGGAAACCGTAGCCCAGGTATATACCTATATCATCCAGGATCTTACTGATGCCATTGCTCTCCTGGACGGTAAGCCACGGAAAAACAAATCGCACCTGAATGTTGATGTTGCGCGGGGTATAAGAGCCAGGGTTGCGCTTACCATGGGAGAGTATGCAACCGCTGCATCCTTTGCTGTTCAGGCCAGAACAGATTACGAGCTGATGGATTCAGCAAGATATTCTCTTGGCTTCAGTATGGGATCTGAAGAAAGCGGTGAATACATGTGGGCCAGCCAGATCCAGGAAGATCAAACCGATAAATGGGGTAACTACGGAGCCTATATTTCAAGAAACTTCAGCTCAACTTCCATCAGAACAAATCCAAGATCAATCTTTTCAGTACTCTATGATCAGATAGCGGATACGGATGTCCGGAAGCTGTTGTGGGATCCGACCGGGGAGCACCTGAACCTTCCTCCCGGAGTTGAAATAGTATCAACTGCTCAAAAATACCCCTACACGAATCAAAAGTTTATAGCAGTCAGTACAGCTGACAGCCGGTGTGATGTTCCTCATATGCGTGTATCCGAGATGTACCTGATTGAAGCAGAAGCTGAAGCCCGCCAGGGTCATGATGCGGAAGCGGCTGCAGCGCTCTATCCCATGGCGGTTGCCCGTGATCCTTCCTATACGCTTTCAACCAATACCGGGCAGGACCTGATCGATGAGATCATGATACAGCGCCGTGTTGAGCTCTGGGGTGAAGGACAGCGATTTTTCGACCTGAAACGCCTGAACCTGCCACTGGACAGGAATGGTGGAAACCATAAATCATCGATTAATGGAAGTCTTATGGACGTTCCTGCCGGTGATACCCGGTGGACATCCCTGATCCCACAGATTGAAATGGATGCGAATGACAAGATGGTGCAGAATGATCTGTAATGGATTGATCATTTGATTGTTATAAAAGAAGGGCTGCCGTTGGCGGCCCTTTTTTAGTTTGAATAACGTCCAAGGGACTCCTTTGGAGAATATCCCAGCCTGCCGGCTGGCAGGGAACAAGGAATGCTGAATGATGAAATGGAAGGGCTACCAATGTGTCACTCCTGCGGAGTGGTGAATTGATATGCCATCTGTCCTCCTTTTGCTCCGTTGGAGCAATACCCTGATAGGTCAGGTATATAGAGATTAATATCGCTCCGTAGGTGCGAAACTTTTTAACAACCGTATGGCCTGGCCTGGTTTATTTGCGAGCAGGGTTACGTCGACAAATTTTCAGGGTGCGTATGTATCCCTTTGGTTGTAAAGGGGGTGTCCCGCCTCAGCAGGACGGGCATTCTTATTTCGAGTCTGAAGCATCTCGGTTCATGAAACGATTTCCGGTTGTGCGTTTTTGCAGTTGAACCGGGCTTTATGGTTTCTAAATCCCCAGGCTGAAGCCTGAGGTAATTCATGGTAAATTAATGATAGAGAATTAGTTACTCCGGCATTCCCCGAAGGTGGCATAGCCATACCCATGGTAGATCACTATGTGACATGCCGGAGATTGGAGTACACAGAAAAAATCGCCGGAACTGCTCTGTTGATTTAATATCCAGATCCCTCATCCGGCGGAATGCAGGAACCAGGAGCATGGGACGTACTACTAATCAATTGAGGCTATTTTCATTGAATTAAAGGGGAAAATCATTGGGGATATCAACCATTAACCCCGCTTTCAGCGGGATTAATTCGACTCAATAATTTCAATTCGCTAATCAGCTCCTGAAATTATAGTCTTATTAACATTTTTCAATTAACGATTAACTTTTTAAGTTCCTCAACCTTCATTGCCCTCCGAAGCCTTGGCGTAGGAGGGAGCCTCAGCCTTATAATAATAATCTCCTTATCTACACTCTATAATCCATTCGTAATTGCTATTTTCGTGAAGATTCAAATACATTCTATACCATGCTCCTAATAAAAAACATCAAATCACTGGTCCAGATCGACGAAGAGAGCCGCAAATGGGTGGCCGGCAAAGAGATGGCCTTCATGAATACCATTGAGAATGCATTTCTTCATATCAAAGAGGGAGTGATTGCCGATTATGGAAGAATGGAAGCGTTGCCGGATGAGTATACAACAGGTGACATCATCGATGCGACCGGCAAGCTGGTTTTTCCATCCTACTGCGATTCCCATACACACATTGTATATGCCGGGAGCCGGGAAATTGAATACATGGATAAGATCCGGGGCCTCTCTTATGAGGAGATTGCAAAACGGGGAGGTGGGATCCTCAACTCTGCCAGACTGCTTCACAATACTTCTGAAGATGACCTGTATGAACAATCCATGGAACGAATCGATGAGATCATGCACCTGGGTACGGGAGCCGTGGAAATCAAAAGCGGGTACGGACTGAGTGTAGAAGATGAATTGAAGATCCTGCGGGTTATTAAACGTCTGAAAGAAACGGTTCCACTGACCATCAAATCGACCTTCCTGGGTGCTCATGCTGTTCCTGAAGCATTTAAAGACAACAGAAAAGCCTATGTCGACCTGGTTATCGATGAAATGATCCCGGCGGTCGCTTTTGAGGGACTGGCCGATTACATTGATGTATTCTGTGACCGTGGTTTCTTTTCGGTTGAGGATACCGATAGGATACTGATCGCCGGAATGAAATCTGGAATGCGTCCGAAGATCCATGCCAATGAACTGGATTATTCGGGCGGGATCCAGGTTGGGGTTAAAAACAACGCCCTTTCCGTTGACCATTTGGAATTTACCGGTGATGAAGAGATCAACAGCCTGCTGGGTTCCGAAACCATGCCAACCCTGCTCCCGGGAGCATCTTTTTTCCTGGGAATGGAAGACCCTCCTGCCAGGAAAATCATCGATGCCGGACTACCGGTTGCTCTGGCTTCCGATTACAATCCCGGCTCTTCCCCCTCCGGAAACATGAAACTGGTCATGTCACTCGGATGCATCCGCCTTCGCATGCTGCCGGAAGAGGTGATCCATGCCGTAACACTGAACGGTGCCTATGCCATGGGACTGGAGAAGGAACTGGGGAGCATCACCCGGGGCAAGAAAGCGAATGTTTTCATTACCAAAAAGATCCCAGGATACGAATTCATGCCTTATGCGTATGGGAGTGATCTGGTGGAAACGGTGGTTCTGGAGGGTGAAGTGGTGGATTGAATGGTATGTCAGGAATTGGTCATTCGATGGTCATTCGGTAGTCATTCTCCGAAGGAGTCCTTCGGACAATAGTCAAATAACAGTTATAAATTAAAACTCTTGCATCATGGAACCGGGTGAATTTAAGGTATATCAAAAAGCTATGGATATAGCTGAAGTATGCTGGAATTATGCTATTAAATGGGATTTCTTTGCAAAAGACACCGTTGGAAAACAATTAATCCGTGCTGTAGATTCAATTGCCGCTAATTTAAGTGAAGGATTCGGAAGATATCATTACAAAGAAGCAAAGAATTTTGGGTATTATTCAAGAGGTTCTATATATGAATCGTCTACTTGGTTGAAAAAAGCACAAAATCGAAATTTAATTTGTAATGAAGATTACGCTACAATAAGTAATGACCTAAAGGATATCACTGTAAGATTAAATAACTATATCCGGTCAATAGGCAAATCCAAAGATGACCAGGTTTCGGAAAATGGTGACCACTATTTCTTAGAACAGGAGTGACAGCGAAACGAATGACAATTGTATGACAGCGATCCGCCAGTTGGCGGTGAACGAATGACCATTTAGTGACAGAGGGTGTCTCAAAAGTTCGATTTCCAGTCATCCT
>Ga0315552_1001789_pt1 | contig 12917 bp, 23 predicted proteins | sample SalMarSW160170MG_2_FD_203102 | JGI IMG/M metagenome (GOLD analysis project Ga0315552, IMG submission 203102) | Salt marsh sediment microbial communities from the Plum Island Ecosystem LTER, Massachusetts, United States - Salt Marsh Sediment SW1601-70 ...
TTCTCTGATCAAAAACCTCAAAAAGAGGCGGGTATGTGGAATAGGCTTCAAAGAAGTGTAGAACGACAAAAGAGGGGATTGGGCAATAGAATTCTGGTTACTGATAGTAAAAAGGCTTATAGCACTTCCTCTGGAATAGGCCACTTGGAGAGAACAGTACTGGCTTTTTCAAATCTTTCTTGTGTGGGGGATATGAAGTTCTCTAATTTTCTGAGTTTGCAAGACCCCTACGCTTTGGAACAGATTAAGGAATACCCTTGGTATTCAAAACTAAGCGGAGATAGCTTATCTAAAGATATTTATGCAACTCAAAATCTAGCAAACAATCTAAAGGAGGAAGGTCTTGAATTCTTAGCTATGATGTGTTGCTATACTGATGTTGCTGAGTTTAATAGGATAGTAAGGGAAACGGAGAATAAATCTTATACCGTTCTAAATTCTATAGTAAAACTCATTCGAAGAGCAGTTGCTCTAGCCTCTCTTCTTAATGAAAAGGATATTACTATAATTGCAGATAGAGTAGGAGGCAAGATGAGATATAGTAATATTCTATCTGAGATTACAAATTCTGGAGTTGAAGTATTAAGTGAGAATGAAAAGCTATCGAAGTATAAGCTGATATCAGATGGAAGAATAGTAGAGATTCAGTTTGAAGTTGGGGCTGATAATAATTATTTTCCTGTGGCCTTGGCTTCGATGAATGGAAAGTATATCAGGGAGGTGCTCCTGAGAGCTATGTGCGAATATTTTGCAGAGGCACAACCAGGATTAAAACCTACAGCAGGTTATTATGTAGATGGATGTAGATTCGTGGAAGATCTTGAGAAGTTCGGTTTATTCGAGAAAGTTGGGATAAGTAAAGTCGATTTTGTGAGGATAAAGTGATAAAATCGAAAAATCTTTTAATTTTCTATTTGGATCTATCTCAAAGTGATATTATACTTTATATATAAGAAAGTATAAAAATTTGATAGGAGAATCAAAGTTATGACAGAGGAGGAAACTATCCTCGAAAAAGACTGGAAAAAGATTCAATAGATATAATTTTAGGTAATATTCATGAGAATCTGCAGATGCTTGATAAGAAGTTCACGACCGAGAATTAGCGCGGGGGCATGATGAAAGCCGAATTTTATCAAGGTCAGAATCTGGAAGCTATTTTAATCGAGAATGTTTGGATCAGAGCAGTTCCAGGTAAACTGTCCACTACAAGTGATAGAGATTGCTTCTGTAAGTCAATAACAGTGATTATGGAAAGTGGTCAGATGTCAGGTGTGCCTTGGGCGTTTGTTAAGTATGCTGATGGGCAAGTCGAAAAGTATAATTTGGCTCTTGTAACTGGAGTTTCGTTAGGTCAGGATAAAGAAGAGCAAATCGATGAAGTAAAAGAACAAGTGAATAAGAATTATCCGGCGGAGTCCACCCCTTATCTTATATCAAGTCATTTATTAGATAGGGTATTAGAGAAGTGGTCAAGATATCAGCAGAAAGTTTTATCCAAAGAAGGGGGTAGAGAGAAACTTTTACAGGATTGGTCAACTCACATTGATCGTATGATTCGAATAGATAAGATAGATCCAAGTGAAATAATAGATGTGATTGAGTGGGCTCAGGATAACGATTTCTGGTGGAAGAACATACTATCGACTGATAAGCTAAGAAAGCAGTATGATAAGTTGCTTATAGAGAGTGGAATAGGTAAAGTGAGTAAGAAAGATTTAGTCTCTCCGGATCTAGAGCTCACGGATTTGCTATTATCTACTTATAAACTGAGAATTGATTCTAAGAACTTTAATCCTACTTCTGACCAGCAGGAAAAGTTTATAGAAGCCACAAAAAAGATGATCAAGTACTTTACTTCTCAGAAAAAATCTATAGTAGATAAAACAATGTGGGTAAAGTATTTGTTTTTGTGTTTAGAGGACAAGTATACGAATTGTGGAGATCCTCTTTTACCTGGCCATTTATCAAGTGATTTTACTTGGAATGTTCTTATGCCTCAGTATTTAGTGTCTTTGGGAGTAGAGGAGTGAAGGTTTTTATAAAATTTTTATTTTTTATTTTGATATTTTCAAAATGATATTATACTTTATATATAAGAGATTAAAGAATTGGATTAGGTTTAGAAAGGTTAGTAGATGGGTGGAAGTAGAAAAGAAGGTGAAATGATGACAGAGAAAAAAGCTGAGAAATTGTTAGAGGTGGTCAATAAAAAGGTTGGAAAATTGTTAGATCAACTTGCAGGATTTAGACAAGCTCGCCAAGGTTCAACTAATGAAATAAATGATGTTATTAATCAAGCTCTGAGAAACTGCCCCGACTTGAAAAACAGGTATGATGAGCTTCAAGAAGGAATTAAATCTTTCGTGGAAACAGAATCAGAACTTACTTCTCAGGTTCAAGAAGAAGTTTTAAGGGTTGCAGCGTCTATAAAAGGGGGTTGGCTCCAAGCTGTGTACTCCGAGGGAAAAACTACTTGGGACACAAAACTTCTAGAAGGTTATCTTATCGCCCACCCCGAGTTAGCAGCTTTGAAGAAAGAAGGAAAGCCATCTGTGAGCATTCGAGAAATTAAGAATCAGCAGGGAGAGAGTTAACAATAGGAGGAAAGTGATGAATCTTGAAGTTGGAGAATGGTATGATATTCATCCTAATTCTCACTGTAGAGAAGAAATAAGAGACAAGCTAAATGGTGTTTATCAAATAGCGTACATATCACCACTGGGAATATACTTTACGGTTGGGGGAGATCCCCTGGTTCGAACCATTCATGGATATGATTTTTTCTTTGCAGCAATACAGGTAGTTCCACTACCACAAAAAGGATCTAAAACTATATCATTTTCATTGCTTGATAATGCAATTCTTGTAGCAATACTAAGGAATTGTGGTTTAGATGATCCAACAATTCTTGGGCTTGTTTGGGGAGAAGAGCTTCTCATAAGTAATTGTTCTAAAGAGATCAGGAATTTAGTTGGGGATATAGTTATAGAGGAAGTTGAGATAGCTAGTACAACAGATCCTGAAGAGAAGAGAATTCGTCAGATCAAGAAAGATCTTCTTGAACTTTTGTACAGAAAACAAGTTGAAGACTTTGTTAAGAAATGTTCTTGTGAATCCAGGAACGCTATTAAATGATTTGAGAAGATATGTTGGAGGCAGTAATAGTTTGTGTTGGGGCTATTGTTGTAGCTGGAGCAATGTACTGGTATAGTAAAAAGTTAGGATAATGTTAACTATGCCTACTTATGACTATAGATGCGAGAGTTGTGGGTATAAGTTTGACAACTTTCAATCTATCACATCTAAGCCTCTTCGAAAGTGTCCTAAATGTGGCAAGTTTAAACTAAAACGTTTGATAGGTGCTGGATCTGGGGTTATTTTTAAGGGCTCTGGATTCTATCAAACTGATTACAGGAGTAAGAGTTATGAAGAAAGAAGAGAAAACGAAGAGCGTCAAAGCAAAGCAAAGAATTGAAGAAGTAGTTGAACTTAGTAAAAAGTACAAGATCGTAAAAGAAAAATCTACTAGGAGTGAGGGAGCCTTATATGCCCTTGGATACTGGTATGGAAAGATAGCCTTAGCTTTTCCAGGACCTATTTGGAAATTGTATAGAAAAACGTGGCTAGCAGGTTGGATTCAAATATCTACTACCAATAGAAATTCGGTTGTTACGCAGTGGAAAAAGGAGTACTTTAAGAATGAAGGATAATGTATTGAACCAGCATCTTCAGGACTGTTTTATTTATCTAGCTATAACCGATTCTGAGTTTCTCAGAATGATCCGGGGTTGTGTTAAGTCCGGATACTTCCGATCTAAAGTAACCAGAGATATTATAGAGATTTGTTACTCATATCATGATCAATTTAGGGAAGCTCCCAAGGATCATTTTCATGATGAGCTTATAAACTTCCTGCAGGGAAAATCAGATGATATTAAGAATCAGTGTGAAACATATATAAGCAGGGTTCAGGAGTTTGAAAAACCTAATAAGGCTTACATCATAGCTAGAGTGAATAAGTTTATCCAAGCTTCTGAGTTTGAAAATGCTATGTTAAAATCAGTAGATTTAATTAAGTCAGATGATTTTACTGCTGCTAGAGAGCTTCTCCAAAAAGCATTGAAGGCTGGAATCCCTCAGGAACAGGTAGGACTAAAATATTTTAGTGAGCATACTCCTACTTATTATGGTGAAGATGGAGGAGTAAGAGATATTGTTATTCCTACCGGATTTCCTGTTATTGATAGAGTAATTGGAGGTTGTTATAGAAAGCAGCTTATTTGTATTTTTGCTGGATATAAAGTAGGAAAAACTTTTGGTTGCATTTATCTTGGAAGACAAGGACTTATGTGCGGAAGGAAAGTTTTGCACATTTCTCATGAATCTTCTTTAGAAGAAGTAGAGATGAGATACGATATGATGTTGGGATCTTTAACAAGTTCTGCTTTTGAAACCCCAGTGAAGTTTAAACAGTATGATGAAAGTGGATCCGTTATTTCAGAAGATGAAATACTGAGAGGTTCAATTTATAACCTAGATAATATAAAATCAGTGCATAAGAAGATATCAAGATTTGGAGGGGATTTGATTATTCAGAAGTATCCTATGGGTTCATGTACTATGGGAGAAATGGAGAGATACCTTGATTATCTGGAAACATTTGAGTCTTTTATCCCAGATGTTCTAATAGTTGATTATCCTGAGAAAATGAGATTGCCTCTAGGAGAATCTGCTCCAATGCGGGATAGGATAAATCAAGCATATCTTGATCTTAAAAGGATAGCAGATGAGAGGAATATCGTTGTAGTTACCGCTTCTCAGATTAAGACTCAATCTTTGGAGAAGTTGGATATTAGTCAGAAGGATGCTCCTTCTGAAGATGCAAGAAAGTTAGGGAATATAGATTTAGGTTTGTTCTTTTCTACAAATAAAGTTCAGGAACAACAAGGCAGGATGAAGGTGTTTGTTTTAGTTAATCGATCTGAGAGAATGTCTTTTGGCTGTATTTCGGCTCGAAATCTAAGTGTTGGTCAGATGTGTCTTGATTGTTGGCCTTTAAGAAGGGTGGAGGAGAATTCAGAACATGAGTAGAGTGTCTAAAAACAAAGAAGTAAAACATCGGTTATATGGGAATTGTAGATTTAATATTTTAGTAAGAATTGAGACTGATTGTTCTAAGTGTATTCATAAGAGAGTATGTAAAAGGGATGTTTCTTTGTTCTGTAAAAATTATGAGTTTGGAACTTCTGAGTATAGTGGATGCTGTTCTTGTTCTCACTACTTTACAAGAGTTGATGAAGTTAGTATTCCATGTTTTAGATGTTCATTTTTTAAGAAGAGATAAGAGAGGCAAGTTCTATGGAGCTAAATAAATTTAGAACAAGATGGCTTAGATGGTTGGGACAAAAGACAAGAAATGACAAATCTTACTGGGTAACCTTGTTGGATAGTAATTGGTCATCCTGGCCAAAAGGGGTTTTTGAGAGGAAGGGATTGTATTACCCTTACATATCTGTATCGTCGAGCAGGGAAGATGTATATTATATTTTTCGTTGTGCAATATATGAAGCGGACATGAAGGACTTGATGAAGCTAGATAATTTATTTTGTACAGAACTAATTGAGAAGAAAGGTTGATAAGATGATCAGATTAACAAAGGATAAAGCGATTTATACAAATCATTATCAAAAGTGGTGTGCTAAATACGTAGAGAAAGAAGTATTCCTGTTTCATCCTTTTCTCGATGAAGTGGTTGAGCTGAGCGACGATTTTACTCTTGAAGACCTTTTCTATTGGATTGGGAGAAACCAAGATCATTTTGATCTAATATTTTGTTCTCAGTTGGGCAATCGTCCTCTTCAATGCTATCTGGATGAGGTTCAAAAGCCTTACCCAGAAAAGGATGACGAAATAGAATATCTTGAACTCCAAAGATTTGGAGAACTTTGGGATTGGGGAGATATAGATTTGTTTATAAGTTTTAGTGGAATAGGTAAGGGCAAAGGCATAAACTACGCTTTAGAGTTCACTCCTTTGAACGAGATAAAACATTTGCCACTGAAGCTAAATAAGAAATTTGTTATAACTACGTATAAGAAATCTACATTCTTTAGTAGACTTGTTTCAAAACTTAGGCGAAAAGGGAATAATTCTTATGTGACACTAGTTGAAGGAGAAACAGATTTTACATTATATGAGTTGATAGGATCAGTTCTGTCGGAAGTTAGTTTTGTAGGTACTCCGGAGGAGAGGGATACAAAGCTAGATGAGATAGAAGAGGATGTAGAGGAGATGAAAAGAGTAGCGAGTGAAGGGAAAGGGACTAATGATCATTTTGAACATGCTAAGAAGATTATAAAAAGTTGGCCAAAGTGGAAGCAAGATATTAATTGCAATCCTTGTCATCCTCCTGGTTTTGATGGGTCTAGTAATAAGGGGAAGAAATGAATAGGATAGTAGAGAGTGTTTGGAGCTTGGCTAGAGAGTTCATGAAGAATCCAAGCTATGTTTCTTTTGATAAGGATAAGATAGGAGCTCTTGGAGAAAAGATTAAGGATGAACTGAATGTATACTCTCCCCTACCTGAGTTTTGGGGATTTCCAAAATGTATATCAGAAAATGATTCTGAGAGAGTTCGGAAACTTATATACTTTGAACTGTTAGCATCATCAGTGAATTATTGTTATTGGTACGGGAAGAGTAAAGTTAGATCTAATGGCTCGGATTCTGCTAAGATGTACAGGTTACTAGAGGAGGTTTTTACTTCGCTTGAGGAAGAAGCTTCGTACAGCACTTGGGATCAATATGTGAAAGTAGCAGTAGTTTTATTTATTAACAAGCTTGCTGAGAATCGATTTCCTCTGGTGGATCAAAGAATTAAACATTTAGAGGAGGTGTCTAAATTATCTTGGTATGGGGATAAATTAGATCCTTGGAATTGGATAGAACTATTAGTTCTTGTTCCTGGATTTTCTAAAGATCTTTTTCTAAAACGAGCTATATTGTTCTTGATGCAGGCATATAGAAGAATAGGAATTTTTTCTGAAGTTATGAATAGGCTTCCAATCCCAGCTGATTACCAGATACCTAAGATGCTAAGATATTTGGGTTGTATTCAGTATAATGATGAGCTAAGTCAAAAAGTGGATAATGAAGAGTTGATTTCAGAAGGGTCTTTAATGGAGTGTGAGATTCGAGCTGCAAGTATCATTGCTTGTGGACTGATAGCTGATCGTGCAGGATGCACATGTGAAGTAGTTGATAAGTACTTGTGGTCACGAAAGGAGGAAAATTTGAATCCGTTTCATCTGACGATCACAAGTAGCTATTAAAGTTGACAGAGACAACTATAAAAAGCTCCGGTTAAGTTCTGTTGAGTTCTGTTTTGTTCAGTTGCGTTTCGTTAAATTGCATTGAGTTGAGTTGGGTTGCGTTATGTTACATTACCACCTTCGGGTGGGAAAGCTCTACATAAAGTAGAGCTTGGCATTATACTCTTATGAATATCGTGAAAGGATCTTTATTATAGATTACAAAACTTTAACAATGGAAGAGTTGAGGTATATCTTTTCTGATATGGGTTTTTCTCCAGAACCCAGATGGCATCAGTATGTTTCTTTGGCCTTTGCCTCTGAAGTAGAAAGAGTGATGTATCTCCATGGAGTTCGAACTGGGAAGACTCTATGCTCATTGTTTACTACTCAGCTCTGGAATTGTGAGAAGATACTAGTTGCTTGCCCTACTTCTTCTTTTGTATCCTGGGAAAATGGTCTAGAACAGGGAATGAATTACAAGTATACTTTTCTGCTTGGGGATAAGAATAAAAGAAAAAAATTACTAAAAAAGCGGTTTGATGTTTTTCTAACTCATTGGGAAGGATTGAAAGTTCTATTTGCAAAATTTACTAAAGGTAAGGGGTGGAGAATAGATTTAAGCTCTTTAGAGCAGGGTTTTGATGTACTCATACTTGACGAGATACATCGTGCTAGCAGATACGATGCTTTACAATCTCAAATTTGTTATGAACTTTCTAAGAGAGTTAAATATGTAATTGGACTAACAGGAACGATTGTGGATAAGAGTCTACTCGAGCTTTTTAACATCGAAAAAGTTGTAGATCTAGGTCAATCTCTAGGACTTAACTTTTTTAATTACAGAAGAGAGTTCTTTTACAAGTCAGGATATGATTGGAAGCCTAAAAAGGGGGCGAAGGAAAGAATTCTAAAAAGGATTTCTAAAAATGCTATTAGTTTTGAAAGATCTGAGTGCATTGATATTCCAGAAGTTCAAGATGATGTTTTGAAAGTTAATCCTTCAAAGGAGTTTTTACAAAATCAAAGTAAGGTTCTGGCAGGAGAATCCATTATAGTTAACGGAAATGTAATTGATAACTCAAAAGAAACTGTTAGAGTTCAAAGACTAATTCAGTTGTCTGGAGGATTTCTTTATTATAAAGATGATGATGGGAATAAATGTGCTTTTCGTTTGAAGGAAAATCCAAAACTTGAGGCTCTGCTTGATCTAATTAATGATACAAAGACGAAGGGAATTATTTTTTATAGATATATTGAAGAAGGAGCACTTATAGAAGATTTGTTCGCAAAGAATAAGATTCTCTACCAAGTACTTAAAGGGGGCCAAGACGCATCCGAAAGAGTTTCCACTATAAAGGAATTTACTAGAGATCCAGATAGTTGGTTGATATCTCAATGCAAAGTTGGATCGGAAGGTTGGGATGGGGCTGTTGCTAACGTCATGGTGTTCTATTCTCCATTAGCTTCTCCAAGAATGCGAGAACAGTGTGTAGGTAGGATTTCTGGGGAAACTCAAAAGGAGAAATGCTTGGTTCTGGATTTGGCAATTAAAGATTCAGTTGATGAAAAAGTTATTGCTCATAGATCTGAACATTTGAGTTTAGTGAAAATTGTTAAGGAGTATTTAAGAGAGCATAGTGGGGAGGTATAGATGAAGAAAACTAAGAATAAAGTTTTTAGATCTTTTCGTGAAGTTATGAGACACTACTTTCCTAAAGAGTGGAAAAAGAGAGAAGATTGTAAGCTAAAAGAAGATAGTTGGAAAAAGTATTGAGGAGATGAACAATGAAAGTAATAGGAATGGTAAGAGCAATTTGTCCACCTTGTAAGCACATACACGAGTCTTGTGAAAATACAACTTGGTTTGAAGTGTGTGATAATTGTAGAAGAAGGTTAGAATCTAAGATTTCAAAGTTTTTAAGAGAATTAGTTGGAGGCAAATAATGGCTAGGTGTAGAGAGTACAAGAATTCAGTTCGGATCAAGTGCAAATATTGTGGAAATCATCAATTAGTGAAGAAGGGAACACAATGTGCACAACAAGAGAAGTGTAGCAGACATGTTCAGTAAAGGAGAACAAAATGAAAAAACAGCGTGTCTATGATTATGATCTAATGAAGGAAGGAATTACTAAGTTCTTACAAGGGCTGGGATTGGATCTTACAGATCAACACCTAAAGAGAACTCCAGAAAGGGTTGTTAAAGCTTGGATTGATGAGTTTGGATCGGGCTATACTCAGAATCCAAAAGATGTTCTGGCTGTAGAGTTTAAGGAGAAGTGTGATGAGATGATAGTAGTTAAGGGTATTCCATTCACTTCACACTGTTCGCATCATTTAGTCGAATTCTCAGGGACGTGTAAGATCGGCTATGTGCCCAAAAGAAAGATAACAGGATTATCCAAGCTCGCCAGGGTGTTAGATGTTTATGCTCATAGATTGCAGGTTCAAGAACGCCTTACTCGACAAGTTGCAGAAGCTATTATGAAGCATCTGGATCCAATGGGTGTGGGGGTGGTTATTGAGGCAGCTCATTCTTGCATGATATGTCGGGGGGTGAAGAAGCCTGGAAGTATTACTATTACAAGTTGTTTATTAGGAAAAATGAGAACTGATAAAGCTATGAGATCTGAGTTTTTGAATTTTTGAGGTGGGTATGGACTTAAAAGAACTTTATAAAGTACAGAGTGATTTTCAAAGTCTTGTTGGCTATGCCACTGCTTTTGAGCAAAGGAAATCCTTTGCTTTAGAACATTTTAGTTCTGTTTTAAGTTATGCTATTAGTTTAGGAAATGATATTGAAAATAGAAATTCAGAAAAACGAAAGCATTCAATAGCTGATAACTACCCAGCCGGATATAGTGAACCAGTATGTGCTATTAAGGGGAGTTGTGATTTAGTTAATGAACAGAAAGATGTTATAGAACAGTTATTTAATGCATGTGTGTATGCACTGGCTTTACTGAGAGATAATATTGGGCAGACTACTCATGCTATTGCTTTTCTTGAACAAGCTAAAGCAAAAAAAGAACAGGTGAGGTAACTTGATCAAAACTAAATCTATTTTTGAAAAACCAGATCCTTCGGATGGAACTAGAATACTCATTAGCAGTGGAGTTTCTAATAAACTAAAGAAGTTTCCTTTTGATGAACATATAGGTGAGTTGGGCCCCACTTGGGACTTAGTTAGTAAATGGAAAGACAAAGAGATCACTTGGGAACAATACACCGAGCTTTTTCTAGAAGAGATGAGAAATCCTAAGAGTATTGAGAAAATTTCTCAACTTGCAAAACGCTCAAAGGAGGGTGAAGTGATTACTTTATTGTGTTGGGAGAAGGAAACTAATCCTTGTTGTCATCGTCATATTATTAAAGAAGTAATTTTAGAGGTTCAGAATGGTTTGTGAAAGACACAGAGTAGGTAGTACCTATGACGGAGACTGCAAGAAAGAAAAAGATTGTCCTTTTTGTTTTTTAGATGAAAATATTAAAACAAATTTTTTGAAAAGGAAGAATAATTATGCCATACATTAAGAAAGAAAGTCGAAAAAAGTTTAGTGATCCCGTTGATTATACGAGGATTTTGGCTGATCTAATTGAAGATGAAGGAGAGTTAAACTATGTAATTTCGCTGCTGATTCATAAAGTACTAGAGAAGTGGGGAGTTAGGTACAAATTCCTGTGTAGGATATGTGGAGTTTTATCAAATGTCAAGGATGAGTTCTACCGTCGTGTAGTAGCTCCATATGAAAATAAGAAGATCCAAGAGAATGGATGTGTAAGTAAGTTGGATGATGACTGGAGAGAACACTTAAGATAAAATCTATAAGATTTTTTTATTTTTTAGTTGTATTTCTTCAAAAATATATTATACTTTAAGTATAAGAAGATAGTGGTTAAAAGGAGAACCAAATGAAAACAAGAATCGATTGCCATTGTCCAGCAAAATTAAATCCAGCAGATTATCAGTATACTGGTTGGATATATCAAGGAAGCAGTGAAGAAATTTGGGCTGGGATCGGTTCCAAACATGATACCGACTTCATCCTTCCTGAAAGGTTGAGGAATCATAAACGTTTGTTTGATGGAAATTATAAAAAGAAACACACATGCGATCACTGTGGGGCTAATTTTGCCTGGGGAGTCGTTTATCGACATCGACCAACTAACACACTAGTAGTAATTGGACATATTTGTGCTGCTGAACGGTTCAGTTTACCAAATCGCATTGCTTGGACCAGAAAACAAATTGAAAGAAATCACAGAAGAAATACTTAGATTAGAAGAAAATTGTGAACAAGACGAGTAAAAAATAAAAACTAGATGAGTAATAAGAACAAGCTAAAACTTAAAAAACGACGCTCAACCAATATGGATGAGTTGTTTCCAAAACGGAAGCAGAAACAAGAAGACTTTGAACTTTTTAGAATGGATTGTACTATTAAGCAGGCTTTTCCGAATCCAGTTGAGAGGGAAAAGTATATTGAAGATTTGATTGAGGGACTTGGAGGTGATGAAGATGTCTGAAAGTATAGAAGATGTTAAGTATCCAATCTGTCCAATAAATTTATATTTTGAAGGTGATGAGGATAAGTGTGATCCTTCTAAGTGCGATTTTGATGAATCTAGGGTTTGTACAGAAGCGTGTAGAAGAGTACAAAAGAGTGAGGAGGAAAAGTAATGAAAATATCGAGTTATCCTTCTGTTTATGCTTTGGGGCATGCTGCTATTGCTAACTTGTTTGAAGGTAATGTTATTATTCAAGAAAAGATCGATGGTTCACAGTTTAGTTGGATGATAGATGATAGTGGTTGCTTGCATTTTAGGAGCCATTATGCAGAGATTTTTGATGGTAGTAATACTATGTTTAATGAAGGTATTGAAGCAGTAAAAGAAGTCGCAGATGAATTATGCCCTAATTGGGTTTATCGTGGGGAGTATTTAAGAAAACCTAAACATAATGTATTAACTTATTCCAGAATACCAGATAATCATATTTACTTATTTGATATAAATATAGGATTAGAACAATATTGTGATCGTAAATCTGTTTATACAGAAGCTATGGGTTTAGATTTTGAACCTGTTAAAACTATATATGAGGGAGATGGCTCTAAAGTAGATTTTGAATATCTTAAATCTCTACTAGATACAGAAAGTATTTTAGGCGGAACTAAAATAGAAGGATTAGTTATTAAAAATTATGAACAGTTTGGTAAGGATAAGCATTGTCTGATGGGTAAGTGGGTTAAAGAAGAAATGAAAGAGAGAATTAGTAAAGGCGGAGCCAAAGTAGGAAGTAAAGATATTATTCAAACAATAGGTTTATCTCTTAAGACGGAAGCAAGGTGGCAGAAAGCTGTTCAACACTTGCAAGAGCAGGGATTATTGCTTAACGAACCGAAAGATATTGGGCCTCTTCTAAAGGAAGTAAATCTTGATGTGCTCAAGGAGGAAGTTGACTATGTAAAAGAGAAGTTATTTAAGTGGGCTTGGCCTCAAATTTCGAGAATAGTTACTGCTGGTTTTTCTGAGTGGTATAAAGATCAACTAGCAAAGAAGCAGTTTAAGAGCGAATAGAGGAAGGAGAATAATTGGACAA
>Ga0315552_1001792_pt1 | contig 12912 bp, 14 predicted proteins | sample SalMarSW160170MG_2_FD_203102 | JGI IMG/M metagenome (GOLD analysis project Ga0315552, IMG submission 203102) | Salt marsh sediment microbial communities from the Plum Island Ecosystem LTER, Massachusetts, United States - Salt Marsh Sediment SW1601-70 ...
ATATAATCACTGGTTCAAAGACCCGCCGTCTGATGGTTACCACTGCAGGCAGAACTGGAGATGTAGCAGCCAGAAACCTGGTTGTAGGTAATTCCATTCCCTATGAAGGCACACTCATGACCTTTGTCATCGAAATCTTCGGTAATCAGATAGGTGCTGCGGGTTTTACCGAGAGACTTGCCCGCGAGAAGGGTTTAGATGTCGTCTCCGCTATGGTTGCTAGTCATACCTCACGCCCCCATTTAGGAGGCAAGATTTTACACCACAAGCTTATTGCTGACCGCCGAACTGGGACGTTAGTCGGGGCGCAGGTTATCTCGGAGGAAATAATAAGGGGTACCCTCAATGAGTTATCTCTGGCTATATCTGAGAAAGTACCGCTGCACAGGTTGGCCTTGCTCGAAACCCCTTATTCGCCTGCCGTCGGAAGAGACCCGATAGAGGACGGAGTAAGGGAATTAATACATAGACTCGACTAGGTGAGGAGGCGTAGCGGCTATGTCACTCTCGGAATGGAAAGCCAATCTGGAGAGAGCACGCAAAGAGAAGGATGCTTTCTTTACCCAAGATTGGCAATCACCAATAACACCTCAAGATAGACCTCGGTTTAAAGGCCTGGAATATTACCCTCCTGACCCAAGCTACAGATTCGAGATTGAGCTTTTTGAGCATCCTGAAAAGCAGGCAGTAAGAATAGCCTACACCAAAGGCAATGAGCAAGATTTCCTTCGCTGGGGTGAATTTCGATTCAAGATAGCTGGAAAGGAACAAAGTCTTCAGGCTTACAAGCGCAGCCATGAAGAAGAGATGCTGTTTGTTCCTTTTAAGGACGCAACGTCCGGCAAGGAGACCTATGGGGCTGGACGCTACCTAGACCTTGAGCCAGGTAGGGACCGTACTCAAGGAGAGAAGTGGATTCTGGATTTCAATCAAGCCTATAACCCCTGGTGTGCCTACAGTGAGGCTTATAACTGTCCCTTTGTGCCCACAGAGAACTGGCTTGAGGCGCCGATATATGCTGGAGAAAAAGACTATCATTTGCCAGAGACAGGCTAATGACAGGAGGTAAAATGAAAGTATGCATTATTGGAACTGGCGACGGTGGCTCAACGGTAGCCAATCAGGTTCGGCGCCTCGCCAGCGATGCGCAAATTGATGCCTTCAGTCGAAGAGCCGAGCTTGGTATCCCACCCTGCGAGATGCCCCTGGTAATCGGGGGATCAATCGCCACCTGGAATGAGCTTGTCCGCGGCTTCCGGCAGAACTCATTCTGGGAGAAGAGAAATATAGGCCTGCATCTGAACACCGAGGTCGCTGATATTGTTAAACAGGAGAAGTATCTTATTGCTGATGGCAAAAAATACAGCTACGACAAGCTGATTCTGGCTCTGGGTGCCACCCCGGTCATTCCTGATTTCCCGGGATTGGATGGCAAAAATGAGTTTTCACTGAGCACCGATGTGGCTGACGGCTTGGCTCTGAGTAGTGCTGTCGCCCAGTCTACCAAAGCAGCTGTTGTCGGCGGGGGATTTATCGGGCTGGAGATAGCCGCCGCCCTCAAAGCAAGAGGCTACAGCAGAGTCTACCTGCTGGTGAGACGGGGAATCCTGAGGTCATATCTGGATGAGGATATGGCGGAAAGAGTCAAAGATGTACTGACAAAGAATGAGGTAGAGCTGATACTGCCAGCCGAGATAGAGAGCATAACCAGCGACAAAGGCAAGAAGCATGTGACCCTCTCTGAGCGGGAAGTGGACGCGGACTTCGTTTTCTTCGCCACTGGCGCCAAACCCAATGTAGAACTGGCTCAAAAAGCCGGGCTCGAGATTGGCGAAACAGGTGCTATAGCGGTAAATCAGTTCCTACAGACCAACGACCCTGACATCTATGCCATAGGGGATTGCATGGAAAACTGGGATATTGTCACCGGCTCGAAAAGGCGACATCAGCTAGCTGCCAATGCCATCCGTACTGGCTATATAGCGGGCAGAAATACGGTCTTGGATAATAAACTCACCTATGAAGGCACGGTGATGCCATTCATCACCAAGATATTCGGCCATCAAATTGGAGCAGCTGGCTTCACGGAGAGGGCAGCGCGAGAAAAAGGGCTGGAAACAGTCTCAGTTGCCTTGGATACGCCTAGGCTCAGGGAAAGGTTTAACGGCAGGCCGGCGCACTATAAGCTTATCGCTGATGTAAAGACGAAGACTCTTGTTGGGGCGCAAATAATCTCCGAGGAAATAGTGTCGGGTACGGTAGATAAGCTGGCAGTGGCTATAGCGTGTCGCATGCCCCTGGCGAAACTGGTACAGATTGATAGCTGCTACTCGCCACATGTGCAGGAAGACCAGATTGCCGCTCCCTTACACCGGTTGATAGATAAAGTTGGGTCAGGAGGCAGCTGATGGAGGATTTGAAACGCGTCTCATTCCAGGATTATGCCATTGTTGCCTGCGGCACTCTCAATATGGAGTTGAACTATCTTAGAAACAGCGGCTTTTTGAATGCTAGTAAAATCCTATACACCAAGCCCGGTCTCCACGAAGTACCCCGTGAGCTTGAGAGCCAGCTTATCAGGCAGATAGGAACAGCTAAGAAATACGCTTCGAACATCATCATAGTCTATGGCGGTAAGTTCTGCTACGTTAATGTTGATGACCTCTATCGCAAAATCGACACCATAATTCAGGAGCAAGGGGAATCCGGAATCAGAATTTCCAGAATCAAAGCCTCTCATTGTATTGATATGCTGGCCAGCGAGGAGGAGAGGGAGCGGATAAGCCAGGGGCAGGATATTTACTGGCTCACGCCTGGGTGGATGAAATACCGCCACTACGTATATAAAGATTGGGACAAAGGTCTGGCGAACGAGAATTTCCCAAAGCACACCGGCGGAGCCGTCATGCTTGACGCGATAGGCTATTACGACAAGGTCATGGAAAGTGAGCCTGAGAAAATCCTGGAATTCTCCGACTGGATGGGCATCCCAATAGAACCATATAGGATTACGCTAAACCGATTGAGGAACCTGCTTTTGGATGAAGTCAAATGATGAGCTTGCCGCGAAGGGTACTACCGGCATTATATGTTCTGGTTATCATTATCAGCAGTGGCATTACTGGTTATATGGTAATTGAGCGCTGGTCATTTATCGATGCACTCTATATGACCATCCTAACTATAACTACGGTAGGCTATGGGGAAGTTCACACCTTGAGCCAAGGCGGAAAAGTTTTCAGCGTCGTCTTGATGATCGGCGGCGTTGGTGGTGTGCTATATACTTTAAGTCTGCTTATCCAGTACCTATTGGAAGGTCAATTCGGTATTACTCTAAGGAGGCGTCGGATGAAAACAGAGATAGCCAAGCTGAAGGAGCACTTTATTCTTTGTGGCTACGGCAGAATGGGGCAGGAGATAGCTCATACCTTTAATGACGAAGGAATACCTTTTGTTGTTATTGAGAATAGTCAAGAGAGCGCGGCTAGGGCTGGGGAGGATGGCTACCTGTATTTACAAGGCGACGCCACCAACGACGAGGTGCTGAAGGAAGCGAGGATTGAGTCGGCTCGCGGCCTGGTAGCTGCGGTTGGCAGTGATGTTGATAATACCTATATCACCCTCTCGGCTCGGGGGCTATGCTCTGACCTGTTTATTACCGCTCGCACCTGCTCTCCTGGTGTCGAGGTTAAACTAAAGAGGGCTGGTGCCAACCGCGTCGTATCTCCTCACAGTATCGGTGCTCGCCGCATGGCGATGGTAGCCCTGCACCCGGCAGCGGTTGACTTTAAGGAAGAAGAGTAATCAGCTTTTGGCTAATTCCCCGGATAACAAAAATATTGAGGCCGGAGACCGATTAATTGCCACCGGCACCGAGGAAAAACTGGCGGAATTAGAAATGAGCTTTGGAGGAGGCAGAAGCCATGGCTAATTTCTTAGAAATAGATGAGGCGCGAAAGCTACTCGGGTTGAGTGAGGCAGCAACACTGAAGGAGATAAAAAGAGCCTACAAAACGCTGGCCCATCGTCATCACCCTGACAAGCATAGCGGCGCTGCCGGCGAGGAGACCGGGGAAATAATGAAGAGATTGAATTGGGCACATAAACTGCTCATTGATTATTGCAGTAACTACAAATATAGCTTCGGGGAGGAGGATGTAGCTAGAACTTATCCCCATGACGAATATCTCAGGAGGTATTACCATGGATGGTTTGATGGCATCTAATAACTATAATGCAATCTTTCTAAGGAGGTATTAGAATGGATGTTCTACAAGCAATTAAGGATAGGCGAAGTATTAGGAAGTACACGTCAGAACCCGTCTCAGAAGAGCAAGTAACTCAGATATTGGAAGCTGGCAGATGGGCACCGTCAAGGGGTAACAGCCAGCCCTGGAAGTTCATAGTTCTCAATGATGACCAGATACGGAAAGAACTAGCCGATGTAATTCCCACCGGGAAGTTCCTTGCTCAAGCACCACAAGGGATTGCGGTTGTGGTCAATCCAAAATCATCAAAACATCCAGAGCAGGAAGGGGCAGCCGCCATCCAGAATATGTTACTGGCGGCACATACATTAGGTCTAGGCACATGCTGGATTAGTGTACGTGGCACTGAGTGGGCTAGGAAGGCCTCACGGGTATTGGGAATCCCTGACGAGGAATGGCTAATATCGGTTGTTTCTATTGGTCATCCTGCAGAAACACCTGAGAAGGGAAGGAAAGGGTTGGATGAGGTTACCTTCACCAATAAATATGGTCTTCACTAGGCTATTTGAAGAAGCCAAGAATGGCAAGTACGCTGACGAATATTTAGCAATGCTCAGCTAGTCACTTTCATATAAGGGGCAATCGATGAGTAATCTGGAGAAGGCTTTAGGCGAATTACTTAAGAACGCTGAGCTTGTCGCCGTTTTAGCGGCAGTCTTAGCCTATGCTTCCAAAACAGGCAGGATATCCTACAGCAAAGTAATGGAGATAGCGGGCGAGAACCCTGAGGAAGTCTTACTGCTGGGTAATAGATGGAGGCTGCTCCTTCCCGTGAAGGTCGAAAAGAGCAGTGCATGGGAAGACCGATTGCTTCTATGTAAGCTAGGGGAATCTTACGTACTGCCAAACATTGTACGAGATCTAGTGCAAAATGCCAGCAGAACGGGGTGCTGGGCCCCAATGAAGGCCATAGCTGAGGTATTCAAAGAGATCGGGGAGCCAGCCTGGCAACAGATGCCGGAACTAGCTGCGGAGTTAGGAAAGCAAAGTAAAGACTGCAGGATTACTGCAGTTCAGATAAATGCAATATGTAGCGAGTTAGGTCTAGGAGGTAGGGTTGACGCTCTAATAGCCGAGCTCAAGGCAAGTGGGGTGATGAGCCCCAAGCTGGGTTCATTGGCTGAAGTCTCCCAGGTAGGAACGCCTATCTACGAGCTTAATCCATCGCTATTTCTTCAAAGTATGAAGATGCGGACTCAAGACCATAGCTATAGCAGGAGCACCTAGATTAGTCTAAAGGAGGTAGAAATGCAACTTGAATATGTGGCTACAATTTGTCCCTACTGCGGGTGTGGATGCGGGATAAACCTTGTGGTTAAAGACGGGAGAATAGTGGGTGTTGAGCCGTGGAAAGAGCACCCGGTTAACGAGGGCAAGAATTGCATCAAGGGCAGGAATGCTTACGACTTCTTATATGCTGATGGCAGGCTGGAAAGGCCATTAATAAAGGAAAATGGCTCCTTTAAAGAAGCTTCCTGGGAAAGAGCACTAATGCTGATTGCAGAAAAGCTAAGAAACGCGGAGTCAAATTCCGTTGGTTTCGTAAACTCTGGTAGGTGCACGAACGAGGATTTATATGTGCTGCAAAAGTTCGCCAGAGTTATTATGAAAACAAACAATATAGATAATGCGTCAAGATTTTGTCATTCCACTACTGTTCCTGCCCTAGTCTCAACCGTGGGCTCAGGTGTGATGCCAACCTCTGAGATAAGTGTGGAAGAAGCAGACTGCATATTTCTTGCTGGTGTAAATATAAAAGAAACCTACCCTATGATCGCCCGCAGGGTGCTAAGGGCGAGAGACAAAGGCGCAAAGATTATTCTTGCCGACCCGAGAGCCACAGTAACTGCGAGAACCCTGGCTGATATACATTTGCCACTGAACCCAGGAACAGATGTGGCTCTAGTGAATGCCATGATAAAAATAATATTGGACGAGGGCTTGGAGAATAGAGAATTCATTGAAAAAAGAACGAAGGGATTTGAAGAATTAAAGGATCATCTTTCCTCCCTCAATATGAACGAGACTGAGAAAATAACTGGAATCGCGATTGAAGAGATAAAAGAAGTAGCTACAATCTATGCCAAAGCCCAAAAAGGCTGCATACTGTACAACGCCGGGATAGCTCAACACTTCGCTGGCATAGAGAACATCGTGGCCCTTGCTGATCTTGCCCTGATTACCGGTAATTATGGAAGGCCAGGGACCGGAGTTAATCCTTTAAGGGGACATATAAATGGGGAGGGATTTGGCGATATGGGCCCGGTACCTGTTTTCTATCCGGGTTTTAGAGGAGTGAACGAGGAAAATGCCGAGCTGTTTGGAGAGTATTGGCAAGTCAAGGATTTACCCTCGCAGGCCGGTATGACGTATATGGATATGGTGGAAAGGTGCAAAGTCTTATACATCATGGGAGGCAACCCGATGATGTCCGCTCCCGATACCAACAGGGTTAAGGGCCTGCTTAAAGAAAAAGACTTTCTTGTAGTGCAGGACGTCTTTATGACCGAGACTGCTGAGCTTGCTGACGTTGTTCTGCCGGCGGCCACCTGGGTGGAAAAGGGGGGAACGACAACGGAGGTTGACAGGAGGGTGCAGAGGATTAACAAGGCTGTGGAGTCTCCGGGGGAGGCAAAACCCGACTGGGAGATAGTGTGCGAGCTTGCCCGGGTGATGGGATTCGAGGAGAAATTCCCGTTTGGCTCTCCGGAGGCGATATTTGAGGAGATAAGGAAGTTTGTGCCTCAGTATAGCGGCATTACATACGATAGACTGAAGCAAGCCGGTGGTATTCAGTGGCCTTGTCCATCTGAAGACCATCCTGGGACCAACACGATGTTCGTGGAAAAATTTGGAACTCCCGATGGGCTGGGACATATTCAGCCAGTGGAATACAAGAGTCCTGCCGAAGTCCCGGATGAGGAGTTTCCCTACATCTTTACCAATGGAAGGGTCATGTTCCACTACCATTCGGGAACAATGACCAGAAAGACGGCCATACTGGCTAATGAGGTTCCAGCAGCGCTTGTGGAAATAAATAGCGATGATGCTAAGGAGAAGGGGATAAAGGGTGGGGAAAGAGTGAGGTTAGAATCGAGGAGAGGACAGATAACCGCGGTTGCAAGGGTAACGGATAACATTGGAAAGGGAACAATATTTATGCCTTGGCACTTCTCTGAGAGCGGTGCCAACGTTCTGACAGGGCCTTCCGCTGGCCCGCCATCCAAGATGCCGGAGTTTAAGTTCTGCGCGGTTAAAATGGAGAAAGGCTAGGTAATTACTCTCTGCGCTAGTCGAGGGAGCTAGATGGGAAGGGATAGCTGGCAGCTCAAGATGCTATGGATATCAAGCAGTTGTGCTGAGCCTTCCAGAATCTGGCATGAGCTAATTAATCATTCGGAGATAAACCAGGCTTTCACTAGGGCGGCGATAATAGAAAAGATTAAACAAACGCGAAGGTGCAAGTCTATCCATTTTAATAGGCTTAGGCAAAGGTATGAGATAGTCACCGAAGACCTGGACTAAAGATACCAGGGATGCCGCTAACGTGCTGGAAAGGGAGATAGTGTGATTGAAGCTATATGCTTTGACTTAGGAGACACCCTGGTAGCTGAAGAAACTACCGTGTATGATAGCTCCGGCCAAGCCGTTACCGCCAGCGTCATTGAGGGCGCATTCGAGGTCCTGGAAGCTTTTAAAAAAGGGGGCTACCGGATTGGCATGATAGCTAACGGGGATAGCGCTAATGTCCGTAGAATTATAGGAGCCACAGGCTTAGAGGACTATTTTAACGTCATAGTAATTTCCGAAGAGGTGGGCTTTGAAAAGCCTTATCAAGGGATTTTTGAGGTTGCGTTAGCCAAACTTGGTGTGAAGCCTGAAAAAGCAGTTATGGTTGGCAACAAAATTGATGCCGATATTCTTGGGGCAAACAGAGCTGGCATGAAGAGCGTGTGGTTCAGATGGAACACCCGGTATAGCGATACAATAGATAGTAGCCAAGAGAAACCCGATTTCACAATCAACAGCCTCTTTGGGTTACCTGGCCTGCTTACCTTGATGTAATAAAATAGATGAGGTTTTGGACGATGGCAGAGAAAAAGGATATCAAAGAGAAGATAAGGAAAAGTCTATTCGATATCAAATCATTTCTGAGATGAAGAGGGTTGTCAAGCAAGACGGAGCCCTTATCCTTATAGATTTCCAGGTTCCATTACCAAGGAATATATGGGGTGTGTCTGCGAGAGCCATAGAATTCCTCGCTGGCGGGTCGCACTATCAGAGCTTTAAAGATTATCTTGCAAATGGGGGGCTCGAGGATATACCGAAGAATCACGGTTTGCGGGAAGAATGTAGGACCAACCTCAAGAATGGACTACTAGTGGCTACGAAGGCGGTGAATGGTTAAGCTATTATCGGTCATTCTGGCCAAGACCTTCAACAAATCGCGATTTCTTGAATTCCTGGCTACCCGCATGAAGAGTGCACAGAAGCTTGGATTGTTACCCCAGCCCCGCATGTGCTCTAGGGGGAGTTCGTTCGTTTACCTCGTTGACTTCAAGTTACAGAGCCTGTATAATCTATTCGGAAAGGAGGCAAGCGGTTGGTCCAGTAAGCGATTACTAGCTTGTCTCTGGGCAGCTTCCCAAGCAAGACGTCGAGGGTTCGAATCCCTTCACCCGCTCCACCGCCTCATTTCCCCGGGATTCTTGACCTCTACCACCTTTACCCACCACTCCTCCCGATGTTCGAATCCCTTCACCCGCTCCACCACCTCATTTCCCCGGGATTCTTGACCTCTACCACCTTTACCCACCGCCTCTCCCGATGTTCGAATCCCTTCACCCGCTCCAATTACGTATTGAAGCTTTTCCTGGTGCCGCTGTATTTCTGCCTCATCTTGGTCTTTTCTATTTTACCCGTCGGGTTTCGGGGCACCTTGTCGAATATAATGCGCCTGGGCCTCTTGTAGCGGGGCAGGTTTTGCTCGCAGAACTTGTTTATATCGTCTTCGGTCAGGTTAGCCCCGTCGCGGGGGGTAATCACGGCGCAGGCTATCTCGCCCAGCCTGTCGTCGGGTAAGCCGATAGCGCCGACGTCATGGACCTTGGGGTGGCGGCGGATGACGTTCTCCACCTCCACGGGGAATATGTTCTCCCCGCCGGTGATAATCACGTCCTTTTTTCTATCCACGACATAGATGAAGCCATCGTCATCCATCTTGGCCATGTCGCCCGTGTAGAGCCAGCCGTCCCGGAGGGTTTCCGCCGTTTTCTGGGGGTTCTTGTAATAGCACTTCATCACCCCGTCGCCCTTGACGATGAGTTCCCCCACCTCCCCGCCGTCCACGTCCTTGTCTTTATCGTCGACGATGCGCACCTTCCAGTTAAAGCCGGGTCTGCCGGTAGCCTCTAATTTATGGTTGTTCTCTATACCGAGGTTGACACATCCCGGTCCGGTGGACTCGCTCAGGCCGTAGCTGGTGTCGTACTGCATATCGGGGAAGTATTGCTTCCAGCGTTTAATAAGGCTGGGGGGGATGGGTTGCGCTCCCATGTGCATAAGCCGCCAGCTGCTCAGGTCGTAGTCTTTTTGCTTCAGCTCTCCCCGGTCAAGGGCGCCGAGGATATCCTGCGCCCAGGGCACCAGCAGCCAGACTATTGTCCCTCTTTCCTGCTGGATGGCTTCGAAGATAGCCCTGGGGTCTATTTCGGTCAGTATCGTTCCCCTGCCGCCGACAAGCAGGCTGCCGAACCAGTGCATCTTGGAGCCGGTGTGGTAGAAGGGGGGGATGATAATAAAGTTATCTTCGTGCTGCTGGGGGTGGTGGTGGGCTTCGGTGACAGCGGCGCACTCCAGGTTCTTGTGGGTGAGCAGTATCGGCTTGGGGTCGCCCGTGGTGCCCGAGGTGAAATAGAGCCCGCACTCGTCCTCGGCGGTCAGTTCCACGTTTAGCGGCTGAGGGGAAGCCTTGTCGACGAAATCCTCGAAGCTCTCCATATCCGGGGGTGTATCTTCACCGACGAAGATATAGTCTTTTATCGTGGGCAGCTGGGGGCGGATAGCTTCCACCCTTTCGGCGAACTCCTGGCCCAGAATCATTACCTTGGCTTCGGCGATATCGGCGCAGTATTTAATGTCGCCGCTGGTGAACCTGAAGTTGAGCGGCACCGCCCAGGCGCCCGTCCTAAGGATGCCGAAGTAAGCCTCCAGCCAGTTTATCGAGTTCAGCATAAGGTGCAGCACCTTATCGCTTTTGCCTACCCCTCTGGCGGCGAGGGCGTTGGCTATCCGGTTAGCTCTCTCGTCGAAGACGCGCCAGGTAATTTCCCGCCTTAACTTCTGGCTCGGTTTCAGCTCGATAAGGGCAATCTCATCGGGGTACATTCGGGCGTTTCTGGCTAACATCTCGACTATGGTCATCTATCACCTCGACTTAATAGAAACTCGCCGCCTCGCCCCACGCAATTATTATAGCTTTTCCTGCCTCGTAAGACAATAAGGACGGATTTGCTGTAATTTGGTACTAAAGTATGAGGGGTAAATAGCTAAAACATTACTAATGGGTTATTTACGCTTGAGGCGTCATATTTTAAAGTTAGAGTATATTCGAGCATTATCATAAATCAGAGGTTTTAATATGACGGTAACAGTAGATGGTCAAGTCTATTATAGGACCGCTGAGGTCTGTCGTATAGTTGGTATAAGTCGGGCCACCCTGTTTCGCTGGCTGAAAGAAGACATTTTCAAGGAAGCCAAGCACCGGGATAGGCGTGGCTGGAGGCTTTTTACCGAAGACGAAGTCGAGAGATTGAAAGCGGAAGCTAACCAGGTAAATAATACGGACCAAGTCGGAACGGTAAAGGACTTAATCTAAAACGCTATTCCGCCGAGGTGAAAATATGAGTAACGGGAACGGAAACGGTGCTAAGACCAAGAGGCAGCTTGTCAAAGAGAGTGGAGCTCTGCCCTTGCGCAAAAGGGGTTCGGCTATGCTCGAAACCAGGCGCGAACGGGTTGAGAAGGTTTGGGGAGAGACGGAGCAGGACAAAACTACCGTTCTCAATCACTTGAAAGAGCTTATGGTCTTTCAGGACCTGGAGCATCGGGTGTTGTGGGCCAACAAGGCCGCTGGCGAATCGGTCGGACAGCCTTCTGGAAAGCTGGTGGGGCGATATTGCTATGACGTGTGGGGTAGCGGGGGCAAGCCCTGTGCCGGCTGCCCGGTGGAAAAAGCCCGCGAAACGAGAAAACCGCAGGCCAATGAAATGACCTCCCCTGATGGGAAGGTGTGGCTGGTAAAGGGCTACCCGGTTCTGGATGACCGCGGCGATGTTACCGGCCTGGTGGAGATGACACTGGAAATCACCGAGCGCAAGCAGGCGGAGGAGGAACTTCAGGGAGAAAAGAATAAGCTGCAGTCGGTAATAAACGCCATGGAAGATGGCCTCAATATAATGGATAAAGACTATAACATCATCTATCAGAATGAGCTGCCAAGGAAACTTTTTGGTGACCGACTGGGAGAGAAATGCTATCGTGTCTATGCAGGCAGAGACACGCTCTGCGACGGCTGCCCGGTAAAGAAGGCATTCAAGGACGGCAAGTCCCATACCTCGGAGCGGAAGATATTAACGCCTTCGGGGGAGGTTACCTTCTGGGAGACTACGGCCAATCTCATTAGAGACGCCGGGGGAAACATTGTTTCCTGCCTTGAGATTGCCAGAAATATCACCGAGCGCAAGCAGGCGGATGAGGAACTGAAGGATTCAGAAGCGAAATATAAAGCTCTGACTGAGGATGTTCCTATAGGTATTTATTTCATGGATTTTACGGGAAAGTTTCTTTACGGAAACGATAAGGCTTTGGAAATAGTGGGCTACAAACGTAAAGAATTGATGGGAAAGAATTTCCTTAAACTGAAGCTACTTGATTCTAAAGGGATGGCTAGAGCTATCAAAGTGCTTGCCCTGAACAAGATGGGGAGGGCAACGGGTCCTAATGAGTTCGCGCTAAACAGGAAAGATGGAACTAAGAGTATTGTGGAAATCAGTACCCGGATAACCACTGTTGGTGACAGAAAAGTAGTTCTGGGAATGGTTGATGACATCACCGAGCGCAAGCGGGCGGAGGAGGAACTTCAGGAGGAAAAGAACAAGCTGCAGTCGGTAGTAAGCGCCATGGAAGATGGGCTCACCATACAGGACAGGGACTTTAACATCATTTATCAGAACGAGACGTCTAAGCGAGCCTCGGGTGACCATATCGGGAATAAATGCTATCGAGCCTATGAAAACAGGGACGAAATCTGCGACGGCTGCCCGGTACAAAAGGCGTTTAATGATGGCAAGTCACACACTGCGGAGAGGCGGAATATAGAGCCTTCGGGTGAAGTTATCTTCTGGGAGAATACGGCTAACCCCATCAGGGACGCTCGGGGAAAGATTGTTTCCTGTCTTGAGCTTAGCCGGGACATCACCGGGCGCAAGCAGGCGCAAGAAGCGCTGGCCGATGAAGCAACCCGACACCGTATCCTTATTGACCAGTCCAGCGATGGCATCGTTATCCTCGACCAGGACGGCAAGGTATATGAGGCGAATCAGCACTTTGCCGAGATGCTTGGCTACACTCCCGAAGAAACCCG
>Ga0315552_1001796_pt1 | contig 12894 bp, 11 predicted proteins | sample SalMarSW160170MG_2_FD_203102 | JGI IMG/M metagenome (GOLD analysis project Ga0315552, IMG submission 203102) | Salt marsh sediment microbial communities from the Plum Island Ecosystem LTER, Massachusetts, United States - Salt Marsh Sediment SW1601-70 ...
TGCGTCTTCTTTGATTTCTGGTGTTAACGCTGCAGATAGTGTTATGTTTGCTTTGGTTGCTGAGACTCTTATTTCAGCTTCTTCCAGATACTTCTCAGTGTTTGATGCCTTCACAAGATTGGTTAATTTATCAAAGGGTTCCTTTAATTTATCAAGTAATATTTTGGCTATGCAGAGTTCTTCAGCAGTCCCATCTAGATTCATGGTATACAGTTCTCTTGTAGCGTTTTCCAAATGTTGCTTAACCTCTGAAAGTCTCTTCTCGATTGCTGATGTGTTGTATCCTGCTGTCGCAGCTTTTGCGGTTAGATTTTCTAGCCTTCTGACATGTTCGATGGCTCGAGTTATGTTAGCCTTCAAACTGATTGCCTCTTCAGCGGTTACTTCTGTTTCTGTTGGTTCTACCGGCGAGGCATTCTCCAGTATTCTTAAGGTGTCCTCGAATTTCTGCATTGCTTCAACAGCTTCGATGCTTGCTTCACTGAAGTTCTCTTCGCTCATGAGTCTGAAAGCTTCTTCAGCGTGTGCAAGTCCTTCATTATATGTTGTTTCAGCGTTTTTTGGCACCGTAATGTTTTGGGCATCAAGCTTACTGAAAGCCGCGATTATGCTTGTGTTGTCGTTATCGAGAATGTTGAGAAGTGTTTCAGCCTTTTGTTTCTGGTCTTCATTTGTTAGAGCCAATGTTGGGTTGAGAACTGTAAAAGTCATTGACAAAACAAGAGTTAGAAGAGTTATTATCGCCACTTTTTTGAGGTTCAATACCTGATTTTGCCCTCCCAAAGACGTGTACATTAGTGGTAATGTAAGGGTTAGATTTTAGGAAACCCGTGAAAAAACATGAAAAAGTCGTTTCGAGTGGGAATCAGGATCCGGTTACTTCTTTACTTTGGTGAGGTTAAGTATGCCGTGGCAGTCGCATGCTGTTCCGATGGCTAGCGTGAAAGTTTTGTGAAGAGTCTCTAATCGTTTCAGGAGGGAATATAATTCTTTTCCGTCTATGGCTCCTAATCCACCTGTCAGTTGCCTTGACCTAAGTATTGTTGATGTGTCCATTAGGTTGTAGACACTGAAATTCAAGAGTTTATCCATGGAAGTCAGTTTGGGTCTGCCCGTTGAGGCACAGAAATCCTTTGGAGGCATACAGTTCTCTCTGCATCGCATATGGGAGGGCATGTAGCTGACGACTATGACCGCAGAATCTTCGTCAACAAACGAAACCAAACTCTTAGGGATGTTCTCTAAAACTCTTGGAATAACCGTTCTGTAAGGTTCAAGCTTGTAGCCAAGTTTCGAAAGCCAGCCCGCCACAACTTTGGCAGCAGCGTTACCGGGAATGGCTGTAACCACCAAGTCAGGCACTTTGGTTCCCAGAAGAGACAGCAAGAAATCTACAGCATCGCCCACGAGAAAAGCGGCTTGTCCATCCACCAGAGAATCTGCGACATCCAAGTCAGCTGCCTGAACAGTAACTTCTGACTTTGCCATGCAGTCAGGATTTACATCAGCCACCAAAACTTTGGCATCCTCAGCTTTCAGATACTTGAGAGCCTTTGTCCCAAAATTGCCTCCGCCCATAACAAAAACCAGTTTGCCCTTCAGCATCATGCAATTCTGTGACATAAATTTCAGCTCTTTTTTGACTATTATTTTTCAATTACTGTTGCAACCTATAATGTTTGCCTGATCGATGGGTGCTAGGAAAGGAATGGAAAGCTTCATCTCAAAGAAAAGAAATAAATGCCCTAAGTTACCTTGAAACATTCCTGAGCGGTCGTAGTCTAGTTTGGAAGGACATCAGCCTGCCAACCCACAAAGGCGGAACGCTGACGACCCGGGTTCAAATCCCGGCGACCGCACCAACCTTTTTCTGAGAGACCTAGAGTTTTGAAAGTTTATTTAATAGAGATAAAGTTCATAAAAGACATTTACTGCATTAAATTGCTGTTAGTTGGCTGTGCGGTTGTGGTCTAGCCTGGTAGGACACAGACATCAGGTGTAAGCCTTCCAAGCCTGCAATCCCGGGTTCAAATCCCGGCGACCGCACCAAATCATCTTTCACAGAGGCGTTTTTGGTGTCAAGGTGCAGTTTTTCAGGAAAAAGCTGTTTTTCAACAATCTTCTGTTATTAGTCTCCTAATATGTTTAGAGTCACGCCTTTGAGTGTCTGAGTTAAAAATGGGGTTGATTCTTTTTTGTCAAGAAACTTTGACCAAGTAATCCATTATGTGTCGTTTGTTAGGTCAAAAAAACTTTGCAAAAAACCTTTTAACCAAAAATCCCCAAATTAGTTTGAGTGAGAGAATGATGCAGTTTAAAAGACTTTTGTTTTGTTTGGTTCTTCTTTAGTTGTTTTAGTTAATGCTGAGCCTTCTTGGGTAATGTGGAGTAAAACTTTTGGAGGAACAAACAACGACCAAGTTTCTTCGTTGGTTAAGACCTCAGATGGGAGATTCGCCTTGGCTGGTTTCACATACTCTTTTGGTGTTGGTCCGTCTGATTTTTGGTTGATTAAAACTGATGAGTCAGGAAACGTGGAGTGGAACCAGACCTACGGAGGAGCAGATTATGACCTTGGTTCCTCGTTAGTTCAGACCTCTGATGGAGGATTCGCCTTGGCGGGCGAAACAGAATCTTTTGGTGCCGGATTGGCTGATTTTTGGTTGGTAAAGACTGATGAATATGGGAATATGGAGTGGAGCAGGACATACGGAGGAGTAGGACGTGACAGTGCTAACTCGTTAGTTCAGACTTCTGATGGGGGATACGCCATCGCTGGAGACACCTTTTCCTTTGGCGCTGGAGAGGATGATATTTGGTTAGTTAAGACTGATGGGTCTGGAAACATGCAGTGGAACCGGACATATGGAGGAGGTCAGTCGGATTGGGGTCGTTCTGTGGTTCAAACTGATGATGGGGGCTATGCTATAGCGGGTCGCACTTGGTCTTTTGGTACTGGTGGTCTATCTGATCTTTGGTTGATTAAAACTGATGGGTCTGGGAACGTGGAGTGGAATCAGACCTACGGAGGAACAGGTAATGATGGCGCTTACTCGTTGGTTGAAACTTCTAATGGAGGATTTGTTTTAGCTGGCTACACAAGTTCCTATGGAGCTGGAAATTATGATTTTTGGTTAGTCAAAACTGATGGGTCTGGAAACATGCAGTGGAACCATACATACGGAGGAACAGGGTATGACCTTGCTAACTCGTTGGTTCAGACGTCTGATGGCGGATATGCATTAGCTGGTGGAACGCGTTCCCTTGGTTTTGGAAACTCTGATGTTTGGCTAGTTAAGACTGATGATTCAGGAAATATGGAGTGGAACCACACATACGGAGGAGAACGTAATGATGGTGCAAACTCATTGGTTGAAAACTCTGATGGGGGATTCGCTTTAGCTGGGGGAACAGAATCTTTTGGTGCTGGAAGCTATGATGTTTGGTTTATACGAACTAATGAGCAAGGCATTCCAGAGTTTCCATCATGGACACTAATGTTGATAATACTCATCGTGTTTGCAGTTGCTTTAATAAGCTATAAACGAAAACTAAACAAACCCACTAAGGGGAATATATTATGAAGAAAATTGCAACAGTCGCTCTATTACTGATTCTTTGTTTTGCTATTTCTTCTTTAATTGTTTTGGTTAATGCTGAACCATCTTGGGTAATGTGGAGTCAAACTTACGGAGGAACAGCTGATGATGGAACCTTTCATTTGGTTTATTTGGTTGAGACTTCTGATGGGGGATATGCCATAGCTGGCAACACATATTCTTTTGGTGCTGGGAAATCTGATTTTTGGTTAGTTAAGACTGATTCGAATGGAAATTTGCGATGGAATCAAACATACGGAGGAGCAGAGTTTGACCATGTTTACTCGTTAGTTGAGACTTATGATGGAGGATTCGCATTAGCTGGGCTCACAGGTTCATTCGGTGGTGGAAACTTTGATTTTTGGTTAGTTAAGACTGACTCTTTTGGAAATGTTGAATGGAACCAAACATATGGAGGAACAAAATCTGATATTGCCTATTCGGTGATTGAGACATCTGACAGAGGATTTGCATTAGCTGGTTATACAATGTCCTTTGGTGTTGAAGAAAGTGACTTTTGGTTAGTTAAAACGGATGTCTCAGGAAACATGGAATGGAACCAAAAATATGGGGGAGAAAAATCTGATATTGCCACTTCCTTGATTGAGACGTCTGATGGAGGATTTGCCCTAATTGGTAACACACTCTCTTTTGGTTTTGGAGACGGTGACTTTTGGTTAGTTAAGACTGATATGGCAGGAAACATGGAGTGGAACTGGACATATGGAGGAACAGGTTATGACTATGCTTCCTCGTTGGCTCAGACTTCTGATGGGGGATACGCCTTGGCTGGAGATACACATTCCTTTGGTGCTGGAGACGCTGATTTTTGGTTGATTAAAACTGATGCATCAGGAAACATGGAGTGGAATCGAACATACGGAGAGGCAAACGCTGACAGTGCTCACTCGTTAGTTCTGACGTCTGATGGAGGATTCGCATTGGCTGGCGAAACAGATTCCTTTGGTGCTGGAGGCTTTGATTTTTGGTTAGTTAAAACGGATGGCTCAGGAAATATTGAATGGAGCCGTACGTATGGAGGAGCAGAAAGTGACAATGCTAACTCGTTAGTTCAGACTTCTGATGGAGGATACGCATTAGCTGGTAACACACAATCTTTTGGTGCCGGAGGCTATGATTTATGGTTAGTTAGAACTAATGAACAGGGCATCCCGGAGTTTCCATCATGGAGTATTCTACCCTTGCTCTTTGCAGCCGCCTTGACTGTGATAACCTGCAAAAAGCGGCTAACCAAAAACAAGCAAAATTTAGTGCACAATTGAAACCATTTATATGACAGCTGTATAAACAAAGGAAAATGCCGAGGATTACACTTTGGTTGAGAGACGAACAGACCTCTGTGGCTGTGTTTTTGAGATTCAGCAGGGCATAATGGTTTGCGTTAAGCGTTGTCCAAAGCATAGCAGACCCAAACGGAAGCGTCCCTTCAGATCCAAAGCTGAATGCGTAAGACCCTGAAAAGTTGCATCAGAGATTTTTTTAATGGGCACATAAATATACCTTTAATGGACACACAAAAATGACTGCACAGAGCTCGCTTGAGTTATTTGGTATTCCAGAAAAACAGAAAAAGAAGCCGACGCCCTTGCCCTCTCCTGAAAAGAAGCATCAACCAAAAGAGAAAACAGTTGTTTACCCAGATTTTCCAAAAGACCTGCCCCCCTCATACCTCGTATCCGTCATTTACGACGGCAAAAAACAGCTCGCCACACTCAAACTGTATGAGCCAGTGTCCCAAAAAATCTATTTCTGGGATGACAATACCGGTCACAAGCCCTACTGTCTTACAAGCCTTCCTCCCAAGGAACTCGAAAAACTCAGCCGCGTAACGTCTCATTCTGGTTTTGACCATTTCGAAACTGTGGAAAAGTTTGATCCTCTGTTGGACAAGCAGGTGACGGTGACAAAGGTTGTGGCTAAGGACCCGTTGGCGATAGGCGGTCGCCAAAGCGGCTGCCTGCGAGACATAATCCCTGAAGATTACCAAAAATTAACGGGCATACAAGAGCCTCCCAAAGTCTGGGAATCCTACATCAGGTATTACCAATCCTACATCTACGACAACAATCTGGCTCCGGGTATGCTGTACAAAATTCAGAAAGGAAATCTTGTTCCAGTTAAACAGAAATCATCCGAAGGTACAATAGAAAAAATCCTCAACCTATTCTCTGGCGTGGGAAAAGAGTTTCTGGAAAGCGTAGAAACGTGGGCACGTCTCCTAGAATCTCCTGCTCCAGAACTTCGAAGAGTCGCCCTCGACATTGAAGTCAGCTCGCCCATTGCAACGCGTGTTCCTGACCCGCAAGAGGCTGCTCACCCTGTTGTCTGTGTGGCGCTGTACGGTTCAGACCGAAAAAAACAACTTTTTGTTTTAAAGCGGGATGGTATAGAGAAAGGCAACAAAAAACTGCCCTCCGACGCAGTTGTCAAATATTTTGATTCAGAAAAAAAGTTGCTTCAAAAACTCTTTGAGGCTCTTCGTGAATATCCTTTTGTTTTAACATTTAATGGTGACGACTTCGACCTGCCATATCTGTATAATCGAGCTAGGAACCATTTCAGCTTTGAACGAAACGAGATTCCCATCGAAGTTGGGCGAAGAGTGTGCCGCCTCAGCCACGGAATCCACATTGACCTATACAAATTCTTCTTTAACAGGTCAATCCAAATCTACGCCTTCGGCAACAAATACAGGGACATAACCCTAAACGAAGTCGGCACCGCACTGCTAGACCTACCAAAAATAGAATTCGACAAACCATTGTCCGAATTAAGCTACACAGAACTTGCACAATACAACCTGCGCGACTCCGAAATCACCTTAGACCTAACAGCCTTCAACGACAACTTGGTCATGAAACTGATTTTAGCACTCTCACGAATATCTCGGATGCCAATGGAGGATGTGAGCCGTCAGGGAGTTTCTCGGTGGATACGAAACTTTCTGTATCATGAACATCGGCAACGAAACTTTTTGATTCCAAACGCCGAGGATATACTTGCTCTCAAAGGCGGAACCAGTACCACGGCTATCATTAAGGGAAAGAAGTACAAGGGAGCCATAGTTGTTGATCCTGTGCCCGGAGTCCACTTCAACGTGGCAGTGATGGACTTCGCGAGCCTGTATCCGTCCATAATTAAGGTTTACAATCTGGGCTACCAGACCCTCCTCTGTAACCATGAAGAGTGCAAATCAAACAAGGTTCCTGAAACATCGAATTGGATATGCACCAAAAATAAGGCTCTTGAAAGCCTGCTGATTGGCTCCCTCAGAGACCTCAGAGTCAAATGGTACAAGCCTAAATCCAAAGACAAAACTTTGCCCAAGGATCTGCGGAGCTGGTACAATGTAATACCAAGCGCCCTCAAGGTCATTCTGAACGCAAGCTACGGAGTTTTCGGCTCCCCCGCCTTCAGTCTATACTGTCCGCCAGTTGCTGAGGCTACAGCCGCCATCGGACGGCACGTTATAACACAGACTATAGAGAAAGCCAAATCGTTAGATATTGAAGTTCTTTACGGGGACACGGATAGCCTCTTCTTGAAGAACCCATCCCCAGAGCAGATAGAAATCTTGGCAGAGTGGTCTAAGAAAACCATGGGAATGGAACTGGAAGTAGAAAAGTTCTATCGTTATGCGGTCTTCAGCTCCCGAAAAAAGAACTATCTTGGAATCTTGAAGGGTGGCGGCGTTGACGTCAAGGGAATGACCGGAAAGAAACGGCACATCCCAGTCTACATCAAAAAGGCTTTCTACGAGCTGGAAGATCGGCTAGAGCAGGTGCAGTCGCCCACAGAATTCGAGGAAGCCAAGAAGGAGATTCGAACGATTATCAGAGACCGCTACTTGCGGTTAAAGCAGCGGCGCTGGGGAGAAACTCCCGAGGAGCTGGCTTTCCATGTTGTTCTCGGAAAACCGCTAGACTCTTACAAAAAAACTACTCCTCAGCATGTGAAAGCGGCTCTTATTCTAAAGAAGATGGGCTACGAGATGAAGGCTGGAGATTTGATAAGTTTTGTCAAAGTTTTGAAGGAGCCCCGCGTTAAGCCAGTTCAAATAGCTTCCAACAGCGAGGTGGATGTGGACAAGTATGTTGGATATCTGCACTCAACTTTCGATCAGATTCTCGATGCTTTGGGGCTGGACTTCGACGAGATCATTGGATTAACGAAGCTTGAACGATTCATGTAGAATGGGGTTCTGTTTTTCCAAAAACTGGGGGATTTCAGCGATTCTTGTCGTTGACGAACTTGGATTTGGTTCTTATATGCTTAATCTCTATTCCTTCGTTGATAGGTCTACAGGGCAGTTGATATTTTTTGAATAACCACAGCAATTCCTTGAAGGCTTTCTCGTTAACTTCAATCTCCACAACCTCTGTCATCTCCTCTATGACAGCCGGATGTTTAGGGTTCGCTCTATAGAGCATCATAAACTCGGTGTCCTTCTCAGAATTAGGTGGAACAGCTATGATTTCCCACAGAGACTTTGTTGGAAAGTTTCGAGGGGGATACCTCTTTATCCTAATCTTCTTCAATCTCTCCAGTCCCTCTCCTTGACGCACGTTTTATACAATGAACTAACCATTGATATAAACGGTCATGGTAATTTTCTCTATACGTTTTCTATAGATCTTTCCACAATAACTTATAATCCAAAAGCAAGTGCTCGATGGCACCCAGTCTGCTGACGGAAGATTTGCTTTAAAAAACAATTTCTCTTCCATGAAAACCTTAATCTTCCAATCACCCACAATAAACAATCAGGGACAGTGCCAACATTGATACTGTTCATAGCCTCAACGAAAGACACAGCTGGCATGAACATCGCCAAACAACTCATAGAACACTATAACTTCGAAAAACTCTCAGAAACCTTCCACAAAAATCCCGTGTACTCAAAAACGTTTCAAAACAAGAAAACCAAGCTACTTTTTGTAAACACAGAAATAGTAGACACCCAGTTCCTAGGTGAACTCTTCAACCCCAACCTGCTTGTCTTCCTGTCTAGACACAGCAGCGCCAGCGGAATCCCAACCCTATCTGTACACACCCCCGGCAACCTCTCAGAAGCTAAATTCGGTGGGAAACCTAGAAACGTCTCCATCTCCCCCGCGGGAGCCATGAGGAATGCACTCTTAGAAATGGCAAAATTAAAGGATGAAAGAGGGCTTAACTACGAGGTTTCCTACGAATGCACACATCATGGTCCCTCCTTGAACGTGCCAGCCATGTTCGCAGAACTAGGGAGCTCGCCGAAGCAGTGGAATGATATGAGAGCTGCTGAGGTTGTCGCTCACGCAGCGGTGGCTGCTGTTTCTGAATGTTCTAACTGTTCTGTGGCGTTAGGAATCGGTGGACCACATTATAACAAAAAGTTCACGAAACTGGCTCTGACCACTCAGAGGGCGTTTGGTCACATAATTCCGAAGTATGCGCTTCCGGAAGTTGACGCTGAAATAATAAGGCAATGTGTTGAAAGAACCGTGGAAACTGTTGATTCTGCGGTTCTTGATTGGAAGGGAATCAAAGGTGCATACAAACCCAAGATAGTTGCGGCGCTGGAGGAGCTTGGTGTGCCATCAGAAAGAGTCTAATTTATTTTTTAATGTGTTTATGCTGTTTTCTAAGGGATATCTTTCGCTGAATTAATGGCAGACGATCTCGTATGCTAAAGTTAAGACGGAATCTGCGGAGCACTTAAAGTATTTAAAAAAGGGGTGCGAGGGGAATTTCTATTTGATTCCCCATCGTTTGCTGACTTTCACTAGTATGAAGATGACAAAGGCTACGATGATGAATGTTATTAGAGCCACCATGAAATTTCCGATGCCAAACACTTGCTCGGCTACATTGTATTGGAGACTCGCTAAATCTGAAAGTCCAGGTAATGCGAGACCTATCGCTGGCAACAGCAAATCTTTGACGAGGGATTGAATCAACAAACCCAAATAAACACCCATAATGAAGGCAACAGCCAAACCCATGACCTTGTATTGTTCTATGAAATCTTTGAACTCATTCCACATTCCCTTAGGAGGTGGCGGTGGCGGAGCAGGTTTAGATGCCAACAGCTCGCGTATCTGTTTAAGTTCCTTCAGCATCTCATCCTCTTTCGACATCTACTCACCACCTAATATTACCTCTTTTCGCCTTTTAAAATCTGCTAAGCGTTACGTAACCCTCAATTTTTCGTTAAACCCAGTGAAACCGCTACAAAACATGTTAGAAACAGGTTGCTCTCAGGGATAACTTTACATACTAGAATTTAATTTTGAAAGGTGCGAGGAACCTTGGGACTAAGATCCTTCTTTCAGTCCGCATCCAGATTGCTGAAACTTGCCACAAAACCGGGCAGAACCGAGCTCTGGCTCTCGATAAAGATCTGCTTTTTAGGCACCATCGCTATCGGAGGAATCGGCTTCATAATTCAACTCATAGGTTCCGTGTTGCCGGGTGCTTGATCAATTATGGGCGAGGAAGAGAAAATTTCAACATCAGTCTTTGCCGTACGAACCACCGCAGGACAAGAGAAAAACGTGGCAAACCTCATCGAAGCCAGAGTGAAAATGAATGAGCTACATGTAAAAGCCGTACTTGTGCCTGAACTGTTGAAGGGCTACGTTTTCATCGAAGCTGATGGACCCCACTCCGTAGAGAAAGCCATAGCCGGAGTCAAACATGTAAGGTCCCGAGTCCCTGGGGTTGTGACTTTTCCTGAAGTAGAACGATACATCGTTGTAAAACCGGTGATCGAAGAATTAGACGATGATGACCTCGTCGAGGTTGTTGGAGGACCCTTCAAAGGAATGAGAGCCAAAATCACGAGGGTCGATAAAGCAAAGGAAGATGTGACCCTTGAGCTTTTGGAAGCCACATTCACTTTACCAATTACTGTTCACGCCGATTACGTGAAACTTGTCGAGAAAGCCAAAAAGGAAGAATGAAAACATGGGCGAAAAGAAGATTGTTGAAGCCTTGGTTAACGGTGGGCAAGCTACTGCTGGGCCTCCCCTTGGACCCGCGCTTGGGCCTTTGGGGGTTAATGTTCTAGCTATCGTGAACAAAATCAATGAAATAACAAAGGGTTACTCTGGCATGAAGGTGCCGGTGAAGATCAGCGTTGACACCGATAATAAGGAGTTTGAAGTGAGCGTAGGCACACCTACAACCTCAGCGTTGCTTGTCAGCGAGTTGGGGGTAACGAAGGGTTCAGGTGTTCCTAACACTGAAAAAATTGGCGACCTCTCCTTAGAGCAAATCATACGCATTGCCAAAGTCAAGGGTGACGATGTCTTGGCTAGGGACCTGAAGGCAGCGGTTAAGGAGGTTTTGGGGACCGGCGTGAGCATGGGCGTAACCGTGGAAGGTAAAGATCCACGGGAAGTTCAAAAGGAGATCAATGAAGGAAAACACGACGCCTTACTAACGAAAGAAAAGTGAGAGTAACAAGATTTTTATAACTGGCTCTTGTACGTCATTGGCGCGAGGCTCTAAGGATGCCATTGAACATGAAAAACATCCTTGCTGCAGTGAAAGAGGTTAAAAGCAAGGCTACCGAACGCAAGTTTTCTCAGTCTATAGATCTCGCCATAAACTTACAGAACATTGACATGAAGAAGCCTGAGGGCATAATTCAGGAACGCATCGAGTTACCAAATTCTGTTGGAAAGGAACTAAAAATCTGTGTTATCGCCTCAGGCGAGATGGCGTTGAAAGCCAAAAAAGCAGGAGCCAGCTTGGTCGTTGAAAGAGCTGCCCTTGAATCTTTAGTGGGCGATAAGAAAAAACAGAAAGACCTCGCTAAAAACTATGATCTCTTCATAGCTGAAGCCCCCCTAATGCCGCTTGTAGGCAGAAGCCTTGGTGCCTCCCTTGGGCCTAGAGGGAAGATGCCTACTCCAGTGCCTCCCAATGCTAACATAGAGGAGCAGATTGAGAAGCATCGGAAAATTGTGTTTGTGAGAATGCGGGGGCAACCAGTTCTTCAGTGCCGTGTAGGAAACGAAGACATGGCAGATAAGGAGATAGCTGAAAACGTTCAGGCGATTGTGAGGAGAATCGAGGTAAAACTCAAGAGAGGAATCAAAAACTTTAAGTCGGTTTACCTGAAAACCTCGATGGGTTCTGCAGTTAAAGTAGCTATGTAGGGAAACGTTATGGTGGTCCGTCAATCAACTCTGTTAAAGGCTGACGAAGTCAAAGAACTAACGAGTTTCCTATCTCAATACAATGCGCTGGGAATCGCCAGCCTGCAAAAGGTCAGAGCCGTCCAGCTTCAGAAGCTGAGGAAAAAGCTGGAAAAAAGCGCATATCTCCGTGTTGTCAAAAACTCCCTCATAAAACGGGCTGTTTCCGAAGCCAAAGATAAGGTGGGGATAGAAAATCTTGAAGAACACTTGACAGGACCCAACCTTTTCCTTTTCACTAACCTGAACCCTTTCAAACTTGTTATTCTTCTCGAAAAGAGCAGGGTTACGGCAAAAGCTAGGGCGGGAGACGTAGCTGCCTTCGACGTTATAGTCCCTGCTGGGAACACTGGATTGCCTCCAGGCCCGATTATTAGCCAATTTACTGCTGTGGGTTTGCGTACCAGAATAGAATCGGGAAGCGTCTGGGTGTCTAAGGACACTTTGGTGGTTAAAAAAGGAGAGGCTATCTCAACCCAGCTTGCAAGCTTGCTGTCAAAGCTTGGAATAAAGCCTGTGGAGGTTGGTCTCAGCTTAAAAGTTATCTACGATGATGGGTTGATTCTAACCGAAGAAGACCTGAAGGTGGACCTTGATGAGGTTCGGCGAAGCGTCGAAGAAGCTCACCAATACGCTTTCAATTTGTCTTTGGAGGCGGCTTATCCTCTTCCAGAAAACATCAGTTTCCTTCTTAGGCGGGGTCAACAGGAAGCCTACAGTTTAGCGTTAAACGCGGGCATACCCACCAAGGACACTATAGCCGACCTTATCAGAAAGGCTAACATGGAAATGTTGAGCCTAAGCGAAAAATTGGATGAAGTGGAGAAAAAGGGTGCGTCATCGAGTTCGGTTCAGAAAAGTTGAAAAGTAAGTATGATGGAAAAGATGGAGGGAAAGAATATGGAATACGTATATGCTGCGATGCTCCTGCACAAGGCTGGAAAGGAAATAAACGAAAAAAGCATGTCAGAACTGCTTACGGCAGCCGGCGTAAAAGCCGATTCTGTTCGAGTTAAAGCCTTAGTGGCATCCCTTGCCGAAGTTGACATCGATGAAGCCATCAAAACTGCACCTGCAATGATGGC
>Ga0315552_1001800_pt1 | contig 12881 bp, 10 predicted proteins | sample SalMarSW160170MG_2_FD_203102 | JGI IMG/M metagenome (GOLD analysis project Ga0315552, IMG submission 203102) | Salt marsh sediment microbial communities from the Plum Island Ecosystem LTER, Massachusetts, United States - Salt Marsh Sediment SW1601-70 ...
AAAATACTAAAGGGCTGTGTATTTCCTCACAGCCCTTTTTATCTACCAAAATCCTTAAAAAAACGGAATTTTTCAGATTTTCAGCATTTTTTTCGATTGTTGAAAAGCAACTTTTTAAACCTCGATTACGGGGTCTAACCCGACATATTATTATAAAAATTGCATCTTGGCCATAAATTACCAATATACGTGAAACTACGGTATTTTCTGAATTTCAACCTTTTTCTATTGACATTGCTGCAAAATTAGGTGTAAAATACAAATATAGATTTGAAGGAGAATGGGTGAAAAAGATTCCAGGGAGGGTTCCGCACATCTTTTTGCACCAAGAAAAGTTTTGTGCATAAAGCATGGTTGCTATAAAGCTATGCGAGAAAATATGGAGGAGAAATTCAAGTGAAAAACGTTTTTTTGGAAATAATAAACCGTACTTTTTTGGTACTAATGTGCTTAAGCTTTATACCTGCAATGGAACAGGCAACTGCAACTCCCACCGAAGGCTGGATACGTCAACTGGGTACGGCAGCCGACGATCGTGGCTACGGTGTCTCAGCCGACGGACAGGGAAACGTGTACATCACGGGATATACCAAGGGTTCCCTTGGCGGGACAAACATGGGCTACTATGACGCATTCCTCAGTAAGTACAGTTCGTCTGGGAACCTTGTCTGGTGCCAGCAATTGGGCACATCCCTTAATGATTATGGCTACGGTGTCTCGGCTGACGGACAGGGAAACGTGTACATCGCAGGAGCTACCCAGGGTTCCCTTGGAGGGACAAGCGCAGGCACCTACGACGCATTCCTCAGCAAGTACGATTCAGCGGGAAACCTTGCTTGGACCCGTCAACTGGGTACGACAAGCGGTGATTATAGCTACAGTGTCTCGGCTGACGGACAGGGAAACATGTACATCACAGGATATACCGACGGTTCCCTTGGTGGGACAAACGCGGGCGGCGCCGACGCATTCCTCGGCAAGTACGATTCGTCTGGGAACCCTGTTTGGACCAAACAACTGGGTACGGCAAAATATGATTATGGCTACAATGTCTGGGCTGACATAATAGGAAACGTGTACCTCACAGGAGCTACTGCTGGTTCCCTTTTCGGGACAAACCCAAACACGAACTACGACCCATTCCTCGGTAAGTACGACTCGTCTGGAAACCTTGTTTGGAGCTGTCAACTGGGCACTACAAGCAGTGATTATAGTTACGGTGTCTCGGTTGACGGACTGGGAAACGTGTATATCGCAGGATATAACGGTAGCCTTATGAGCGAGGATGTATTTCTCAGCAAGTACGACTCGTCTGGGAACTTTGTTTGGACCCAACAACTGGGTACGGCAAGCAGGGATTTTAGCTATGGTGTCTGGGCTGACACATCGGGGAACGTGTTCATTACTGGCTCCCTTGGCGGGACAGGCGGTGCCGGCGATGCATTCATCGCTATGTACGATTCGGCAGGTAATCTGACCTGGAGCGATGAACTGGAAACGTCAAGCTATGAATGTGGTCGCAGTGTATCAGGAGATGGGCTGGGAAACGTGTACATCACAGGATATAGCAAGGGTTCTCTTAGCGGGACAAACGCGGGCAACAACGATATCTTTATAGTCAAATACATTCCTGAGCCGGCGACGATATGTCTGCTTGGCCTGGGTGCGTTGGGTCTGTTGAGGAGACGAAGGAAGTAAGAAGACAGAAGTCAGGAGTCAGAAGACAGAACTACAAATCTAAAGGGCTGTGTATTTCCTCATAGCCCTTTTTTATTTAACCTGTCTCTAATCTTTAACCGCTAACTGCTTGGTTTTGCGTGATTTGTTTTGACAGTTCCTCCAGTAGAGCGTGCATTTGTAGGTCGGACTTTTTTGCCTGTTCGATTTTGCTGCAGGCGTGCATAACAGTGGTATGGTCTCGCCCGCCCAGATGACCGCCAATCTCCTCAAGCGAGTGTTTAGTTAAATTCCTGGCCAGATACATACAAATCTGACGCGGCTCAGTAATGCTCTGGCTGCGTCTTTTACTCTGCAAATCGGCAAGGCGAACATCGAAATGCCTGGTTACCACGTCAATAATATCAGTTATGCTTACGTGTCTGGCTGATGAATCAATCTGTCCTTCAATGGCTGTCTTTGCCAGTTCAGGAGAGATTTCCTTGCCGGTGGTAGTTGCTACTGCGTAGATGGCCGTCAGGGCGCCTTCCAACTCCCTGATATTTGCGTGCACTTTGTGGGCAATATACTCGGCTATTTCGTCGGAGATATCCAGGCCGCGAATATGGGCTTTTTTTTGCACTATTGCAACTCTTGTCTCGTAACTTGGCGGGTCTATTCTTGTAACCAGCCCCCAGTTGAATCTGCTGATGAGCCGTTCTTCAAGCGAAGGAATCTTGCCGGGAGGGCTGTCGGCGCTTAGTATGATTTGCTTTCCGTTATTGTAAAGCGCATTGAAGGTATGGAAAAATTCTTCCTGACTCTGCTCACGTTCGCGGAGGAACTGAACATCGTCGATAACCAGCGCATCGACGGTTCTGAACTGGCTTTGAAAACCGGCTAAATTTCCTTCTTCGATTGCTCTTATGAAGCGATTGACAAAACCTTCACAGCTTAAGAATTGAATTACCGCCCCATCGAACCTTTTTCTGGTTTCGAAACAAACGGCGTGTAAGAGATGGGTTTTGCCCAGGCCGACATTACCGTAAAGAAAAAGCGGATTGTAAGTATTGCCGAGCGATTGACTCACCGCGACGCAGCTTGCGTGCGCGAGGCGGTTGCTCGGCCCTACTACAAAACTGTCGAAGGTGTAGTCGGGATGAAGCTTAAGCTCTGGTCCGGTTGGTCGGGAGCGTGTAACAGATTTTCGGCTGGTGTCGAAAACAAAATCTACGGTAACAAGATGACCGGTGACTTGTTGGGCGGCCCGTGTAAAATTTTTTTTGCAATTGTCGCGCAAATACCGAGTAGTTGCCTCATCGGGACAGCTGATTCCAAGTGAGCCGCCATCGAGGTGTAAAACCGTCAGGTTATCGAACCACTTCCGGGCATTGGCCGGGTCAAGTGCCTTTGCACGTTCGAGTATATCAGTGAAAATGCCTTCAACGTCACGAGCCACAGAAACACACTCCTTTGTGAACAGGCACATTATAAAAGAAACTACTGCTCACCAAAAGCGTCCTTGATAAATTTAGCCGCCACAGTCTTTTTCATTACCAATCAGGTATGGGTCTCAACTCCATTGGTAAAAACGACCTTTGAAATTTAACCGGATTTGTCAATTTTGTCAAAGGTATTTTTTCTATAGTGATGCAGAAAACGGAAAATTGTTAAGTTCTTCCGGTTAAACACAAAATATAGAGAATTAAAATCTCGACGGGGCTTGAAATTTTTGCGAATATCTGCGAAACTCCTCAAATGACGCCGTTCTTTTCGGCTTGTTTGTGAAAGCAGGTGCCCGGAAGGACTGACAGGAGAAGCCTTTGTCTGTTCAGCAATGGCGTAGAGAAAGAGGTAATTATGGGAATTTTTACCAAAACGGCAGGATATCTAAAGGAGCGTCTGGGCAAAACACGCAGCAAAATCAGTTCTTCACTGGCGTCCGTATTGGCTCTCGGCAGAAATATCGATGATGCCCTGCTCGATGAGCTGGAAGAGACGCTGATAAGCGATGATATCGGTGTGGAAACAACGGACAAACTGATATCGTCCCTGCGTGAGGCATACCGCAGCAGGCAAATAGCTACGACGGATGAAATACGGCCATTTCTCAAAGAGCATATTAAAAGCTATTGGCCGCATCGCGACAGGCAATTACGCTTTGCGGATACCGGACCGACAGTCATTCTGATTGCAGGCGTTAATGGGACAGGTAAGACCACAAGCATAGCCAAACTGGCATATATGTTCAGTCAGGATAAGAAAAACGTTATTGTCGCTGCATGTGATACGTTCCGGGCTGCTGCTGTAGAGCAGTTATCTATCTGGGCTGAGCGTATCGGAGTGCAGATTGTCAAGCACAAATACGGAAGCGACCCGGCAGCCGTTGCCTTTGATGCCTGTGAAGCTGCCGTCGCAAGAGGAGCGGATGTCTTGATTCTCGATACAGCCGGCCGACTCCATACAAAAAAGGACCTGATGATGCAGCTTACGAAAATTCGTGATGTAGCTGCCCGGAAAATACCCGGCGCCCCGAACGAAGTATTGTTGGTTCTCGATGCTACCACCGGACAAAATGCGATTGCACAGGCAAAAATGTTCACAGAAGCGATTAACGTAACAGGGATATTTCTGGCTAAGCTTGACGGAACCGCACGCGGAGGCATCGTCATTGCTATTAAGGACCTGCTCGATATACCGGTGAAATTTGTCGGTCTGGGTGAAAAACCGGAGGATATTGCTGAATTCGATCCTAATACCTTCGTCGAAGCCCTTTTTGCATAAGTTTTGCCAAAGGAAACGTAGAGAAAAAAAATGTTACTGATAGCTTTTCCCCATAAGGTGATTAAGATTTACGGGAGTAGTAGTCATTCTTACTCGGTGGTAACCCTGTACACAGATTTAGGATAGGCAGAAAACATATGCAATGGCCAGAAATTGAAGCACCGAAATGGAAAGATTTCGACAATATCATTACCGATATGACAGACCAAGGCCGCCTATTGAAAGACAGGTTCCTACTCAGGGGACAATCCGATAAGACTTGGGAATTGGTTCCGTCATTATACAGGATATTCAAACAGTATCTTGGATACTTTATGCCTCCATATAGTGTAATCGAATGGCAGCACGTGGATAAGTTCAGGACGATGGCCAGTCAATATATCCAGGAAAATCTAATACCAGATGACGAAGATTTGGTTGGCTGGTGGCATTTGATGCAGCACTATAGGGTGCCAACGCGACTACTCGATTGGACACGTTCTCCCTATGTAGCGGCTTACTTTGCAGTTATCGAAAACCCCAATAAGGATGGCGCGATATGGGTTGTGAATTATAGCTGCCTAGAAAAAGCCGTTGAGGCATGGCTTAAAAGCAAGCATATTTCGACTACAGAAACTGATTCGTGGTATGTAACAAATCTTCGCTTAGATGCCAATTTCATCTGGGCTACTAAAACAAAACGCAGCAACCAGAGGGCAGTAGCCCAACAGGCAGAATCAACTTATACAATCAATGTTGCTAGTGACCACGGGGGAATTATTCGTCATTTCCTCCACGACCGAGATAAAAGGAAACATCAGCGAGAGGGAGCAAGACGCACACTATTGACGGGATTTACTGATTATGACCAAGCTGAGAATATACCTTTGGCTGAGCGCAAATACTTCAAGATTATTATACCCAAAGAAAGTAAACTGGACTACTTGGCTCGTCTTCATACCGCCAATATATCAGCTTCTTCATTGTTTCCGGGTTTAGATGGAGTAGGGTTAGCAATAAAAGAGGAAATTATCTGGCAGATAAACGTCGTAATTCATTCAGACGAATCAAAAAAAGAGGTCATGAAGGGGCAGTCTCATCAATAAAAAGAAAGAAAAGTGGTCAGGAGCACTTTCTTGGTTGGCCGCGGAGAATGTTAAGAAAAAAATCAAAACGGCTCCTAACTCCTTTTCTGCCTCTACTTTAAATTATACTTGATTCTTATATGAAATTGGTTATCTTAACCTTATCAAGAAGCTAAACATGTATAGAAATAAGCAATTAAAAATAAAGATTCCTGTTATAAAGTGGGAGGACAAGGAATGATTCAGGTGAAATGTCCTTCTTGTAAGAAGATGTTCACGGTACGTATCAACATGATGGGCAAGGAAGTGCGGTGCAAGTCCTGTAGAGCGAGGTTTGTGCTTGGAGGATCTGAACCGCCCAAACCTATTGTTGAAAATAAATAGAACAATACTGCCGTTAAGAGAAAAAATTGATGCCCAAAAGCACAAAATCAGCAATAAAAAAGATAGTTGAGCGGATTGTCAGCCGTTTCTCGCCTGAAAAAATTATCCTCTTCGGCTCGTACGCCTGTAGCAATGCTGGGCCGGACAGCGACCTTGACCTGCTCATCGTAATGTCTGTAAGCGGCTCAAAACGCCAAAAGGCAGTTGAGATTGGGGTAGCTCTTCACGATATCGCCGTTGCAAAGGATGTAATTGTCGTTACACCTGAAGATTTCGAATGGCGTAAGGATATTATTGGGACTATTGAATGGCCTGCCGCTCATCAAGGAAAAATTCTCTATGCCCGAAAATGACAAAACCGCTGTCGTTGCCCGTGAATGGACAACCAAAGCCGACAACGACCTGAAGACCGCGGCTCATACACTTAAACTGGGAGATAAATGTCCGACAGATACGGTTTGTTTTCACGCTCAGCAGTGTGTGGAAAAATATCTCAAGGCCTTTCTTGTTGTACTGGAAATCGAATTTCCCCGAACCCATGATATCGAAATTTTAGTCTCATTGATACCGAAAAGCATACGTCTTTCTTTGACAATTGAAGAACAGAGGCGACTGACTGAATATGCGACAGTAATGCGTTACCCCGGCCCATACGAGCCAATTTCGCTTTCGGAAGCAAAACAGGAGGTAAAACTTGCTCGGCGGGTAAGGCAAAAAATACGAAAGCTCCTACAGAAAGATGGGCTCTTCTAAACAAAGACGGATAAAAGAGAACAGAAATGTTTTCCCTGGTTAGCCGCAGGTCTCTTTCTGTCTAATCTACAATATAGTTGTATTTTTCTACTGCCTGTTTTTTTATGTATTCAATATAAATGGAAAAGTGTTTTTCGGGCACGACACAATTCCCGTCGCCATCCGGATAAATAACCTTGAGAATTTTGCCTCTTTCCCATTCATTTGGATATATGTTGTGTTTCATTGAAAAACCATATATTTCCAGTAAGTCTATATTAGGAACAGCAAGAGGTTCCGGCTGTGCATTGTAACAAATACCGGGAACAAGGACTGGTGTTACGAAGCCGTCATTTAAGCCGATGTCCATATTTTTCCTTATGGTATCGACAAGAAAATAGCCAGTGTACCACTTGTCTCTCACTTTTTCAGATGCATATATTGCGACACTCTTCGGCTGAGCACCGAGCTCTCCGAGTTTCCGGTCGATAGCCAGTGTCATTGCCCTGTTATACGGATATTGGGTGTTTTTCACGGCTTCAACGGCAAGTTTCGTGCCTAAAAGATTCGAATATATATCTTCCCAGGAAAACGCAGAATTGAACTCCGGCTCAACCCCTATAAAGTGCACCCCGAACCATGTGAGAATTTCATGCCATATCGTTGCCTGAAATACCAGATATGGTGCAACATCGAATGCGATTGAATCAGCAATTTTTTCTTTAGTTTTGCGAGATAAGCTGTCCCAGCATTTCGGATAGGCAAACAAAACTTTATGCTGTGAACGCTCTATTGATAAACTGAAGGTAAATACATCGTCCTTTCTCATCAGGGCATTGCGGATTTTTACAATAAAATATCTCGTATAATCGGCACTCCACCTTAAATGAGTTATGTCTATATGCCCGGCCTTGCAGGTATATACGATACCGTTTTTTTCAAAAGGGCTAAATAGACGGTAAGAATGATTACCAAGCTCATCCGGTTCGTAAAATCTCGGCCCCGGCGGCGGAGTGGGTAAGGTGCCCATGCGAATTCTTGGGGAACGGAGACCGCAACTGTTTACAAGAATTATTAAACCTGATAAGGACAAAAAGTATAGGGTTTTTGCTTTCATATTTCTAAGGACTCTTTATCGGCTAATGCCTCCTGTTAGAAAATCTTAAATTTGGAAAATACGTTCTTAGACGATTAATAACGAACTTTCAGTTTGTTCTTTTATAAGCGGCTTTACAAGCTACTACGCCCCTGTATAGTGATACTGTTTAATCGATGATGTAGTTATATTTTTCCACGGCTTCTTTTTTGATATAATCCATATAAATGGGAAAATGCTTTGCCGGCTCGACAAACTTTCCGTTGCCATCCGGGTAAATAACCTTCAGGATTTTGCCTTTTTCCCACTCTTTTGGATATATCTTGTAATCCATTGAAAAACCATATTTGGAGAGTATATCTGTGCTGGGAACGGCAAGCGGCTCAGGTTCGACGCCCTCACAGAAACCAGGAACAAGAATTGGCGATACGAAGCCATCACCCAGGCCAGTATCCATATTTTTTCTTATCGTGTCAACAAGCAAATAACCGGTATACCATTTATCCCGCATTTTTTCCGATGCCTCTATTGCAACACTTTTTGGTTGAGCACCCAGCTCTTTGAGTCTTCGGTCAATAGCCAGTGTCATTGCCCTGTTGTAACTGTTGTTTGCATCTTGAATCGCCTCGATTGCGAGTTTCGTGCCCAGAAGATTTGAATACATATCCTCCCAGGAAAATGCGGAATTGAATTCCGGCTCGAATCCGGCGAAGTGAACGCCGAACCAGGTAATGATTTCGTGCCATAGTGTTGCATTAAACGCCAGATATGGCCCTATTTCGAATGCAATCTCATTCGCAATTTTTTCTTTTTCTTTGTGTGACAGGTCATCCCAGTTTTCCGGATAGCTAAATTTAACCTTATGACGTGAGCGTTCCAATGATAAAACAAACTTGAATCCGTCATTCTTTTTAAGCAGTGTTTTTCGAACCTTATTTGTAAGATATCTTGTATGGTCTGCATTCCATCTTATGTGTGTAACATCCAGGTGGCCAGCTTTACAGGTGTAAACGATGGCGTTAGTTTCAAATGGGCTAAAACGGTAAGAGTGATTACCGAGGCCGTTCGTGTCGGCAAATCTCGGCCCTGGCGGTGGAGTGGGCAATGTTCCCATTCTTGGTCTTGGAGCGCCGGGATTACAGCCATTTAAAAAAGTCATTAAACCTATTCCAACTACACAATTTAATATTTTTCCGAACATAGCTCAAACCCTTCTATCTTTTGGCTTTTTATGTTTTAGAGACATTCGAAAAATAAATAATTATATTGTTGGATTATCTGCAAGATATTCCGTTCTTGGCAGGTTATCGATTAGAGGCGTTGCGTATTCAATAAAGTTATCGGTTACGCCATTACCATCTGCATTGATAAATTCATCAGGCATAGATTTTGTTTTCTCAGCTACGTTTTTCAAATCCGTGCGGAATAATTCCACTTTATAGTCCTTACCGTTGCCAAGCCGTTTTATCGCGACTGAGCCGTTATCTTCCTGCATAGCAAACTGAACGGCCTGGCGTCCGCACCACCGCGCTTCACGCACATCAACCTCTGACTGCAGCCCTGCAAAACTTCTTTGCAGATAACCGAAGGTGTCGGCGCGGACCCGCTTGACTTTTAGTGTGGTTTTTACCTGGGCGGCCAAGAAGTCTGCTAAAGCACCTGTTCCAGACAATTGTATATTTCCGTACGAATCAGTCTCACTTTCTTTGGCCAGTTTTTCAGCCCAGGTTACACCATCGTGGTCGCAAATTCCTTCGCTGACAGCTACGACACATCTGCCGAGCTTCTTATAGACGCTTTCTACATCGCCCAGAAATTTATCCATAGAAACACCTCTTTCAGGGACATATACCAGATGTGGGCCATCATCATCTCTTTGCCTGCCTAATACGGTAGCGGCGGTCAAAAAACCGGCGTGTCTGCCCATAATCACATCGATTTTAATGCCGGGCAGGGAGCGGTTGTCCATATCATCTCCCATCAGTGCGCAGGCCTCGAATTTTGCGGCTGTTCCATATCCCGGGCAGTGGTCGGTCACAAGTAAATCGTTATCAACGGTTTTGGGGATGTGAAACGACCGTATATCAAAGTCAACATCATCGGCCACTTCGTTGATGATATGGGCCGTATTGGCTGAATCATTGCCTCCAATATAGAAAAAATATCTGATATTTCGCTTTTTGAAGACTTTAAGAATTCTCTCACAGTATTGCTCATCGGGCTTGTCCCTGCTGGAGCCCAGAGCCGAGCAGGGTGAAGCAGCTACCTTTTCCAGCATATTCGTTGACAGCTTCGTTAAATCAATGAACCGGTCATTCGCCATCCCGACTACTGCGTGAAGCGAGCCGTAGAGATTTTCGATTTCCGGGTGCTTATTTGCCTCTTCGATTACGCCGACCAAAGACGCGTTTATCACCGCTGTCGGCCCGCCTGATTGCCCCACTACTGCATTTGCTTTTGGTGCATTTGCCATTTTGCAATATCTCCATTAAGACTTTATTTTACTATCGGATATATGGGCAGGTTATTATATAAATTCAATGATTGCTGACAAGGGCAAATTTATGAGATTTCGGCACCACAACCCGGCTTTAAGAAATAGAGCCATTTTGCTATGGTTCTGGATTTTAATATAGCTGAAGCTGCCCGGCTGTATAATGCCAGCTGTTGACGATAATGTTCAGTATAATCAATTATTTGCTCATTTGTTATATTATCGGTCTTAAAATCTATGAGAGTCAGTCCTTGAGGTGTCTGAATCAGCATATCAATAATTCCTTGAACTACGATGATTTCTTCGCTCGCCCCGCCGCTAAATTCGGAGGCAGGCAGGGCAAAGGTGAATGGCCATTCACGCCGGACATTCGGCCAGGCATTGAGAGCCGTTTTTCCTAAATCACTTTCAAAAAACGAAATTATTGATTGCGTGTTTATATGTTCGGCCACGGCCTCGGTTATGGCACTATTGTTCAGGAGCTTTTCTTTTGTTTTTTCAATTGTGTCTTTGGTTACGGATTTAGATAAATCAAGCTGAGAGATTACAAGATGTGTGGCCGTGCCAATTTGTCGGGGTTTCGTGGCACGGGCTTGAAGCCCTTGAAAACACGGCCAAGATGGCCGTGCCACATCGAATTTTACATATTCGTCGTTGCGATGCGTGAGTTGAGTTACAGATTGTTTGGCAGGTAAAGCTACCGTATCTTCAAATCGATACCTCAAAACCAATGACTTTTTAATTTGCCGGAGCTGCTTTGATTCTTTTTGTTTTGCAGGTTTTATTTTATCTATAGAAGTATGTTTGCTTAGCTTTTTGCTTTTTAAATCAACGACATATTGAGTAAGCTGTTCAATTGCTGTCTTCTGATATACTTTCAAATCAAATAAGCTGGTTTCTTGTGCCCGCTCTGCAAAGTGAGTCTCAAAGGCATTATGCAGGGATTTTTGGTTGCAAAGACCGTAAAGAATCCATTCAAAAGAGCTGTGGCAATCACGAAGGAGCCAGTCTGGAACTGTCCCGGGACCGACAAGAAATCCTTTTGAAATAATTCTTCCGCAATCGAGCCGTTTTTGTGAGGCTGTAAGAATAAGCCGTTCCCTGGCCCGGGTGGTTGCAACGTAAAGAATTCGCATTTCCTCTGCCAGTGCTGTCGAATTTTTTTCTTCTGCAATAACGTCGTGGGCAAGTGACTTATATTTCGTGTTTGATTGCTGGTCGATAATTTGAAGTCCGAGGGTATCTGACGTGTTAGTGATAACATCGGAATGAATATCCTGAAGATTGAACTGGCTCTGGAGCTCAGCGAAAAAGACGACAGGAAATTCCAGGCCTTTGCTTTTATGTATGCTTATAATGCGAACGGCGTTACCTGCCGATTCGGGCGGCTCTGCGGGCGACCAGTCCTGTCCTGTTTCCTGTAATTTTTCAATAAACTCGACAAATCGGGTAAGTGAAGCTATGTCACCGCTTGTAGCAAAGCCCTCAAACTGGATGGCTCTGTCGTGTAGTTTGAGCAGGTTTGCTCTTCTTACCTGCCCGTTAGGCAGAGCTGAAACAAATGACAAAAGGTGTTTTTGACGGTAGATTTCCCAGATTAAGTCCGCGAGCTTTCCCCGCCGGACAGCCGTTCGCCAGTTTTCAATCTGATTCGTTATATCTTTTAGTCTCGAGGCAAGCTTGGCATCAGGTCCGTTTTCGCAGTAATGAATAACACAGTCGTAAAAGTTTGTTGTTTCTTCGTTAGCAGAGCTATGGAGTTTTATCTTTGCCAGCTCCGTATCACTGATTTTGAAAAAAGGACTTCGCAATAAAGCTGCCAATTCGATATCGCGATGTGGGTTATCCAGAACTTTCAAGAGGCATAAGCAGTCGGTTATCTCGGTTGCCTCAAAATAACCTGCTGTTGCCTGACAACTGGCTGGAACACCGGCTAATTGAAGTATCTCTACATATTCGTTGGCTTTGCCGGCCAGCGAGCGCATCAGTATCACAATGTCGCGATATTCGACATCACGCATAACCTGCTGCTTCTTGTCGTATATCTGAAACTCCGGCTTACCTGTATTTGCTCCGACCATCTGCCTGATACGCTGTGCAATCATTGCCGCCTGACGCTGGCGGGAGTTGATAACGTTTTCATTGGATTCATTTTCATTTTGATTTTCATCTTCGCTGTCTATGCTTTTTTCGTCGAGTATATGGAATTCTACCGCGTTTTTGGCATCGGTTTCATCCTGGTTATGCTCCTGTGCCGGTTTAAGTTGTGCCGATTCATCGTAATCAACCTCTCCGAAAGAAGACGTCATTATTCTGCTGAATATCTTATTAACAAAATCAAGAATTTTCCTGGCCGACCGGAAGTTGGCGTTGAGGTCAACACGCAGAGCTTTGGGTGCATTTTTGGGGTCAGCTGAAGCAGATTTGAGGTCCTTTATGAAAATCTTCGGCTCAGCTCCGCGCCAGGCATAGATACTTTGTTTGACGTCGCCGACGACAAAGATATTGCCTTCGGTGCTAAGCATTTCCAATATAGCTTTTTGGACGGGATTTATATCCTGGTATTCATCAATGAATATGTATTTGTATTTACTGCGAAGCGCTATAGCTGTTTCCGATGGCGAAAGTTCATTTTCAGAATCAACATCTTTTGTCAAAAGCCGTAATGCGT
>Ga0315552_1001808_pt1 | contig 12859 bp, 10 predicted proteins | sample SalMarSW160170MG_2_FD_203102 | JGI IMG/M metagenome (GOLD analysis project Ga0315552, IMG submission 203102) | Salt marsh sediment microbial communities from the Plum Island Ecosystem LTER, Massachusetts, United States - Salt Marsh Sediment SW1601-70 ...
GCTTTGCACAACACCCCAAACCCCTTTTGCCTCGAACATACACCCTTCTGCAAAGGGGGCATGTCGTATTGGGGGCGAGTCTGGCCTGGCGACTGAAGTCACGGCGACAAAAACGCAAAATCCGCCCTTCGGCGGATTCAGAACTTGGCCTGCGCCAGGTTTTGCGCTCTTATTGGTGTAGATTTATCTGATGCTACCCCCTAAAACTTCATTGGGTTGTGGTTGACTAGCGGTTGCTACACCTCCTTCGGTTCTAAGATTGATCGGGATTGCTGGCTCAATTTAAGGTGAGGCATACATTACCCTAAGCAAGCCGGGTTCAGGATAACGCGATTGGTTTTGCGATAAGCCTTCAAGCGGTTATTGTGGTGAATATACCGGAGTGAGCGTAAAAATATCGCAAATTAGATGGGTTTAAGATTAAAAAAAACCCAGAAGCGAGTTCTGGGCTGGATTTCGTCGGGAGGTGAGCGCCGGTTGTGTGGATGGTCCCTAGCCTGGACGGGTATCTACCGGCTGGTTGGCCAACATGTTGAGGCGTAAGGACACCTCCGGCAGGAGTGGGCTGTGGGCGCTCTCAGCCTGAGCGTGGGCTTCCGCCAATACATCTGCGGCATGCGGGTCGCCGGAGAGCGCCAACCCCCAGCCGAGCCACAAACCGGCCTCGATCTGCGCTTCAATCTGCCCGTAACGCTGCGCCAACCCCATGAGGCGTTTTGCAGCTGAGACCATCTCTCCTGCCTGGCGAGAAGGTTCATAAGCACGCGCCAGGCCAGCCAATAAATCCATCTCAACCGCGGGTAAGGCTTTGGCCTTGGCCAGCAATTCTTCCGCTTGGCGGAAAAACCCGATGGCGTCCTGGTAGGCAGACAGCGCCAGCGCTTTCTGCCCGGCTTGGACGCCCCACTGGAGGGCGCTTTCAAATTCACCGGCTTGCTGGTAATGATACACCAGTGAGGTAGCGGCCTCTTCGCCATAAGCCGTTTCCAGGGCTTGAGCTACCTTGCGGTGGATAGCCTTACGGCGGGTTTTAGTGAGCTTGGCGTAAACCGCCTCCTGCACCATCTGGTGGTTGAATTCGTAATCGTGTCTGCCGGGATTCTGGCTTTCCAGGATGAGATGGGCGCGCAACAGGTCGTCGATGGCTGTCAGGGTTTCATCTTCCCCTTGGTTCCAGGCTGGTTGCACGATGGCTAAGTCAAATTCAAGCCCGATTACAGAAGCCACCTGCAATAAACCTGCAGCATCTCCGGGGAGGCGCTCCAGGCGTTCGTAGATCAGTTCCCGTACCGATACCGGCAAGGGCAGCGAATCGGGCACCAGGGTCAATGCCGGGCCGCTCCAGCCATTGCTCTCTATAGACAATTGCCCGGTTTCAAAGAGCGCTTTGACCGTCTCGGCGATGAAAAAGGGGTTGCCTTCGGTCTTCTGGTACAGACAGGCAGCCAGCTGCTGGGCCTCATCGCCTCTTCCCGACCAGCGCCCGATCCAGTTTATTACACTATCCAGGTCCAGGGCGCTCAAGGGCAGGTCCAGCAAGAGGTTGTCGTGACGCAAGCGGTGAAGCATCATGCGAAAGCCCTCTGGGGCCATATCTTCTGGTCCGCAGGTTCCTAAGACCCGCATTGGATAGGTCAATTCACCCCCAGGGGTTCCCAACTTATGCAGCAGGTATTCGATGAGCTGCTGGGACGATTCGGCTGCCCAATTCAAATCCTCAATTACCAGCAAAACCGGTCCTGCCTGGGACAGATTGGCAAGCAGGTCGCTGACCGCCTCGAAAAGATGGGCTTTGTCGGTCTGGATGAGCCTCGCAAGCTGGTCATCCTGAATGGTCCCCCTTATTTCTGGTAACAAGCGCGAAAGCCCGGATGTGACCCACTCGGGCAGCGCTTTTAGAAGATTGCCGGGGGTGCTGGCCATGAGATCCCGCAACGCTTCTGAGATGGCCTGGTAGGATAGGGTTTGCCCCAGGGGGTAACAGCGTCCCCAGCCGATCTGCACCCCGCTCATCTTTAAGGATTCAGCGAACTGGCCTGCCAGACGAGATTTACCGCAACCGTTCTCTCCAGAGATTATGGCGATCGACTCTTGACGATTGCTCCACCAGTCCTGCAATCTCTGCAGTTGCTCCTCCCGGCTGGTGAAGGGGATATTTTCCGGAGCGAAAATCCGGGAGCTGCGCGGCTTGGAAGCAATTGCGGGCATCGTTGTAATTTCATTATGATCCAACAACCCCTTTTCATCAGAGGCTGGCAGGTGAATAAGGGTCTCCTCCATAATTTCCTGGTAGAGGCGGTAGGTATCTTCAGAGGGCTCCAGGTCTAATTCACTTTTCAAGTATTGAGCGCAAGTGTTGAATTGTTCAATGGCGGCCACGCGTTGGCCTAACTGGTAGAACGCTAGCATGGCCCTCCGGTGGGCGGATTCCCGCAGCGGATCCACGCTGATCAGCTGGTGAGCGTAATTGAGTGAGGTAGAGAAATTGCGGCGCTCATAATGAACCTGGGCTAATTGATCCAAGGCTTGCAGGTACATTTCTTCCAGCCGGTAGCGTTCGTTGAGACACCAATCTTCATACAAGTTAATTAAAAATGGTCCGCGGTACAAGCTAACTGCTTCCTCCAATTTATCGAGGGAATCCTCAGCGCAGTTAGCTTCAAAGCGGGTCACATCCAGCCAGACATCTTCATCAGCATGCCAGACTATTCTGGTGTTGTTGGCGTCTAAGTATCGTTCCGGCTCAAGGTCACCCTTTTTAAGCACGTGGCGAATTTGCCACAAGGCGGTATGCAGGCTGTGCCGGGCTTTAGCGGCCGGACGATCAGGCCAAAACAAATCAGCCAGGAATTCTCGGGAGAGATCCTTGGCCGGATGTGTGACCAGATAACCAAACAAGCTAGCAGCTTTTTGGGTAGCTATTTGAGGCAGGGTGAGGGTATCGTTTTCTATATGGATGGGACCAAGTAAATAGATGCGTAACATAACCATGCAGACAGGTTATCGCAGGTTTAGCGATTGAGATTTGCTGGTTTATTTTACTCCCACGATTGTCTCTAAAAGATGAGTGGATCCTTAGCGAATTTTCGACTTTTTTGCGAGTAAGTTGCACCAAAGCTGCTATTCTAATAGTGACCGTTCATGCAGAGCGCCAGCAGCAGCCTGCTTATAAACCTGCCTGAGTAAAGCAACGGCGGGTTGGGTAGGATCTGCCCGTCGGTCAAACGCTGATCTAATCGTATAAGGACCGAAAGACTCAATGACAACCAAGAACATAGCGACGGGTACATTCGTCATCAGGCTGTGGCGAGAAGCAAACGGCGGTGAATGGCGTGGCCAGATCACCCATATTCAAAGCAGCGATATTGGCTACTTTACCAACTTTGAGCAGGTCAAGACCTTTCTTAGAAAGTACGCGCCCGGTCTTGATACCAAAGGCTTCTCCGCCAGCCAGGTAGCCAAATGAACTGACGAAATTAGGGTTCAAAAAGGCGCCAGAAGGAGACCAGCAGATGCCAGCGATATTCATAGAAGAGAATAAAGCGGTTGTACACCATTTTTTTGAGCAGGTTTGGAACACGGGGAACCTTCTGGCAGCTAGCCGGTATCTATCGGTAGGCTACCTGGAACACAGCCCCCTGCCAGGTCAGATCCCGGGGTTTGAAGGTGCTAAGCAGGTGATGGCGATGTTTTTCGGCGCCTTTCCCGATCTGAAATTCGAGTTCGAGAATCTGGATGCAGACGGTGAGAGGGTATTTGTGCAATGCATTTTGACCGGCACCCACATGGGAACCTTCTTAGGTACTCAACCCACCGGCAGACTTGTCAATGTCCGTGAAAACCACATATACCGGCTTAGGACAGAAAGAATCGTGGAACATTGGGGGGGTCGGGATAACCTGAGCGCATTGATGGAGCAGCTGTGTTCGGTTCCCGCGCCTGAATTGGGCAGGCTGGTTTATGCCCAATTAGCCTGATCCTGGAGGTCAGTGGAAGTATTCCACTGACCTCCAGGTTAATATAATAGTAGTTACGCAGTTCAGGGGAAAATCAGGGGTGTTTGGGCGGGTAACGCCCGCCCAAACACCCCTATCCTCCCACCAACTGCGTAAGTTCTATATAAATAAACTATGAGGGAAACCTCGGGAGATGTCTGGGCACTGCGATAAGTAATGAGCAGGGCTGAAGAACACCTCCCCAATTGAAAGGGATATGGCAGGCATATTTACCCCAGTTATTTGAGCGATGAGGCCATATGATTACGAGCTTATTACGGAGGTTGGAAATGGTTGATATGACTCTTGACCATCCAGTGACCGCGACTGATTTCGACCGGATGTCTCCCACTCAAGTTCAAAAAGCCCTGGATCGCCTCAGCCATACGATCTTAGGCACCATTCGTTGGAAGAAGACGATCAAGGATTTGATGAGCACGGAGGTGCAGATCCCTGATGGTTCCGGTCACCAGGTTTCGTGGGAAGAGCCTGTTGTACTGGGGTCTTACCTTGAGATCCGGGCGATCCACGAGGTTTATAACCCGCAGAGCACTATCGAAAAACCGCGGCTTAATCTGCTCGCCGCGGTGGGAGAGCCGGTGGTGTGCTGGGTGGGTTCGCAAGACCCTGTCTACCAGCAGCTGTGCTACCGAATCGGCGGGCTTCCGATGGATGAAGAAATCCACCTAAGCCTGCACTTCGCCGAAGGTTGGGACTCGCTGCTGATGGGGGTCAAGCCTCAGGAAAAAATCCCCGGCCTGCGCTTCAAACCCGAAATGGTCAGAGTCGTTCTTAACGACCAACACCGGGGCGCTTTTTTTGACTTCGAGATCATAGCCGGGTAACCAGACCGAAAGATAGGGCTCACCGGTTTAGATTCACTTCTACAACGACCATGCGGTGATCCGAAGCCAACGATTCTGACACCCAGGCTTGCAGGGGAGTTACCTGGCGCAGCCAGAGGTAATCGATGCGCTCCTGGGGATTGATGGCCGGGTCGGTGGGTGGAGGCGGGTCGATGCCCAACTGCAGGAAGGGGTCAGTGAAACCAGCTTGGCTCACCGCTTCCACAACCGGGCTGTCAGGGGTAGCGTTGAAGTCGCCGCCAAAGGTGGCCGGGGAAAGCCCGCCGATGAAGTCCAGCGCTTCCTGAATCTGGCGCTGGGTGTCTTCATTGGATAAACCCATCCAGATACCAAAAGCGTCCAGGGTCTGTTCGTTTACCAGCAGGTGGGCGTGCACCAGACCGGTTTGCTCCTGGTTACTGCTGATCAGCTGCCCGTCAGTTTTTTCGGCGAAACCTTGATATAGCAGGGCAATGCCAGTTAGGTGCTCGACTGTCGGCAAGTAGACCAGGTTCATGTGCAGCCGGCGGGAAAGGTAATAGGCATCGTCCACGCCGTAGCTGGTCAGGCGACCCGTGTCCACCTCTTGAAGGGCAACGAGGTTTACCCGGTTGCCTTCTATATTGGCAGCCATATCTTCCAGGGTGTAATGCCAGTAAGCATCGTAGCCATAATGGATGTTGTAGGTAGCTGCCCTCACTTTTCCACTGGTTGGCAGGGGGTCTGACTGGTGCGGCTGGATCCAATAGACGGAAAGTAAGATGCCCAGCAAGGAGAAAAGGACCAACCCGCGGGTATTGACAACCGGCTCAGAAATAGGGCGAGTTGGGCCTCTCTGAAGAATTAGATCGGCAACCAACGCCAGCAGGGCCAGGAGATAAATAACCCAACCCTGGCCGCGCATAAATGGCAAGGTGTAGGCATAGGTGAAGGCAAAGGCGTTCAAGAAATTTAAAATCAGAAAGAAGAACATTCCCATAGCCAGACTGGGCCCGGCTGCTAATTTACTGCCTCGGGAGATATCCGGGAAATAACATAATCCAGAAATCACGATGAATTGCGCCGCCAGCAATGCTAACCCGGGGATGGCACCGCTGAAAAAGTAGCCGGCTGGCAGGGCTGCCAGGAGCAAGATGGCTGCCCCGAAATGTATTATCCGGTTGGTGCACAGGCTATGGATCAAGTACTGGTTTACCCTGGTAAATAATGGCAAAAGGGTGACCGCCAGCAGGAGTGGAGTTATCAGCGCATAAGACCAGCCGCTCCAGCGGGAGATGGCGTTCGGAGAAGCCAGTAAAGAAGTTTCCAGGAAGAAAAATCCTCCCATTGCCAGGCCCCATAACAAACCGGGAGGCGGGTAGGCTCTGGGGCTCGGGCGGGCGTGCCGGGACAGCCAGATGGCCAGGGCGATGAGCAGGATACTCCATAACCCTTGGTACGGTAACCAGCCTGGACGCAGGCTGAGGTCGTAGGTGTCTCCCAAAAGACGCAACAGCTGGTCTATTGCCAAAGCCAGGGTCATGGCAGGCCAGACAACCGGTCGATTGGCCATCAACAGGGCTGCCAGATAAAGGCCACCGCAAGCCAACACGACCAACGATCCCCAGTAGCGCACCTCAGCCTGGTTTATGGAAAGCGTCAGACGGGATATGGCTGCAAGCGCTGCTAAGAGCGCCAACCAACCTCGTCCAGGTGCCCGAGGGGAAAACGCCGGTACCAGCAAAGCTGCCAACAGCAGCAGCACGCTAAGGTATAACCAGGAGTTCATCGGTCCGGTGAATATCTGGTCGTAAATCACCCCAAACAATACAGAGAAAATAACCCGTATGGCTTGCAGTAAGAACAGCAAGACCGAAGTAGCTTCCAGCAAGCGGTATGGTATTGAGCGAGACATGGTACCTCCTTAGCGTCCCTGGCTGAATTGTCCGGTAACACCACCCTGGACCCCGCCCTGGTTTAACCAGAGCTTGTATCCCTGGGCAAAACTGCCCACCAAAACATCTGCATCGCCATCGCCATCCACATCACCCAGCGCCAAAACATGGTTTTGCGAGTAAGCCAGGCGTAGGCGGCTGTTGGCGAAGTTGCCCATCCCGTCGTTTAACCAGATCTCCCCGTCTTTGACCCCTCCCACAAAGGCATCCAAATCTCCGTCCTCATCGAGGTCGTTCAATGCAAGCATACGGGTGTCCAGGCGGCTTAGTCGTTGTCTGCTATCACTGAAGTGGCCCATAATGCCACCCTGCAGACCGCCATCATTCAACCATACCTGATTGAGGCTCTTATTTCCAAGGAATGCATCCAGGTCGCCGTCGTTGTCCAGGTCACCCAAAGCCACCGCGCTGGTACCGGCTTGCCCAAAAGACCCCCCTGAATCGCTGAACTCACCAGGGATACCCCCTTGAAGTCCCCCTTGGTTAAACCAGATTACGTTTGGCAGGCCCCGACTACCTACGAAAGCGTCCAAGTCGCCGTCGCCATCTAAATCTCCCAAGACCACCGCATCCACCCGGCCAGATCCTAAAGCCTGCCAAAAGTAAAACCGACCGGCGCCGTTGTTGAGCCAAACCAGGCTGTAGGCATCCTGCTGGCCGTCTGCTGGTTCCCAGCAACAATCCGAGGTAAAAGCATCCAGATCGCCATCATTGTCTAGATCTCCCAGAGCCAATGCGGTGGTATCCCCGATGCTTAGCGTGGAACCGCCGGGAAGCGCATCTTGGGGAATGCCCCATGATTGCGGGCTGAGGCGAAAGAATCCTTGACCATCATTGATGAAAACCATGTTGGGGTGCTGGGCTGTGTTGGCCACCAGAGCATCCAGAGCGCCGTCCCCATTCAGGTCTCCCAGAGCGACCCCCCGTCCGGGGGCATCCTCCAGACGCTGGTGGCTATCGGTGAAGACCCCACCCCCGTTATTGAACCAGACTTGATCCGGTGCACCGCTTGTGTCGCCCCTGCCGTTGGCATAAAATGCGTCCAGGTATCCATCGCCGTTCAAATCCCCAAGAGCAACCGCGTAACTGCGCGGCCGGTCAATCCAGGAACGGCAGGCGCTGAGAAGTGACAGGACCGCAAGAATAGCGCCAGCCCAGAAGAGCAAGCGAGCTTTTTCCCATTTCTTATCAACCAGGTTGGCTGGCGATGAAGTATTCATGCCACCAGTGTATCTAGAGTGGCAAAATTGTCAAATTAAAAAATGAGCAAAGGTGCATGTCAGATTGGGGGCGAGTTCACAAGCTGCCCCAGCCTGGGGAGAAATTGGACAACACCCCAAACCCCATTTGCCCCAGAACATATACCCATTAGCAAAACTACCCTTCTTAGGAAACCTGTTATGGATAAATCAGGATAAAAGCCCCTGGTTCAGGTCAGCAAATTAATGTAAGATTCAGGGCAGGCAACCAGCACTTCCGGCTTTCAGAAGCTGGCTTGGTAATACCCTTTCATTCATTTCGCAGCCTGTCAACCAACCTGCCAGGCGAGGCAAAGGAAAAAAAGATGGACAATTATGCTGACAAATCCTTCTGGCTGGCTACTTACGGCCCCTACACGCCTAACTCTGCTCTGCAAGGGGATCTGTCTGTGGATGTGGCCATTATCGGCGGGGGATTCACCGGTTTGACCACCGCCTACAACTTGTGCAAGCAGGCCCCCAGTATGCGAGTCGCCCTGCTTGAATCGGAAGTGATTGGCTATGGCGCTAGCGGTCGCAATGGGGGCTTTTCGATGACGCTCTTCGGGCTTGAGCCAGCGGTGACCAAGATGCTTTTCGGTCACCAGAGGACGGTCGAAGCTCATAGATATATGGAGCGGGCCGTGGACTACGTGGATGCCTTGGTCAAGCAACACGATTTGAAATCTGATTATGAGTTCACCGGTTTCCTGCGAGCGGCCACGACTCCGGGGTATGTCAAACGCATCCAGCATGACCTGGAGATCCTGACTTCCCTGGGAGTCTCCGGGATCGAATGGATCGAGGCTGATGAGATGCGCGCCCAGGTGAATTCACCCCGCTTCTTGGGTGGTTGGTGGGAGCCTCGTTGCGGCCTGCTCAATCCAGCCAAGCACGTGCGTGAGTTAAAGCGCCTGGCCTTGCAAGTTGGTGCTCAGATCTATGAGGGCTCGCCGGTAAACCAGATCCAGCCAGGGGATAAGTTCGTCTTGAGCACACCGGGTGGCAAGGTGAGGGCCGACAAGCTGGTGTTGGCTACCAACGCTTATTCTCACCTGATCCCTCAATTACGCGCCAAGCAAATTCCGGCTTTTACCCATATGGTCATCACCGAACCGCTCACCCCTACGCAGCTGGAGCCCATCGGCTGGAGGCACCGCCAGGGGATCGAAGACGCCCGAAACCTGGTGCATTATTTCCGCCTGACGGCTGACAACCGCCTGGCCATGGGTGGCAGCGATGTGAGCATTGTCTATGGCGGCGATATGGATGGTGATATGAACGAACGCATCTTTTCTGATCTGGAAAGGGATGTGATTTGGCTGTTCCCCAGCCTGAAAGGGGTGCGTTTCAGCCATCGCTGGGGTGGACCGGTTTCCGTGCCTATGGATATGGCGCCCGCGATCGGTTATATCGGCGATAAACGGGCGGTTTACAGCCTGGGGTGTGTCGGGCATGGCGTCTCGATGACTCACTTGAACGGGCAAACCCTGTCCGATCTGGTGTTGGAACGCCAGACTGATCTGACCGAAGTATGGTTTGTGGGTCGTCGGACCATCCCCTGGCCTCCGGAGCCTCTCCGTTTGGTGATCAGCCATGCCATCCGGAGTTATTTGCGCATTGAGGATGCCATGTACGAACGCAACCTGGCGAGATAGGCACCAGAGAGGGTCAGGGGCCGGTTTAGTAATAATTGAGGCAGATTGAGGCGCCTTGAAATGGAACCTGATTTGAGAAGAGGAAGGACCGTTAAGGTTGGCCGAGAAGCAAATCCATGATGGGCAGGTCTCGAGCAGGTCACCCGTGCCCCTGGTCGGATTGCTGGGAGCCTGGTTGTTGGCCAATTTTATACTCATTGCTCTGGTTTCCTGGGTGGCTGACGGGTGGTACCTTGGCTGGTCTTCACAACTGTTCGGCATGTTGGCGGAGCTGGGGCTGATTCAATTACCCAACCTGGTGATACCGTTGATTCTTTTGCGCATAGTCGATATCAAAGGATTTCGAATGAGTTGGGCCGCGCTTGGCTGGCGCTGGACCGGCTGGAGAGCGGTTCTAACGGGTGTGATAGCTTTCGTTTCCTTCCTGGGGATCAGCATGCTGGTTAACCTCACAATCGGTGCGCCTATCCCTTACCAACTTCCCGGCAGGCCGGTAGGCCTCTCTGCTCACGGATTGTTACCCGCCCTTGGATTGCTGTTGCTTTTGCTGGTTTTCGTTGGACTGACCACTTTAGGCGAGGAAAATATGTTCCGTGGCTTGATCCAGACTGACCTGTCGAGCGACTATGGAGCGCTTGCCGGGATATTGGGAGCCGCCCTGCTCTTTGGGTTACGCCACCTGCCTGCGGATCTGTTTTACGGCCAGGCTTGGAAAGCTACTCCACAGATGTGGCTGGCCAGGGAAATCCAATTGTATAGCGGCGGCTTGCTTTACGGGCTGGCGCGCCACTTCGGTGGTTCTACCTATGCATCCTGGATTGCCCACCTGCTGACTTTTGGGTTGATCTTTACCCTTGGCGGTTGAAAGGGTATCTTCGTTACTAATCTCGTAAGGCAGGAGAGTAAATATGACGCCTGAAACTTTCGGAAATATGTTGGTAATCCTTGGGATCGTCTTCGGCATCCTTATATTGGTGCTGTACCTGGGTAGCCTGGTATGGCTCTTCCGGGATGCAGAAGGGCGGGGGAAGACTGGTTGTCTGTGGGTATTGATCGTGTTCTTCACCTGGCCTTTCGGCTTGATCGCCTATATACTTTTACGCGATCAAGAAGTGAAGCTTTAGGGATTCAGGGGGTAATTAATGGCATATGACTAGTCCTGCAATTGGGAATGTAAAATGAAAGGGTGTATGTCGGGTTGGGAATGAGTTTACAACCTGCCCCCAGAACATACACCCATGTCACTATGCAGGTCTAATTCAGATTTCCAGAGGTAAGAGACCCCGCTGGAAGGCGTAACGGACCACCGCCGTTTGGGAATGTATCCCCAGTTTACGCATCATGTTGGCGCGGTGGATCTCGACGGTGCGCGGGCTGATACCCAGTCGGGCGCCGATCTCGCTGCTACTGTGGCCCTCTGCAGTCAGGTGCAGCACCTCTCGTTCTCGGCCGGTAAGGGTTTCATAAACATCCAGGGTCTTAGTGTGGATCTTCCTCAAATAGGCTTGCAGGGATCGTTCGGAAAGAGGTGGGCTGAGGTAACGGTGACCGGCCAGCACCTCCCGTACGGCCTTGACCAGGTCGCTAGCTTGAGAATCTTTCAGCACGTAAGCGTGAGCGCCTTTTTTCAAGGCTTCTACCACATAAGCCTCTCTGGCGTGCATGGAAAGGAAAACGATATACGCATTCGGACAGCGCTGCTTGATTTGTCTGGCGGCCTCCAGCCCGCTCAGACCGGGCATCATCACGTCGAGTACGACAACCAGCGGCTTGAGGCGCTCGGCCAGCTCGACGGCTTCCAGACCATCGCAGGCTTCACCTACCACTAGAAAATCGGGCTCGGCAGAAAGCAAGGCCCGTAATCCCACCCGCAAGATTGTGTGATCGTCACACAGCAGGATCGATACGGTCATTCAAGCGCCTCTCGATAGGTGCGGTGAGGGGGAGTTCAGCGGTCAGGCGGGTGCCTTTCCCCAGCTGGGATTCGATCACCAAATACCCCCCGAGCAGGAGGGCGCGTTCTTGCATACCGGATAAACCGTTGGTGGCGCTCGAAGACAGGGCCAGCTGCGGGTCGAATCCGATGCCGGCATCCTCGATCTGCACCAGGAAAGTTTCTCCATCTGCCCTTAACCGCACTGTCAGGCGGTCAACCTCGGCGTAGCGAGCGGCGTTGGTCAGTCCTTCCTGCACAATACGGTAGGCGGCTGTCTCGATCTCGGGGGAGAAACGCCGATCTATGCCACTCTCAGCGAAATTTACTTCGATATTAGTCTGGCTGGTATAGCGCTCAAACTGGACGTGTAGGGCAGGTAACAAACCCAGGTCGTCAAGCAGAGCTGGTCGCAGGTCGAGCGCCAGCTCCCGTACCTGGCAGAGCAGCTGCTGGACGAGAGATCCTGCCTGGGTAAGCTGGTCATTGTGCTCCTGAGGACCACCTTCTTTCGGGATTAACTCCAGGATGGTCTTAAGGCTGGTGAGAGTTTGACCGATCTCATCGTGCAGTTCGCGAGCCAGATGGCGGCGTTCCATTTCCTGTACTTCAAGCAGTTGCTGGGAGAGATGTTGGAGCCGGTTCCTGCCGGTGCGCACCTGCTCGAACAGGCGCGCCTTGCTCAAGAAGGCTGTGCCATAGCTGGCAAAAGCCTGGAGTAAGTCTAATTCACCTGCCTTGAACTGGCGAGATGGATTAAAAGCTACCAGATGGAAGATCCCAAATAACGAACCCTCCTGGACCATGGCCGCACAGACCAAAGTGAGGGTGCGCCTGCCTGGCAGGAATTCAGGGTAGGGGAAGGGTCTACCATCTTGCTCGGGTCTCGAAAATATTATGGGTTCGGAAAGATCGGGGTAGTCTACAAATCTGGAGATCGGGGTAGGGGTCAGGTTAGAAAGTTCTTGAGCGCCCAGCCCGAAGCTGTATGCGGGATGGAGTAGATGACATTGCTCGTCGAAGCGGGTCACGAAAGCTGTGGGTACATGGAAGGTTTCCACTGATATCTGGCAGAGGGTAGCCAAGACCGTTTGCACCTCCAACTGCCCGTTGAGTCGCTTGGATAAACGACCCAATGCTTCGGCGCGCCCTGTCAGCTGGTGGAATTGTTCTTCAACTTCAATACGGGCGGATCGTTCCTTTTGTAAAGCATTTGTAAGCGTTTGAATTTGTGCCAGCCAATAAGATCGTTGGTC
>Ga0315552_1001821_pt1 | contig 12809 bp, 7 predicted proteins | sample SalMarSW160170MG_2_FD_203102 | JGI IMG/M metagenome (GOLD analysis project Ga0315552, IMG submission 203102) | Salt marsh sediment microbial communities from the Plum Island Ecosystem LTER, Massachusetts, United States - Salt Marsh Sediment SW1601-70 ...
AATAGGTGAATTATTCTTTAGATATATAATATATGATTGGTAATTAGAAAAAAATCCTTCTTTTTCAAGCAGGACCTTTATAAAATTTATACCTTTAAATGCTTCATTATATTTAAAAGCAATTTTTCTTCTTTCTTTTATTATCCAATCTAATCTTTCTAACTGCTTTATTCCTATGGCTGCCTGGATATCAGTCATTCTGAAGTTATAACCTATCCTGATATATTTTTCAAAGATTATTTTATCTGCAGTATGTCTTTCTCTATCATCCACAGACATCCCATGCTGGCGCAGAAGTTTTAGCTGATTATAATAATCTTCATTCTGAGTAGTTATTATACCGCCATCACCAGTAGTTATTACCTTTCTTGGATGGAAAGAAAAACATACCAGTTCGGAATGAGAACCTATTTTTTTACCTTTATATGACGAACCTATAGCACAAGCCGCATCCTCAATTAGCTTCAAGTTATATTTACCACATAGGTCTTTAAAAGCATCTATGTCAGCCGGCATCCCAATCTGATGAACAATAAGAATTGCCTTAGTTTTATCCGTAACAAGTGATTCAGCATGATTTATATCAATATTATAAGTTTCGGGATTAACCTCAGCAAAAACTGGTTTTGCACCAATGTATGTAATAGAATTGGCTGTAGCAATAAAGCTTAATGAAGGGCATATTACCTCGTCCCCAGGTTTTAAATCTGACACAATCATCGACAGATACAATGCACTCGTGCAATTTGAAACAGCAACCGCATATTTTGAACCTACATAGGAAGCAAATTTCTCTTCAAACTCCCCTACCCTTGGCCCCTGGGTTACCCAACCAGTTAATATTGTATTATAAGCTTCTCTAGCATCATTTTCAGTTAAGAAAGGCTTCGCAACAGGTATTTTCATTTATCTACTCACCAATTTTTCTCAACAATCTGAGAAAACAAATTCTTCTTTTCTGATAGATTTTTATAATAATTAATTGTTTCTATTAATCCATTTTCAAAAGAAATTAACGGTTTAAAATTAGTCAACTGATTAAATTTACGCGGATCTACCCATAATCTTGGAACATCGGCAGGACGCGATTCTATATACTTTATTTTTATTTTACTATCCATCAAAGTCAATATCTTCTCAACAATTTTTTTTATTGTATATTCAATTCCTGTTCCTATATTTAATGTCATACCTTTTATTTTTTTTAAATCAAGCAAAATTCTCAATGCTCTTGCAGTATCTTTAACATAAATATAATCTCTGGTTATAGAACCATCCCCAAATATTACCGGTTGTTTACCATATAAAACACTTACTATTGTACGTGGAATAATTTCACCTGCATCTCCTTCAAAATGAGCTCTGGGCCCATAATTATTAAATATTCTCAATACTGTTGTATTTAATCCATAACATTTATTATATACATTTGCATAATACTCGCCTGCTAATTTACTGGCGCCATATATTGTATTTGGTAATGGAAGTGTACTTTCACTTATCGGAAAAAAATTAGTTCCACCATATATTTCCGAAGTAGAAATATAAAAAAAACTTTTTACCTTATTCTCTTTACTTACTTTTAATATATTAAGAGTTCCTTCTGCATTAACTCTATGATTCTCAAAGGGCTTAGATATAGAATGCCTAATACCTAGACAAGCTAAATGATAAATAACATCCATATTTTTAGCAACTCTTAAACAACTTTTTAAATTAAGTATATCATCCTTAATAAAATTAAAATCTGGATTTTTCATATTATTAGCCAGGTTTTTCAATGAGCCATTTTTAAGATTATCCATAACAGTAACTTTATGACCTGCATCCAAAAGTTCATCTGTTAAATGTGAGCCTATAAAACCGGCACCACCTGTTATTAGTATATTTAATATTTTTTTCCCAGATTTTGACACAATTAGGTTTTCTTTTTATTAAACAGTCTTAATACTCCTAAAAATAATTGCAACTGCATGTTTAAAATCTACGTCAGAAAATAAATTCACAAATTTAAATTCACTTACTGCTTGAAATTTCGTATACCTTATCTATTATAAAAGCTTTTCTTTTTCTTGAAGAATCCAGAGTCCTCCATAAATATTCAGCAATAATCCCAAGTGAAATATTTGTAATTCCAAATCCGAATAGAATTACACAAATTAATGTCGGCCACCCGGGACTGGTGATACGCAAAGAAATAGTTCCAACTATAATATAAATAATCCATATAATACTAATAAATGATAGAACAAACCCAACTATTGTAACGATACGAATAGGGAAATAAGAAAATGAAATAAAAGAATCAATAAACATTTTAATTTTTTTTGATAATGTCCATTTTGATTTTCCATACTTTCTTGGCTGTTTATCATAAATAATTTTATCCTGTTTAAAACCCAAAGAAAGTATTTGCATGAAAACAGATGAATTTAGTTCAATATTTTGATTAAGTTCATCTTTTACCTTTTTATTAAACATAACAATATCAAAACCTTTTCGTGGAAAGGTTCTTATAACAAGCTTCTGCATTAATTTAGCGTATAAACGGGAAAATATTTTTTCAACAACTCCTGATTTAACATTTCTCCTCTCAGCCCATACGATATCATTTCCTTCTTCTATCTTATCGTAAAGCTTTGATATTAGATCAAGAGGATCTTGTAAATCTGCGTACATAAAAGTTACCAAATTTCCATTGGAATTTAATATACCGGCTTGTAATGCCGAATGGGATCCAAAATTCCTTGATAATTTTATTATACGAACATCATAAAATATAAAATCAAGATTTTTTAAAATTTCCAGCGATTCATCTGTAGAGCCATCATCAACAAATATAACTTCTATGTTGCCTATATTTAAAGTGGGGATATAACTATTCAATTCTGAAACAAGTCTGACAATATTTTTACTCTCATTTAAAAAAGGTATTATTATTGAAATATCATAATTTATCATAATAAATTTATAAACTTAATCTATAAAGTCCATTTCATCTTTATTTTTCATTCCTTTAAAAAAATATTAAATTCATATTGTTAGTGGAGTAAATCCTTCTAATTGTATAAATTTTATACTAAAATAGCCTAAGTTAGAATAGTAAATAAAACAATATAAATGCTAAAAGTTAAACAATACATTAAATGAGACAAAAAGAAAATATAGAATACTGGGATGAAAGAGCTAGAGAATTAACTAATAATAACCAGGTGACACATCAGGATCTTTTTCAAAAAGAATTAGAGTTAAATTTTATATCTAAACATTTAAAATCTGATATAAACGTACTGGAAGTTGGATGTGGAAATGGCTTTGTTACGGAATTCCTTTGTCAGCGCGTAAATCATGTAGACGCATTTGACGCTTCTAGTGAAATGATTAAACGAGCTAAATTAAGACTTATGGGTAAGAAATGCAATCTTTTTATTAAAAAACTTCCTTTACCTTCATCTGAAGGACTTAAACTTTTCTATGATGCCGTTGTATCCGTTCGAGTGCTAATTAATCTTGAAAATCGAAATTCCCAATATAATGCTATTAAATGGATCGCAAGTAAACTTAATTCCGGTGGAATATTCTTGCTGTTAGAAGGCTGTCAGAATGGCCTTGATGCCATAAACTCATTACGGATAGCTGTTGGAATGAAGCCTATAGAAACTGCTAAATATAATATAAATATAGAAGAAAATTGGCTTGAGCAAAAAACTAGACGTTACTTTGATATTGCTCAAAAGGATGGAATTGGAAATTATGATTATTTAACTCGAGTTTTTTATCCTCTCTTAGTAGGTGAGGATAAAACTCAATATAATACAAACTTCCATCAAGCTGCATTCAAAACTGAAAGAGTTATGCCCGAAAACACTTATAAATTTATATTTTCCAGGTTACTTATGTACAAATTTATTAAACGATAACTGACTATCTTTTAATATTGATAAAATTTATATATATTTTTAAAATTTATTAACTATTTCAACGACAATCTCTGCTTCTCTGTTTTTTAATTCCGGATACATCGGCAATGAAATGCAGTGCTTAGCCAAATATTCACAATTAGGTAAGGAGCCTTCTTTATATCCTAAATATTTAAATGCTTTCTGTAGATGGCATGGCACAGGATAATGCAAACCACAATATATATTATTTTCTGCCAGGTAATTTATTAACTCATCTCTTTCTTCTGTTGTTACTACAAATAAATGATAATTGGATTCAGCCCAGTCTGGTTGAAATTGTAATTTAATTTTAGAATTAACTATATTATTACTATAAATTTCTGCTATCTCTTTTCTTCGTTTATTCCAGTTATCTAAATATCCTAATTTTAAATTCAAGATTGCGGCCTGCATACCACTCATTCTCATATTATATCCTATTTGATCATGATAATATTTCCTTACTCCACCATGATTGCGTAAACTTTTTATATGTTCATCATATATACTGTTATTTGTTGTAATCGCTCCAGCATCTCCATAAGCTCCAAGATTCTTCCCGGGATAATAACTGAAACACCCTAATTCACCAAAACAACCTATATTTTTACCTTTGTACTTTGAACCAGCAGCCTGAGCGCAATCTTCCACTAAAAACAAATTATACTTATTAGCAATATTTATTAATTCATCTATATCACACGGTTGTCCATACAAATGAACTCCAATTATAGCTTTAGTTTTACTAGTAATCTTCTCCTCAACATCTTTAACATCAATATTCCATGTATCTGAATCACAATCAACAAAAACCGGTGTAGCATTAACATAAGCAGGGGCCCATGCAGTCGCAATAAAAGAGTTTGCTGGGATAATAACTTCATCATCCTCTTTAATATTTAATATAACCATAGCTAAATGAAGTGCTGATGTACCACTATTCAATCCGGCAGCAAATTTCACGTTACAGTAACTCGCAAAATTTCGTTCAAAATTCTTAACAAAAGTACCGCCAGAAAATTCTGTAGATTCACATACCTTCAGTAACGCTTCAATTATTTCCTCTTTTATTAAACTATATTGTTTTTTTAAATCAAAAAAATAAATACTCTCATTTACTTTCATATTTTTATCCGACAAATTATTACTTTATATACTTAATTACTCTTGCAGGATTTCCGACTGCAACAGCATTCGGAGGAACATTTTTTGTAACAACAGATCCAGCCCCTATAATAGAATTTTCTCCAATATTTATACCACATAGAATTGTAGCACTGGTTCCAATCGAAGCACCATTTTCTACTACAGTTTTTATAACCTTCCAGTCACTATCAGTTTGTACAACTCCTTTCTTATTTACAGCTTTCGGATATATATCATTAATAAATGAGACATTATGTCCTATAAACACACCATCTTTTATAGTTACACCTTCGCAAATAAAAGTGTGGCTGGAAATCTTACAGTTGGTACCTATTTTTACATTTTTCTGAATTTCAACGAATGCGCCTATCTTTGTATTATCACCTATGACACATTCATATGCATTTACAAAATTAAAGATTCTGACGTTTTTACCTACTTTTACGTTTCTTAAAGATTTTTTTCCATAATTAATGTTTAGTAGTCTCATTACTTTATATTAATCTCTCTACCATTATTTTTAATAGACTCTTCTGCTGCCTCCAGTATTTTGACTACTTCTAGGCCCATTTCCCAGTTTGATAAAGGTTCACTTCGCTTGATTATTGAATTAATAAAATCATCTGCAACTAATTTTAAAGCTTCTGTCACTTCTATTTTAGGAACAAAAATATCCCCTATTCTATAATCTACAAGGATTTTATTTTCCTCTACGCAATTTGTAACTGAGAAACCTACGTCATAAACTTTTACCTTCTCTGTTGACTCTAAATCATTATACAAGACCATTTTTTTTGTACCACCTATCAATATTTGTCTGATTTTGACAGGTGAAGACCATGAAACATTAAAATGTGCTATTAATTTAGATTTAAAAAACAATATAATATATGCAATATTTTCAATGCTGTCTCTGGTATGGGAAATTCCAGTAGCAATTACGCTGCAAGGGTTTTCCTTTAAGATAAAATTTAAAATAGACAAGTCATGAGGGGCTAAATCCCATATTACATTAATATCTTTTTGAAATAAACCCAAATTTACCCTTAAGGAGTCAAAATAATTTATCTCCCCAATAATATCCTTATCTATCAGTTCCTTTATTTTCCTTACAGCGCCAGTATAGATAAAGGTATGATCAATCATTAAAACCCTGCGCATTTTTTTTGCTATGGAAATTAATTCCTGAGCTTTTTCAACTGAATTAGTCATCGGTTTTTCAATTAATACATCCTTGTTGTTCAGAAGAGCTTTCTTCGCAAACTCATAATGTTCGGTTACAGGTAAAGCTATAACAATCCCATCGATTGAAGGATCATTTGTTAACAGATCATAAGAGGTACTGGTATTGATATCGGGATATAACTTCTTTACCGATTGCAATCTGCTCTCACTTATATCAACTATTCCAGAAATCTCACAATTATCAGTAGAATTAAAATTTCTAACTAAATTAGGACCCCAATAACCATAACCAACAACTCCAATTTTTACCATGATAGTTCTTTCATTTTAGTTTAATATAGTAATCACTAAAAGTAAAAAAATTGCCATTTTTATATAAAAATCATTTACATAAAAACTATTTTATTAGTTTATCAACTGGCAAAATTAAAGTCTATATAAAAAACAACTGAAATTTATTTATCATCCAGTTATTCATTTTAAAAATATAAAATGGTAGTAAACTCACTACGGTTGTGTTGATGTAGGAATTTTATATTCTTAATTTAAATCTTTTTTCCTTCTTCTTTTATAACTTATGATAATCATAGAAATTATGATGGAAACAAAAGTTGTTATACTTATAGAAAAATAAATCCAGAAATTATTTGGTAAATAGTCAAATTCAATAATATGCTTTCCTTCAGGAATAAATATTCCCTTTACTAAATCATTTGCCTTATAAACTTTTACCTGTTTTCCATCAATATATGCTTTCCACCCCGGATAATAAGTGTCCGAGAACACCAGAAATTCATCGGATTCAGCAGTTATATTTAGTTTTACTCTGTTGTTTGTGTATTCCTGTACTTCTACTTTAGAATTACCTGTATCAAACTCTACAGTATCTAAATCTATTCCTTCAACAAGTGTTTCTACTTTAGGATCAAACCTATCCCTCTCCCATATAGCATCTGTTTCCCATAGTATTTTATAAGCTTCATATATATCTGATACATTTTTGACCTTTTCGGTAAAATAAAATCTTGGCAGATAGTCATTATTCTTAAGTATTAATATATCCTTATTATAAACTGCCTCGTAATTGTTGTATTCAGAAACACTAACATCGTTTAGCTCAATGTTTCTAATTTCTATTTCTCCATTTGAATAAGTAAAAATTCTGAAATAATCATCTCTATCAATAAGAGCTTCTCCGGAGAAAATGACTTTTTTCACAACTTTAAAATCAGTTCCTATATCTTCAGGATTTAATAAAAACCCCTGTTCGGCATTATCGTAGTCTTCCGCAAAGAAATCAACAAATATCTTATCGTCAATTAAAGACTTACTATCTTCGAGTATATTTTCCTTTATTTCAAAACTTATCAAATAACTCTTATTTTTTTCTATTTTTATCGGGATTTTAAAAGATTTTAAACTATTAGTATCATTTTGAAAAATAAAGCCGTCCTTATCTTTGATTGATACACCTTTAAGAATAGAGCTGCTCAGGTTATAATCATTTATAATACTTTTTTTATCTTCGTAGAAAATTTTTGTTATATTTTTCAGGAACTCATTATAATTATCAGGTTTGAAATACATAATATATTTTGTATTAAGAATGGACAATATATTATTATTTTTCATAAGCATTTCTGCCTTTTCTTGATTATCCATATAATACATACCCATAAAAAATTGAAAATCGCCAAGCATAAAGGAATCATAACCGGACATAAGATCAATTTCATAATGTATATTCCTGTCTGGGCGCATCGTATTGCCTCCAGGACCCCCATACACAACAGGATAGAACCTATAAGGCTGGGTTTCATATTTTATAAAGGAAAATTCTTCGTATGTCTTTAAATCCTCATTTACATATGAGGCATCACTACTTCCCTCAACATAATTCCCGAAAGAGCGAAGATCAAAAAACATCAAAACTATTAATAAAATATAAATAAATTTATTTCTTTTAAAAGTAGAAAGAAATAATAGAACAATAAGTATACAGCTAAAGATAATTGGAACATAAACTGCATAGTTCTTTGGTTCAGTTGTTATAAGAAGTGAGCTAAAATTTTCTTTTAAAAAAGTAAAATTATTAGAAAAGCTAAAATTGCTTATTTTTTTAAGTATCAGGTTTGAAAAACCTAAAGTAACCCCGATAAGTCCTAAAAGCGATATTAAAGCAATAATAATTCTTTTTATTTTTTTATTAAAATTCTTTATAAAATGATTAAACCCAAAAGCTGCTAAAATCGCATATGCTAATCCAAATTCAAACCAGTTTCTTGGTGATATCCTTAACATATTATAAATTGGTATATGATACATCAACTTATAGAAAGGTGTATTCGCACCCATTACCAGAATAAAAGAAAAAACAAGAATAAAAATCCAGAAGTATTTATCTTTTTTTCTACTAAACAATCCAATAATTAAAAATGGTATAGTTGTTATTCCAAAATAACCAACTATTTCAATATAGGATAATGCACCAAAGAAACTGACTCCTGACGGTCCGCCACCATAAATAAACGGCGATATTATAGTTAAGATCATTTTTTTTGGATAGGAGAGAAATGAAAATTCTCCAAAGCTTATTGTATTTCTTACGCTATGGCTCAGCAACTCATATATTGGAAATAATTGAACACTTATAAGCAAAGTTGTAATTATAAAAATTGAAGCGGCGTATAAAAAGTAATAATTTCTTTTTACATTAATGAATGAGTAATAGATGATATATAAAAGAATTACAATAGAACCATATAAAAATATTTGAGCGTTACCTGCAAAAAAAGCAAAAGCATAAAAAATTGACCCGATAAGGATAAATTTAAATTTTCTGCTCTCCCTGAATTTATCCAAAAAATACAAAATAAGCGGAAACCAGATTATACAATATAGCATCTGCGCATGGCCTTTATGACAAATCATAACACCACTGAACATGAACACCAGACCGCCAACAAAGCTTGCAAGTTTATCCAGCTTATACCTGTTTAAAAATATGTAAGTAAAAATTCCAGCAAGCGAATAATGCAGCAGAATTGAAATGTTGTATGCAACTGAAAGTGGAAAAATAAAATACAAGGCCCATAATATTGTATATAGTATGCCTGCCGGCGCATCTGCAAATAAGGGAAATCCACTATAAATATATCTGTTCCAGAAAGGAAATTCACCATTTCTTATTGAATTGACTATCAAATCCCATATAGGGAGTGTATAATTGTTTGGGTCACCATTACCAAATATTAAGGTACTGATTTTATAAGAATCATTAAAAAAAAGAAAAGGCAGAACAAAAAAAACAATTACAATTATAATATCAAATTTATATTTTTTAATTTGCTGTAGCATCTAAAATATATTCTAAAATCATTTTTTTAAAAAAAATATTTTCAAATCATCGATATATTAAAAGTTTAATTTTTTTATTCGATTTTATAATTCATATGTACTATTTAAGCTTGGTACTTACAGTTACTGTAAATCCAAGCATAAAATTTATAAAGTTATTTTAAGATTATAATGATAAAAAGTCACCAATTTTATATAAAAGATCACAGAGTTTAGAACTTCTGGTTCTGTAGCCTTGATACGTTTTCTAAAAATTATAAAAATACAGAAACTTATCTAAATCATGCTGAAACTTAAAAAGAGTATTATATGCTCTCTTTAAAAGAGCAGGCTGATAAAACTCTTCTAAGATTGTTATCCAGAATCTTTCTATAAAGTCGCTGGTCCAAGGATGAACTCTATAAAAAATATTTAAATAATAGACAATGAGATTAAGAAGAATAGAATATATTTAAAAAATAATTTTTAAAGTGATATTAATTAAATATATGCATTAGTAAACATAAACGGCATATCAACCATACATTACATAAAATTAGGCAACTTCTTTTAAATATTAGATATACTAAAACTCATATATCCTATTGGCAAACAGTATTATTTTATCGGTATAAGTAGCTCCAGGCGCCCACCTGCCGTTCAGGAATCCCAGAGATGTATCACCAGTATATCTATAATGGCCGCTTCCAAAATGCCTTGGGTCATAAGTCAGGCTGCAGTAAATATTTACATGATCAGGATAATAGTACCATGCCAGATGTGCATAGTGCGCTATTATACCCAGCTCCTCAGTAGCAAAGCTGTTTCCAGGTACTCCTCCGCCGGTAGCACCCATGCCTACAAAGTTATTCTGGTCAGGTTGTACATCTCCAGTGTACTCCAGAAATCCAGTCTCATGGCACATCATAGCCCATGCAATGTCAGCTCTCATATTAAACAGTTTTCCGTACTCAATATATATCGGAGCTATCCTTCGTGCCCATTCGACTTTTGTAGAACCCCTGTCTTCAAATATTCTGACCAGCTGGTCAACCGTGACTTCCGTATATCCTATGAAACTTGTACTATTGGTAATAGGTGATGTATTTACAGGATAAGATTCTTCCTCTTCTTCTTCCTCTTCAGTCACAGTCACGGTAGTGGTGACTTCTGCAGACACTGCCCCGTCATCATCCTCTACGGTAAGAGTTGCCGTATATTCGCCTGCCTCGGCATAGCTGTGAACAGGACTTACTTCAGCTCCCGTAGACTCATCGCCAAAATCCCATGCGTACTGGGCTATCTCGCCGTCCGAGTCGGATGAGCCGGAACCGTCAAAGGTAATCTCCTGGTCTACCAGTGCAGTATAAAGTCCTCCAGGATCTGCTGTAGGTGCCTCATTTATATCACTTACGGTAACAGTCAGGCTGTCAGTATCCGATACATCATCAAAGGCTGTTACCTCTAAAGTTACTTCATATGTACCTGCCTCATCAAAGGTATGAGTGGTCACAGCTTCTTCCGAAGATTCATCATAGGTACCGTCTCCATCCCAGTCCCAGGAATATGTGATTACTGTATCTCCAGTTATAGGAGAAACAGTGCTTGCTGATGCATCAAAAGAAACTTCCTGGCTTACCTCTGCAGTCTTGTCATCTCCCGCCTCTGCTGTGACAGTCTCTTCGGGTTCTTCACTGTCTCCCTCTTCTTCCTCTTCAGTCACAGTCACGGTAGTGGTGACTTCTGCAGACACTGCCCCGTCATCATCTTCTACGGTAAGGCCTGCCGTATATTCGCCTGCCTCGGCATAGCTGTGAACAGGACTTACTTCAGCTCCTGTAGACTCATCGCCAAAATCCCATGCGTACTGGGCTATCTCGCCGTCCGAGTCGGATGAGCCGGAACCGTCAAAGGTAATCTCCTGGCCAACCAGTGCAGTATATGGACCACCTGGATCTGCAATTGGTATTTCGTTTACAGCACTTACGGTAACAGTCAGGCTGTCAGTATCCGATACATCATCAAAGGCTGTTACCTCTAAAGTTACTTCATATGTACCTGCCTCATTAAAGGTATGAGTGGTCACAGCTTCTTCAGAAGACTCATCATAGGTACCGTCTCCATCCCAATCCCATGAGTATGTAATTACCGTATCTTCGGTTATAGGAGAAACTGTAACGCCTGATGCATCAAAGGAAACCTCCTGGCCGACCTCTGCAGTCTTGTCATCTCCCGCCTCTGCCGTTACAGTCTCTTCGGGTGGCAAATCAGTCTGGTCTATCCCCTGTATTATTTCATTGGCGTATAATATTATCTTATCGGTATAAGTAGCTCCAGGCGCCCATCTGCCGTTTAGGAATCCCAGTGTGGTATCGCCTGTATATCTTATATGTGAATCACCAAAATGTCTTGGATCATACTGCTTGCTGCAGTACAGGTTTATATGATCGGGGTAATAGTACCACGCCAGGTGCGCGTAATGCGCAATTATACCCAGCTCTTCGGTAGCAAAGCTGTCACCAGGTACACCTCCGCCTGTGGCACCAATACCCACAAAGTTATTCTGATTAGGACTTACATCTCCTGTATACTCTAAGAATCCGGTCTCATGGCACATCTGTGCCCATGCCATATCGGCTCTCATATTAAACAGTTCTCCGTACTGGATATAGATCTGGGCTATCCTTTGTGCCCATTCCACTTTTGTGGAACCCCTGTCCTCAAATATCTTGACCAGATCTTCTGCAGTAAGATCAATATATCCGACAAAGCTTGTGCTGTTTGAAACCGGTTCAAATTGACCAGGCTCCTCCTCTTCTTCCTCTTCTTCGGCTTCCTCTTCGGTTACAGTCACGGTAGTAGTAACCTCAGCAGACAATGCCCCGTCATCATCTTCTACGGTAAGGCCTGCTGTATATTCACCTGCTTCGGTATAGCTATGGACAGGACTTACTTCAGTTCCGGTAGACTCGTCGCCGAAATCCCACATATACTGGGCTATCTCGCCATCTGAATCGGATGAGCCCGAGCCGTCAAAGGTAATTTCTTCACCTACCAGTGCAGTATATGGCCCGCCCGGATCTGCTGTAGGTATCTCATTTATATCACTATCCGGACCACCATCTTTTACGGCATTGACTTTGACGTTAGCTGTACTGTAATTGTTGTCTGAGTCATAAGCATAAGCATATATAATATTTT
>Ga0315552_1001823_pt1 | contig 12800 bp, 12 predicted proteins | sample SalMarSW160170MG_2_FD_203102 | JGI IMG/M metagenome (GOLD analysis project Ga0315552, IMG submission 203102) | Salt marsh sediment microbial communities from the Plum Island Ecosystem LTER, Massachusetts, United States - Salt Marsh Sediment SW1601-70 ...
CGCCATGCGGAGCATGGGGGTATCGTCAATATATATGGGCGCTTCCGAGAGGACGCCGGTGGCCTCCATGACGCGCCTTTCTTCACTTTCATCGCTATGCTGACCGAAGCGAAGTCGGCGGGCATTGACGCCGGATTCACTGGAAAGGAGGCGCATCACCAGGGAGTCGCGCGCCATCTCCACGCTGAACAGGGCGACGCATGCCTTGTGGTCGACGGCGGCATTACGGGCGATATTCAGCGCCAGGCTGGTCTTCCCCATGCTGGGTCGACCGGCAATAATAACAAGGTCGGCCCGCTGGAAGCCGCCCAGAAACTCGTCGAGTCCAGGGAAGCTGGAGAGAACGTAAGGCAGCTGCTCGGCCTTCTCGTCGCCGGCCGGCGGCGCCACCTCAAAATACTTGTCCAGCACCTGCCGGATGTGGGTAAGGTCGCCGGTGCCTCCCCCGCGGCGCAGCTTGAACAGCACACTTTCGGCTTTGGCCAGGCTATCCTCAACATCCGGGCCGGCCTCGTAGCCGATGGCCGAGATACGGTCGCCGGCGCTTATCATCTGGCGCATTATAGAAAGCCGGTAGACGATGCGGGCGTAATGCTCGATATCCAGGGAGGTGGGGCAGACGGATATGAGATAGTTGAGGCGGGCGGAGCCACCGCAGGCTTCCAGACGGTTTTTGCGGGAGAGTTCCTGCGCCAGCGTTACCTGGTTGATGGCTTCATCCCGCCTGAAGAGCTCCATGCAGGCGTCGTAAAGCCACTGGTTCTGCTCGAAATAGAAGTCCACCGGCTGAAGAAAGTCGGCAATTTGAAAAATGGCCGCGCCGTCAATCAGCAGCGAGCCGACGACCGCTTCTTCAGCATCGTTATCGTTCGGCGGGAGTCTGACATCATTCACCGGGTCGTTACTCCTTTGCTTCCATCTCTTCTTCTATGGCTTCGGCTTCTTCAACTATAGCCGCCGTCTCTTCTTCTTTAGCTTCAGGCTCTTCTTCTTTAGCTTCAGGCTCTTCTTCTTTAGCTTCAGGCTCTTCTGCTTTTGCTTCAGGCTCTTCCGCTTTTGCTTCAGGCTCTTCCGCTTTGGCTTCCGGCTCTTCCGCTTTTTCTTTGGCTGCTTTGGTCTTCTTGGCGGCTTTAGCCCTGGGCTTCTTCTCTTTCTTCTCCGCCTTTTCCGCTTTCTCGGGCTTCTCTTCTACCACCTCGTCCGATATCACGTTGACCTTAATGACCGCGGTGATTTCATGGGCGAACCTGACGGTCACGTCATGAACGCCAAGCTGACGAATCGGTTCAGCCATCTCTATTTTCTTTTTATCGATATCATGACCGGCGCTCTTACCCAATTCCTCGGCGATATCGGCGCCGGTAACCGAGCCGTACAGTTTTTCACTCTCGCCGACCTTGGCCTTGATGGTGATTTCAACTTCGCTCATTTTTTCCGCCAGCTTGGCCATCTCGGCTTCTTCAAGCTCGCGCTGCTGTATTTTCTTTTTCAGCTGCGACTCCATAGCCGCCGCGACCTGCGAATCGGCGACAACAGCCAGCTTGCGCGGCAGCAGGTAATTCCTGGCATAGCCGTCAGCCACTATCCTGGTCTGACCGACCCTGGCGACTTTGGGGACATCTTCTATAAAAATAACCTTCACGATTTACTCCTTTTTTGGCGACAATTATACTTATATAATAACTGCTGGGATACGTCAAATAACGGTCAAAGCCAGACCCTAAAAAAACCGGAGTTTCTGGAAAAATTTTTATTATTCCGAGATATATCTTTCGGCGCCGATGGCAGCCACGGCGCCGTCGCCAGCGGCGGCGATTACCTGACGGATAGAACCGCTGCGTATATCGCCGGCGGCGAATATACCGGGGGTACCGGTCTCCATGCGCTCATTGGTGATTATTGCGCCGTTATCGTCCAGTTTCACGATGTCCTTAAGATAGCCCGTATTGGGCTTAAAACCGACCGCCATAAAAACCCCGGAAACATCAAGGACGGACTTCTTTTGAGTCTTAACGTTGTTTATCTTGACCTTTCCGACGAAATTATCACCGCTGATTTCCTCTAGCACGCTATCCCACAGAATTTGAATCTTTTTTTCGGCGAAGGCTTTTTCCTGCAATATTTTTGTGGCGCGCAGTTCGTTCCGGCGGTGTATAACCGTTATCTTCGAGGCGAACCTGGTAAGCTCGATGGCTTCCGTGAGAGCGGCGTTGCCGCCGCCTACCACGGCTACCTCTTTATCCCGAAAGAACGGGCCGTCACAGGTTGCGCAGTAAGAGACGCCTTTCCCGGTAAACTCCGCCTCGCCGGGCACGCCGAGCTTCTGCCGCTCCGAGCCACCGGCGATGATAACGGCCTTAGCCTCAAAATCGGCGGCGGAAGTCTTCACGATAAAGTGTTTACCCTTCTTGAGAATCCCGGCAACATCGGCTAGGAGAGTCTCCAGTCCGAATTTCGTAGCCTGCTTGTGCATGGCTTCGGTCAAATCAATACCACTGATACTTTCGGTAAAACCGGGGTAATTTTCCACCCATTCGGTATTGATAATCTGACCGCCGATAGCCCCCCTTTCGATAAGCAGGCTGTTCAGCCTGGCCCGGGCGATATAAATACCCGCACTTAACCCGGCAGGTCCACCGCCGATAATGACGATATCATATTTTTTGGGAGACTTGACCATTAATATCACCCCCCTTTACCACTCAAGCCCTGCGTTTATTCCGCTTACAGTGCCGTTTCCAGGCTTTTCTTCAACTCTTCCTTGGGGCGGAAGCCGATAATCGTATCAACCGGCTCCCCTTTATTGAAGAGCATCAGCGTGGGGATGCTCATAATGCCGTACCTGCTGGCAACCTGGGGGGCGTTATCCACATTCAGCTTGACGAAACTCACCTGGCCGTCGTAATCTTCCGCCAGTTCTTCGACAACGGGGGCTACCATCCGGCACGGTCCGCACCAGGGCGCCCAGAAATCGACCAGTACCGGCGTATCTGCCTTTAAAACCTTTTCATCAAAACTCGTTTCTTCAATTTCCACTGGCTTGCTCATTGTTTCCCTCCCTTATTTTTTCGGTTATACCGCATTCAACGGTCTCCTTGGCGAGACCTATAGCATTCTTGATAGCCTTAGCCTGACTGCGGCCGTGGGCGATAATGACACTGCCGTTCACGCCGAGGAGACAGGCCCCGCCATACTCGGTGTAGTCCATTTTTTTCGTCCAGGAACGCAGCCCGATATCACGGAGCAGGTCGCGGGCGCGCAGTCGCGAGACGCTGGAAAAAACATGCCCCAGCTGCCGCACCGATATTAAGAAATTATCATTAAAACCCTCGATGGCCTTGAGGATTATATTCCCGGTAAAGCCATCGGTGACAATGACATCGGAAGTCCTCCTGACAATATCATGTCCTTCAATATTACCGGAAAAATTAATATCCGCGGCGTCTTTCAGGAGCCGATAAGTATCCTGGGTCAGGCGGTTGCCCTTACCCTCCTCTACACCGTTGCATAGAAGGCCAACCCGCGGTGACTCTATTTTAAGAAGGTATTTACTGTAAATTGAACCCAGTCTGGCAAATTCCAGAAGGTGCTCCGGACGGCAATCCGCGTTGGCGCCGGCGTCCACCAGCAGCGCCGGGTAGGACGATATGGTATCCAGGAAACAGCCGATAGCCGCCCGGCTGATGCCTTTTACCCTGCCCAGAGTCAGAAGCGACGCCGCAACCACCGCCCCGGTATTTCCCGCGGAAACAAAGGCGTCGACGCCATTGCTCTTGAGCAGATTGATGCCGACCACAATAGAGGAGTTGGGCTTGTTTTGTACAGCCTTGATAGGGTGCTCATTAAAATCAATAACCTGCTTGGCGTCAACGAGAGTAATGGGGACTTTCTCTATAGATTTTGCCGCCAGTGTACGAAGGACATTCTTTCTGCCTACCAGGGTAATCTCCACGCCGTATTCCTGGGCTGCTTTTATAGCACCCTTGACGACTTCGTGGGGGGCATAGTCGCCCCCGGCGGCATCAACTGCAATTTTAATCACTAATGATGTTCTCCCTGTTTAACGACGCTTTCTTCCCACATATCGCACTGTCCGCCGTAGCAGGCGACAACACGGTCGCCCTCGGAAATCCGGACAATTTCACAGGCAGTGGGGCAGGCATGGCATTCGAACGACGAAGTCTTATATTCCGCCTCGCTGACGCCGAATCCCTTGAACCGGCAGCCGTTACGGCTGACCGCGGCATGTTCATGCACGAGCAGGGCCGCGCCGATAGCGCCCATGAGCTCGTGGCGGGGGGGCACGATTATCTCCGTCTTTAGCTCGTCACGCAGCGCCCTGACGATACCCCGGTTAAAGGCAACACCTCCCTGGAAGACCACCGGCGACTGGATATCCTTGCCCGAGCCGACATCACCCAGGTAGTTACGCACCAGAGCGCAGCAGAGTCCGTAAATAATATCGTCAACTTTGTGTCCCGTCTGCTGCTTGTGCACCATGTCCGACTCGGCGAAGACGGTGCAGCGACCGGAAATATGAACCGAGTCGCCCCCAAGCATAGCCCGGCGGGACAGCTCTTCAATACTCATGTTAAGTCGGCCCGCCTGATGGTCGAGGAAGCTCCCCGTACCGGCGGCGCAAACGGTATTCATCCCAAAATCGGTCACCATGCCTCCCCGCACGATGATAATTTTACTGTCCTGCCCGCCGATTTCTATGACCGTGCGGACATCCGGGACAACATCAACGGCGGCTACGGCCTGGCAGGTAATCTCGTTTTTCACAAGGTCGGCCCCGATGATAGCCCCGGCCATATAGCGGGCGCTCCCGGTGGCGGCCACACCTTTAATCACGGCATCCGCCGGCAACTCCTGCTGTATTTGCCGCAAACCCTGCTGAACCATGTCCACAGGCCTGCCGCCGGTGGGCAGGTAAAGACCGGCGAGTAAATCATCGGACGTATTTAATACGGCAAACTTGGTGGTAACCGAGCCGACATCAATGCCCAGATAGGCTTCCATATTTATCTCTCTCTAATACTCATATAAACTGAAAACGCGGCCTGGCCGCCAGCGGTCATTTACCTTTGCGGAACTCTTCCCGGATTTTTTCAGCCGTTTCGGGGTCGGCCAGGATATCCACAACGGTCATCGCCATGGCCTTGGCCGCATCCAGCATACCGCTCAAACCATCCTCCGAAGCAGCCGCTTCGGCAAACTGCGGCGTATGTATCTGAATATCGTGCGGAGCTATGGCTACCAGCGGCTGAATAGTCGGCACGAGCTGGCTGACATTTCCCACATCGGTACTGAAAGTCATCATGGTATTATCACCGAGACGTATGCCGCGTCCCAGCGATTGCATATTCTGTTTAAAAAGCCGCGCCATGGTCAGGTTATTGAACATGGCGGCGTAGTGTTCTCCCCACTTATATTTTAGTTTAGCACCAGTTGCCCTGGACGCGCCACTGAAACAGTTAATCACCTTTTTCTTAAGCTCGTCCAGATAAGCGTCATACTCGGCGCGGACTATAAAAGTGGCGGCGGTGTGGGCCGGGATGATATTGGCCGCCTCACCACCGTCGGTAATAATGCCGTTAATGCGCGCCCTGTCCCTGATGTGCTGCCGGAGGGAATTAATGGCATTAAAGGACTGAATCATTGCTTCCAGGGCGCTGATGCCGGTCTCCGGCTCGGCGGCGGCATGGGCCGCTTTGCCGATGAACTCAATCTGAAGGGTTTCACAGGCGAGGGTATTCATCACCACCGTGTTCCCCCCGCCGGGGTGGGCTATCATGGCCATATCGATATCGGTAAAGGCGCCTCTCTCCGCCATGACGGCTTTGCCGCCGTACAATTCCTCGCCGGGGGTACCGAAGACCATGATACAGCCGCCCAGCTCGTCCACGGCCTTTTGCGAGGCCGCCGCGGCGGCCATGGAGGCGGTGGCGATGAGGTTGTGTCCGCAGGCGTGCCCTAATTTAGGCAGGGCGTCGTATTCGGCGAGAAAGGCGATAACCGGCTTCCCACCGCCGTATTTCCCCTTGAAAGCAGTGGGCAGTCCGGAAATTCCCTTTTCCACGGAAAACCCGTTTTGTTCAAGATATTCCGTCAGCCATTCGGCAGCCTGCTTCTCCTCGAAGGCTATCTCCGGGTTGTCGTGCAGTTTCCTGCTTAGCGCGGCAAGCTTTTCGCGGCGAGAGTCTATTTCGCCGGTAACGGCTTCCTTGAGTTTATCAATGTCCACTTCCGTTTCTCCATTAATCCAGGAAGAATATAAGCCCCAATATCTTCATTATAACCCAGTAAGATTGGGATTGAAAGGTAGTTTATTGTGACGGGGGATATGCGATGGGGATAAGCAGAGAATGACGCGAGTGCGGCATGGGTGGGAAAAGAAAACAGCAGGGGTAGGCGGGGAAATAAAATACAGGTGAAATATTGATATTATTTAGTCTTGCATAATGGGAAAAAGCATGTTATAATGAGGCTGTCAGGATAAGAATAGCGATGTAGTAAAGTGGGTTTGATTCCCACTTTTTTAATTACTTGAATTGAATAAGTATCGGAGGTTTTCATCCGAAATGAAGAGCGATTTCCTGCTCGCCATAACACAGCTTTCGGCAGAGAAGAACCTGCCGAAAGACGTAGTGCTTACCGCCGTCGAGGCCGCACTGGTGTCTGCCTACAAGAAGGACAACTTCGACTCCAACCAGAATATCGCCGTTAAAATCAACCCGAACAGCGGCAAGGTTGAAGTATGGGCGGAAAAACAGGTGATTGAGAAACCTGCCGACCCGCAGTTTGAAATCTCGCTGAAGGAGGCGAGAAAGATCAAAGAGGACGCCGAGCTCGGCGAGGCTATCATGGTCGAGTCAACGCCGGCTAATGCCGGACGTATCGCGGCGCAAACCGCCAAGCAGGTCATACTGCAGCGCCTCCATGAAGCGGAGCACAGCGCCATCTTTGAAGAGTACGCTGATAAAGAGGGGGAAGTTGTCAGCGGAGTGGTCCAGCGCTTTGAAATGGGACAGGTGAACATAGACCTGGGCAGGACTGAGGCCATACTGCCGGCACCCGAGCAGGTACGCACCGAGCGATACCGGGTGGGGCAGCGCCTCAAGGTAGTCCTTTTACAGGTGGCCCGCACCAGCAAAGGCCCTAAAGTAATCGTATCACGTTCTCACCCGGAACTGCTGCGCCGGCTTTTCGAGCTGGAAGTCCCGGAAGTATATAACGGAACAGTGGAGATAAAATTCATCGCCCGCGAAGCCGGCTTCAGAAGCAAGATAGCCGTAGCCGCCAAGCAGGAAGGCATCGACCCGGTGGGCTGCTGCGTCGGCCTGCGCGGTATCAGAATACAGAACATCGTCAGCGAGTTGAACGGCGAAAAAATAGACGTAGTACAGTGGAACCCGGACCCGGCCACCTTTATTGCCAACGCCTTGAGCCCGGCGCACATCGTCAGCGTGCAACTGCACGAAGATGAGGATTCCGCCACCGTCATCGTCCCGGATAGGCAGCTGTCCCTGGCCATCGGCAAGGAAGGGCAAAACGCCCGTCTGGCCGCCAAACTTACCGGGTGGCGCATAGATATCAAGAGCGCTTCCATGGCCGAAGCCGAGAAGGCTAAAGCCGTCGCGGTGGCACCCGAGGCAGCGGCAGCAGAAACAGCCGAAGCGGAAGAAGGGGAAGCAATCGAAGCCGTAGCCGAGGAGATAGTCGCCGAAGACCTGCTGGCGGAACTGACCATTCCGGACGAAGCAACGATTGCCGAGGAACCCGCGGCAGAAGAAGCCGAGGAAGAGGCGGCCGAAGAAGAACCGGTGGAGGAAGAGGTGGTCCTGGCGCCTCCAATCGCCCTCAAACAGGAAGACGATGAAAAACCGCAGCTGCGGTTTGCCGAAGATATCATGGTCCCCCGAAGAACCAGGCCCACCGCCAAAACAAGTAAGACAAAGAAGAAAAAGAAGGGCGGCTACACCAAGGATACCAGTGAGGACGGCGTAAAAGTCAGGAAAGGGCGCCGCGATTTTGAAATCATGGAGGAGGATGAGGATAATTTCTAGAACTCAAGCCGTTTCAACAAAGCCGGCACCCCGGCGGACCTGCGTGGGCTGCCGCCGGATAAGAGCCAAGAGGGAGATGATCCGCCTGGTGCGCACGCGCGGAGGCGATATTGAAATAGATACGGCCGGGAAAAAGGAGGGGCGGGGCGCCTATATTTGCCCGGACCATGATTGCTGGGAAAAAGCTTTGAACAACAAGCAGCTGGAACACACTTTAAGGGGCAGCCTTTCCAGGGATAAAAAAGAACAGCTTATAAAAAGCGGAAAAGACCTGCTGAAGGAGTTAACCGGTGCCGAGAGCCAGTAAACAAGAAAAAACAGCCGGACCAGCGGCGGAAAAAACCGAGAAAAAATCCGCCGCTACGAAGGTCCCTGTAATCGATATCCCGCGCTCCATAGGCGTCAGGCAGCTGGCCGACATGCTGCAGGTCGATTCTATCCTCGTCATCAAGCAGTTGATGCGCAACGGCATCATGGCCAACATCAACCAGATAATAGACTACGATATGGCCGCTGCCATCGTGACGGGTTTCGGCTTTAAAGCACGACTTAGGAAGTTGAAAGACCAGCAGATGGCCACCGCCGCGGAGGAGAGTAAAAAACTCAAGAAGAGCTACGGTAAAGACGCCGCTAATTTACAGCCACGCCCGCCGATAGTGACGGTTATGGGCCATGTCGACCACGGCAAGACCAAATTACTCGATGCCATCAGGCAGACCAACGTAGTAGACCAGGAGGCGGGAGGCATTACCCAGCACATCGGCGCTTACCAGACAACGATAGACGGTCACAAAATTACGTTCCTGGATACGCCGGGGCATGAAGCCTTTACGGCCATGCGGGCTCACGGAGCCAACATCACCGATGTCACCGTCCTGGTGGTCGCTGCCGACGACGGCGTCATGCCGCAGACTATCGAAGCGATAAACCATGCTCGAGCCGCCGAGGTGCCGATAGTCGTGGCGATTAATAAAATCGACAAAGATAATGCCAACCCGAACCTGGTGAAACAGCAATTGACCGAAGCCGGACTGGTCATCGAGGAGTGGGGAGGCAATATCGTGTGCGTGGAGATATCCGCCAAAGAGAAAAAGGGTATCAAAGAGATGCTGGAAAGCGTCCTGCTGGTGGCGGAAATGGAGGAACTGAAGGCCAACCCGAACCAGTCCGCCCACGGCGTGGTTATCGAAGCCAAGATGGACAGGAGCCGCGGGCCGCTGGCAACGATACTCATACAAACAGGGACATTACAAGAAGGCGATACGGTAGTCGTCGGTAATACGTGGGGCAGGGTAAGGTCCATGTTCAACTACCTGGGCAAGCGGATAAAGAAGGCGGAGCCATCCACCCCCGCCGCAGTCCTGGGGCTGGCCGAAGTAGCGCAGGTCGGAGACACCTTAACGGCGGTAGCCGATGAGCGCCACGCCCAGGCTTTGCTGGCCAGGAACAAGGCGGAAGCGGAGAGAAAGGCTTCCAAAGCTGGAGCTTCGATTAGCCTCAATACCCTGTACGACCAGATAAGCGCCGGTAAGGTAAAAGAACTCAACGTCATCCTCAAGACGGATGTCCAGGGCAGTATCGAGCCTATCAGGAGTTCCCTGGAACAGCTGGGCACGGATGAAGTAAAGGTCAGACTAATCCACAGCGGCACCGGCAATGTCACCGAGAGCGATGTCATGCTGGCTTCAGCTTCCAACGGACTTATCATCGGCTTCAATGTGAACACCGCGGAAGGGGCCCGCATGCTGGCATCCACCAGCGGCGTGGACATCCGCCACTACAGCGTGATATACAACCTGGCCGACGATATAACCAAAGCAATGAAGGGCATGCTCGAGCCTACCTATGTCGAGGTTACCGACGGGCGCGCCGAGGTAAGGGCGGTCTTCTCGGCCGGCAAGGGCGCCAAGGCAGCCGGCTCATACGTCACCGACGGCAAGGTAATCCGCAATGCGTCCGTCAGGGTATACCGGGGCAAGGAAGTACTGGCCGATTCAACAGTGAGCAGCCTGAAACGGTTTAAAGACGACGCCAAAGAAGTGACCGCCGGCTACGAGTGCGGCGTGGGCATCAAGGACTTTAACGATTTTGAAGTCGGCGACACGCTGGAATTTTATAGAATGGAAAAATCCGGGTAGCAACGGGTAACCGGGCTTCAGCTTATGGCGCATCACATCGAACGGGTAAATACCCTCATTCGGCGGGAAATCAGCGAGTTAATCCAGCGTGAGCTTAGAGACCCCCGACTCGACGAATTCATCGCCGTAACCGAGGTCGATACCTCCTCCGACCTTAAATATGCCAAGGTCTTCGTCAGCAGCATCGGCGGTCAGCAGCAGGAAGATAAAATACTGGGAGTCCTCAACACCGCCTCCGGTTTCCTGCGCTCCGAGCTTGCCAGGAAAGCAAACCTGCGGCGCACCCCGGAGTTGAGCTTCCACTGGGATAACTCCATCGAGCACGGCGACCGTATACTGCGCCTCATCGACCAGGCCAGCGAGGAATACAAGGACTGACCTTGGACGGCATTCTTAATATCAATAAACCCCCCGGAAAGACATCTTTCAGCGTGGTTGCCGCGGTGAAACGTTTAAGCGGCGAGCGCCGGGCCGGCCATTCCGGAACGCTGGACCCGGACGCCACCGGAGTCCTGCCGGTCTGCCTTGGGCGTGGCACACGCATCGTCGAATTCCTGATGGACGCCACCAAGACGTACCGCGCCGGGATACAACTCGGCGTATCGACGGATACCTATGACGCCAGCGGTAAAATTACCCGGAGGGGAAACGCTGCCGGCATCGACCGCGCTGAAGTAGAGTCCGCCCTGGAAGCGTTCCGCGGCTCTATCCGGCAGACCCCGCCGATGTACAGCGCTGTAAAGCACCGGGGAAAGCCGCTCTACAAGCTGGCGCGGGAGGGAATCGAGATAGAGCGCAAGAGCCGCCCGGTGACGATTCACCGGCTGGAAATGCTCGACTGGCAACCGCCGGTGGTTACCCTGGAGGTGGAATGCAGCAAAGGCACCTACGTAAGGTCGCTGGCGAACGACCTGGGAGAGTCGCTCGGCTGCGGCGCCCACCTCAAGGGCCTGGTACGCACGCGGTGCGGCATCTTCGATATCAAGGACGCCGTTTCGCTAACGCAGCTTGAGGAGGCATTTCAACATGGGTACTGGGAGCACTTCGTCTATCCCGTGGATATCGTGCTGCAGGACTATGACGCGGTAGTGGTGGATGATGCCGGCGAGGAGGCCATTAAAAAGGGGAGTCCGCTGGCGCTTGAGCAGGAAAACAGAGGCGATTCACCGCAGAAATACTGCCGCGCCTATTCCGCGGACGGACGTTTCCTGGGGGTACTGCGGTACGCTGCCGACAAAGGCGTCTGGCAGCCGAAGAAGGTGCTTATATAGCCCGTTGTAAAAATGCTCCCGTAGAATGAGAAATAAATGCCGGCGCAGCCAAGCATAAGTCTTGACAGCCCGTGCCTAAAGGGAGTATAGTTCAAATCGGTGCTTGACAGGAACCGGACTATTCATTAGACTCTACAGCATCATCTCTTTATAAAGGGGAGGATATCTTAACATGGGAAAAATAAACGTGGCAGTAATCGGCGTGGGCAACTGCGCCTCATCATTAATACAGGGCGTTCACTACTATCAGAACGCCAAGGAAGGCGAGTTCGTGCCGGGGCTGATGCACGTCAACCTGGGCGGCTACCATATCAGCGATATCAACTTCGTGGCCGCCTTCGACGTCGATAAGAACAAGGTCGGCAAGGACCTTTCGGAGGCAATTTACACCAAGCCGAACAATACTTTCGAATTTTGCAAGGTTCCTCCTATGGGGGTGAAGGTGAACCGGGGTATGACCCACGACGGGCTGGGCAAATACCTCTCGCAGATAATACAGAAAGCCCCCGGACCCACGGCGGACATCGTCGGCATCCTTAAAGAAACCAAGACTGATGTGGTCATCAACTACCTGCCCGTGGGCAGCGAGGAAGCCACCAAGTGGTACATCGAACAGATACTGGAGGCAGGCTGCGGTCTGGTTAACTGCATACCGGTATTTATCGCCAAGGAAAAGTACTGGCAGAAACGCTTCGCCGACAGGGGGCTGCCAATCATCGGCGACGACATCAAGTCGCAGGTCGGCGCCACCATCACCCACCGCCTGCTGGCACGACTTTTCATGGACCGGGGCGTGAAGCTGGAACATACCTACCAGCTGAACTTCGGCGGCAACACGGACTTTCTCAATATGCTGGAGCGTGAAAGACTGGAATCCAAGAAAATATCCAAGACATCGTCGGTTACTTCCCAGCTTAATTACGAGATGGACCCCGACGACATACACGTGGGCCCCAGCGATTACGTGCCGTGGCTGAAAGACCGCAAGTACTGTCATATCAAGATGGAGGGGCGCACCTTCGGCGACGTTCCGCTGACAATCGACATGAAGATGGAGGTCTGGGACAGCCCCAACTCCGCCGGGGTGGTCATCGACGCCGTCAGGTGCTGCAAGCTGGCGCTGGATAACGGACTTAAAGGAGAATTAACCGCGCCATCCGCCTACTTCATGAAGTCACCGCCTATCCAGTACACGGATGACGAGGCGCGCAAGATGGTGGAAGATTATATCAAGGCCACGGCCCGGCCCGATGCCGTAGCCAAACAGCCGCAAAAACAGGAGGCTACCAAGTAGCTACCCATGAAGATAGCGCTGGTATCGC